>Ga0182030_10007823_pt1 | contig 22242 bp, 23 predicted proteins | sample 812S3MmetaG_FD_121299 | JGI IMG/M metagenome (GOLD analysis project Ga0182030, IMG submission 121299) | Permafrost microbial communities from Stordalen Mire, Sweden - 812S3M metaG (Illumina Assembly) | ecosystem: Environmental > Terrestrial > Soil > Wetlands > Permafrost | place: Sweden... | reverse complement strand
TCTCTAGATAGTCTTCAAGTTCTTCAATATATTATATTCTACTATAGCTTATTCAACTATAGACCTATCGACTAAGGGGCTTCGGCTATATCACCTGACCAGCCCCCCTTTCCAACCACACTTTTTTACAGGCTTTGCAGGCAAATATACCATTACAGGGCCTTATAGTGTGCTTACAGCCTTATAAGGCTTATTTACTAAAGTGCGGAGACTTATGGCCGGAACCTCCGTACTTAGAAGAAGCGTATTAGCAAGCTGACTAAAGATGCCCCCTGTTAAGAACGGAAAGCAAACAATGTTCAAACCTCTGACAGCCACGTATATAACGATAGTTTGCCTTTTAAGAGAACATTTTGGAATCCGATCTGAAACTGGTTGACTTGGCGAGCGGAAGTAGTCAGACATATCGCAACGGAGTTATGCCCAATGCCACTCGTCCACTAGCTTGAGCATCCTCCTCTATTTCTCCTTTTAGGATGTTGTATAGTATTGTAATCTCCTTGTAAAGTTGGTGCATTTGTCATATTAGGTATATTGATCATGAATTTTGACCCCAGTAAGGATGTCCTTGAGCTTCATGTAGGTTGCTCTTGCAGTGGCAAGGCCCTCTGCTTTTTGAGAAGGGATATCTTCTGACACGAATCAGGTAATTACATTGCTTTTTCTCCAACCTTAAATTCCAAAGTCACGCCATTTCAATGACCGACAACGACAGCGAGGATGGTGAGGGTCAACCGCAATTCATCAACCTTACGGACTCGACAATATTGGATGAATCATCACGGAGGAAGGCCCAAGACTAGGTCATGCGAGATTTCCACAGAAAATATGTATCACCGGACCGAAGCAATCAGGCTAGTCAAGGAGAGGGTTAGAGATCCGATTAAAGCATTAAGCGACGGGACCATCAAAGCTCTTGCCAATATGGCAGTATATAAGGTGGAAACTCCTTCACAACTATACTTCGCTATAGTTTGAACTGAAAATTTGCTTGATGTCATCGAATGGAAGAGAGTCAAGCATACTAGTTCACCTGAACGGACTGGTGGAGATAGTAAACCTGAGGGAAGGTGGTTTCTCACCCCATGCTCAACAAATACTAAGGTGGTGAATCTACACCAATTTTCCCGTTGCCTCCAGACCACCTCACATGAGGGTAGGACGGATCTTCACTGTGCAAGCGCATTGTCACAAAAGTCTAGATTTCCACACTTCCATGTACTAGCATCCGAAATCTTCAATGAAGCCATGAAATCTCGGGTTATGCAGACAAGTAACCTCGCCAATCTTATTATCCCCAAAGGATCCATGCAAAAATGGACTTGACGAAGTCCTTTCCGAGATCCGAGCTCTATCAAACACGATGCAAGTCATCAGAAACAGTTGGACCCTATCAGAAGAAGATATCTGGTTTAGCGATAAGATCTACTGCCTCCAACGATCTCCATAAGAGATCATGCGTCGACCACCTGCTGCTATAGGCAGCCTTAAAATTCCCTGCGCAATTGTAGCTCTCGTATATTGCTGTAAGTGTCTTCTGTAAATCCCTTTTGGCTTTCGAGTCATTGAAAATCTAGTCACTAGGCTCAAAGCTACCTTGAGCACTCTCGACGCTGCTGTTTTGGGACGCAGAAGGTTGGCGAATTTGGAGGTTGATCTGAGTCCTGAGACTTGGAGGAACTGCGGCTGAGGGGAAGAAGGAAAGGGGATGGTTTGTCGCTGAGTTCAGCAAAGTGCTCGTAGTTGCTGGAGTAAATAGTTGGAATCGCACAAAGGAGATCTTAGAGGAGATTCTGTAGCATCCAGACCTAGACATATCTGGGGAAATGCTTTGGTAAGAAGCAAAGGCTCACGCTCAATGGGCGCACAGCCCGGAAGTGACAGAGAAACAATGACATTGGCTCACCATTAATTGGTAGAAGATTGAACTATCATCTCTCAATGCTGCAGCCAACTTGGCTAATTCACTGATCCAAGTGTCCCTCGTAAAGTACAAGAGGTTCAAATAGGGCTTGTATTAGGCGGGGAAGCCTATGTCTTTAGGCTCTAAACTCTAATTTAGTCCCCCAAGAGTCGCTAACCCGCTAAATGTTTTACCTCTCTCCTACTGTTGTGGCAGTCAATTCAATCGCTTTCGACTCCATTCAATTCCAACATCAGCGGTCGCGCCTATGCAACGTCAGTCTAGGTCCTACAAATTTAGGATCACATACCATCGAAAAAGTCATTCATCATGACAACCAACTCTCCATTGTCCAGCCTCCCGCCATTCGCTGTAACCCACGGCAGAGTCTTTGAATCACATATCGGCTTCGTTGCCAGCAAACAACTACTATCCGCGTTCGCTGCTACCACGCTATATGCGACCGCTTCAGGTATATTCGTCGCAGTTGCTTGACATTGCAAATTGGTGAACGGTTTCCCGGCTTGCGACTGCGGGGTAATTTTCTCGAACTCTGCAACTATACTATCGCCATTCAGAGTCGCATTCCCTTGATCCGTATACGTGCTGAAAGAATCGGCGTTCGCGAACAAGATAAGGCGTTTACGCTCATCGCGGAGCTGCTGGATCGTGAGGCTGCGCATGTCGTCGAGTGATCCTGCGACCAGCGCGCCGTTGGAGGCTGCGAGCGCATTGTTCAAATAAGTCGCCAGATCCCCATCACTGGGATGTGCGCATTCTGCTGGTACACCGTCCCACCTCAGTTGTACGACCACTATTTCATTTGGATGCGCGACGAGAAATGCGACTGCGTCGTGGAGGAATTGCTCGTATGGCATACCTGGAATAGCGGAATGCGAGAAGTACAAGACATCTGGGATAAGTTTTAGAGGGCGGATCGCGCTGTGCAGATATGCAGGTCTGAATTCGAAATATCGTGCCCCAATACCGAGAATGTTGGGGAGCGTATCCTTCTGCGTTATTGCAAGCCCGCGGACGATATTTGGAGCAATGCGCATCAATACATCATGGTCTAGTGTTCCGGCCTACATCCGAGTTAACGCGTTTTCAGGGAGTATACGGGAATAGAAGACGTACAATCTTTTCGAAAACGGGGTTGTTCTGGGCTAGGAAGTCGACCAGAGCTTTGCTTCCAAGTACTGCATCTGCAGATTGCATACTGTTCATCCCAATATCATGCGCGGCCGGGAGGAACAAGCTGGAGAACGGCTTCGAAGCCTGCGGTGATCCTTGGGGAGCCACTTCTCCTATCCAACCAGAATAATTGGGCGTCACTGTCACATAACATTGATCGCTGCTTGGAAGACCTGCGACTCCTGGTCCAGCGTCGTAGAAGCCATAACAAACGATGATATCGTTGGTAATGATAGAGATCTGGTTTTCCATGGCAGTCATAGTGCTGGCTCCGAGACTTCCCGTCAGCGCATTGATTTCAACGCTCTGATTTGTAACTTCGCCCCCATTGTGGGAGACTTTGAAGGAGAAGGTCCCGCTGAAGTTGAAGGGTCCTTTAATATGGGCCTTATCTACCTCCAGATGATCTTTCGCAAACGCCCTGAGTTGATTTCGAACGATGGCACTTCCGGGTACCGAAAACTCGACCTGACTTCCCGGAACAGCTACGAACGAGTAGCAATCTATACCTTTGCTTGGCATTGTGTACTTATTGAAGATATACTTTTAAGTGGGCAAAGTTGTCTAGTGTTGAGGAATTAAGAACAAGGCTCAGGAAGTAACGACTGGCAATGGGCTAGTGATCATTAAGTAGGAATGGACATGCAAACTATTTCATATATACTTGAAATGCAGCTGGACACAAATGTCTCTCTTTTCTTCTTTCAGCCAGCCCACTGACGCCAAAGTGAGCTAAGGTGACCGATCCAGGTGTCAGACCACTCTGTCCACCCAGATCTAGTCCCGAGGATAAGTTTAAAATCCTTTATTGACGACATGCAACATACTTCCAACTCTATTTTGCTAACAAGAGCAGACATCAGTCATTTCTGACAAGTTTAATTATCCTCAAACATATCTTTTCGTGGAATCGAGCTAGTGGCTGATATGGCTAACGTGAAAAATGACTTAGGTCGCATGATTTGGCGAATCAGATTGAAGCCACGCAGGAGCTGATATTCTGCATCCAGCCCCGCCTTACGTGTAACATCGAAGGAAACGAATCATTACTTTCTATGACCTCCAGTCAGCTGATTCAAATGACCTTCAACTGAGGTAGGTACTTGGCGCCGAAGTCTTCTTACTGGTAGGAATGATAAGCGCAGGTAGTCATCTATCGTTCTATTCAGCTAAGATCATAATTTTCTAAGAGTCCGGCTATGAGGTAGCAATGGACGGCTTTATACGACCGGCACCCCACTGTATTTCAATCTTGTCCCCCTGTCCTCTTCATTCATAGCAAGCCTCCCGGTCATGGGGTTGATACTAAGAGGAGTTTAAGATCCTGCAAGTTCTGCCTACAGATGATGCTGGTGGATATTTGCAAAAAAGGACATACGCGGACCCGAAAGCTATTCAAGAACCTCCTAGAGCGTGGTTGGTATTTGAGATGAGACTGGGGCTGTGATACCAAGGGAGGGGAATTGGAAGCTGAGCTTTTGGGAAAGTGGGGATAGCGAGATGGTTGAGTGGGGTGGTGATGGGGTGAGGTTTGGGGTAGTTTTCTTGGTGTCTATTTAGTTTTATAGATTAGATAACTTAATGTCCACTCTTTAGATTTGACAGAGAGTAATCCAGCATGAATCTATTACTTGAAGGCTCACGAGAAACTTGATACAAATGCTTGAGAATCAAAGTAGAAGGGAGGGCAATCTCATCGTTTCTGCCAGGTATGAGAGTGAAGCGCCGCCGCTTGAACATAATCTACCGCCTTCCCTCAGACATGCAATGAAATTTAAGACCCCTTGTTAAAACTCGGAAGAACTTTCTCTCATCCAGATATTTAACAACAATGACTGCGCTTGAAAAGGGGAAGTGCTCTCTTAATGTGCTTTTATTCACTCCTCTAAGAATGCATTCATACTAAAGATCATTTATGACCTTAGATGAATAATGAACTTTGTCCATGCGATGGATGCAACAATAAACAGCAACTCCAACCTTGAGACAAGAAATGAAAGCCCTATGCATCACTTCATGGAATGATTTCTTCGGTCTCCTCAACGATCTCCTCCACAATCTCCTCAATAACTTGATCATCACTTTCGTCGGTCTTTTGCAAAATTCCCTCAAGGGGATCAAGTGGTATGCCAAGGGCCTCTTTCTCCTCCCTGATATCTTCCTCGACGCCCGCTCTCCATGCCATCCACTCATCCAACAATCGTCTCCTATGTTCAACAACCGCGAGATCAGCAGAGGCACCACGGTCAGCATCTTCTTGGTCGAAGATTTTGCTGTATTCTCGGAGGTTCTTGCGGATTTGCTTTTGCTCCTCCTTTGAGAGGAGGGTGGGGGGGCGTGGTCGCCAGAGCCATTGCTTGAACTTCTCGACAGGCTCTTCTCGCAATTGCTCGCCCTTGAAGTCGTACAGATGGTAACCGTTTTCCATCTATTGGAGTGTTAGCAAAGTTTGTCGTGCTAGAAGCGTTCGACTTACTGTGTGCTTCCAGATACTAGCACTGGTAGCAACGAATCTTCCGGTAGGATCCCAATCAATATCAGTGACACCATAGTGATCAGCAGTGTTCATGAGCTGCAAGTTGGCAGTGAGGTCCTTGTCACTTTCTGGCTTCTCACCCTCAAAGTCCATATCGTAGAACTCCATGTCGAAACTCTGTTGAGAATGGACAGTAGCGACGATGACGAAACGACCCTTGGGTGACCAATAGATGGCATTGCTGTTCTTTTTGTCGTAAGTTCGGATGTGCTTGAAGTTACCCACCCCAGCTCCTTTAACCTTTTCTGGGCAGTAGAAAGCGACTGATGTCTTGGGAGGGACTGCTGAAGGTGCAACGACTTCGGCGGTGGTGATAATTACGAATCGATCTCCCTTTGGCTCCCAAGCAAAGTTGATGACGGTATCCTTAATCGAGTCAACAACCTCAACGGGTACTCCCTTCTCCTTGACACGGAAGATTTCCAAACTTGTAGCTAAGGATTTCTTTGACTTCGAGTGTCGATCAACCTTGACGCAAAGGTATGCAGCATCCGATTGCCAGTGGAGTTTTGCATCCGTAACACTGAAAAGGTTCAATGTTCTGACGACTTCCTTCGATGGAATACTCATCAAACCAACCTTCGCAGGGTTGCTGCCGATCTCAGGAGTCCAGTAACAGAAGAGCTGCTCGTACGTCTTGACACCTTCTCGGTGGGGATTTGCCGGAGCCCATTCGAAATCCATAACGCCTTCAATCTTGATTGATGTTTTGTCAAGAAGCCCCATACGAGGAAGTTCATAGACTGAGATTGAAGAGCCTTGGGTTAATCGCGCAACATATTTATCGTCGGCTGACCACTTGAATGCTGGCCAGATGATCTTTCTCTTGATTGGTTGTCCGGCTTCATCATTGCTGTTGCTTGGGAGGTCGAGGGTCGCGAATGAACGGAGTGGTTTGCCTGTCTCAATGTCCCAAATAACATAGTTCTTGCCATCATCGTCCACCGATAGCGCTGGGTGGCCGTCTTCGGGAATAGAGATCGGTCGATTCGACCAAGTAGTCAAGTATTTCTCTCCTGGTGAGAAATCAACCAAGTTGACAAAGGGATGTGCAAATCGCTTTTGACGAGTCCACGAAGGTCCACCCCAAAGTTGAACACCCTGCTGATGCATAGATGTTAAATATGTTCCTTGTGGCGACCATTGTACAAAAGACTCGGTCCAGTGTGAGCGATCAACGATACTCTCAGGCGGATCTTTCTCGTTATTCCAATAGACCTGAACCTTATCATCCCGATACATGACAAACTGATCTCGTCCACGTCCGCTGGGATCCGCTAACCATGATCTCAAGTGCTCCTTCTCTTGGAACTCTTCGATTCTCGGTGCGGTATAGTTTTCATCTATGCGTCCTTCACGACCGAATCGATCAATATCTGTCAATTTGTTGACTCGAAGAACGTGCTTCTTGTCGAGTGGGACACCATCGAGGCCTTTGCATGCAGCAATCGCCTCCGCAGGAGTTGAGTATTCAACGAATGCAAACCTATCCCTAGTCAGCATATGATTGACCGCGCAGAACTTGCTACCCACTTGTGCGATTTGCCATCCTCTCCAATAGGCATGAAGATAGAATCCTCGCGGGTCTTGCCCACAGCGTTCAATTTTCTCAATAAAAACTTGATCAACTTTGGCTTGGTTTCCTCCGTAACCTCTGGTAGACCATCGATAACCACAAATCCATCCAGTACTTGCTCAAGTTGTACCTCGAATTTTTCTCGTAGATCTGAAAAGTCTAGCTCATCCTCGTCGTATTCATCATCCTCTGGGTCCGGGAGGTGGTCGAAACTCGGCGCCATGATTGCGATTGTATTCGATCAGGTTAACCTGTATGTATTTCTTCGTGTATCTACTTTCGAATGTTCTGTTGGATGCCGTGGTTGATACTACTGTGAAATTTCTGGAAATTTTGACCCCGCTTCACCGTTTGTGTGCGGGATTATATTAGGGTTCGCTGATCGATATCAAATGGTAGACTCAAGGGTGGCGCGGCTGATTTTGTCTATTGACTCTGAGGAATGAGTAGACTGTGAGTCAAAGGGTGAGTCGCTGCAGTACTTTGAGATAGACGTTGGTCTCTGGAATCGAATTTGTGGGATGGCCGCCCTAAGAGGCTAGGCGAGGATTTTTCTTTGCTTCGCGTCTCCCCAACATCGCGCCTTCCTCGAGCTCGCTGAACAGCAAATCTACACCACAACATGGCGTCCTTCAACCCAACACAAATCTTCGAAGATGGTACGACAGAGGAGAAGGGGGAGAATGCACGGCTATCCGCGTTTGTGGGGGCAATATCAGTCGGAGGTAAGTCAAACGTAACCCATCCGTCAAATTCAGCTGCTAACAGGTGTTTCTAGACCTAGGTACAAAGCTCTGCTCCTCAAATACTTGATCAAATGCTAATTAGATAAGTGAAATCGACTTTGGGTCCAAAAGGGAGTAAGTCTTCATTGCTATTTTATGATATTCGGGGAGTCGAGCTCTGGGGACATGTTTTGGGAGCCCGTCGACTCCTCAGCTGCTAAAACATCAAATGTCTATACTAATTTACCAATAGTGGATAAGATTCTACAAAGTGCTTCGACGGGTGAAATTATGGTTACAAATGACGGTGCTACGATCCTCAAGTCCATCGCTCTCGATAACGCGGCAGCAAAAGTCCTTGTCAATATCTCCAAAGTCCAAGACGATGAAGTTGGAGATGGAACCACATCAGTTACTGTTTTAGCTGCAGAGCTACTCCGAGAAGCAGAGAAGTTGGTTGACAAGAAGATCCACCCTCAGACGATTATCGAAGGTTACAGAATAGCAAGCCATGCAGCTTTAGCAGCTCTCGAGAAATCTGCGGTAGACCACAGTGGAAATACAGAAGCTTTCAAGAAAGACCTTTTGGCTATTGCGAGAACGACTTTGAGTTCCAAGGTGTTGTCACAGGATCGAAATCACTTTGCGGAGTTGGCGTGCGATGCTGTTCTACGAATGAAGGGGTCCGCTGATCTCAGCCATATCCAAATCATCAAGAAGGCCGGAGGAAAGCTGAACGACTCATATCTTGACGAGGGCTACATTCTGGACAAGAGAATAGGCGTTAATCAGCCAAAACGATGAGAGAAGGCCAAGATCTTGGTTGCGAATACAGCGATGGACACAGATAAGATCAAGATCTTCGGAGCTCGAGTCAAGGTTGGATCAACAGGCAAGCTCGCCGAGCTCGAGAAAGCCGAAAAGGAGAAGATGAAGGCCAAGGTCGACAAGATCAAGGCGCACGGTATCAACTGCTTCATCAATCGTCAACTAATCTACAACTGGCCTGAACAACTCTTCTCCGACGCAGGTATCATGTCGATCGAGCATGCCGACTTCGACGGCATTGAGCGCCTCGCACTCGTCACTGGCGGAGAAATCACATCCACCTTTGACCACCCCGAACAAGTCAAGCTCGGCCACTGTGATCTCATTGAAGAAGTCATCATTGGCGAAGACACCCTCATCAAGTTCTCCGGCGTTGCAGCAGGTCAAGCATGCACTATCGTCCTCCGAGGCGCCACCGAACAACTCCTCGACGAAGCCGAGCGCTCCCTCCACGATGCCCTAGCAGTCCTCTCCCAGACTGTTAAGGAGCCACGCACTACTCTCGGCGGCGGCTGCGCTGAAATGTTAATGGCAAAAGCAGTTGAAGGTGCAGCTTTGAAGGTCGACGGCAAGAAACAAATCGCAGTCTCGTCATTCGCGACGGCTTTGAGACAATTGCCTACTATATTGGCGGATAATGCGGGTTATGATAGTAGCGATTTGGTTGCGAAGCTGAGAACGGCGATTTATGACGGCATGACGACTTATGGGCTGGATTTATTAACTCCTGGTGGTGGCATTACGGACATGAGAGAGCTGGGGGTTATTGAGAGTTATAAGTTGAAGAAGGCGGTTGTTAGTTCGGCGAGTGAGGCTGCTGAGGTATGTTCTTTTTTCCCCTTCCCCCGTTATCCATCACCCTTAATTTCACACCCATCTATTCTTGCTCAGAGACTAACGTGCACCACAGTTGTTATTGAGAGTAGACAACATTATCCGCTCCGCGCCTCGAAAACGCGAGAGGTGATCTAGTTCACTCCTGCCCAAACCTGTATCAAGAAAGGAAAGGAACAAAAAGGAAAGTGTGGCAGATACTTGTACCATACCATAGATCATATCGTCTGTAGCAGAGGCGAGAATAATGAATGGAATGACAAAGAGCATGCTTTTCGTCCCTATCTGCCTACAGTTTGTATTTCAAACCCTAACGTCATCCTTACATCCTCCAGGTGACAAGGATACCTAAGCTAAAACCGCAGCAGCTCCCATATCTTGAAATGGAATTTGGGATTTGGGATTGATCACGGGGCGAGTGCACAGCCTCTTGGCGAATATATGGATGGTGACGCGCTGCTTGAGTTCTTAGTTTTTATTGCTCGCTGATTCACATCCTACCTGACTCATCATTCATCTTATCTCAGAGAGAAAAGGCTTAGCCTGGCAGTACCCGATCGATCCGACTCATTACAGAGCGAGTGCTTTAGATGTTAACCTCTTGCCATTTCATAATTTAACCAAACTCTCGTCATTTCTCGCACATGACTATCTGATTGTAAGAGTCACCGCGATAATTTTACCTGGTAGTACAGCCTAGGAAACATTTTTCAGTCAACTTATCGATAGGGATAGGAAATCATAGCTAATCGTAGAAAGAAAGGATAACGGTACTTAGTATTCCTGCTCCAGATCTTGAGGCAGGGTTTAGATCTGGGGCTCAGAGGGCCTCGACAACGAGGCTAGGGGTTGATGGGAAGAGCTGAGTCGGCATATGAGTACGATCTATTGATAGCAGCGGGAAGGGCCGCAGGAGAGCGACGAGTGAAGTGGGGCATCCGCAGCACGCCGTGAATGACGGGGTGGCTGAATAGAGGATCGCTTCCATTGTAAGTCGTAAGCCGACGGCGGGTGGTGGGAACTGAGTAAGGTACCCGAGCGAGGGATGGTCTGGGGAATTTGGAATGAATGTGAAGAGAAGGCTATCGTGAGAAGTTGAAGCGGAGAATTATTCGACTATAGGGGAGATACCTTGTTAAGGGCTTGGATGTAGGAGGATTGAGGGAAGTGGAGACGTTTATAGAGGTAAGGGTATAGAGATGGGATCGATGCTGGTAGAAATCAGGAGATGAAGGAAGGTATGGTTATTGACTAGGTAGGTCTGTTAAGGATCATTACAGATTTGTAAATGGGCATATCAATCTTCCTTTGATGGGCGGAAGTGGCGCCGTGGCGGGAATACGGGGTAGAAGGAATAGCAATAATCACATGCAGACGATTGATTATAACAAAGACATTTTGAATTTGATGGGGCTTAGGGAGGCTGAGGTATGAGGTGTGAGAATGGATTTGACATGAGTTGGAGGAAGGAGGCTGGGGAACTAGCTAAGCGGAAACAAATACCCAGAAAGACCATGCGGAATATTGCTGTGACATTCGCGGAAAGGATTATTGAAGCATGTACATACTTAATTAGAACATTAGTCTTGCTTGCATTGACGGGAAGTGGCAGAGATCAGCGGGACAGGATTAGGAGCGGATACGATGGGCAACATGGGGGAAGAGGGGGCTCATGATATCTTATTCCGGAATGGTGATTAAGTGGCGACACTTTGCGATTGGTTGCGGAAAGATAAATATCATGACCAGTGAGAGGGACATGGTTGTTGCATTTGATCGCTGCAGGAGGATCAGTGTGGCATTTGATTTACATGGGCGAGCGGAAGGGAGGTAGGGCGAGGATGCTACGTGATGGATGAGGCTGAGGCTCGAGCAAGATTGCATTCCGTATCTTTGAATAGACTCTTGATTTTTCTATGTCCAGTTCAAGCCGCGTGTGCTTCCTGGGCTGGGTTTCTGCAGAACCCGTTGGGAGTGTGGGGTACGTGGAATTGTTGTATCTCAGGACCTAAGCCTCGATATCGATGCTGGATCAAACAATGGAATTTTGAAAGCGTGGAGGCTTAGAGAGGCTCGGCATGAGGATTGACTTGAGTTGAAGAAAGGAAGCCGAGCGATTGGCTCATACCCTGCTTGAGACGGGGAGCTGCAGATACCAGGAAGGCTGCCATCCGAGTAAGTAGGAGGTGCGGGGGAGGCTGAGAAGGTTCAGGAACGGTGGCTATAAAGTAGGATAGGACCCTTGCGATCTGTGAATGATGAATGGATGGTGGACACGACCTTCACTTAGACGGACTTAATGAATGCGGAATGGAATGAACCGTATCACATTTCCCTGAATCCAAAAGGAACAATGGTGAGGTAAGAGTGTGGTGAGATGAATGAGGCTGAGGTCCGGGAGGAAGCGTGTCCATGCATAGATGTCTCTTGTAGCTACCTTTCCGCGTCCTAGCTCCAACTTTTGCATGCTTTGAACGAAGGCATTGCCCTGATGGAAGCCATGGAACTGTGTAGTAAAAGGATGGATGTTGTAATCGTGGATATGAGCCCCGAGCTCGACATGACAAGAAAAAATAAAAATAAATAAAATATAAAGAGGAGGCTTAGAGAGGCTCAGATCTGAGAATAGGTTTGAGAAGGAAGCGGGACGACTGGCTCACTTCACTCTGTCATCTCCTCTTCCAAGAAGAGTGGCAAATTGAGTTACGCAAATAGCTTATCAGAAGGAGCAAGATCGTTTAAGGTAAGATTTGTGAAAATAGAATATCAGTATCTTTCTGGTAAACATGAGGTGGAAAAAACCCAAGACAAATGATCAGATAGGTCATGCTCGTGGACGATTAAGTGGAGGAGGCTGAGGCTTTGACAGAAGGCTGCGGCACGGGAGCTATTTTGAGACTGTATGCTTTTGGAGGTAGAGATCCGATTCGATCAGAAGGAATTCCACTTGAATGGATTAAATGATTGTGGGGATACATGTGTTCCTTCCGTCTGGATCCGAGGGACACAGTGAGGTGGGATTCTGTGGTTCGGGTACAACTTGAATAGGATGGACGAGGCTGAGGCTTGAGGGCTTTTGAGATGCCCTGAGAGTCTCTATACTCAGCATTCAACATAAAGGGCCCGATTGGACAAGTCCCGCATTTCTCTTCCTTATCTAGGTATGCAATCGTCACAAATCAGTATGCATTTCTTGATGCCAAGATCAGGATTGAAAGACCTTGAGTTGAAGGAGTACTGGAACGAACACAGCCTCAGGATTGGTGAGATGCACGTGGAATGGATGAGCTGTATCTGAGCAGATCAAAGGTGGGTATTTCCCCTGGTGGATCACAGTCACACCCTTGACATGAGGACTTTTCGGGAACGCGTGTATTGTAATCTTGATCAACAATTGCCGCTCTCGGTCATTGGTGTGATCTTGCATAATCGATAGCCGTGCCGTATAATCCTTTGAAGGCGGGTCGCTTCCTGGTTTAGTCTTTGATACATAAAAATTGCTCCACTTGACACGAGTACAATCACCTCAGAAATAGTCCTGATTATTCAGACTCAAGGCAGACAATTGGGGCCCTTCTATTGTACGCGTGGTTCAGATTTTGAATTGTTTTCATCAGCAAAGAGTTGGTGATCTAAGCGTGTTCTGAGAAACCTCGCAAGACTAACCCCGGGAAGCGAACGTGGGTACTAGTAGTTGGGGAATCCTGAGAGCAGGGAGGTTGAAATAATTGTTGCCTGGGAATGGATTTCTATTAGTATTCTACGAGGATGTATGCGGAAGCAGGATGTTGGTTGGTGGAAAACGCCTTGGTAGAAGAGGCTCAGCGTCAAAAGGATCTCGATATGTGGGCCGGTATTTACAGCCAAATGTTGGATTCAGATAATTAACGCTGAAACTATGAATAAGAGTCCTTCAGATATGGAGCTTGTACAAGCTCTAGGCTTGGACTATCAGCCCACATACCGCTCACTTGTAGAACGAAGTGAGATTTTGTACGACGGCGTCCGCGTTGGTGAAAGCCGAGCCACATTTTGGTGTTCTGCGGCGCATTTGACTTCGCCTTTGACAGCGGGACCTACTAGTCCTCGCTCACTATTAGTATCGACTGCCGCCACAATTCGTGCATCGATTCGCCCTAATTAGTAAAAACATAGCCCCCTTACATGTTGGTTGATGATAAACGCTGCCCCCACGGTAGTAAGGGATGAACTGTTGGTTGGTGATCCAATCTTCTAGCACGCGAACACACAAATCAAGTGTTACCATACCATACAAGCAGCTCAGATCCATAAAAAGTAAGCTGAGTGAGCTGAGACGGAGAGGGTGGGTAACCTGAGGCAATGAAAACGAAGTTGATCTTATATTCTTTCTCCAGATGATTTCAATGTCTCTCTTATCGTCATGCATTGAGAATCGTCGAATTGACATATCCTTTTTGGACTCGTTAATGACTGGAAGATTTGTGTTGTGTTCCTCTTCGAAATTCGAAGGGCGGGTGTTTCCATTTTGGTACCACTAAAAACGGGAACATAAGCGATCTTTTAGCCCAATTTCAGCTTAGCTTCATCCTTCGGGGGGCAGAGCAGAAACCACAAGAATCTCGTCTTATCCCTTGACAAAATTCGCAACCCATCTTATATCATCCTTCATCTAGGAGCAATTCACCATATTCATCCTCTATCGCATAATATTATTATCTATACAAGATCCCGCTTAGGGCGGAGTCTTCATCCTTTTGAATCCTCCGAATTGAAGTCAGTCCCAATTCAGACCTCGCCTTGGCGACGTCTCGTTCAAAATTCAGCAGCGTTGAAGGCCCACGATGCCGCGACGGCGGCCCCCCCGAGATGGAATCGCTGTGAATAATCTATGGTTGTTTGGATTTGCAATATTCATTTTACCATGGCTCGTCGATGGTCAACAACAACATCGGCCGGCAGTCCAGCAGCGACACGAATCACCTCAAGAGAGCCTCGAGCCTAAAGCGTTGCACACGCCCCTAGAGGCTACAAAAATTCCACCACGACTCGAGAATCCTCTTACCCCTCAACGTCGAAAGAATACTCTTGTCGATCGAAATAACATCAAGAACGATGCGAGCGCCATTGCAACTTTGGCTCCGGCAAATCCTGCCGTTGCACTTCCCGCTACAAGACGGCCCAGCAGCACAGCAGCTACTGGGCTCACCTCGCCGCATATTGCGCGGAGTCTTGAAGACTGGGAAGTAGAAGACTTCGTGCTTCTGGCGACCGTCGATGGAAAATTATATGCCAGGGATCGGAAGACTGGCAAGGAGAAATGGGCATTGCAGGCACAGACTCCCATGGTGGAGTCGACCCATAATCGTCGAAATAAATCATCAGTCGAGGAGGATTATGATCCGTTAGCGATTGATGATTTCATCTGGGTCGTTGAACCGAGTCGTGATGGCGGTGTTTACTATTATCGACCGAACCACGGTCTGGTCGATACCGGCCTCACGATCAAGAAGTTGGTCGACGTACTCTCACCGTTTTCAAGTACAGATCATGCAGTTACGTATACTGGTGGAAAGCATGCGGAGATGTGGACGATTGATGCAAGGAATGGCATGCTTTTGAAGCGTGTTGGGTCGGATGAGCCTATCATCAATGACCAGAACTGCATCAATACCAAAGGTTTTGTCGACAAGAACACCGAAGAATGCTCAACCAGCTCTACTTTGACAATTGGCCGAACAGAGTGGACAGTTCAGGTCACAGCAACTGACGGTCATCGCATCGCGACATTGAAGTATTATGAATGGGTTCCAAATACGCACGACGCGTCCCTCATCCGCCAATACCACAAAACACTCGATAACAAATACATTTATCCCATTCACGATGGCGGGATAATTGGATTCGACCTGGATCGTCACTCATCAGATCAAGGCAATATATTTAAACAAAAGCTTACCTCGCCAGTCGTTCGAGTGTTTGATGTTGCAAGGCCTTGGGGAAATGAGAAGGACGACCCCGAACTTCTCATACTGCCACAACCCATACCTCCACAAAATGAAGACGAGATCACAGCGAGTCATAGAGCTCAAAACGTCTTCGTCAATCAAACCGAGGATGGAAGTTGGTTTGCAATGTCGGGCAAATTTTACCCTTTGGCAGTTCAAGGGATTGGGCCAGCACAATGCGAACAGCAAGGCTGGCGTCAACATAATCCGTCTTGGGATGATCTGAGTAATGGACAACTCTCGAAAGCCCTTGTTGGTCTGCACTCAATTGAACACATTGGGTTCGACGACGATCGATTTTTGACGATCTCAGGCCCTTCGCTCGACGACAATCAGAGTGGAAACGGAAGCATCGTTGATACATCACCTGCTTTATTGGATCCTCCTACATGGATTGAACGTCTTCAACGTCTACCAAGATTAGCATTCAGGAACCTAATTGAATTCATCCAGAATCCGGTGCTTGTTCTCATGTTGGCGGTCCTGTTGATATACAATCAAAGGCAGTTGCGAACATATGTTGGCCATTTCGCTAGCGGCAAACTCTCCAAGAAGCTCGAGGCTCCGCTCGCCACAACGATCGACCAGGCTGAACCTCCGAAAGTCGAGGTGGTAGAGGAGCTAGTCGCCGATATACCTTCTGTTGACGGATCCTCTGAGATCCCAGCAGTGAAAGTGGAAGAGGTTGGCCCTACGAAAGTTGTCGATGAGATTGAGAAGGTTACAAGAACGGATTCACTTGAGGTCCCCGGTGCCGATAGCCCCTCTCCCAATCCCGAGGAAAAGAAGAAGAAAGCACACAGGGGCCGACGAGGCGGTGTTAGGCACAAGAAGGGCAGAGATCGAGCTGCCTCTCAAAGCGGATCTCAAGATCCCAGGCCGCCCGCAACTGTTGAGGATGCCGTGCGAGAAGCGCAGAATATGGGGGAGCAACCCAAGATCGAACCTGATATTCATACCGTCTCCCATGATCCTACAGAGGTTTCTGGCCCAATACTTCGAGTTGGAGCTCTTACTGTCAATACCGAAAAGATGATTGGTACTGGAAGCAATGGCACAGTGGTTTTCGAGGGCAGCTTTGACGGACGCGAGGTTGCTGTGAAAAGGATGCTGATGCAATTCTTCGACATTGCATCACAAGAGACAAAGCTCTTGAGGGAGAGTGATGATCATCCGAATGTCATTCGCTACTTTGCACAGCAACAAGCCTACGGATTCCTTTACATTGCCTTGGAATTGTGTCCCGCCTCCCTTGCAGACGTCATCGAGAAGCCACACTTACACGCAAGTCTAGCACAAGGTGGGGAAAGGGACATGCCAAATGTCCTCTATCAGATTGCCAACGGTCTTCAACATCTTCATAATCTACGCATTGTTCATCGGGATTTGAAACCGCAAAATATCTTGGTATCTATGGGCAAAGATGGTAAACCTCGCCTTCTTGTGTCTGACTTTGGGCTGTGCAAGAAATTAGAGGGAGAACAATCCTCATTCAGAGCTACCACCGCCCATGCAGCCGGTACGTCTGGATGGCGTGCACCAGAACTTCTCTTGGATGATGATGCAAAGGAAGGTGGCCAAGGGGCGATGATGGTCGATGCAAGTACGAATGGTGACTCTGGATCGGGAGCCCTCGTGAGCGCTGAGCTAATGCCCAATCGACGAGCTACTCGTGCCATCGACATCTTCTCCTTAGGCCTCGTCTTCTTCTACGTCCTGACTAAAGGCTCCCACCCTTTCGATTGTGGTGATCGCTATATGCGTGAGGTCAATATTCGCAAGAATCAATTCAACCTTCGCCAGTTAGATGTTCTTGGGGACTACGCTCATGAGGCCAAGGATCTTATTTCCTCCATGCTTGCACCAGAACCCAAGAAACGCCCCACGGCCCACCAAGTCATGGCCCATCCATTCTTTTGGTCCGCCAAGAAGCGTCTGAATTTCCTCTGCGACGTGTCTGACCACTTTGAGAAGGAAAAACGTGATCCTCCTTCTGATGCCCTAAAGGAACTGGAAAGCTGGGCTCCCGAAGTTTGCCGTGGTGACTTTTTGAAGCTTCTGAGCAGAAAGTTCGTCGATTCCCTTGGCAAGCAGCGAAAATATACTGGCACAAGATTACTCGATTTGCTGCGAGCTCTCAGGAATAAAAAGAATCATTACGAAGATATGACTGATGACTTGAAGAAGGAGGTTGGCCATTTACCGGAAGGATATCTCAGCTTTTGGACTAGGAGATTTTCAAACCTTTTGTTAGTCTGTTGGCAAGTAGTGTATGAGGTACAATGGGATGAGACAGACCGTTTTAGGGAGTACTATTCCCCAGCTGGTCTCTGATTTGGTCCCGGGAGCAGGCGTATGGAAGCGTTTCATAGTAGTTTTAATGCAACATAATATTCTTGAATAGCGCTCAATTGTCCTTTGTTCATTGTCTCTGACTTCATGATGAACGTTGAAATTGGTTTGGTGCGGCTATTTGAGAAGCTATAGAAAATGTCTAGCTTTTGGAGATTCGATCTTAACACTGGCAGGTACGATCCGGGGTCTTTCGATTAGCGGCGGCTAGTCGGGGTCTTTTTTAAGAATTGTGGCTAGTGAATGCAAGCCACATCAGTTGACGGAGCACTTCTACCGACAGCTGTAACCCAACCCCAACTTCCATTCTTCTCTACATATCAATTACATTGTACAACACTTCCAAGCATAGTCTTTTCAATTGCCTTGCCTTTAGAAAGCTTTCTTGTGATATGCGATAACGTCAAAGACCTTAGCAACCATACGCTAAGGATTCACCGGGCCATTGCAGGCAGAGGTTCAGGTTCGGAGGGGAACAAGGTTCATTCATTGTCTGAAGCTGGGAGATACAATTCACCTTTGCTGCTTCATGAACTACATGTCGTTGGAGCGTGGAAGCTTTCTTTGTTCAGTTTGAGATCGCTTTTCTTTTCTGAGCTGGAACACCTTCTCCCTCCAATCTTCTACAACTCTCCACACAACCACGAATACTCCTAGACAGCATTCGCAACTGCGCTGACCTAGCAAAATGTCTCGTATGTAACTTCCCTTCCTATTCTTAATCTTAGGTATTTGCGCAAGGAACAAGAGCGCAGCTCCCACCAGAGGCATGAAGCTGACAACTCCCAGTACCTCTGCTTCCCTCAGAGCGCGCACAATATTCTGCTGTCATAGATGGCATTCTCGCAGCTTGCGATCTGGAGACTATTTCTACTGGACAAATCCGGAAGGGGTTGATAGCCAAGCTAGATATTGATATTAGTGACAAAAAGGTATGCGCCGTTGCTTCCTCTCCCTCTATCACCTGGTCTTCTGTTAGGCTTCAACTTTGAGACATGATTATGTTTTAATGCAATTACTAATGCGATCATGAACAGGATGCTGTCAAAAAACTTATTATAGAACGATTTGACCACGCTTCTTCTGCCGCCCCTCCCTCCGCCGATACCCTCTTCGTTGCCTCACCTCCACAAACAAATGGCCACGCATCTCCAAGCCCTGCAAAGAAAATCAAGACCGAGGTGAAGCGAGAGACAAAAGTCAAATCCGAGACTCCACTTACCACTCCTTCTCCTGACGATGCCTCCGACTCTGACGTATCGCCCCCAGCAAAGAAGCGGAAATCCCCCAAGGGTTCCAAGGAAGTCGACGATGCCAAACTAGCAGCTATGTTACAAGCGCAGGAGAATTCTAGGGCTCGAGCTACACGGGGTGGAGGAACCAAGAAGAAGGTCGTACAGAAAAAGAAGACTCCGAAGAAGAAGAGCGCGGATAAGATTAAGGCGGATGATGACAGTGAATTGGAGTTGAATTCAGATGGCGAAGTTAAGGAGAAGGTGAAGAAAGGCGGATTCCATAAGCAATTTCACCTGAGCGCACCTTTGGCGGATTTGGTCGGTGAACCTACGGTACGTCGCCTTTTCCCCTAACATTTGTCCAAATTCACCGCGAAACATTTTGTTGAAGGCTCTGCTAATACGTTGCAGCTATCTCGGCCGCAAGTCGTCAAGAAGATCTGGGAATACATCAAAGCTCGAGATCTCCAAGACCCAACGGACAAGAGACAAATTCGCTGCGACGAGAAGTTGCAATTAGTATTCAAGCAAGACAGGGTGCATATGTTTACCATGAACAAGATTCTTGGTAAACAATTGTACCCTATCGAGGAATAGACTTTGCCTCTCGTCGGACCTCGCTGGATCTGGAGCATACGGCAAAGTTTTATGGATAAGGGCAACCAAGGCGTTCAATATTTGTGGTGTGGAACTTTGATTTCACTGGGCATGGATCGGGAGACTTATGATAGTAGGAGCGGAGGATAATGATCGTATCTCACATTATATGACGTTGCATGCATGGCGGATCAAGCGTTGCTTTTCATGCAGAGATAGATTCTCTCCTGTACTTTTAGGTACTTGGAGAAGCTTCTTCAGCTTATGCTCGGCATAGCAGCGATAAATCCAATAAACATATTACTATATGCTTTACTCCGAGAATGACTCCAAGTCTAGACCTTTGAGTGTTTAAGAAATTGAAATACATTGACCATAAAGTAGCATCCAAATATTCAAGTCTCCAAATTAGCCATTTAATCTTTGTGCTTTAATTATATAAAACGTTACGGTACATTCAGGAAGTAAGGCAACTGAGTATTTCCCTAAGGATTTCAACTTGCAAAGTAGCTTCATAAAAAGAGAAGAACCTAGAATAAAACATGATTCACTTTCATCAGCCTTTCTCTGACTCCTTTGCCACACCGACTTTGTCATCAAAAAGACGAGGCTATGTAGGTACGTTTAGTGACTGCTTTGATAGCGGGGTTTAGCGAAGAACCCCACCAAAGAAAAAGGAACGAACTGAGCGACATCAATGTTGTACCTGAAATCAAAATCAACCATTAATAGTTGAAACCGAAGTCTGCAAGGTGCACAGATCTTCCTGCGCGTTTACTTTTTATTCCTTCTTGCACATATTAATTAATTTTACCCGCACAATGGCAGACCAAGCCGCAGGATCGATTCCGACGCCTGGCGATGGAGCTTCGAGAGGAAGAGGGGATGGCCCAAGAGGTCGAGGACGCGGGCGGGGGAGAGGAAGGGGTGTTTCATTCCATGATGGACCTGGCAATGAGCATAGGAACCCGGACTCCCGAGGAGGTCGTCGTGGTGGACGAGGGGGCAATCGTGGAGGATTCAACAATGAAACTCCTCCTTCACAGCCAACCACCACACCGGGACTTTCCTCTGCCCAAAAGAAGACTGAGCCTAGGGTTGAACTAAAAGAGAACGCAGAAGGTGAAGACGAGGTCGAGACAGAGGTGTGCTTCATTTGCGCCTCACCCGTTGTTCATAATTCGGTTGCGCCATGCAATCACCGCACTTGTCATATCTGTGCTTTGCGGATGAGGGCGCTGTACAAGACGAAGGATTGTGCACATTGTAGAGTATGTCTTCTTCCAATATCTCCCAAATTAAGCTAACAATAAAAAGACCCCAGCTCCATATGTGATCTTCACAGACGACGCCACGAAACGCTTTGAAGACTTCACAGACACAGAGAACATGTTGACAGACGAATCAATTGGTATCCGATACGAGAACGAGGAAATTCAGGTTGATACTAGGATATTGTTGAGATATAATTGCCCGGATGGAGATTGTGATGTTGCGTGTTTGTCCTGGCCGGATTTGCATAGACATGTTCGGGCTATACATCACAAGAAGATATGTGATTTGTGTTCACGGCATAAGAAGGTGTTTACACATGAGCATGAACTATTCACAGATAAGGAGTTAGAAAAACACATGCGGAAGGGGGACGACAATCCTGGAGCAATCGACCAGAGTGGTTTCAAAGGCCACCCAGAGTGTGGGTTTTGCAGACAGAGATTCTATGGAGAGGATGAGCTTTATGTTCATTGTCGGGAGAAGCATGAGAGATGTTTTATCTGCGACAGGAGAGGTGGACAACCGCAGTATTATGTCAATTATGATAGTCTGGAGTTGCACTTTCGAAAAGATCACTTCTTGTGCCCAGATAATGGATGCTTGGAGAAGAAGTTTATTGTGTTTCCTTCGGAGATTGATCTTAAAGCTCATCAATTGGAAGAGCATGGAAATACATTATCTAAAGATGTTAGGAGAGATGCAAGGGTTGTTGATATCTCGTCCTTTGATTATCGGGCACCATATGTTCAAGAGAGACGAGGAGGTAGTCAACGAGAACGAGAGGGCAGAGGAAGAGGTAGAGGCCGAGATCCGAATACTGAACCCCTTCCGGCTTCAAGTGCACAACCGCTTCCTCGAGACCAACAGGCGTTTCAACGACAGATGGCAATACATAGCGCCCAATCGGTCTCAACAAGAACTTTCGGAGGCCAACTTACATCTCAACCACCAGCTCGGGCGCAAGCGCCTCCTAATTCTCGAGAACCACCAACAATGACCGTATCTCGACCACCAGCAGCCACTGAAGCAACAACAACCGCACTTGAAATCCTCAATATCGCACAAGCAGAAATAACGCCTCAAGATCAAGCACGAGCTATTCGACACCGCGCCGTAATCGAACGCGCATCCATTCTCCTCCAAAAAGACGATTCTAAACTACAACAATTCCGCAACCAAATCTCATTCTACAAAACCTCC
>Ga0182030_10007822_pt1 | contig 22242 bp, 25 predicted proteins | sample 812S3MmetaG_FD_121299 | JGI IMG/M metagenome (GOLD analysis project Ga0182030, IMG submission 121299) | Permafrost microbial communities from Stordalen Mire, Sweden - 812S3M metaG (Illumina Assembly) | ecosystem: Environmental > Terrestrial > Soil > Wetlands > Permafrost | place: Sweden... | reverse complement strand
GCATCGCTGCTGCGAACCACGTAAACGGGCGCATTGGCCACGGCCAGTTCATCAAACGCCTCTCGGTTTTGGGCCAGCGTGTATTTCTCTGAAATTATTTCCCCAGACAGCGTCCGGTCATAGTACTGCCTCATTTTCCAGTAAACTACGCTCGTTACCGCTATCGCCACGGCCACTCCCAAAACCAGTCCGCACGTCAGCGCCATTTTCCAGATGCGCCCCGGCCAGACCCGTCCGGCTTCCTCGCTCGCGTATTTAAGTTTTTCCAACGTCGGCACCACACTCTCACTTAACTCCTCCGTCCGTTGCATGAATGGCTGCACTACCTCGGCCCGCACTCCGGCGTCAACCGCTTTGCGGATGCTTTCGACAATCGCCTTGGTGTCCACCTGTTTGCCGATGTCCTTGGCCAGTTTTTCCATCCGCTGCACCGCCGCCTCGCATTTTTTCTGCGTTTCCAAACAAAGTTTGGCCGTTTCCTCCGTCGCGTTGCCCAGGTTCACGCTTTTTGTTTCCACCGTCTGCGCCAGCAATCCCATTTCCTCCCGAATGTCCTTTAGCGTGGCCAGCGTGTCCTCGTTGGCCGTTTTCAAAGCCACCGGGATGCGATTGGAATAATTGGCATACACGTCCAGCAATAAAAACAGTTGTGTGAAAAAATGTGTGCTGTCGCCGTCCACAAAACGGTTGTAAGCCGCCCGTGCCAGCTCCCGTTTTTCCGCCGGATAACCCGCCAGCATTTCCTCAAAGATCGGTTGACGCTCCGGCATACATCCTCCTATTCAGCGAGATTGGCTTTCGCGCCCCGCCGCGCCTTGGGAATGGTGCCAATTCCCGGAACGGTCTTGGGCTTGATTTTGGCCGCCTCGCCGACCGGCAAGAGTTTGCCGGCAATGCGGTCGTACTGGCTGAAAATGTCGCCTATCCAATGCTGCAACATGCCCCGCGCCATAATATCCACCGCCAAGCCGTCCTCAGCTATCGCCTCATTAAACGGAATGCTGCGCTCCTGCTCGGCTTCAATCCGGCCCAAATTGATCTTAACGAAATCGGACAACACCGGCAGCGTGATCGTTTCTGCGCCAAAGCCGGTCAGTTCCTTTTCGAGCGGGCTGCCGTCGAACATTTTGGTCCGGGCCGCCCGCGCCGGATTTTTCACAATGACATAATCCACACGATTGCCGCAAAATTGGCAGAGTTCGTCCAGATTGGTCATCACGTCCATGTCATCGAACGGGAACAGAGTTACAGTAATGCCAATGCCTTGGCTGGCCGCAATGTCGAAAAAGTCAGTCGCACGCAACGCGCTCTTTATCATGCTGTCCAAATGCGCGCGCGGGTCAATCAGCGTCACCGGTTTGGCAGTCACTTTTTTTAGGATTCGGACGATTTCGTCCTGGTCGTCCGTCCGGCCCGTCAGCGGCACCAGTCGAACTTGGTCGGGAAAGAGGCGGGACAGGGTTTGATTGTCGGCGTCCAGATCAAACCCCTGCCAGTCCACGTCGCGTTCGCAAAGCCAGCAGGCCCGCGCCGCCGTTTCGATGCTTTTGCCGAGATTGCCCTTGGATTGGAGTGGTAAAATAAGCCGGTGATTCACAGTTTTCATATATTGAGATTGAAGCGGTATTGCCGTTTCGGTTTGGTTTCCGGTTGGGTGGATATTGGCAAGGCTGGATCGACGGACTGTTCTGAGGGTGCTGCCGATGGATGGGCGACAGCTTCTTTGCGGACGCGACAAAAGCGGAAGATGCTGCTGGGGGCAACTTCTATTCCATGCTCCTTTAGCCAGTGGGCGATTTTTTCGTAGGACCATCGCTTTCGGCGCAACTCGAAGATCGCGGCGGTATAGTTTTCCAACTTGCTCCGGGGGGCTTCCTCTGGGGCGGACCGCGCCTGCGCCAACAATTTACTTTCGTCCGGCATAAAATGCCTTTGGGGCTAACATAGCACGCCTCGCATGAAGGCGCAAAATTGGCGGAATACGCCGCAATGCTATTGCGCATTATTGCGCTTCATTGCGTCCCGTCCCCGACGCCCTCAAGCACCGCTTAGGAGAGATGTCTGAGATGAATTACCACAATGACACCTCCATTTGAAAATTCCAAAATTTCTGCGACGTTTAAAGCATGAACTTCACCACCACTGACATGGAGGGTTGGCAGAAGGATTGTTGGGCATGGTCTAAAGCCAGAAAACCGTTTAAACTTCATGCTGTTAAAGGAAAGCATGTGGTGTTTTGTGAAGAACTTGCGGCGGCTTATCAATACCGGTTTTCACTGAATGATTCAGTGGCAACTTTTCTACCGGAAAATGTGGCATTGCTGAGTCAGCCGTTATTTGAATCGTGGCCGGTTAAAACTCTCATTAGACAGTCATGTTACGGGTGATTGAAAGTGCCAGCGCAGGTCAGGCCAAACAGTATTATACGCAAGGTTTGAGCCGGGAAGATTACTATGCCGAAGGACAGGAAATCATCGGTCAATGGCAGGGACTGGGGGCGGAACGGTTGGGGCTGTCAGGACAGGTGGACCAAAAATCTTTTGATGCGCTGGCGGACAATCTTAAGCCGGGGTCAACGGAGCATTTGACACCGCGCATGAAGGATAATCGCCGGGTCGGTTACGATTTCAACTTCCATTGTCCCAAGTCCGTTTCCGTATTGTACGAACGCAGCAATGATGAGCGGATTCTAATTGCCTTCAAAATCTCAGTCACCGACACGATGCGCGAATTGGAAACGGACATGAAAACCCGAGTGCGAGTGAACGGCCAAAATTCTGACCGGACAACAGGCAACTTGGTTTGGGCCGAATTTCATCATTTCACCGCCCGGCCTGTGAAGGGAATTCCTGACCCGCACTTGCACGCGCATTGTTTCACCTTCAACGCCACCTGGGATGATGTTGAACAACGCTGGAAAGCCGGTGAGTTCGGTTTCTTGAAACGGGACGCGCCCTATTACAAAGCCGCCTTTCATGCCCGCTTCACCAAACGGCTGGCCGACATTGGCTACGCCATTGAGCGCACGGACAAGGGCTGGGAAATCGGCGGCATTCCGCAAAGTGTTATTGAAAAATTCTCGCTCCGTTCCAAACAAGTTGAGGCGCTGGCCAAAGAACGTGGCATCACGTCAGCCAGGGAAAAGGATGCGCTGGCCGCGCTCTCCCGCGAAAGCAAACGGCATGGTATCACCAAAGAGCAACTGCGCTCGGTTTGGGACGCCCGCCTGACGGATGCAGAAAAAGCCGCGCTGGCGGCAGTCAAACCCAATGCGTTAAAAATTTCCAATGACGTTACCGCCATGCAAGCGATGGATTACGCCATGGCCCACTGCTACGAACGCGCTTCCGTCGTCACGGACCGGGAACTGCTGCGGGAGGCTCTCCGTTATGGCGTTGGGTCGGTTGAGGCCAGCCAAGTCAAACGTCAACTTTTGCGCGATGAGTTTGTCCATAAGGAAAATGCCGGGCGGCAGTGGTTTACCACGCAAGCGATTCTGGCGGAGGAAGGACAACTGATTAATTTCGTCCGCGACGGCAAGGGTAATTGTTCCCCGCTTAACGGCAAAGCCTATCAGATCCAAAATCCGCAACTACAAACACCGGGAGCCAGGGAACAGCGCGACGCCGTGTTCCATGTCCTGCGGTCGTGTGACCGCGTAATTGCCATTCGCGGTGCAGCGGGCACCGGCAAGACCACCATGCTCAAGGAGGCCGTAGCCGGTATCGAGAGTGCCGGGCACAAGGTTTTTGCCTTCGCCCCTTCGGCGGAAGCCTCGCGCGGCGTCCTCCGGTCGGAAGGGTTTGCGAATAACACCACGGTGGCCGCGCTGCTGGCCAGCCGGAAAATGCAGGAGCAAGTCCGCAACGGCGTACTATTGATTGACGAGGCCGGTCTGCTTTCCTCGCCGCAACTCAAACAGGTCGTTGATCTGGCGCGTCAAAACAATTGCCGCGTCATTCTCTCCGGGGACACCGCGCAGCATGGCGCAGTCGAGCGCGGTGACGCGCTCCGGCTGCTGGAACGTCACGCCGGGTTGCAGGCCGCCGAAATCAAAACCATCCGGCGGCAGACAGATTTGACCTACCGGCAGGCGGTCATGGCCTTGCGGCATGGCAATGTCGAGTCCGGCTTTGCCCGGCTGGACCGGCTCGGCGCGGTGCGTGAAGTTCCCGCCGATGAGCGTTACCAATCCCTGGCCGCCGATTATTTGCAGGCTGTCCAAGACCGAAAAACCGCGCTGGTCGTCTCGCCCACTCATGCCGAAGGCGTGCGCGTCACGGAGAAAATTCGCGCCGAATTGAAAGTATTGAAAAAATTGGGCGCGAACGAACGCGAGTTCGTTCAACTCAAAAATCTGCGCTGGACGGAAGCGCAACGCGCTGATGCCAAAAATTATCAACCCGGCCTCGTCGTCCAGTTCCACCAAAATGCGGCCGGGTTCAAGAAAGGTGAGAAGGTCACGGTCACGGGAATGGAATCAAACCAACTGGTGGTGCAACACGAGAATGGAAAAAAGGATTTCATGAAGTTGGGCGAAGGCTCCGCTTTCTTTAATGTATATGAGTCCGGCCAACTGGCGCTTGCTCCCGGCGACCGTCTCCGAATCACGCAAAATGGCATGTCCAAAGACGGGCACCGGCTCAATAACGGCGAGTTGCGAACGGTGAAAAAATTCACCAAAGACGGCAACTTGGTTTTGGAAAACGGCTGGGTCGTGGACAAAAAATTCGGCAATCTGGCTCACGGTTACTGCGTCACGTCACACGCCTCACAGGGCAAGACCGTTCAACGGCTGTTCATCGCCGAAAGTGAAGCCTCCCTGCCCGCCGCCTCCCGCGAGCAATTTTACGTCTCGGCTTCGCGTGGGGTGGAGGCGATCAAAATTTACACGGACAATAAGGACGCACTCATGGCCGCCGTCGCCGTATCCGGTGCCCGGCCCGCCGCCACGGATTTGGCCAAAGGCACACTGCCGGAAGTCCTCAAGGAAAAATCACGCCGGGTTTCACGTGACGCAGTACAAGTCTCGCGTCAGCATCAGCGTCAGCGGCCATTGGTACCGGTACCAAAAGCGGTCCTGCAGTCACTAGAACAGGAGGATATTTCAATCGAACGAAAACGAAACCTTCAACAAGGGATGAACTTATGAACAAAGAAAATGAAATTCGCCCGTCATATAAAACCAGCCATTCCAATCCGCCGCCCATGCTGGACATTCGCGCCACGGTCAGGGAATTTATCGCGCTGCCTTACACTTATTTGGAAATGGTGCAATACAACCCGTCTGACGCAATTCTGCTCACTTTTGCGACATGCGAGGTCCGCATTGAGGGACAACGGCTCGATGATCTTTACACCAACCTTGTCCAGCACGTCGTCGAGTTCATCCAGGAGAACGACGCCAAGTACGAGGAAGCCGCTGACAAGCATCCGTTTATCTCGCGTATTGAAATCAAGCCAATTGACAAGGAACTGGCATTGATTGTCAAAGGGTTTGACCCTGAACGCGAACCCCTCGGGGATGAGGCGGTCAATTGACAAATTGCGTTGCGAGGCACACAATCAAGGCCGTTGAAAGGAAAAATCGCCGATGCCCTACTATCGTCATAAAACGGAGAACATTCTCTATTCACTGCCCGACAATCCGATAGTCAGTGCCAAAATTCAAGGGGCTAAACATGCCGGATGGACGATACTGGGAAGCCTTGAAGTCACCCATCCCAATGATCAGGCCGACCGCCAGACTGATGATTTTGTAAACCCAATCACCAAAACTGCCGTCAGCAATTATGGGGCCAAGGATTCACGCGACGACGCCCTCCGTGATTATTTTCTGCGCTGGGTGCCTGATACCATCCCGATCACCGAGGCAGAATATCGCCGACTTCAACAGGAATATTTGCAGCCCCGCAATTGAATTATTGGCCATAACGGCAGGTTGTGCTTTTGCCTGGAAAGGATGGCCTTATTGCGAGGGTCCGTTGGGCTTCCTCCTAAAATTACAGACCGTATTTCAAAAATCTCCTTCCCGGCACATTCATGCAGGTTTGTCCGCCGCAGATGATTTGGATTAGCCATCAGCTAGAAGTTAGGATTTAGAAAGAATTTCCAGGAATTTATTGAAGTCTGGTGCAATCGGGCGGGATAATTTTAAATCCATTCCGACAAACGGAATTGAAACAATTTCTTTTATTGAGGACCGCATATCAAACCCAAAAGCCTCGCCTCCACTATCGGAACCAAAAAGGAGCAGGCCTGGAGCGTACTCCTTGACCTGATAAGCTGTGTTTAATTCAAGCAATTCCTCTATACGCCAGAGAATGATGTAAATATTTGAGCCAATAAAACCCTCTCCGCCATTAATCATCTGCAAAAACTGCGCGTAATCTGCGGGCAAATTATAACCCGAAGCCCCTTCAAAATTTTTAAGCGCAGCTAAATTTGCTGGCGGATTACCGTTAAATTTCGCCAACAACAGATTTTTATTTGGATTCATCATCACCAATCCGTAAAGCCGGACGGAGAAGCGAAGATGGCTAGTGTAGGCCAAATCCATAACGCAATCAGTCTCTTAATCATATTCATTCGTTCTCCTGTGGTGACTCACTTATTTCATATTGTTCATTAGCGCGTCCAAAAACTCTTGGGGCGGCAAGTAATCACAATCTTTCATGTAGTGGTAAATTAGATTTGGGGCAGCGTAACATTTACCTTCCAGTCCTGAAACTCTGATTTCAGCCGACCCCAAAAGCATTTTCTGACCATGGTGTTCCACTGGATAACCGAGCGACACTGATTTGAGAAACGGTGATGGATGGAAACCGCGGGTTTGGTTTATCGGCTTAAAACATAATGCAATGAAGCGTTCCAAGACACCTTTTGGCAATGCTCCTTTTATAAATTCGTGTTCTGCATCCAACCATCCAACTGCGAGTACTTTACCGTCCGGCTCACGATTTAGATAGATGTAGGGTGTGAGGTCTTGGATATACATATATTTTACGGGGTGATTACGCTTCGGCAGGCTGCCCAGTTGATATTGCCCATTCCGGGCTGTAACAAGCTGCTCAGGCTCGTTGGGCATGTGACAGTAGTTGGGCTTCCCAAGATATTCAAGCCAGTTGGGGGATAAAGCGTATAATTTGGCACAACAGAGCCGGGTAGGTAGCTGCGGGCACCCGCTGTTTCGGGAAACTATTCAACTGTTATCTGCCCACCGGTTTCAATCACATTTCCTAGCGCGTCCGAAATCGTATTCCCGTGCTCCGTCCAAAATGTTAAGGAGGTTCCTTCGGGAAGAATTGTAACGGGAGAAGAATCGCCAATTAAACTATTTGTTGGAAGATAAACGCCTTGAGCTTCCGTAAAGTGACTTCTCAATGGAAGGCTTGAACTTCCTGAGCCATCACCTTGATGCATAAAAAGCGGACTGCACGAAGAAAATAAGCACAACAAAGAAAGGGCGCTAATTCCGCAGAATAAATGCTTCAAAATTTTCATATATTGCTAATGCAAAATCCGTGAACCGGATGGATTGACTACGTATGAAAGACGAATCAGTCCTGGGATTTGATCGGTGTAAGGCGCACACAGGTTAATTGCGATTTGCCCATACTCCTTTCCACCCTTCAACTTTACATAAAAATGTCTTTCGCCGATCTCGCCATACTGGCCGCCCTTTATTTGTTGTTGAAGCTGAAACGAAGGCAGGTAACCATCGGTCGGTGCCAGATACAAGACGGTACCAAGGCTTTGTTCTGAAAGCCCCCCATTTATCGCGTCAATCTCGCATGACCAATCATACCATTGGCCGTGTGTGACCTGCGCTGGGTATTTAATCCAGACCTTAAGATCACCTGAGCCAGATTCAGCTATTGTGCCACTTGTTAAATTTATGAAATATGGCCTGCCGTCCGGCACAATTTCAAATTTATTTCCGCCAGTGATTAGCTGCTCATGGATGTTCGAGCTCCACATCTTGAAGATTACAGGGCTGCTAAAACTTCCTTCTGTGACATTGTGGTTGCGCGGTGTCGGTTCCATTTCGTAACCATCTTTTTGAATGGATTCTATTTGCACAGCCCTACCTGTAATGCCTCGTATTTCAAACCGGCCGTCAGGTCCGGTTTTCTGATCGATAGGGATTATCTCATCTTGAGCCCCACCTGGAATCGGCGCCACAACCTTTAAATGGAGAGTTTCACCTAGTACTCTTGCATCTGCAAGCGGGGCCCCATCTTGGTCAACGATCTTTCCATAAAACTCAACGGGAACATTTATTGATTCCATTGCTCCACGAATCGATTCTGGTGATGGCCTCGTATCATTTATAATTAGTTGATTCGTTGGTGGCTCTGCGTGTGATTGCGTATTGGTAAAGATTTGCTTTCCCGTTATATTAGTAAAAGGTAAATTACTGGATAAAGCCTGTTGTTGAAGGATATCCACGCTTATCGTTCTCGGAGTTCTTTGCCGCCATAATAAGATTACCATTACTGCCAACAAAATGATTATGGCGGGTATCAAAACTCTTGGTCTCATATTATTTCAGCTTCATTTGCACAAGAATAGCATTCCAAAAAGCCGCTCGTTGTGCGTTATCCGAACGAAATTCGCCACTGTGAAATTTATGAGCTCCGGCAAAATTGTAAGGTAATTGTCCCAAGTCAATTTGTTTGTAAGCTACGCCTACTTTGAAAGGCCCCCCAACATTCGCTTGGCCGCCAAGAGCGTAGCAGCGTGCTTCATCGCCATAAGCGAAAATTTCATGGGTATCACTAGGGAAATTAAGGTATGTGGTAATTAAACCGTTAATTCGATAAAAACCGCTGGAAGATGAGTAATGATACCCTGGATACGGCAAACCATTGTCTGGCTTCAAATCCTGATTTAGCTGCCATAGGGCTACATTGAGCGCATAATCATTTGTGTTAAAGAAATTCACATAGTTTTCGGCTCCAATTGAATCATTAAAATAGCTTGGAGCACCATTGGTGTAGTAATCGGCGTAACAATTAGGTGTGCCGTCATCTAAATTGACACCCAAATAAACAAGTGATCGCGTCGGCGTTGTTGGATCGTAAGCTTGGGAAGCAACGGCTGCTTGCATGGCGATATAGGTATTAACAATTGGCGTTGCCAATTTTCGCAAGGCTTCACCTGCCACCACGTTCCCCATACTATGGGCCGTAAGAAAAACATGGCCGGGATATTCAGCGTTTAATTGTGTCAGCAGGTTTGTTAATCCAGTTGCTGATTGCCAAGCAGTGAATTCACTATTGTCAAAATTGCGTGGGTCGGTAATCGGATTATCCCAACTATCGCCAATACCCCCAAAATCATGACCAGTGGGCCAGCGAAAACTTCCAAATCTGCCCTGATATCCTTGCCAGTAAAGCCGTTTGAACTCAGATTCGGCAAAGCGGTCTTTTTCCCAGCGTTCCATGTTCCAGCCATGAATAAATAAAATGTAAGGAATATTTGTGGTTTGGGGTGCCGTATATTGGAATGCCGACACAGGTGGATTTGTGGGAAGATCACTCGCATCCATAACAGCCACAGTCAATGGGGTATTGGTCGGAACATCACCCACTGTGAAACGTTCATACATTTGTTTTATGTCGTTGATTTGCAGGTAAGCTGGAGCGTCCGCGACAACATTACCGTTGCCATCCAATACTTGTAAATCCAATTGGGCACTGCCAATCCGGGCTCCGCAAAAAATAAAATGCTCCGTTCCCAAATCATTCAAAATGACAGGTAAATTGGAAGTCAACAGCCCGACATACAGCGAAGCCGAGTTAGCTACCTGATTTGACGCCATGGCTTCGTCAAATAGATAATTTGTGCCACCGTTCGCTTCGGAGGCCTGAAAGATGCGAATTTGCCCGGTGCCCGTAAGAGTTATTTGCACGGTATAATTGGTTGGTGCTGCCGCCAAGACCGCTGAAATGCCGGGCGTCCATAATCTGAAATAATCCTGTAGATCTCGTGTGCAAGGAATTGCGGGATAGCCATTAGTTATGTATTGGCAATCGGGAACCAGTCCGCCCCTGCCAACGTCAACCGGACCTAAATCGTCTTGTTCAAAGTCGGTTCCATCTACTGTGTGCCCGCGATCATAATTGTTGTTCGCCCAAACTACATAAGGGCTACTAACAGAATTATTATCAGGACCACCAAAGCTTGTATCTATCGCGCCATCGTGGTTGACATCAAAAGCCAAGCTAACCGCATATACCGTGCATGTCCCCTGTTCGCTGGTATCAATATCCGGCATGGTCACTAGCGCAGCCGGACCGGGTTGTGTGGCGAGGAAAGCCCCATAAGGCGAAAGCACACCGGTCGTGTTGGTGGTTGTGGTTCCGTTTGTGTCAATTTGGTAGGCTTGGGCAAAGTATTGCCCGAGGAAACCATACGCTCCCGGATAGCCGTTAGTAACCGCCATTTTTGCAAAGCACGCCAACTGGAAACTGGCGTTTCCAACGGACGTAACCAAAAAGGAATTCGTGTGATTCACATAAAGCCCGGCAATACCAGGAAAATCACCGGCCTCCGGAAAATTCTGTTCCCCATAGGTTGAAAAAGGCCAGTAATCATATTCCACGGTTTTCAATTGGGGTTGTGCTGTTTCCGGATACAAATACCCGTTGTCCCCCGTGCTACTACCCGCGTACAGCGTTGTGAAAAGCGGTCCGTTGGTTGCAATTTCGACCGACAGATTGGTCAGGCCAAACCAATTGCGGGAATTGTTAGCTAACGTGACAATGCCATTGGTCGAATCATAACTGGCACCGAACCTGGCCCAGTCAGGAGATGGAGAACCATCCAGCGGGGAGCTTGCCAGCCATCGGGTGTCGGCAGCATCAAGGACTGCCGGAATGTTGGTGGCATTGGAAAGCTCAAACTGATATGGCAACCCTACAAGCATGGACGGCTGATAACCAGGATTAATGCCAGATGGCACTTGAATGTCGAGTTCATCCACATAGTAAGACGAAGAACCGCCGTAAAAGTAATGAGTATCATGGTCGTCTATACCCGTGGTAAGGCGGCCGGTATTATCATAATCTCCATTGAGCACGAAGTTCCGATCAAAATTATTTTCGATAAATGGCTGAAATGTGTCTAACGAAACGTTAACGCCATAGCCATAGTTATTAATGTAATAAAAACTCGCATAAGCGTAGTTGGTTGGTGAAGTAAAAAAATAGGGATCGTTCCAATTGCCGGGATCATTTGTGACGAATTCTGCGTATTGGAAGGGATGGTCAGCGAGCGCCGCTCGCAGTTGGAAAATCAGATTCTGCTTGAGCTGCACCCGCCCATCCACAAAGGGCGGCACCATCCAACTTGTCATCCAGCCGTCTGCTGACGAGACGAAGTCCTGGCGCAATTGCGTGGTCATGGTGAGACCATGTCCGTTCGTACCCACGGCCTGTCCATACCATTGGTAACCGTAGTTTTGCCGGTCATTGCCATCTGAGGGAAGCACGATATTTGGCAATGCAAACAAACCGTTGGAAAATTGGCTGACGGGAATGTCAAAATTGGTGATATATGGACTCGTGCTGCCATCTCCCCAATAGAAAGTAAAATAATCAAACTCGGTGAGACGCACCGCCGCTGTATTTGGTGGCAAAGCCGATACAGCTAGGTAAGGGGTGCCTTGCGGGCCGGGGACAAGGCTGGCCGCAATGGGGGTTTGTTCCACGGGAATTGGCCCGGCAATTGCGGAATTTCCGGCTGAATAGTTCGCCTGAACGTTGATCGTCGTTCCAATGTCGTTGTCGTACCACCCATCAGGCATGTCAGACGAGATATCATCAACCAAGGTAAACGTACTGGCGGAAACGGTATAAGTGTGGCCATCGGAATCTGTCACGGTGTATCCGGTGACTGCGCCGGGCGATGGGAGCCATGACACTATCGCTTTATCAGTGCTCGTATTGTAAATGACCGTCACACCATGCGGGGCTGGCGGCGTGTAAAACAGATTGGGGCTCATCCCATTTTGGAACTTCTGGATATTGCTCCAACCGTCGCCTGCGGGGTCTGCGTTCGGGTCAACTCCATAATAGCCGAAATATTGCATCTGCCACCAGATCGGCAGACCGCTGCCGTCATCCTGCCATGACCTGACCTGGAGAAAAAGATTGTTGGTCAAATTGAATGCTTCAATGCTCGTCGGCGTCCAATTGGTCAATTCCGAACCGTAGAGGAAACCCTCAAAATTCCAAACGGCCGGGGTTAAGTTCGTGGTGCCGTCAATTTCATATTTTACGTCGGACACCGTGTTGCTAACCAGCAGATTCACCCAAACATTGGAAATGCTGGTGATTTCCAGCCAGAGATTCGTTCCATAGTCGGCAACAAAATTGTTGGTTAGGTCATCAGGGCTGTAGGAATTAGTCCCACCACCGCTCGGAAATGGCACCCCATCACCCATTGCTCGTGCCATCATCGGCGATTGTTGGTTTCCCGCCGCTGTCTGCACCTGCCCAATCAGATTAACAACCGTTGTAGCCTGCGCCTCCAAATCTGCCTGGGTAACGGCATTGGTGGTCGCCGTGTCGTCCACTAAATATACACCGTCGGCAATGGAGTAGGTAGGCAGATTCACTCCGGGAGGTGGACACGGGAATGGCAGGGCCATCGTGCCGGGCCCCGGTACGATCGTCCAGAATGTCCCGGAAAACGGGATTTGATCCGGCGATAACAATTGCAGTCCTTGTGCGTCCGCTGTCAATTGAACGATGGAATCCGCTGGGTCGGGAGATGCCGATTGAACCGGACCGAGGTCATTATTTGAAATGCCGAACGGGGCGATTTGCCCGTGAAGCAGATGAACCGAGACAACCAAGCCCACCGCCAACATGACCATTCTGAGTATTTTCATTTAGATTCCTTCTGTTTTGTAGGGTTAAAACTGAGGACAAACCAGTAAATTCCGCCCAAAAATTCCTGTGCGAAATGATATTCGCAGGCGCATGTAAATCGAACAAGCGGAATCCCGAATTTTTTCACGATATATGTATCGTTCATTTTCCGCATTAGAAAGCGATGTAATATGTCGTGGCAATTTCCAAGAAAGAATGGAAGCGAATCAAGGTCTTCGGCGCGAACGTGCGCCGGGAGCGGGTGCGTCGGAAATTGACGCAGGACTCTCTGGCCGAACGCGCCGAAATTGCCACGCGCAACCTGCAAAAGATTGAGGCCGGGGAAATCAACCTGCTGCTCACCACGGTATTCAGGATTCAACTGGCCCTCCGTTGTTCCTATAAATCGTTGATGCCTTCGGAATGAGGTGGGAAAGGACACGTGGCGCAAAGCCAAGCGCCTCGAACGGTTTGGCAATGTAATCGGCGGCCCCGGCATCAATGCCATGCTGCAAATCCTGCCCGCAGGGGCCGGACACGAAAACAACTGGAGTGTTGCAGAGGCGGGGATTTTGTTTGAGACGGCGGCAGAGGTCCATGCCATTTCCATCGGGGAGGAGGATGTCCAAAGTAACCAGATCGAAGATTTCTTTTTCGGCAAGTTGCATCCCCTTCTTGGCAGTTTGCGCCACCACCACTTCGCATTTCGCGCGGGTCAGCAGATTTACAATCATCATGGACACCGGCGTGTCGTCTTCAACCACCAAAATTCTTACCTTTTTGCTCATAAAACACTCCCGACGGATTTTCATCGAATCATAAAAATTGGGACAGATATTCCGACGATCATGAATTTTTATGCGCTGGGCGGGAAATCTGCAAGATAAAAATACACCCATGTTGGGTGTATTCAATTTCCGGTGGTCTTGCTTTCCTGAGAGGCTATGCCGCGTCCGCGACAACTTAAAATCTTGGGTGATGCCATTCGGCAATACCGTGACCAGCTTGGCATGAGCCAGGAAAAACTGGCTGAAAAAGCCAGTCTGCACCCGGTTTATATCGGCAAAGTCGAACGGGGGGAGCAATGGATCAGCCTTCATGCGCTTTTGCGAGTGGCCAAAGCCCTTGGCGTTCGGATGCGTGATTTGGTTGAGGAACTTTGAACACCGTCGCGGCCAAGCTGCTCAGGAACGGTTTGCATCCAAGCCGGATGATTCATCTTCGCGGCGCTGACTTTCCGATTCATTGCCTACGTTTTTAACATTTTGCCCGAGGGAAGCAAATTTAAAATACCAGCATGTTGCTGGTGTAAGCATCAAGTAGGTCGCGCCAATCTTTTGGGGTGGCTAACCCGAAGAAAAAGCGCAAGCCGGTTTTACGGCATCGCAAGTTGATTGGTGAGGCGATCCGGCTTCATCGGAAAAATGTCAGCCTCACCCAGGAGAAGCTGGCGGAAGCGGTGAATTTAAACCCCAAATACCTTGGCGAAATTGAGCGCGGGGAAAAAATTATTTCCATCGAGGCGTTGATGCGGATTGCCAAGGCTGTGAAAACTCCCGTCCAGGTATTTTTCCGGGGCGTTTGACCCGGCGTTTTCCTTCCCCCCGCCCGGACAGGCACTGCGGGCGACTGCCCGCCACTTCGTTGGACACCTCATTTTGTGTAGGACATACACTTTCCTTCCATTCCTTTCCGCCAGACTTCTGGCATGAGTTTACCAATTGAAAGCCCCTGTGTTGAAATTCAGCCCTTAATAAATCGGCGTTTCAGCCGGAAAGTGCCCACTGGCACCCGCCCGAATGGGCCGAAAATTTTTGAGGTGGTCGCCATGCAAAATGCAATGCGCAGCATGAAACGTAAATATAGCACATTTCCCCAAAAAAAGATGTCTGGTTTTCATAACAAAATATTTCGGAAACCGGTTCATACTTTGGGCATGAAAACGCGAATTGCCCGCTGCCAAAAAACCAAATTAATGCTATTTTACTTTGGTTATAGAGGCGTTATGGAACCTGACCAACCAATTCCAGCGCGTCCGTCCGGCGGGTCTTCAGCATGAGGAGGTTCGTATGGACGGAGTCAAGTTTCGTTACCACGATCACCATGAGTTTTTCCACCCGCCAACGAAAGTCGGGCCGGGCGGGCCTGCCGTTGTGCCCACCGAAACAGCCCCCCGCAAGCGGCCCAAAATAGACACCCCGCCCGAGCCGGAAGATCCACCTGCCACCCCGCCCGGCGAACATCGCCGCCACTGCACGGCGGGCGAGATTGCCCGCGAACTGGGTTACTCGACCAGCTACATTCTGGCGGTCAAAAAGGCCATGTACCCGGACCCCTCTACGCGGCCTCGGCGGCTGGACCCGGCGGCGGTTTCGGAGTGGATTTACGCTCACCCCGCCTTTCGGATGCGGGCGGTGTATGAGTGTCACCCGAAGGACTGGGCGCAGGGGCAGCGGCTGCTGGAATTTTGATGGCGTTCAATTCGTCGCGCACGTCGGCCACCACCAGCCGTTGATAGACCCGGTGGATTTCCTCGCTGGCGTGATTCACCAGCTTCATCATTTTGGACTGCGGGATGCCCTGTTTCGCCCCCCGCGTAATGAACGTTACGCGGGTGCAATGGAAGGTCAGATGCGGCAGGTTTAATTCCTCGTTCTGCTTGAAAAACCGCCACCACATTTTGGAGGGCTTTTCCCATTTGCTGCCGGTGCCCACAAAGTCATAGGCGGTCTGGTCGTTCGTTCGCTCCGATTTCAACCGGGTGAAGAGGGGCACCAGTTCTTCGCGCATGGGCACGGTAAAGGCCCGCTCCGCGCCGCCTTTGGGCTTTTCCAGCGTGATCGTCTTGGCTTCAAGGTCAATATCCTTCAAGGGAATGTTGGTGTCACTCACGCGGCAGCCGGTGTAAATGGCAATCTCAAAACAGGTCCGCATCCACTCCGGCCAGCGGGCCAGTTCCCAACGGATTTTGCCGATTTCCTCGTCGGTCATGGCGGGCTTCTCGGCGGGTTTGTGTTTCTGAATGCCGGGATGCAGCAACGGGTTGCCCTCGGCATAGCCCCGCCGGACGGCTTGGGTCATCAACAGACTGAGGAACTTGATTTCTTGGAGGGCGGTGTTGTGGCTGCCCGGTTTGATGCCGTCCTTGCCCGCTTTGCGCCATTCCAGATATTGCCAGGCGTGGTTGTAGGTGATTTGCCGGGGATACTTGATCTGCTGGGCGTTTAAAAACTTGGCCACCGAATGCCAGCGCCAGCCGTAGGCTTCAAAGGTCTTGGCCGTTTCCGGGGTGTTGTAGTTGGATTCGAGGAAGCCGGGGACCCACTCCCCAAAGGCCGCGTGCTGGCGTTCGCCGCTGCCGGCGGTCTTGCTTTCCTCCCGTTCGTAACGCTCAACCAGTTTGTCCGCGCTGCGCGTTTCCTTCACGTTGTCCCGCCGCAAACCGGAGGACACACAACGGTAGTCGCCTTCGGGGGTCCGGTACTTGATCCACCAGAAGGGCGAGTTGGTTCTTGGATATTTGGAGGCCATAACATGCTCGCTTTCTCAAAGTTATTCGGTCATTTTTTAAAATTTCCACCGGCTTACCGGTGTAGCTTAATGTAGCTCACGAAACCTGAGAATGCAAGTTTTAACCAATAAATACAGGGGTTTGCAGAGGGTTGCAGAGGGGTACGTCGAAACGAGGGTTCGATTCCCTTCACCCGCTCCATCTCTTTGTTATTCAACGCATTGCGCATAATCAGGAAGCCGCAAAACCCCGAAGTAAGAACTAAAGTAAGAACGGCGACGGTGAATTTTCACTGATTTTTTCACCCATAACCCAGCCGTTTCCCGCCCAAGTCAAGCAACCAAGCCATCCCACAGCACCAAAATTGGCCAGCCACATCCATTGAGCTGGCCAGGAGGGTGAGGGTGATTCGTGACAATACGCATTCGACAAACTCCATCAGCCCATGCATCATGACCCAGTGGCATCGTTCACTATCGCAATTTCGATACTGGCATTGATGGTCTCCGTCATCACCGCCTGGTTGACCTTGCTCCGGCGCGGCAAACTGGAGATGACCAAGCCTTCTTTCATTGCTTTCCTTTATGAGCGAGAAGCCCCGAAGGTATTCTTCCGTGCGTTGCTTTTTACGACTGGGAGGAGAGGCCACGTCGTCGAAAGCATGTATTTAACGCTGCGTCACGGAGAAATAACGCAAACCTTCAACTATTGGGCTTATGGTGAAACAACCTCGCTATCGGTTGGAAGCGGTATCCGCGTAGGGGAAGACGGCATAGCCTATAACCACCACTTTTTACCCCAAAAGGATGAAGCCATCTTTCACTTTACACCTGGGGATTATGTCATTTCTATATTCGGCACATTGGTTCACCATCGTCATCCAGTGCTTCTATCCAAGTTAAAACTGTCACTAAACCCGGAACACTGTCAAGCGCTCAAAGAGAAGAATGCTGGCATTTTCTACAACTGGGGGCCAGAATCACAAAGCTATCGCCCTTACATTGACACTGGGCGTCATATAAGTAAAGAGCTGCCGCAGCGTTAGGTGAATACTGCACCATATGAACATACACGATTGGATAACCATTAGTGCGGCTGCAATTGTGGTCGTCGGATGGTTTGTGAATAGCACCTTAAATAGGCGGCATGAGATTGCGAAGAAGCGCACGGAGTATCGTTTAGATGCCTTGCATTCGTTCTTGCCTGTATTCTTTGCATTGTATGAAAATCGCGCCGAGGGCCCTTCATTTGCCCAGAATCTTGCGGCCGCTAGAGCCAAGTTCCAGCTTTATTGTCATAAAGACGAAATTGATTCATATGAGCGATTAGTAACTACGATTGAGGCTCGAAATATCGAAGCTTGTCGGGATGCGATGAGTGATTTAATGCGTTTGGTTGGCGGAGGTGTTCGCAGAGAGCTCGGTCTTGAGATCTACGTACCTAAAGGGAGATGAGAACGTACCTGCAAAACAAATCGCCGGAGCCAACAGCTATTGATGCTTGCAGTTCTGCTATGGCGGTTCACATCACGAGTCGGCGGTCGCTCAGCTTTCTACGTTAGGCGGCTTCGCACATTTTTATGCCAGACATACATTAATCTATATTCCAAAGAGATCAACCAGGACCACCACTCAGTCCATAACTATATCAATTATTGGCGGCGCAATTTTCTTTCTGTAAAATGTTTGAGCATTTAAACTGAGGGCTAGGTTTGGTGTTCCTGGTTGAGGTAAATTTTTCCGGTTTCCCATTCGTTGCTGGTTTCGGCGAGGCTGGCCGAGATGCAAATTGTTATACACCCAATTGCGTTATCTTGATACTTCCGTCTTCGTAAAACCCGGACCAATTCCCACCCATCTTCCGCGCACCGATTTAGCTTTTCTTGCGCAATCTCCGGGTTTAGATTCTCACAAAGCAGACCACCAACAAAATAAATATATGCACGCATTTAATATACCTTCCATTCCATCAATTCCATCGGTTCAACAAATTCTCAAAGAGACGCATCCTCCGCTTGCCCGTGAGATTTTCCGGTCGGTGTTCGGGCATTATAAATTCCTAAAAACCCAATTGAAGCCAGATCAAACCATCAACCTTGTTTGTTTTGTCGGAGGTCAAGTGTTTGATGTTTTTTCAGCCTCAGCCGAGGATCGTTTCTTGGAAATTACATCGCAAGATGCAGACGGCGGAACGCATATTATCACCACCCCATTTGAATTAATTGCTTTTGACATCATTATTTCCAAGAAAACCAATGATGTGCCACCGCGAGAAATTGGCTTCAAGGCCGCAATTGCAAAATTGCAGCCTTGATTTACTTCTTGCGCTTGACCGGCTTTTTCTCCGGCGGTTTGACTTTCGAGATGAGGCGCATGGCGTCGTCAAATTTCATGTTCAATTTCAGCGGTATCGGCATTTTCGATTTTTCTTTCATGGGATTGATTTTAACGGTTTGTTTTCCGGCTGCAAATTTATTTGACCGGGACTGGAAATCTGGTTGAATAGGCGCTGACGATTTGGCGTTATTCACGGAAGGGAACCTATGGACGCAAAATGCAGATGTCGCAATTGCGATCAATCCTTCACTTTTTCAGCGGAAAGAGTCGGGGAAATGATTGATTGCCCGCATTGCGGGGCGGCAACGCGCCTGTTAATTGAACAAGGAAAGGCTGCGATCACCTGTCCAAAATGCGGGTCTGAGGACACCATCAAGTGTTCCGTCGTCCACCAAGCCGGAACCACCACCGGATCATTTGTCGGTGTCGGGGTTGATATGGCGGGTGGCATTGGCGGGTTCGGTGGAAGAAAAACCTCGCGGACACTGTTTGCCACCCAAGCGGCCCCGCCGCCCGCCCCAGGGATTGATTTTGCCAGGGTGTTTCTGGTCTGCGTCTTGATTTTGGTCGCCATCGTCGGCTTCTTTGTCGGGATGGCGTCATTTACTGATCAAGGGGCCCAATCGAAATGGGTTGTCATCCTTTCATTTATTGGTTTTATTTGCGGAGGCGCGGGGGCCGTGGCGGTTTCAATCACAATGACGAGAGACAATAAACGGGCGGCGGCGGAACACCGGGCTGCCATTTTCGAGTGGCAACGGCAATGGGTTTGTCAGCGGTGCGGCATGACGTTTGAAGTTCTATACTGAACTAAGTGACGAGCTTTTCAGACGGCTCGTTTTCTTGCGAAATTTTTCAAAATTCCACTTGATTCCGACCTGTGTTGGATTAACTTAAAGCTGCTTCCGTCATCGGGGCGGAAGGCGAATAGCACGCTAGCATTTAGCATCCACGAAGATCGGCCATTTTTGGTCCGACCTTTCACGGATGCTATTTGCGTTTATGGGCATGATATGAAAATAATACTGACAGCGCCAGTCACGCCGCCGCCACCTTTTCCCCCACCACCCTTGCCGCCGCCTGATCCACCTTTGCTCATATATTTCCTTTCGATTTCATGTTGTTGAACTTACGAGAAATGTCCAGTTTTGCTCGTCCTGGCACTTCAACACCCAATACTGGTTCTGGTTACGATTCTTGCAGCCATTTTGATCTGATTGATGCACGCGAAATTTATCTGTTTTCAATCTTCACCCAATTTGCTACGTTTCCGGCATGACCAATTTATCAACATTAACTTCGGCCCAATTTAAACGTGCGGCCGAGATCAAAGACCAAATCGAAACCCTGAACTCTGAACTAGCGGAACTTTTAGGGCAGACTGAAGCCGGCCCAGTTCAACCAGCCATTCCAGAACCTCAACCCGTCAAAATCCGGAAGAAATACAAATTGAGCGCTGCGGGAAAGGCGAAAAAGGTTGCTGCTCAAAAGGCGAGATGGGCGAAGGTTAATGCTGGGGAACCTGAAACCAAAGCCGAAACCAAACCTGTGAAGAAGCGGGGAAAAATGAGCGCTGAGGGTCGGGCCAGGATTGCTGCGGCGGCGAAGGCGAGATGGGCGAGGGTAAGGGAGGGGAAGGCTGAATAATTGGGTTGGGGATGATGATTGCTATGACCGAAAGCGAACTGGGTGTTGCGAGTGAAAAAACCTCCCACAACACTCTTGGTTGACCAGGACAGTGCTACGAGGTGGGCAAAGCATTTGGCGGTTCAGTTGGATGTAGGCGAGCTTTCTCATTGTTCGTAGCCGAGAAGTCATGCCAGCGTTTAATTCCTCGGCATCCCGCGTGCTATGGTTGGCGTGTAAAGTTCATTTCCCTTTTAATGTTTTGTTTCACTGATTCTTACGATCAAAAATTTCTTTGAGCATCGTTGTAGCCGCATAGCGCACGGATGCATTCTTGTCTTTACTTGCCTGCTGCAAAATTGCAATGACATTCTCACTGTTTCCCAGCCGCCCAAGTGCTTTTATTGCCATACACCTAACTGTAATGTTGGTATCAACTTCCATTGTGTGAAGTAGCGAATTCGTTTTGCCTTTTACATCAACAGCCAACTGCCCAATGGCATCAACAGATTGGATTCTCAATATGTCTGATTTATTCGTCAAAAAACTTTCTAGAAATGGAAGCGCAAGAGCGGCATTTGTTCCGTTAGCGTATGGCATTGCCTCCACTGCGCAAAGTTGGACTCTCAAATTGGTATTGGTAAGTCCCTGCAACAAAGTTAACCACGCATCACCACCAATTGTAACCAGCGCCCATCCTGAAGCGCCCACACTATCGCCTGAAAGAAATTCAGATCCAAAATCTGGGAGCAATGGTGCTAAATTCGTTCCGGCTATCTCAAACGCTTTGCGGAGCGAAAATGTCCGATTCGCAGCCTCAAGGTAATTTTGTTTTCTTTCCAAATCACCTATGCTTTTTATTTCCACCTTGATTAGTTGTAGAGTCTGACGGTCGGGGTGCTGAAATCTAGCAACCGCGGTAGTATAATCAATAGAGGCTTTATTGGTTAGCGCTAATGGCTCGAGCAAAGCTTGAATGTGTGAGTCTGAATTGGTACATTTTACTCCACATGCCAACAGCAGCAATGCAATAACCAATGTGGTGATATGATCTAAAGATGCGCTCTTGCGGTTCTTATTAGTACACATAGTTCAATCGTCATGTTATTTGTCACAGGGAGATTTTCCATCTTTCCATTTTCCTGCATAGGCGTCGTCGTCTGGCTGTGCCTGCTCTATGCGCTTATTTAAAATGTTAGCTTCAATGTCACCCAACACGCCGGGCGTCAAAGCCCCCAGAATTTGTTTAACCGGGTATGCCAAAATTTTGCCCAAACCGTTCAAAATACTTTTAGCAAGCGGTATTCCTAATGGAAGTTTCGATGCATTAAAAACTATCCATGGTCCATTAATTGTTGAATCAGATACCCGCGTCCCATTTCGTATTCCACAAGGACAATTACATAATACCGATACATGTGCTTCCCACTTAGCAGTAAAATTGTCAAACTCTTGATCAAAGGCACCTCCTCCTCCACCCTCAGAAACTAATTGTGCGAGCCGCCAACCAACATTCATATCCGTGAATACATAAATGGGATATCCACTTTTACCAATGTGCTCTCCGCATCCAGAAAAACCAACTACATCAATTGAATTAACAGGATTATCGGCGACAAACGCATAAAGATTTTCACCTCCGATTTCTTCAATCGGATCCCTGCTTGTCCACGTTCCAGTTGACGGCTTATAATACCGATAGCCGTAATAAAGCAAATCCGATTCGTCATCCTGGTATTTGGTGGAGAAGCGGAAGGGGTTGTTTTTGGCAAGTGCGCCGGTCAGGCGGATGACTTCACCAAAGGGGCCGTATTCGTAATTGGCCAACACGGTGCCGTCGCCGGCGTTGACTAGGCCTTCAACAAGCGTGATTTAATTGAGTAAGTTG
>Ga0182030_10007820_pt1 | contig 22243 bp, 20 predicted proteins | sample 812S3MmetaG_FD_121299 | JGI IMG/M metagenome (GOLD analysis project Ga0182030, IMG submission 121299) | Permafrost microbial communities from Stordalen Mire, Sweden - 812S3M metaG (Illumina Assembly) | ecosystem: Environmental > Terrestrial > Soil > Wetlands > Permafrost | place: Sweden... | reverse complement strand
CGGGGGAGAGCCCCAGCGCCGGCCCGCCGCCGTTTGGGCCGCCTGTACCGGGAGCGCCACCGGCCATGCCGCTGGCCGCCATGGCACTGGCCGTCATGTCGCCGGCCATGCCGCTGGCCGTCAAGGCACTGGCCGTCATGTCGCCGGCCATGCCGCTGGCCGTCATGGCACTGGCCGTCATGTCGCCGGCCATGCCGCTGGCCGTCATGGCACTGGCCGTCATCGCACTGGCCGTCATCGCACTGGCCGTCATGGCACTGGCCGTCATGGCACTGGCCGTCATGGCACTGGCCGCCATGCCGCTGGCCGCCATGCCGCCGGCCATGCCGCCGGCCGCCATGCCGCTGGCCGCCATGCCGCCGGCCGCCATGCCGCCGGCCGCCATGCCGCTGGCCGCCATGCCGCTGGCCGTCATCGCACTGGCCGTCATCGCACTGGCCGTCATCGCACTGGCTGTCATCGCACTGGCCGCCATGCCCGTACCGGGCGTGCTGACGTTGCCCGTGCTGACGTTGCCCGTGCTGACGTTGCCCGTGCTGACGTTGCCCGTACTGGCGTTGCCCGTGCTGACGTTGCCCGTGCTGGCGTCGCCCGTGCTGACGTTGCCCGTGCTGCTCCGTCCCGCGCTCGTGCTGGCCGCGCTCTGGGTACTGGCTTCGTCTGGAGTGCCGTCTGCATTCTCGTCGTCGTCCGGTCCCACGGTGCGCGTACCGCTGAAAGAGGGTGTGCCGGGGTTACCGCCGATCGCCGAAGTGGCGCCGTCCGTGCCCGGGAAGCTTTTTGGTGTTCCCGCCGACTGCGTCGGGGCAGACGCGCTCTGGGCGGTGATGCCCATAGCGGCCATGACCCCGGCGAAGGCGGCGTCGCTGGAGCCCGGCACTGACTGGTTTTGGCCGGCCTGAGCGCCAGGGCCCGTCTTGATGGGAGTTATCGGCGGCATCAGTCGGCCATCCCTGCGGCGGTCAGGACGGAGCTCACATACGCCGTCGTCTGCGGGTAGGGCGGTATGCCCGAGTACTCCTCCACGGCGCCCGGTCCGGCGTTGTAAGCCGCCAGCGCCAGGGGCCACGAACCGAACTGCTCGTGGTAGGAAGACAAGAGGCGGGCGGCGCCCGAGATCGACTGGCCCGGGTTGAAGGGGTTGACGTCGAGGGAGGAGGCCACAGACGGCATGAGCTGCATGAGGCCCTCAGCCCCGGCACCGCTCACTGCTCCCGTCTGGTAGGAGGACTCGGCGCCAGCCACCGCCTTAAGGAGGTCCTCGGGCACGCCGTAGGTGGAGGCGGCACTGGCGAAGTCGGTGTCCTCGGCGTCTGACGGCCCGGACGTCCCCGACGCGCCGACAGCGCTCGACGTCTGGTCCGTAGTGCTCGGTGTAGCGGTCTCCGCGCTGCTCACCCCGATGACCCGGCGGATCGCGGTCGGGTCACCCACGGGCTCGACCCTGACATCCGTCCCCGTGTGAGGAGCGTCGATCATCTCGCCGTTGCCGATGTAGATGCCGACATGGCCTGGGGAAGCCGCGGTGCCGTCCGAGCCGGGGAAGAAGACCAGGTCGCCCGGTTGAGCTTCGGCGAGGCTGGCGACGGGCGTGCCCACGGTGGCCTGCTCCTGGGACGTGCGGGGCAGGGAGATGCCGATGTCGGAGTAAACGTCCTGGACTAGTCCCGAGCAGTCGACGCCCTGGGTGGGGTCCGTGCCCCCCCACAGGTAGGGTACGCCGAGGTACTTCTGAGCGTCCGCCACGACCTGCTGGCCCGTGGCCGCCGAAGAGGTCGTCGCCGCCGAAGAGGTCGTCGCCGCCGGGGCCATATCGCCGTAGTAGGGCGCGCCCGGGGTGGCCGGGTTCTCGGTCCGCTCGTCGAATGTCTTGACCTTGGGGGCGCTCTGGGCGGTGGGCGCTGTCATTTGGGAGGCGAACACGGTGGAGCCCTCTTCCAGTGGCCAGCCGTAGGTGTCCGATAGGTCAGGCGACGCCGCCAGATTGGGCACGCCGGCCACGCTGCCTGCGCCAGGAAGGTCGGCCGGGACGGGTGCCGCTCCGCCCACCAGCTGAGAGACAGAAGAAACCTGGGCGAGGACCGACTCGAAGGCACCGGCCGGAGGGCCCGGGACGGAGGCCACAGTGGCCTGGATCTGGCTGACCTGGGAAAGCACGGCCGGAAGGCCTTCGAGATAGGTCACCGCTCGGCCTGCGCTCTCGGGCCGCCCTGCCTGTGCTGACGCCCGTACCGGCTGGTGACCAGTTCGTCCACCATGTTGTTTGCCTCACGTTGAACGGCGATGGCGTGTTCCTGGCTTTGACGTTCGTCCAGTTTTTCCAGCACGGACACCGAACGGGCGGCTTCCACGTAGCCCTTCATGGCCGTGGTCACCGCGGCCCGGGCCTCCGCCAGCGCTCCGCGCGCTCCGATCAGTGCCCCGGCGGCCAGCTCGGAGAGCTCGCGGCGCACCATGAAAGAAGGACCGTCGGTGGCGATGACGTCCTCGTAATGCAGGCGGCGCCGGCCCTCGGCTGCTTGCGCTGCGGCCGCGTTTATGTTGGCCCGCAGCAGGTCGGCGCGCGCCACGCTCTCTTGGGCGCGTCGTGCCCGCAGCACCGTCTCCAGAGAAAACTCGTAGCGCTTCACGGGGCCACCAGCATGGCCATGGCGGCCAGGCTCTGGGATATGGGTGCCACGGTGGTCGCGTCCTGGCGAAGGAAATGGTCCAGGGCCGGTTTCAATTTGACGGCCCGGTCGACCGTTGGGTTGGTGCCCTTTACATAAGCGCCTATTTCAATGAGGTCTTTTGCGTCCCGGTAGGCGGCCAGGAGGCGGCGGAGCTCGTTCGCCTGGCCCATCTGCTCGGCCGTCAGTATGCGCGGCGCCACCCGTGATATCGATTCGAGGACGTCTATGCTCGGGAAATGTCCGGAAGTGGCCAGTCTTCGGGAAAGTACCACGTGGCCGTCGAGAATGGCCCTGGCATTGTCCGCCACGGGGTCGTTCATGTCGTCGCCCTCGACGAGCACCGTGTACAGGCCGGTGATGCTGCCCACCTCGCCTGCTCCTGCGCGCTCTAAAAGGCGAGGCATGAGGGCGAAAACCGACGGCGGGTAGCCCCGGGTGGCAGGAGGCTCGCCGGCGGCCAGGCCGACTTCACGCTGGGCCATGCAGAAACGGGTGAGGCTGTCCATCATGAGCACTACGTGGCGGCCCCGGTCCCGGAACCACTCGGCGATCCGGGTGGCTGTCTGGGCCGCCTGCAGGCGCATGAGGGCGGGCTCGTCCGAGGTCGCCACCACGACCACCGAACGGGCCAGCCCGGCCGGTCCGAGGTCGTTCTCGATCATTTCCCTTACTTCTCGGCCACGTTCACCCACCAGGGCGATGACCGAGATATCGGCTTCAGTGCCCCGGGCGATCATCGACAAAAGGCTTGACTTGCCCACGCCCGAGCCGGCGAAGATCCCCAACCGCTGGCCCCGCCCGCACGGCAGCATCGTGTCCATAACCCGAACGCCGAGGGGCATCTGCATATCTACGAGGGCGCGGCGCAGCGGGTGGGGAGGCGTCCCTCGGGTCGTCACCCGGGGTAGCCCAGCCAGGCTGGGGCCGCCGTCTATCGGCCTGCCCAGGGCATCGAGCGTCCTACCCTGCAGGGCATCGCCCACGGGCACCGAGAGGCGCCCCGGAGCGAATTGCACCGTGGCCCCGGCACGGACCCCGGACAGCTCTCCCAAAGGCATGCACACCAGGCCGTCGGCGTCTATGGCTACGACCTCGGCCACTAGTTCGCCGCCCGGACGGGCCAGGGTGACGGCGTCGCCGATGGCGCCTTGGATGCCCTCGACCGTCACGCTCAGGCCTACCACGGAACGGACCCGGCCGCTCGAGAGCGGCTGAGCGGCGGCCTTGGCGGCGTCGAGGCGTTCCGCCAGGCGCACGGCGGTGCTCACAGCGCCAGCCCAGTCTCATCGCCACCAGCGCCAGGGCCGGCCGGAAGCTCGCAGAACGCCTCCCGGGCGCGGCGGAGAGCCTCGGCCACCCGGGCGTCGACGGTGCTGCCACCGCCGGTGACGACGCAACCCCCGGTCCCCACGGCCGCGTCGGTGACGATGGTCACGGCCGGCACCCTGCTGCCCAGAGCCATGGCGTCACGCACGAAGGCTTCGTCGCCGGGGTGCACACGGACCACGACGGGCCCGGTCGGCAAGTCGGCCAGGACCGCCTTGGCCACCTGGAGAGCACGGTCCGGGCGGGCCCGCAGCTCGCAGGCGACGACAGCCTCGGCCAGTTCGAAAGCCGCTCTCATGAGGTCCTCGGTGAGGGTGACGTCGCGGGCGCCCCAACGGGTCAGGTACTCCTCGGTGGCGCTGGCCAACTGGCTGACAAGGGCGCTGGCCCGGGCCTGGGCGGAGGCCCGGACGGCTTTGTGGGAGGCGAGGTCAGCGGCATTTTCCGCCTGCGCCTGGCGGGCGCCCTCGGTATAACCGGCTAAGTAGCCCTTCTGAAACCCATGGTCGTAGCGCTCCTGGGCCGATGTCAGCTCCTGGAGTACCGCACCCATCTCGACGAAGCCGGGGATGCTGGTGGTAAGGCCGTCGGGCGGGACGACGACGCGCTCATTCGATGAGGTCATCGGTGCTCCGGCTCAGGACGATGGAGCCTTCCTGCTCCAGTTGGCGCACAACGCGAACAATTTCCTTGCGGGCCTTTTCGACGTCTTGCAAGCGCTGAGGCCCGAGGAGCTCCATTTCCTCTTTCAGGTTTTCCTGCGCCCGTTCCGAGAGGTTTTCGGAGACCCGCTCCTTTACCCGGTCGCTGGTGCCTTTCAAGCCGAGGGCCAGTTCTTTCATGTCCACCTGGCGCAGGACCAATTGCAAAGCCTTGTCCTCCAGCTTTACCAGGTCTTCTATGGTGAAAAGCCGTTGGCGTATTTCCCCCGCCAGCTGGGGGTCGACCTCGTCGATGCGCCCGAGGATGGTCCGTTCGGTGTCGGCGTCCGCCCGGGTCAGGATCTCAAGGAGGGGCTTGAGCGGGTCGCTGTCGATACGCAGGCGCTGGCCGGCGGCGGCGGAGACGATCCGGCGCTCGAGGCCGGCTTCGACGGCCCGGACCGCTTCGGGGCTCGGGGCTTTAAGCGTGGCGATCCGGTAGGAAACGTCGCCCCGGATTTCTTCGGGCAGCTCCCGCAACATGGCCAGGGCACGGTCGGGCGGCAGCTTGGACAGCACGAGCGCGATGGTCTGGGGGTGTTCGTGAGCCAAAACAGAGGCGGCGACGGCGGAGTCCAGTGCGGTGAGCGCCCGGAAATGGGTCCCGACGGGCGCTCCGCCGATCCGGGCCATGATGGCCTCGGCTTTGGCTGTGCTGCCCAGGGCCTGGGACAGCAGGTCCCGGGCCACCTCCGCACCACCCTGGGGGGCGCGGGACCGGCGCTGGGCCTGGGCGATGAAGTCTTTCATGACCTGGTTGACAAGGGGCTCGTCCACCGGCCCAAGATTGGCGATCTCGGCCATGACCTGTTCGACTTCGTCGTTGTGGAGGGCCTGGACGATGCGAGCAGCCCGGTCCTGGCCCAGAGAGACGAGCAGTAGCGCCGCTTTGCGGGCACCGCTCATCCGGTATGCAGTGTCAGCCATCAGCGCTCCCCGGGCCCGGTCTCGAGCCAGGCCCGTAGCATCTCGGCGATCCGCTCCGGCTCACGCTCGATCATCTGGCCTATCTGGTTGACCTCGGCCTGAGCCGGGCCGAGGGGCTCGGCCATGTGGCTCGTCCGTGGCGAAGTCAGTGCCAGCGCCATCTCGTCGTCCTCGGCGTAACCTTCGCCGCTCTCGAGTTCGAGGGCCTCGAAGCCGGGCGGCAGGGCTAGGGGCACGCGGGTCGTCTTGGTGATCCTGCGCATGGAGAAGACGAGCAGGCCGAGCACCACGAGCAGCACGAGCCCGCCCCGCGCCTCGCTCATCATGGTGGCCTTGCTCTTGGCGCTCGCCGCCTCTTTCAGCTGAGTTTGCGCCAATTTGGCCGCGGTCTGGTCGAAGGGGACAAAAGCGACCTGGATGCTGTCGCCCCGGGAGGGCTGCAGCCCGACCGCCGCCGACACAAGCTGTTTGATCTCCGAAGTGTTCACGCCCTTGACCGAACTGTTGACGACAACGGCCAGAGACAGCTGCTGGAGGGAGCCCGGGGCCGAGTTGACCGATTTGGTGACCTCGCTCACGACGTCCTGCTGGGAGCTGCCGACCTGGGTGTAGCTCGGCACGGTGGTCACCGCCGCTCCCGTCGACGCCGCCACTGTCGTGGTCGTCTTCGCTGACCCCGATCTGGCCGATTTGGCCACTGTCGTCGTGGTGGTGGCTGCGACCGGGACGTTGGAGGCCCCGACCCCGGCGGCCTGGCTGGCGCCGGCCCCCGAATAAGTCTCCTTGGAGGTCGCCTGTTGGACAGGGACGGGCCCTTGTTTGTTGGGGTCGTACATCTCGCTCGTGATCTGGGTCTGGTCGAAATCGAGCACGGCGCTGGCATGCACGACGGCGTTGCCCGCTCCGAGCACGGTGGCCAGCATGTCCTGCAGCGAGTCGTCCAAGCTTTGGTCGTAAGTCTCGGTCTGTTGTTGTTCGATGGTGCCGGCGGCCACGTTGCCGGCGTCGGTGCCCGGGGCGTTCAGGACGTCGCCGTTGCTGTCGGCGACGGTCACGTTGTCGGGCGTGAGCCCTTCGATGCTCGAAGCCACAAGGTGGACGATGGCTTCGACCTGCTCGGCCGTCAGGGTTATGCCCGCTTCGAGAGAGACCAGGACAGACGCCGAGGGTTGGTCCGAGCTGGAAGCGAAAAGGGACTCCTGGGGGATCACGACGTTTACCACCGCGGAGCTCACACCGTTTATGGACTCGATGGTCTGCTCGAGCTCGTCGGCGACGGCCTGCTGGTACTCGACTTGCTGCTGGAACTGCGAAGTCGTCACCCCCGAGCTGTCGAGCAGGCTGTAGCCCTGGTCTCCCGAGGAGGGGAGGCCGGCGGCCGCCATGTCCAGGCGCTGCTGGTAGACGTCGCTGCTCGGGACCAACACCTGCTGGCCGCCCTCGGACAGCTCGTAGGGGACTTTATTGGCCGCAAGTTTCTGGGTTATCGCCGCCGCGTCGGAGGAGCTCAGGTTGGAGAACAGGGGCACATAAGAAGGCTGGGACGCCCACGACATAAAGAGGTACCCGCCGACCACCACGGCCAGGACGGCCACTACGACAACGGTTTTCTGGCCGCTCGAAAAACCGGCGACGATCTCTTTGGACCGGTCGCGCAGGCGCAGCACGAAGCCGTTGGACGCGTTGGCCTCGTCGCCGGAAGGTGAGCCCGGCCGGACCGGTGCCGTCATAGTTGCATCCCCATGATCTGCTGGAAGGCCTGAAGGGCGTTATTGCGCACGGCCGCCGTGAGCTGGGTCTGGATGTTCGCTTCTTCGGCGGCCACCATGTAATCGGAAACGTTGGTCAGGCTTCCCGTGGCCGCCTGGGTGGCGAGGTTGTCGGCGTTGGCCTGGGTCGACTGCACGCCGTCGACGGCGTTGCCGAGGACGTTGGCAAAGCTGTCCCCGGTGCCGCTCGCAGCGCTGGTGCCCTCGGCGCCGAACGCCGCGGTAGGTGACGTGGGCGCGGTGGGGCCGGCCAAGCCCACATGGGAGGTCTCCGTCGTCGGGAACAGGGCCGCACTGGCGGCCGAAACCGGGATGATGCTCATACCTGGAGCCCTAATGCCGCCTTGTAGGCGCCCTCGGCCTGGCTGATGGTGGCCAGGTTGGCTTCATAGCCCCTCTGGGCCAGCATCATGTTGGTCATCTGCTGGCCGAGGTCAACGTTGGCCGCCCGCACCATGCCGTTCTTGTCGGCCAAGGGGTTGGTCGGGTCGTACTGCTCCACGCCTTGCGGGCTGCCGAGAGCGATCCCGGTGACGGCGACACCGCTGCCGATGGAACCGTCGCTGCCGCTGCCGCTCCCCGTGCCTCCCGCTTGTCCTGGCACCGCCTGCATTTCCACGTACCGCTCTTGATAGGCACCCTGCGAGGTCGAGGTGACATCGTTCATGTTGGCGATGTTGTCGGAAAGCGCGTTCAACCAGGTTTCGGACGCGTCGACACCCGTGACGGCGGTGCTGATCGGATCGAAAAGCCCCATTTCTCGTCCCCCGTTCCTTAGCCGGCGCTCGAGGGCCCGTTGATGGCTGTGGAAAGAAGCTGGAACTTGGCGTTCATGGCGTCGACCATGGTCTGGAACTGCATACCCGCCTTCTGGCTGTCGATCATTTCCGAAGCCAGGTCGACGTTATTGCCGATCTGGTCGGCGGGAGCGGTCGACGGGGTGGTGGTGACCTGCATTTGCGACGGGTCGCCCTTGGCGATGGCCTGGGCCAGACTGGACTCGAAATCGACGTCCTGGGCCTTGAAATTGGGAGTGTTGATGTTGGCGATGTTGTTGGCCGCCGACTGTTGCTCGGCCCACAGCCCCTGCATGGCCTGGTATACGGCAGAAGTGGCGACGTCGCCGAAGACGTCGCTCATGACTGCATCTCCGCCGGCCGGTTGGCACGCGCGCTATACACCGTGGACCTCCGAAAAACGTTCGGTTCGCCAGTCCCTGGCGTACGAGGCGCTGCTTCCTTGCTCCGGATCCCCAATCGGCGGAGCTCGGGCCAATGTGAGCTCTGGGCCACCTATTGTGGCAATTGCCGGTTTTTCCGCCGCCAAGGGCGCTTTTGCGGTCTGCTTATCAGCTCCGGAAGTCGGCCAGGTGCGCGGCTGGGCCCGCCCGCCGGGCGGCGCGCACGGTCATCAGACGCCCACCCAGTTCCCGTTGACGGAGGCTTACGTCCTCGATAAGTGCCTGCAGTTGGTCGATAAGGGCGACCAGGCGCGGACGGTACCGGGGGGGCAGGTGCAGTAGGTCGAGCTCGCCGGGCGCCGTGGCCAGGAGAGCGATGACGTCTTCGGGGACGCGCATGTTGTGAGGTGCCCGCGCCAGTGCCTGGGCCTGCGCGGCCACCCGTCTTTCCAGGAGGGCCAGGCGGGCTTCCGCCCCTAGCGCGGGCCCGCCCACGTCAGTCACGCGCTCAGCGCGGCGGGGGCCCCCTGAGGGGCGGCGGCCCGCTCGGCCAAGACCTGGTCGGCGGCGACATGCCATGCGTCTTGGAGCGGCTCGAGGATCTTGCGGGCATCGGCCAGGGCGCGGGCGTCCTTGTGGACGTTGCCCCGCACCAGCAAGTTGTACACGTAGGCGTAGATGGACATGAGCGCCGGCCCGCCGGACCATATCTCGGGCTTCAACGAGCCTCGCAGCACCAGGACTATCTCCTCGGCCCGCAGCAAGCGCTCGTTGAGCGTATAAAAGTCCTTGTGTTCCAGGGCATCTTCGGCCACGACGATGTTGTTGACGAGGGCGTCGTAGAGCATCGTCAAAAGCCGTTCCCGGGGGGCGCCGGCGACGGCATTGGCGAGGTAGGTGCTGCGAGCGCGCGAGGCGGGCATGGGGTGTCTCCTGGTCGTCGGGTGTCAGCCTGAGCTGGTCGAGCTTGTGGTTTGGTTGAAATATTCCGTCAGAGCGTTCTGGGTGGTCTTCAGGGATGCCAGGCTCGTCTCCATGGCGTCGTACTGGTTCTGGAGCTGGGTCTGCTGCTCCTGGAGTATCGGGTTCCAGTTCGCGATCTGCGTGTTGATGTTGCTCATCTCACTTTGTTCCCCGGTGATGGCGTTGGCCACCGTCCCGGTGCCGGGGTTGGCGGCGCCATAGGCCACGGTGGCCAGCGCTTGTGCGATCCCGGGCTGGTAGTTGATGGTGCCGTTGACCGTGCCTTCGTCTGACGCCAACTGGGTGGGCGTGGCGTTCACCAGCACGAGCAGGCCCTGGGCCGAAGTGTTGGCCGCTCCCAACAGGAGCTGGCCCGTCCCGGTGGCCGCCTGGCCGTTGATCGTGCCCTGGACATCGGTGCCGGTGAAGGTCTGGGGCGTGCTCGTGGCCGAGGCGAGGCCGGTGGTGCCGGCTCCGGACGCTGTCGAGGTCACGGTGAAGGACGAGGCCGAGCCATAAGCCATGCTGTTGAGCACCAGGGCACCGTTTACCACCGAAGCGTTCATGGCCAGGTTCTGGGCGGCGAAGGCCTGGTTGAGACCGGTAACAATGTCGTCGAGGGGCTCGCCCGCCGTAGTCGTGTAGTTGGCACTGGTGCCGCCCGAGCTCACGGTGAGCGTCTCGGCCGTGGTCACCGCCCCGGCGGTCACCGCCGCCCCCGTGTCGGTGGCCTGGCTGGCGGCCTGGGTCACGTTCACCTGGTAGTTGCCAACCGCGGTGGCGTCGGTGGACTCGTAGAAGGACATCAGCGAGCTGGAGCTGGAGCCGCCGGTGAGGAAGGTGTTGGCGACCTGGGTGGGGTTGTCGTCGTAAGCCTGGGCGAAGGTGTTGGCGTTGAAGCTCAACGTCCCGTTCTCGTTCATGGTGATGCCGACCAGGCCCGACGAGCCGCTGCTACTCACGCCGGCCTGGTCGCCGATGGCTGAGAGCACGGAGGCGAGCAGGCTTTGAGCCGTCGGGTCCCCGAGCAGGGGGCCGGCAACGCCCGCCGTGGACGAACTGCCCGACGAGGTATTGGACGGGGTGTACGCGGTAGCGGTGTTGAGGTCGGTGATCAACTGGTTGGCCGCGGTGACCAGGCTCTGCACCGTGTCGGCCATGGTCTGCCCATCGGGTTGGAGCGAGATCGTCGTCTGGTTGCCGGGGTTGGCCTGGAGAAGGTTCAGTGTGACCCCGGGCATCAACCCGGTGATGCTGTTGGAGCTGTTGGTAACCTCGAACGAGCCGGGGCCGTTGCCCACCGTAATAGCGGCATCGGCGGCCGCCGTGACCGTGGTCAGGGCACCCGCTCCCGAGAAGGCGTTGGTGGCGATGTTCAGTGTGTTGGCGGCGCCCGACGAGGTCGACTGGACGGAAAGGCGGTACTCGTTGGTGCCGGTGGTGACGGCACTGGCCGATATCCCCAGCCCGGCTCCGTTTATGGCACTGACGACGGATTGTAGGCTGCCATTGCCGGTGTTCACCTCGGCCGTGGTCAGAGAGCCGACCGTCAGGGGGCCAGTGAAGGTGGCGGACACGGTGGCGCCGTCTGCTCCGTTGAGAGTCACGGCCTGGCCGGGAGAAAAGTTGGTGAGGTCGTTGGCGACCCCGTCGACCGTCACGGTCCCGTCGGTACCTGTAGCGGTGGCGCTCGGAGTAGCCGAAAACCCGAGCGCGGCCGCCGCGTCGCCCCCGGTGATCTGCAGTGAGGTACCGCTGCCCTGGGCCGTGGTGCTGACCACGAGGTCACCCGAGGAGTTGACCGCCGCCGTGAGCTGGCCTCCCGAGGCGGTCTGCACAGCCGCGGCCAGGGTCGCCGGCGTGTAGGTCCCGGCCGGGATGGTAAGAGACTCGGCCGTGCCGTCCAGGTCGTAGGTCAGGGTGTCGTTGCTGCCCGTCGTTATGGTGGTGGACGCGGCCGGTGCCGACGTCGCCGTGAGAGAGGCGCCCGCCGAGGCCTGCGTAACTGCGATCGTGTGGTTGCCTACCGCCAGGTTCGAAGAGGCAAGGGTGCCGATCCCCAGCGCTCCGCCACCCACCGCCACCAAGAGGGGGCCGCTGGTGATCTGCGCTGTTTCTGAGCTCACGCTGCCGGCCGAGATCTCTGAGTCGGCCTGGGCCAGCGAGTCCACACTGAAGGTGATGGACCCCCCGATGGCGCCCGAGCTCACTGTCGCCGAGGCGTCGTTGGTGGAGGAGTTGGGGATCCACGCCTGCCATCCGGACGGGGACTCCAGCGTGTCGGCGGTCGACTGGAGCGTGGTTACGTCGGAAGAGATGTTCTGGTAGGCGGCCAGGACCGTCGACGCTTGGTTGAGCTGACTAACGAGCTTTTCCTGAGGTTGTTCGTTGGCCTGCATGAGGTCGGCGACTATCTGAGCGGTGTCCAGGCCTGAAGCCAGACCGCTCAGGGTGAGCGGGGCGCCGACGGAGGTAAAGGCGGTGTCGGTGGTCCCCATGAGCGTGGCCAGCGATTGCGCCGTGTTTAGGTAACCGAGCTCTTGTGTAGAGGACCCACTGCTGCTGACCGACATTTACCTTTTCCTCTCGCCCGGGCCGGGCCGGGGCTGTTGCCTTACCTTAAAGTTCCAGGCCAAGGGCGGCCGGCCCTGTTATAGCCGGCCGTCCTTTGGCCCCGGGGTAGAAAACTGCTCAGGCGTTAGCCGAGTAGTTTGAGCACGTACTGGGGTATCTGGTTGGCCTGGGCCAGCATCGACACACCAGCCTGGACGAGGACCTGGTCCTGGGTGAAGGTGGACATCTGGGACGCCATGTTGGTGTCCGCGATCTGGGCGTTGGAGGACTGCAGGTTCTGCACCATGACACCTTCATTGTCCGAGACGTCCTGCAGCTCGTTCTGGTAGGCGCCGAGGGTGCCTTGTAGGGCAGAAACGGTGGAGATGGCGGTGGCTATTTGCACCAGGGCTCCCGTGGTGCCGATGGCGTTCGCGCCACCGGTCTGCACCGAGGTGAGGCCCAGACCGGATACCGACAGGGACGTGAAGGTGAAGCTGACCTGGCTGTACGAGGTCGAATCGGCGCCGATCTGGAAATTGAAGGTCACCGTGCCGCCCCCGGAGGTGGTCAGCAGCTGCTGGTTGCCGTAAACAGTGGTGTTGGCAATGTCGTTGAGCGAGTCCAGTGACTGGCTGACCTCCTGTTGTGCCGCCGTCAGGGCGGTGGGGTCGGTAGCCGTGGTGTTGGCGGCTTCGACGGCCAGGGTGTTGATGCGCTGCAGGATGGTGTCGACCTCGTTCAGGGCACCGTTGGCTGTTTGCACGACGTTGATGGCGTTCTGGGTGTTGGCCTGTGCCTGCTGGAACCCACCGATCTGAGACTGCAAGTGCTGGCTGATGACCAGACCGGACGGGTCCTCTGCGGGGTTATTGATCTGGTAGCCGGAAGACAGCTTTTCCAAGCTGTCCTGCATGTTGGCTTGGTTGATCGAAAGGTCATTGTTGGCGTTCTGCGCCATCGTGTTGTTGACAATATCGAGACCCATTTTTCCTCCATGGGGTCGGAAGGGGCCCGTCCGTGAGCGCCCTTGTTTTTAGTCCTTTTGGGGGGACGTGTTACCGATCGGCACCGCTGCAGGCCAGTTGAGGAGCCGTGGCCCGCTCTTCCGACAATGCCCCACCATTCTGGATTTGCGCGCTCGGGGCTCCGGGGCCGAGGCCGGCCAGCGCGCCGGCGATGACGTCGGTCCGCTCCCGGGCGTTGCTTTTGGGACCGAGGCCCGGGCCCGCCGCCGCCGCGGCAAAACTATGCACAAGTTGGCGGTCGAGCACGACAACCTCCGACAGGACAGCGCCGAGGTCCTCGATGGGGACCAGAGGGGCAGCGGCGATCGCGAGCTCGGCTCCTATCGGGTCAGCGAAAGCAGCGTGGGCGATAACGCCGGCCCGTACCCGTTCGGCCGGCGCCACATCGTGGGCGGCGGCCCGGGCCACGAGCGGGCAGGATCCCAGCATCCCGATCGATCGCAGCCGCGCCGACCACTCGAGCGCCCGCGGCGCGTTGAGCTGCGGTGCGAACCTTATGGAGGCGGCCAGCAACTGGGGCCGGGGGCCGAAGCGCGCCCACAGGGCGTCTGCCATCTGGTCCGCCACTGCGGGCGGCACCAGGGTGAGGGCGGCGGCCACCTTGTCGAGCCGGTCCGCCGGCATGGCCGCCACCAGGGCGTCCAGCGACTTCCCGGCCACGGTAAACGCCTTCAGGGCGGCGGTGATGTGGTTGACGTCCGGGTTCTCCTCCACCAGGAGCACCAGCATGTCGGCCGCCTCGGCCGCCTTGCCGGCTTCCAAAAGAGCGCCGGCCCGCTCGGCGTACATCATGAAGAGCGGGTACTTGAAGCTGTCCTCATTGGAGGGGTCGCGGACACGGTCGAAGAGGGCGGCCGCGGCTTGCGGTTGGCCCAGACGCCGGCGGGCCATACCTTCGAGGTAGTAGGACAGGTCCTTTTTCTCGCACGCCTCACCGAAGCGTTGGGCAGCGGTCACGGCTTCCTCGAGACGCGCCAGCGACAGCAGGTTCATGGTGCGATGGAACAGTGCCGCTCGTAATGGCAGCCCGTCGCGAGCGGTAGCCACCGCCGTGTCGTAGTAGTGCTGGGCTTCTTCGAACTTGTTGCAAGCGGCCAGGGCGCGAGCCAGATTGAGGTCGAGCATGCCTTCCTGGCCCGGCCGCACGGCACTTTGCTTTACGGCCGCCGCCTCGGCTATGCGCAGGTTGCGTGCCCATTTGTCCCGTTCGTTGACGACCTCGTCGAGGTACCCGTAGTGGTCGATGTGCGCACCGTTCAAATGCTTGGCGAACACCTCGCGCTGAAGCCCGGGGCGCAGGTCGACCTGCTCATGAAGGGTGCCATACCACTTGCACGTGGCCTTGCGAAAGAGGCGGAAGGCCCGGTGCGCCATAGCCACGCTCGAGCCGTCGCCACCGAAGTTGGAGATCTCGACGAAGAAGGCGTCGACCCCCTTGAGCTGGGCCAGCGCCCCCCGGAGCTCTTGGGCGTCGGGGCATACAAATCGCTCGTCTGCGTCTATCCACAAGATCCATTCGCCCCGGCAGTGCTCGAGGCTGGCGTTGCGGGCGCGTCCGAAGTCGTCGTCCCAGTAGCCCTCGATGACCCTGGCACCGGCTTGCCGGGCCAATTCCACGGTGGTGTCGGTGGAGCCGGTGTCGTACACGATGACCTCGTCGACCAGGCGGTCCAGACAGGCCAGGCAGTCGGGCAGCGATTTCTCTTCGTCCTTTACGATGAGGCAAGCCGACAGCAGGACCTTACTGGTGACGGCCCGGGCCGGTGCCGCCTGAGCGGGCCGGTGCCGGCTCGTGGCGCCAGTTTTTCGCCGGTTGCCCATCAGGCAACGCCGGCCGGGACCAGCTCGGCCGTTCCCAGAGCAGACGCCAAGTACGCTTTCTCGTCCCGCGCTTTCATGCGGGCAAAGCCCTGCGCGCCCAGAGCGCGCCGAGCGTTGGCGTCGGCCACGAGCTCGGCACAGCAGGAGGCGAGGTCGCCGTAGGGGACCAGCCGCACGGCATCGACCAGGTCGGCATCTATCTCCGTCCCCGGGCGGTACTCCGATACCACGGCCTTGCTGTTGGCGAGGGCATAGCTCACCCTGACCACCTCAAAAATGCTCGTGTCGTAAAAGTGGAGGTTGAGGACAACCTTGGCCCGCGCTATCAGAGCGTCCCTGTCCCGCCCATAGGTACCGAAAACAGCCGCCACATTGAGGCCCATCTCCCGTAGCCGGCCCAATACCTGGGCCCGGCGCTCGTTGACCGAGCCGTAAAATAGGACGTCGATGTCTTCGACCGGGCCGGCGGGGACGCGTGTCAACTGGGGCATATAGCCGATCGGGACCCGCTTGACGTTGCCCCGGACCCCGAACCCGGCCAGCGTGGCGATGTTCCGGGGGCTGTAGTCCCAGACCTGGAAGGTCCGCAGAAGCCTGAGGTAAGCCGGTGAACACCACGTCGACGATGGGCTTATCTGCTCGAGGTTGTAGATGATCGTCCCCGCCGGCACCTGCGCCAGGTTGTCGGCGCCGAGCAGGTGGGCGCCGAACAGGACCGTTCGCGGCCCGGGGACGGCGATCTGGTTGAAGGCGTGGCTCGTTTGGCAGCCGAGCGCCTGGAGGCCGTAACAGACCGTCTCGACCACCTCGGACAAAGCCGCGGCATGGACATAACCGGGGGGGCTGACAGAGACGACCTGGAACTCTCTCATCGGGACCGGATCTCCGCCATTACGCGGCCGTCGCCGTCGAGGTCTGCCGCGGGCTATCGGCCTCGGAGGCGGCGGCGGTCCCGGCCGGCGCCATGTGGACCAGGACCGAACGGGCTACCGATGCCCACGTGAGCCGGCGCGCCGCCGCGGTGCGGGCGGGCGCCAGCGGGCCCAAGCGGGCGGCTTCGGTGACGGCGCCCACGAACTCAGGCGCCGTGCGGGTCATGGTCACGTCTGGGGCGAACGCCGGTGGGCAGCCGCAGTTGAGCAGGACGCTGCGCAAACCGGCGGCGCCGTAGTTGTAGAGCTTGTGCGGCTCCATCGACCACGTGAACGGCTCATCGGTATGAGGGATGATGCCGACGTCGCAATGACGGAGGTAGGGCGGCGACTCGAGCGGCGAGCGAGCGGCCAGGAAATAAATATTGCGGTGGGTTTTGATCAGGTTGCTCACCTCGGGGGACGGCGAGAAGCCGAGTAGGACGACGCTGATGCCGGTGCCTGCCAGCAACTCGAGGGCATGGGCGTCGATCCGCACCGACAAAGCCCCGAAGTACAGCGCCCGAGGACGCGGGATGCCGGCGAGGTCGACGGGCTCGGGAGGCATGGGCCCGGGGTCTTCGAGGCCGAAATCACAGCCGTGGCCTACGTAAATGGCGTCCGGTAGGTCCGTCACCGCGCCCTCGGAGAGGCCGAAGACGTAGTCGCTGCTGCGAGCCAGGGCCCGGCGCGCCTTCGTCAGCCTGGTCCGCGTCTCGGGCGCCAAGCCCGGCCAGAGGTGCAACAGGTCGTGGGTGACCAGAGCCGTCCGTGAGCTCCAAGGTGCGAACACGTGGTGGAACCACCAGTTGACGTCGCTGACCCCGCAGTTCAACAGGAGAGGTTCGTGCAGACCGGAGGTCTCGACCACGGCCTGCCCCAGGGCCATGGTGTCAAAAGGCCGCCCGTAGACCTGGTAGACGTGGACCCCGTCGCGGATGGTGGCCGTCAAATTGGGGTTTTGCCCGGCTGCCAGCTCCACGGGCTCGACGTAGGCCACCGTGCGGGCCTGGCCCGAAGCCACTAACGAGCGCGCTATCGACTCGCTGGCTCGCCCCAATTGGCCGTAATCGGGCTGGAGCCAGGTCACGATGACGTCGGGCTTGTCCCGGGACGCCGGGGTCATTCGGTCACCGATGCCAGGGGGGCGGCGGCCTGGGCCGCACCTTGGTCGCCGGCGATCTCGCGGTACAACAACAAGGCTCGCAGGACGGCTTGGTCCATGTCGTAGTAGCGGTAATCGGCCAGTCGCCCGGCGAAATAGGCGCCCGGCATCTCGGTGGCGACGGCGTCCAGATAGCGTTTGTGCAGCGCCCGGGTGCCGGCGGTGAGGACGGGGTAGTACGGCTCGGTCTTCCCGGGCTCGTGATCCTGGGGGTGCTCCTCGGTGATGGTGGAAACATCCGCGATCTGGCCGGTCAGGTGGCGGTGCTCGAGCGTCCTGGTGTAAGGGTGATCGTTGGGAAAGTTTATTACCGCCACCGGTTGGAGGCCCGAGCCCGGCCGCGTACGGTGGCAGAAGCTCAGGCTACGGTAGGCGAGGGCGCCGTAGCGGTAGCCGAGCAGCTCGTCGAGCGGGCCGGTGAAGACGAGACGGTCGAAGTCGATCGTGCCGCGGGCCTGGTCAAACGACGTGGCCGTGCTCACCGTGATGTTGGGGTGGTCGAGCATGCGAGCCACCATGGCGGTATAGCCCTCGGAGGGGATCCCCTGGTAGGTGTCGTCGAAGTACTCAGTCCGGGGGCCGACAATGACCGGGACCCGCCCGGACACAGCCCGGTCGAGGTCCTCGGGCCGGCACCCCCACTGCTTGGTCGTGTAACCGAGAAAGACATACCGGTAGATGAGCTCGGCCAGCGACCGCAGGCGCGGTCGGTCGGACTCCATGAGCTTCAAGATCGGGACCTTGGTGCCCTGCGGGTATGCCCCCAAAAGTTCGTGCTTGATCAGCTCGGCCTCAGTGGGGGAGAAGAGGCAGTCGATGCTGTCGAAGCTGAAGGGCAGGGGGACCTGCGCGCCTTGCACTTCGGCCAGCACCCGGTGCCTGTACTCACGCCAATCGGTGAAGCGGGAAAGGTACCGCCAAACGGTCGAAGAGCCGGTGTGAAAGATGTGGGCGCCATAGTGGTGGACCATGACACCGTGCTCGTTGGTCCCGTCAAAGGCGTTCCCGGCAATGTGGTCGCGCCGGTCCACGACATGGACCGGGTCGTCGAGGCCGCGGGCGATCCTCTCCGCCAGCGTCGCCCCGCTAAGGCCGGCGCCGACGACCAGCCATCTGGTCCGCATACAGCCCTCATCGGCGGCGCCGGGCGGGAGCTGAGCGATTTACCGCCAACGACGCGCCCAGCCGAAGGTGCCCACGATCATGGTGCTGTGCTCTGGGTAAGGACATCCCTTAGCTTTCCCTAAGTTCCGCCGATAGACCTATCAACATGAAGACGTCTGCTGCCCCTCTGGCGCGACCGCGGGCCGGGGGCCGCAGGCCACAGCCGGCCACCCCCGGCCCGGCCCTAGGTGCCTCGGCGGCGCGACGACTATCTGTTTGCCTAGTCACTGGCACCACGGTCACTGGCACCACGGTCACTGGCACCACGGTCACTGGCACCACGGTCACTGGCACGACAGGCACTGGCACGACAGGCACTGGCACCACGGTCAACGATGTCGCCGACCTCGCCCGCAACTTGAGGGGCCACGGCCACCAGGTGGTGGTGTTCGGTCCGAACGGGCCGCCGGGCGATGGGGGCGGTACGGACGAGACCTCGCTGCGACGACTGCTTTGGGACGCGCACGCAGACGTCGTCCACTTCCATTACCTCTCCGGTGGGTTCCCGGTGCGCTTGATAGAACAGGCGTGGTTGAGCGGGGCCCGGGTCGTACTGGCTCTTGGCCCGTTACCGGGGGGCTCGTCACCGGGCCGTTCCGAGGACGGACTTGTAGCCGCCCGCCATGTGCTCGCTGTCCAGGCGTTGCCGTTCTGTGACCTGGTGACGGTCCCGTCGCGCCCGGAGGCCGCTCTCATAGCCCAGTACAGCAGGGCTGGGGCCCGGATAGAAGTACGCCGCTGGGGCGCGTCCTGGGAGGCTGTCTACGACCGTTTGTGCGGTGCCCGTGCCATCCCGGAGCAGGGTTCCCTGAGCGTCGTGGTCGCCACGTACAACAGGGCCGAGGAGCTGAGGAGGTGCCTGATCGGGCTCACGCACCAGACGCTTGGTCGCGACCGCTTCGAAGTCGTAGTGGTGGACGATTGTTCGGCGACGCCGGTAGAGGATATCGTCGCCGAGTTCTCAGGGATCTTGCGCGCCCGGCTGGTCCGCAAGACGGCGAACGAGGGCCTGGGCGAAGCGCGCCGCAGTGGCGTAGAGGTGGCGACCGGGGACGTGACATTGTTCTTCGACGATGACGATGTCCCCCGTCCGGACTGCCTGGCCGCCCATCTCGAAGCCCACGCCCAACACCCCGGGGAGACGGACGCTGTGCTCGGGTTCACCGCCCTCCACCCCGACGTGCAGCTCAACGCGGCGATGGAGTTCGCTCTCGTCAGCGGTCAGCGGCTGATGTCCTACCCCGCCCTTCAGGAAGGCGAGGTGCCGTGGCACTGCGCCTGGGGAGGGAGGACTTCTTACAAGACGGCCTTTCTCCGTCGTGCCCTTCCGCGCGGCCGGTGGTTGGAGGATATGGACCTGAACGCCCGGTTGCGTCACGTCGGGCTGAGCGTCTGGTACACCCGCAACGCGGTGCAGTACATGACCCACGAACTGTCCATCAGCCAACTGCGCTCGCGCGCCCGCACGCTCGGGATGGCCGGCGCCGACGTCCTGGCCCGGTTGGCCGACGCCGATCTCCCGGGCCTGCTCGGTGCGGACAACGCCGCCGAGCGGGCTCGTGAGCAGGCGCCGCTGCTCCCCGCGATCGAGGACATCATCGATCAGCTCTCAGCCCGGCCCCTCGAGGCACTGTCCTGCCTGCCCGCTACGTTAAACGGGCAGCCGACGACGGCTGAGCAGGTCCTGTGGGCGGCTCTCAACGCCGTGATGGACTACGAGAACCGGCTCGGCTTCCTCGTGCGGTGCCGGCAACTGCAGGGGGGCAGGGTCACTGGTTTCGCCGCCTTGCCCCGGTGGGGGGACAGCGAAGAGCTGGCCCGCAGCGTGTCGGTTTTCGCCACAGCGTTCGACGCTGGAGATCCAGCCCAGCTGTTCCTTTTTGCCCCCGCCACCGTGGCGCCCCCGGACGCCCTTCGGCAGGTAGAACAGGTACTGTTCGCTTGCGGGCGGGCCCCTGAAGAAGTGGCCGACGTCCACGTGGTCCCCGTCGTCGACGGGGGCGCGCTCCATGGTGCCGGCGGGGCCCTTTCCGAGCTGATCTGGGTTGGGCACCCCTCTCCGCTCGGCTCCGCTCCGCCATTGGCGCTGCGTGCCGACGCAGGCGCAAACGACCTCAGACGGCTGGCGGGCCTCGCTCCCCGGGGAGGGCCCGCCGGTCTTCGCTAAGGCGCCGCCAGGGCCCGAGGTGCATTTGGCAGTTTGCTGGCCACCATTTCAGCGGAGGCGCCCGCCGCCCTCAGGATCTCAACGGCGGCTTCGATGTCGGCCGTCTCGGTCAGTGTCCCAAGGTCGGCGTGCACAAGGAACGCGGCGGCGAAGTTGAGGTGCCCGCTGGCAGTTATGTGGCGAGCGGTACCCGCCCAGGGGCGGTCGGCACCGACCGGCGCGATGGCTGGCGGTGCAAACCAGGCCTCCAGTTGCCCCGCCTGGCTGGCGGGGACAAAGGGACAGACAAAGGCGGCCAGTTCGCGCCCTTCAGGCGCTAAAGCCGCATGATGAACTGCTGAGCAGTTCATCGAGGCCCGACGGCGGTCCGGGGCACCGTCCGGGAGTACCGGAGGTGCCGGCGGGTCGCCGGAGGTCACATGAACAGGCGCCCCGGTCGCGGGCGTGGCATCAACCGTCGGGGGAGCAAGGTCTGGCGCCAAGGGCCCCGTCCCGTGGCCTAGCACCACCGTGGCCACGCGGCGGCCTGCACCCGCCGCTTGGCGGGCCACCCGCTCCATCAGTTGTCGGGCGCCGACTGAGCCGACCGTGCCGTTGGCGTTGCTAAAGGAGCTCTTAGCGCTGGCGAAACCGCCGGCGGCGCAAAGCTCGGCCCGTCGTCCCACCAACACGACGGGGCCGTTGCCCCCCAGCCCGGAGCCGACTTTCGCCGCCACAACGTCGGCCGGCCCCTGGCCTGCCAACGTGCGGAGCTCGTCGAGTGCCGTGCGTCCCAGCTCACACCCGGGACTTATGACCACAACGTCTTCGTGGGACGCCGCCGCCAGGGCGGCATGGTACTGGGCGGCCAGGTCCGTCCCCCACGGCACGTAGGCCAGCTTGACGGGAGCGAGGTCGCCCAGGGCCTTGGTAGCGGGAGATATGGGGACGTTCGGCGTCGCGACAAGTAACACGTCGTCGCCGGTCCCGTGCAAGGCCTTGGCGATCGTCGCCAGCGTCGTCTCACAATCCTCGTTCAACCCGGCCAGGCAGGCCACGAAGGTCACGGGACGCATTTCGCCGGCCGCCGGCGGCCGAGGGACCGCGGAACAGACCATCGGGTCTGGGGTGGCGAGGGCAAAGATCTCGGCCACCAAGGCCAGGTCCATCGGCGGTGGATGAGGAAGGAAGTTACGTATCGCTGTCTCGTCGCCGTTACTGGTGGCGGATGTGCTCGATACCGCCCGGGTGTGGTCCACGGCGATCTCGTCGACGATGCCCATGACCATTCCCTGTGGCCTTAGGAGCTTGGGCCAGAGCCAATCGATCCCCCACCCCGAGGGGCTCAGCCGGAAGGTCGGCAGGCATGTTCCCAGGGCCCTCAAGGAGAAAAATGGCATCATCACTTCGACAAAATTTGTGTACCGGCACCGGGAGCCCTTATCGCGGAGCGTGATCGGGTGGGACCAGTGCGAGGCATCGGATAGCGCCGGTTGAGCCAGGTCGAGGTTATGGTCGGCAAGCGCCTGGAAAAGCCTGTTCCAGGACGAGGCGTCGGCGGCAATGTCGTCGTCAGGGAAGCCGATGAAGTCGTACGTGGAAACGACGTCCCAATTGGCGTCGAGCCAGTCAGCCAGGCTCGGGAACTTGGACCCGCCGGGGGAGTGCGAGTACATACGACCGGTGCCCCGCCATTTTCCCAGCTCTTCGCCGTAATACAGGACGGCCAGGTCAAACTCAGGCCCACCTGTACCGGGGCCTTCAGGGGCGAGGGCCCAGTGCGGGTGCAACGACCGGTCCCCGGCTCTGACCACGAGCAGATTGCGCGTGGCCCCAGGGCGAGCGGTCATCACAGCAGAAGATCGGCGTGGTCGGGTGGATCCTGAGCGCCGAGCCGTCCTGGCGCCGAGCCGTCCT
>Ga0182030_10007818_pt1 | contig 22245 bp, 19 predicted proteins | sample 812S3MmetaG_FD_121299 | JGI IMG/M metagenome (GOLD analysis project Ga0182030, IMG submission 121299) | Permafrost microbial communities from Stordalen Mire, Sweden - 812S3M metaG (Illumina Assembly) | ecosystem: Environmental > Terrestrial > Soil > Wetlands > Permafrost | place: Sweden... | reverse complement strand
TTGGTCCAGGCTTACGACGATCGCCATCACCCTCTGCCTTCGGTTGCTCCCAACGAAATGCTGGCATACTTAATGGAGACGAGCGGACGAACAGCCAAGGATTTACTGCCAGTGCTCGGCACGCGCGGCCGGGTTTCAGAGGTTCTAAGCGGCAAGCGCTCCATTAGCAAGGAGCAGGCAAAAAAACTCGCGTCACTGTTCAAGGTCACGGTCGATCTTTTCATCTAGCTTATCGGACAGACCCGGACTCAACTACGCGTACTTCCGACTGCAAAGTCAGGCTGTCAATCGGATCTTAGAAAGTCGCATTCCCGGGGACCCAGGAATTGGCTCCCCAGTCTGGACACCTTTCGAACTTTTGCGGCCTAAAGCGACGTCCGCTCGAACCGCTCCAATTGCTCTTAGGCCAATAACATGCGTGCAAGACAGGCAAGCCCGTCCAGACTGGGCGCCCAGCGGGGATTATTATCGAATCAGGCTAGGCGAGCCGGGAATCCAGAGCAGGAGCTGAGGCGCTAGCTATAAGCTACTGCTGCTTCTTCGCAGGCTAACGCCCTGAATCAAGCTGCGACGCGGAGGTTCATCAGTCGACATTTAAGTGTCCGACCTCACCCGGCGTCTCGACCGCTTTGGCCGCGCGGCCTTTGGAGGCCCTTCGTCTTCAAATGTGAGCGGCGCGAGACCCAGAACCTTTCGAACGGCATTCATATTGTCCACAAATTGGGGATTTTCCTTCCAGTGCAAAATCACCGCGTCTGCCTTTACTTTCCGATTCGTCGCCCTCTCGATGCGTCTCGCTAGGTCGGTTAGGCTGCTGGCACCGGCGAAGATGTCTCGCGCTGCCTCAACGGAGACGTCATATCGCTTCAAGTCGGATATCGGGCTAAGTTTGGCCAATTCTGCTAGCACGCGCGAGCTCGACAGCTTCGCCTCCTCCTCGCTGATGATTTCCTTGGCTTCTTTCTTGTCACCGACTCGAGCGACCACCTCCTCCAGGTACCTTTTCAGCGTCGCGCTCACGTTGGCCAGATCTGCCACTTGCCCGGCGAGCGACGATAATTGCGTTCGCTCCGCTCTGGACCTAATAAGTTCTCTGAAAAGACCCGCCCACTGTTCCCGTAACCAAGTTTCGATTTCTGTGCTCAGCTCAAAGTGGTAGACGGGATTGCCCCGCGGTCTAGTAAGGATGTAGTCTATGAATCCGAAAATGTTGATTGAATCTACGTGTGCGTAGTTGATTGTTTGATTGTCACGGTTCCGTTTGAACGTCTCGTATTCGGAGAAGACCGACTTCTCTAGTAGTACATATGTCGGAATGTCGCGCTCGATAGCCGATTCGTACTCCTTGCGCGTGATGCTCTCGTATCGCTCGAAGAACCCCTTCGTTTCGACGCGATCAGATTCGCTCACCTCCGAGCCGTAGCGACCGCCAATGATAAGAACGAAGATGTCGCACCCTTTGGCTTCGCGATAACAGGACTCGTCCAATGCTGCGTCCGGGGAGTAGGCTATGCTTCCTTTCTCCGAAAGAACGGGGTCGTAGCCGAGTGAGGCGATGAAGTTCTCCAGGGTGCTTCGCACCTGCTTGAGATCGTAGAAGGTGGAACTGAGAAACACACGGGGCTTAGCCATTACATGCTCCGTCTAGGATTTAGTCTGACCTGGGCGAGGCGAACCCAACAGCAATCTCCTTGGGCGTACTGATTTCTCCTTGTTCAGCTGTTCCCTTTCCTGTTCTTGTGCGACTGCTGGGCCACAGGCCCTAGCACCCCCGACGGGCAACATCCGCCGCGGCGAGCGACGATCCGAAGGTGGCAGCGCTGATGACACTTGGCTCCGCGAAACACAGCCTTATTAAGCCAGAATACCAAGAAAGGAAAGCGCCGCGCTGTGGCCGTAGTAGTAGGTCCAGTGAATGTGAGAGGAGAAAGACGTTGGCTCCCCAAAAAACCCGGTATAAAACTACCTCTCTGGGCGCAAGTTATTGACTTTAAAAGGCGAATGGACGGCGATGAGAGAGGAGGAGTTGACGGGCACTCTAGCGTCAAAAGAGCGTGACCAGTCAGGATTGGTACGGACCCACGAAGAGCATCCGGTCGTAGTCCACAATGCCGATTCGAAGCCGGTCAAGCCAACCGGAGCGGCCAAGGAAGTTTCGGCTGAATGTCGGATCTTGGGCGAAAAATACAACCGCCGGAAACTCAATGCCAAGCGTCTGAATGGTGACCTCGTGTTGATAGGCCGCGAACGATCCAGCCACGGTCCGAAAACGCTGAATCCGGCCGGATTCGACTTCCAATCCGAGGATCTCGGCGTACTTGCGCTCAAAGATGCAATGCGCGGCGCCGGTATCCAGTTTCGCCAACAGATCGACCGACTGGCCGCCTATGGCCAGCGTGATCGGCACGTTGATGCCGTCCGTGGCTTCAGTGTACTTGTGCGTGTTATCGAAATCGAGCGAAACCGGCATCCTCACCAGCCCGGAATGAACGGAAGCGAATCTTCAGGAAGCACGTGAACGACGAATGGGGTGTGGATTCCTGCGGCCTTTGCCGCGGAAAACACATGAAGCGGATCCACGTTGGCAGCGATCAACCGGTCGCCCTCGACAGCCACCCACTGATCCGCGTACGCCGCACGGTTTTCATCGAGCCATTTCATTTCGCTGGACCGATCACGTGACGGGACCCTTCTCGACACGGCATTCCGCTCCAGTCCATCCGCGAAGCGCAACACTTCCTCCTGCTTCGCCGGCGGTAGGCGGCGGACTTTGTCGAGGATGGCTTCTTCGAGACTCATGATGTCTCCCTTTTGATGATACCGGAGTTGGGTGCAGCAGGCACGTCGCGATCGTGGCGGGCCGTTGCGCCGGAGGTGCACATGAGCCGAGTGGTCCGGCTGGTCGCGGGAAGTGAGCCGGCGCGCTCGCACGGTTTGTTGAGAGGAGCCGCCTGCAATACGCGCTCCCCTACCACGCAGTCGGCAGGTCGATCTAACTGTGGCAAACTGGCTAGGAGCGATCGGGATTTTTGAACCGAGACTCGAACGCCAATGAGACCCAAGCCACGCAGCAAAGCGGACCCGGTTGAGCGGGAAATTGAACGAGCGCTCCACCCTGGAGCATTCATCCGTGATGGTGAATGTTTCTCATTCGTAAGCGAGCTGGAAAAGGTCGCCGGCACCGTTGATCAGCTGATCACAACAGATCCGCTGCGCGCGGTCGAGCTATACGAGACATTCCTGGCAGGGTGCCACGCGAAGGCCGATGAACTTGATGATTCGAGCGGCAGCTTCGGACAATTCGCGCAGGATATCATCTGCGGATGGATCAAAGCTCGGCAGGCGTCCGGCGCCGCCCCGGACAAGACGGCTTCCACCCTGCTTGGCTGGATGGACAATGATCCGTACGCCTTCTGTTACGAAATCGAAAGAGATGCCGCGGCGGCATTCAATAAAGTAGGACTGGCCGCGTTCGAAAGACAGATTCGGGTTCGGTTCGAAACAGCCTCGGAGGACCCGTCGAGTTGGGAGTACAGGCGCGCGAGCGGAATCCTGCGGGCGATCTACTGCGCACAGCGGGACATTCAGGCCTACGTCGCCCTGTCTGAGCAGACCGGTCTGAAAGCGGAGGACTGCCTGACCGTTGCCCGCTTACTTGCCACACAGAAGCCGGGCGAGGCATTGGCGTGGGTTGAACGCGGTCGCGGCCTCGATCGGGAAATGCAGTTTCGGTCTACGGCGGGTTACGACCTGAACAAGCTTCAGCGTGAGTTGCTGACGAAACTCGGGCGGCAGGGCGACGCGCTCGAAGCGGCGTGGGCTGACTTTCAGCAACATCCTTCGAAGTTCACCTACGACGACCTCATGAAATTCGTGCCTAAGGCTGAGCGCCGGGAATGGCATGAAAGGGCGCTCGATGCCGCCAAGTGCGCAGACCTGCATTCGTTGCTGGAGCTATTCATCGAGACTAAAGGGATGGGGCGACTGGCGGAACTGGTGCGTGGCTCGACCGACAAAGCTCTCGAAGCCGTGAGCCACTACGCCACCGAGTCCGCAGCGAAGCGGTTGGAAAAGAATCATTCGGATCTTGCTGCTCGGCTCTGGCGGGCCCAGGGGATGCGCATCGTTGATGCCAAAAAGAGCAAATACTACGACACCGCGCTTTCAAATTTCGAACGTGCCAGAAACTGCTACCAAAGGGCGGGCTTGTCGGCCGAGTGGGAGAAAACCGTGCGACAGGTGTGCGCCGCTCACTACCGCAAGAGCGGGTTCATCAACGGTTTTCAGGCGTTGGCTGCCGGCGCGAAGCGCAGCGAACAGCCTTCCTTTTTGGAACGCGCGAAGTCGCGTTGGGGTGAGCGGCACGGAAGCGATTTGTGAGGATACGCTGTCAACCCAGCGGTTTGAAATTAGCGCTTGGCCGCCCAGGAATTCGGCTTCAAACCTCCGTTTTAGCGGTTGACAGCGTTCGTTTGTTGACAGCCCCGTCCAACCTGGACCCCAGAGGTGCGGATTTGACAACTTGATCGAAAACTCGGCGTTTTGCTGGCATTCGTAGCATGACTTTTCAGAGTCATAGCACGCGCGGGTCACGGCGCCCTGTCAACTGTATAAAGAGGATTAATGGGCTCATTACTCAAAATGTGGGTGCTGAGCGCTCTTTTGTTTGTTTTTGGCCTGCTCTGGGCGGCCAGCGGAGCAATTCCAGAAACTACTCTGATTTTTGTTTTCAATGACTTACGAGTGCCGGAGCGTTTGTTGACGGCCCCGTCCAACGTGCTCCCCAGGTTGGATTCGAACCGTCTCCGACGCAGCATGGCTCAGTCAACCGGTCCGCTCGCCGCCCTATGTTACATTGAGAGAAATCGCTCCCGGGCGGCAGGGAAGCGGCCGAGGCCGGTCTTCTGAGTTCCGTGCCCCGCGCGCTGCCGGCGCTGGTGGAGGCGCAACAGATCGCCTCGCGCGCCGCGGGCGTGGGGTTCGATTGGGAGAATCCCGAGCAGGTGCTCGACAAGCTGCAGGAAGAGCTGGCTGAGTTCGACGAAGCGCGGCGCAACCATTCGCCCGTGCAACTCGAAGACGAGCTGGGCGACCTGTTGTTCGTGCTGGTGAACCTGGCGCGATTCGTGAAGGTCGATCCCGAGCAGGCGCGAAGAGTTCGCCGAGGCCGTCCGCTTGCAGCAGACCATCTGGGGGTTCGACGATATCGAGATGCTGCCCCTGCGCTCTTTCGTGGTGTACGAAAAGATAGGCGGGCAACTGTTCGGCGCCTACCACGGCGATGAGATGGTCGCGTTCCTCATTGCCGTGCCGGGCATCAAGCCGCGCGTTGGCGTACCGGCCCGAAGATCCCCATCGTGCTGGTTCCCTCTTCCGGTAACCCTTACGGATGCCGCGGCACATTCAGCCGCGCACACAGTGCCTGGAAGTCCGGCTCCTGGCGGAGGGGGTCGAAGGCGGGGTCCACGCCGATGAATGCCACATCCGTTACATGGTCGCCGGCGGCTGTGCCCAGCCACTCGATGGCCTGCCTCTTCTCGCCGAGCCCGGTGTAGACTCTGGCCAGCGCCACGCCCGCGGTCCTCTCATTCCGATCGATGCCCTCCAGCTCAGCCAGAATCGCGCGGGCCTCGGCCGGGCGCCCAACGCGCGCCTGAGCGTTGCCGAGCCGGCCGAGGACTTCGACCGCGCGCATGTGCGCCAGCACCTTCCGGTACTCGGAGATCGCCGCCGCCAGATCTCCCTTCTCCGCCTCGCAATTGCCGAGGGTGAACCGGGCCAGCAGGTAATCCGGGTCCATCTGCAGGTGGCGCCGTGCCTCGCGCATCGCCTCGTCGTAGCGGCGCGCGCAGAACAGCGTCACCGCCAGGACGTTGCTGCTCAGGCCGGTTAACGGATCGGCCTGCTGCGCCAATTTGAGCTGCGCCGTGGCCTCGCCGAAGCGCGCCTGCGAGGTCAACCCCAGCGCGTAGTTGCGGCGCACGCCGGCGTCGTTCGGGTTCAGCTCGAGGGCGCGCTGGAAGCCCCGCTCGCTGGCGGCCCAATCGTGGTCGTACGCGTAAGCGAGCTGTGCCAGCGCGGCATGCGCTTCGGCCAGCGTGCCGTCCAGTTCCAGCGCTTTCGCCGCCGCCTCTCTGGCCTGGGCGGCTTCCTGGTCCACCGAACCTACCGCCTGGAACGCCCGCGCCGAGTGAACCGAAGCCAGGGCTGCCCACGCCCCGGCGAAAAGCGGGTCCAGTTCGACCGCCCGCTCGAACCACGACAGGCTCTCCGGAAACCGCTGCCAGTCCGCCCACAGGTAACGGCCGCGCCAATAGGCATCCAGGGCCTCGGGCGGCGGGACGTGGCGCGCGGCGCGGGTCTGCGCCGCCGGCGCGCGGTCCACGCCCAGCGCATGGGCCACCGCACCCCGTATCTCCGCTTCCACCTCCCACACGCCCGCCAGCTCCCGCTCATAGCGGTTGGACCACAGGTGGTACCCGCTCCGGGCGTCGATCAACTGGGCGGTGATGTGCACCTTGCCGCCATCGGTGCGCACGCTGCCTTCCAGCACCGCGCCCGCGCCCAGCGCCCGGCCGATCCCGCGCACGTCCCCGCTCTTGCCGCGGAACTGGAACGCCGAAGTGCGGGCCGCCACACGCAGCCCCGGCAACCCGGCCAGATCCGTCGTAAGGTCCTCCACGAAGCCCTCGCCGATGTGCTCGCTCCCCGGGCCTTCGTCCAGGTTCAGGAACGGCAGCACCGCCAGCGATGGCGTCTGCCCGCGCCACCCCGGAATCAGCCACCACGCCGCGAGCCCGGCCAGAATCAGAGCGCCTGCCGCCATGGCCGGGACCCACCATCGGCGGCTGCTTGGCGGCGCAGGCTCCGCGGCATCCTCAATCCGCCGCCGGAACGCGGGAATGTAGGAGCCCGGCGGGACTTCGATGGCCACCGCATCCCCGCTTCCCGCGTTCGCGTAGTACTCCCGCAGACGCCGCCGCAATTGCGTCCCCTGCGCGCGGACTACCGAGTCGAACCGGGGATCGAAATCGCTCGACCGTCCAAAGACGTGGACCGCGACCGTCGTCTCCTTGACGGAATCCCGCCTGCCCGCCATGGTCTCTTCGACGATGAAACGCAGGAACGCCGCCAGGCGCGGCGCGGGGGCGAACTCACGAGAGATCACCACGCGTTCCAGGCATTCCCGGACGGTGTCAGCGTCCGGCTCCGCCGTGAAATGCGATGCCGAGTCTCTCATTGCGCCTCCGGTAGCGTCTCTTCAGGGGTAGTCCGAACGGCCCGCGCACCGCCCGGCGAGCGCTTCGCAAGATCCTAGAAACAAACAAGGTTAGCACGCTAATAGCCTGCAACTTCTTCTCTTTGAGACAAACCGGTCTTATGCTTAGAGACAGCCGGGCGCGATTGGTGTGCGGCGCGGCTGGAAATCGGGCGGCATCTCGGAGGCCATCACGAAACGGCATTCTGTTCTCATATTTCTCGCGGCCGGTCTGTCAGGCATGGCCGCGCTTCCGGCGAGCGCGCAGACCAACGGCTTCGTGATCGGCGAGGGGCCGGGCAAGCTGGTGGATTCTCTGATCTCGGCTGGCTACGGAGGTCTCAGTCTCTACGAGGCCATGGTTCAGATCGCCACTGAAACCGATCCCAGCATCAGCGCGATTACGACCACCTTCATAACCAAACTACAGAGTTGCCCCGCGAATAGCACGATCTTCACGACTCAGTTGAGCGCCTACGCCGGGAACGGAGTGGTGATCTATTCCGACTGCACGGCCGCCGCGACTTACGTCCAGGGCAGCGGATTCAACGGGCTCGCCGGGAACACCACGCTGGCCACGAACATTTCGGGTGTCGGCGCGAGTGCCGTCGTATCGTTGGGTACTCCCTTTGCGCTGGGCGACTCGACGCACACCGTGTTCGCCATCCTCTACGCGCCTCAGGGGACTAGCAAGACCTTCGTCCTGAGCAACGAGGGCGGCCAGTTGATCGGCAAGCTGCTCGCAGCGGGCTACGGGAGCGATAACCTCTACCAGACGGTGGTAGACATCTTGAAGGACACCAACCCCTCCGTCTCTGGCGTGCTCACGCCCGCCTTCCTGCAAGGACTGAAATACTGCGCCGCGGGAGCCCCGCTCTTCACGATCCAACTGAAGAGCGTCGCCGGCACTGTCGCCATCAGCGACGATTGCTCCGTCCAGAACAGCAGTCTCACCGGCAGCTCGTTTAGCGGCCAGCCGGGAACCACCACGCTGTCCACCTCGATTAGCGGCGTCGGCACTGCTTCCCTGGTTTCTTCCACCTCCTCAAGCCCGCTCACTTCGTGGACCCAGAACGTCACGGCCGGCAGCAGTACGGCGACGGTCACCTACAACGCCTTCGGCATCCTGTACACGCCGGGGAGCACACCCGCGACCCCGGCCCCGGTCGGCGTACCCGCGCTGTCCGTGTGGGGCATGGCCTTGCTCGCCGGACTCCTCGCCGGCATGGCGGCGCTCCAACTGCACCGCGGCACTCGGGCCTCTGCATCCCAGTGGTAACCGCTGGTTGCCGCGCCCCGGGCGAAGGTCTCAATCGGCTTGGAAGTCGCCCCGAAACCATTTTTTGGGACGCGGCGGAGTCTTCCGGCTTGTAAAATCGTGCGGCAGGCGCACTCGGCTGCATGATGCCCTGCTGACAGGTGCGGTGGTCGCATAGATCTCCCCTGACATAAGTGTTGATCTGGGCCACATCGGCGCATGATCGCCTGCGGATTTCGAGAGTGGCGATCGTTCCGAACTGATGTCGACCAAGATTCTGAAATGGGTTCGATTCGCTGATGGGCTCACCGATCCACTGGGTGGCTCCAGGAAGAATCTCGGAAGCGTGCGCAATGCAGTTCAGTCAGATAACGAAGATCTCGAACGAGATCAATGGGCTCCCCGGTCTGGATTCGAACTCAGACTCTCCGTAACTCACCCCGCTGAGAGAGAAACTATCTGGCTGCCGGTCATCCAGGCGGACAGAACGGCGCGATTCGTCGACGAACTCGCTCTGCATTTCATGAACGCCCAACCGGCCTCGGGTTCCGTTGGGCGCCAATCCTGATTGCGGTCGCCTCTCAGCCCAGCCGCCCGCAGAGCGCGGTAGCTTGCCATGCTTGCTACCATGGAATTTCAGCCCCCAATTCCAAACGCCTTATGCCCGAAAAGCCGTACGACCACAACCAGATCGAGCTCAAGTGGCACGCCCGCTGGGAGAACGCCGATTTCTATAAAGCCGAGGAGAATTCCTCCAAGCCCAAGTTCTATGTGCTGGAGATGCTCCCGTACCCCAGCGGCACGCTTCACATCGGCCACATCCGCAATTATTCGATCGGCGACGCGCTGGCGCGCTACAAGTGGATGCGCGGTTTCAACGTGCTGCATCCCATGGGTTGGGACGCGTTCGGGCTCCCGGCGGAGAACGCCGCCATCGCCAACAAAGTGCCGCCGCGCGAGTGGACCTTGCGCAACATCGCGGCCATGAAGAAGACCCATCGCCGCTTCAGTTTCAGCTACGACTGGGATCGCGAAGTCTCCACCTGCGAGCCGGAATATTATCGCTGGAACCAATGGTTCTTCCTCGAAATGCTGAAGCGCGGGCTGGCCTACCGCAAACGTGCGCTGGTGAACTGGTGCCCCAAGTGCGCCACCGTGCTGGCCAACGAGCAGGTGGTGGAAGGCTGCTGCTGGCGCCACGAAGATACTCCCGTGGAGCAGCGCGCGCTGGAGCAATGGTTCCTGAAAATCACCGCGTACGCCGACGAATTGCTGACCGACATGGCGCAACTCGAAGAGGGCTGGCCGGAGCGCGTGCTCACCATGCAGCGCAACTGGATCGGCCGCTCGGAAGGCGCCGAGATCGACTTCAAACTCGCCGGGACCGGCGAGGCGATCCGCGTCTTCACCACCCGCGTCGACACGATCTACGGAGCGACGTGCGTGATCCTCGCACCCGAGCATCCCTTGAACGAAAAGCTGCTCGACGCGGAAGGCAAGGCGCACGCCAAGGCGATGGTCGACGCGCGCGCCAACCAGGACCCGGGCGACATCGAAAAGATAGGCTTCTTCAGCGGCCATTACGCCGTGAATCCCTTCAGCGGCGAGAAGGTACCGATCTGGATCGCCAACTTCGTGCTGATGGGATACGGTACAGGCGCCATCATGGCCGTGCCGGCGCACGATGAGCGTGACTTCGAATTCTGCCGCAAGTACGGCATCGCGGTGCGTCCCGTGGTCCGGCCCGCGGATGGCACGCTCGCCGTCGAGCCCGGCATGAAAGAGCCGTATACCGAGTACGGCATCGTGGAGATTACCGGGCAATGGTCGGGCCTGACGAGCGAGGAAGCGCGTCGGCAGATGGCCGCGTACGCCAAGGCGAACGGCTTCGGCGAGCCCGCCATTACCTTCCGCATTAAGGACTGGGGCATCTCCCGGCAACGCTATTGGGGTACGCCGATCCCGGTGATTCACTGCCCGAAATGCGGAGTTGTCCCGGTGCCCGAGGACCAGCTCCCGGTGATTCTGCCGGAGAAGATCGACATCACGGGGACGGGTCGTTCGCCGCTCGAGAACGTGCCGGAGTTCGTGAACGTGAAGTGTCCGCAATGCGGCGAGGCAGCGCGGCGCGAGACCGATACCATGGACACGTTCATCGACAGCTCCTGGTATTTCTATCGCTACTGCGATGCGCACAACGACAAAATGCCGTTCGACCCGGCGAAGGTCGCCTACTGGTTCGAGATCGATCAGTACATCGGCGGAATCGAACATGCCATCCTGCACCTGATTTACTCGCGCTTCTTCACCAAGATGATGCGCGATATCGGGCTCATCTCCAACAGCGAACCCGTGCGGCGGATGTTCGCTCAAGGCATGGTGATCGCCGAAGGCGCGAAGATGTCGAAGTCTAAGGGCAACGTAGTGAGTGCGGATATGCTCGCCGACAAACTCGGCGCCGATACTGCCCGCATGTTTGTGCTCTCGAACGTGCCTCCGGAGAAGGAAGTCGATTGGCGCGAGGCGGGCGCCGAGGGCACCTCTCGCTTCCTCGGCCGCGTCTACCGCTTCACCACTCGCAATGTGGGAAGCGCCGGCGGCTCGGGCGAGTCCGACCGCAAAGTTCTGCGCAAGCTGCATCAGACGGTGAAGAAAATCACCGAGGATTTCGAGACACGCTGGCACTTCAATACCTGCATCGCGTCGATTATGGAATTGGTGAACGTGCTCTACGCCGAAGAGGCGAACATTTCGGCGGCCGCGATTGTGGAGATTCTGGAAAAACTGGCGCTCATGCTGGCGCCGTTCGCACCGTATCTCTCGCAGGAGATGTGGGAGGAACTGGGCAAGGAAGGCCCGGTGTTCCGCCAGACCTGGCCGACATTCGACCCCGAACTCGCGAAGGAAGACGAAGCGGAAATCGTGGTGCAGGTGAACGGCAAGCTGCGCGCGCGTATCGCCGCGGCGTTCGGCACTGCGAAGGAAGAGCTGGAAGCCCGCGCGCGCGCCGACGAGAAGGTCGCAGCGATGCTCGCCGGCAAGCAGGTGGTGAAGACCATCGTGGTGCCGGATAAGCTGGTGAACTTCGTGGTGAAGTAAGGGACCGCTCCCTGTGGTCGCGGCTCGGCTGGGGAATTCGTACTGAGCCGCGACCGGAGGGAGTGGTCCGCCTCTACTCCGCGCGCAGCGCGCTGACCGGGTCGACCCTCACCGCGCGAATCACTGCGGGGATGGCGGCCAACATTGCCGCCACCAGGATGGCCGCCGAGGGCAGCGCCAGTCTGGCCCAGTCGGTGGCGCGCACTTCGAACAACAGAGTGGCGATATAGCGCGTCGAGCCGATGCCGAGCGCCAGCCCGGCGACCGCGCCTGCCAGCACCATCGCAAATACTTCGACCGTCACACTGCGCGCGATGCTCGCGGCGGGCGCGCCGATCGCCATACGAATGCCGATCTCGCGCCGCCGCAACTGCACCGAATAGTCCAGGACGCCGTAGAGTCCGACACCCGCCAGCACCAGCGCGACCACGGCGAAAAACAGCGCGAGCATCGCCAGCATGCGCTCGCGAACCGTGATCGACTCCTCGATCTCCACTTGCGACCGGATGTTGCTGACGCGGAACTCGGGCCGCGCGCGCGGTACCTCCTGGCGTAGCATCGACGCCAGTGCGAGCGGGTTCGGACTCGCGGTGCGGACCACGAACGTTCCTCGGCCTGCGGGCTGTAGTGCGCCCTGGGCATCGACCTTCTGAAACGGGAAATACGCCGTGGGCCGGATGGGAGCTTTGATGTTATCGCGCGAACGGGCGTCGGGGACGAAGCCGACTATGAGAACGGAGAGCCGGCCCTTCGCCGTCTCCACCTCGAACGATTTTCCGATGGGATTCGTGCCCTCGAGATACATTCTGGCAAACGTCTGGTTGACGATCGCGACCTTGGGGCTGGCGTCTTGGGGCCGGAAGTCGCGGCCGTCGAGCAGGGGGATCCGCATGATGTCGAACCAGCCGGGCGTGACGTTCAGAATATCGGACATCATGGCGAACGGTTCTCCGCCGCGGATCGAGATCGGGCTCACGTTGGCTTCCCCGCTCATCGTCGGCCAGATGGTGAGCGCCACGCTCTCCACGCCCGGAGTGGAGCGCAGGTGTTCCACCACCTGGCTCCAGGCGGACGCAGACTGCGGGTGGAAGGTGGTGGTTTCCAGGTTGAGAATCCGCTCCGCGGAGAAGCCGGTGGGCAGGTGCGAGAGCCGGTCGAACGATGTCACGAAGAGCCCGGCGACGAAAGTCACCACGAAGCAGAACGCGACTTGGACGGCGATCAGAGCGTGCATAAGTCGACGCCGCGAGTGCGGATCTTCGCCGCCCTTGAGCGCGCTCGCAGGCTTCACGGAAGATGCGCGGAGGGCCGGCGCGAGTCCGAACAGAATGGTCACGGTAAGCGCGAGGGCCAGCCCGAAGGCGAGCACCCGCCAGTCCGCCGGCAAAGACAGTTGGGCCGGATTCTGCGGCGAGTTGATCTTACTGATGATAAACGGCGCCGACCACCATGCGAAGGCAGCGCCAATCGCTGTCGCCAGAAACGCCAGCCATGCGCTTTCGACGAGCACCAGTTGCACCAGGCGCCACTGTCCCGCGCCGATGGAGATGCGTAGCGCCATCTCGCGCGCCCGAGCGGCCGCCTGCGCCGCTTTCAGATTCGCCACGTTTGCACAGGCGATCAGCAGCACCAGCGTCACCAGGACGGCGATGGCCGTCAGCGACAGGCGATAATCGCGCTGCAAGTTCGAGCGGCCGGACGCCGCTGGTTCGAACAGCATCCTCTCATTGGGCGACACTTTCCCAGGGCGCGGCGGGCCGCTCTGGGCTTGCTCCTGCTGGATGGCGCGAAATACCGCGCGCAGTTTTTCGCCGACCGGCGCGGGCGCGACTCCGGGTTTCAATTGCACCAGCGTCCTCAGCCAGAAGTTATGGGAGCTTTCCAGCGTCGTGAGAGTCTTCATCATCATGGGGACGAAGACTTCCGTGACGGTGCCGGTTTCCGTGCCCGTAAACGCCTTGCCCGTGACCCCGGCAATCTCAAAAACGCGATCTCGCGAATGAAAGGTGCGCCCGACGGCCTTCGGGTCGCGGCCAAAGCGGCGAGTCCAGTAATCGTATGACAGCACCGCGAGAGGATGCGCACCGGGTGTTACGTCGTCGTTCGCGGTGAGCAGGCGGCCCGCCGCCGGTTGCAGCCCGAACGCAGGAAACATGCCGCCCGAGACGTATTGCAGATAGGCCTTTTCCATCTCGAGGTCCGAACCGTACGTGAGGTCGACGCGGTCCTCATAGGAGACGGCGATCGACTCGGCGTCCTGACTCACCGCGTCGCGCATGCGGCGGAACATGGGGTAGGACGAGCTGTCGTAACTCCCCCGCTTGCCGTCCACGCCGGTGCCTTCGAATGCCACGGCATAAAGACGCTCAGGCGAGGCGATGGGCAGCGGCCGCAGCAGCAGCGCGTCGATGAGGCGGAAGGCCGAAGTGCAAGCGCCGATCGCGAGAGCGAGGGAGAGCACTGCCGCCGCCGAGGAGGCTTTCTTCTTGAGGATTTGGCGCCATCCAAATACCGCGTCGAGGCGGAAGGAATGCAGCCACGCGGCCACTCGGACGTCGCGGCTTTCCTCGCGCCGCTGCAGTGCCGGGCCGAACGCGCGGTGGGCCTCCGACGGATCGCGACCGCTTGCGACGGCTTCTGCGAGGTGCGACTGAAGCTCCTCGTCGATCTCGCGGCTCACACGATCAGGTCGAATGGCATTGACAATACGCGACCAAAAAGACATGGCAACCCTTCCTGTACTCAGATATCTGAATACTATACTGCGGGCTGCGGAAAAGGTTACGCGAATCGTTTTGGGGGCGGATTACAGCCTGGCGATCGGCAGCCGAGTGCGCTTCCCCGCCGCGGCGAACACTGCATTGGCCACGGCCGGGGCGAGCGGAGGCACCCCGGGTTCGCCCATGCCTTCGGGCGGCAGCGTGCTCGACACCAGATGCACCTCGATATCCGGCGCGTCATCGATGCGCAACACGCGATAGTCGTGGAAATTGCTCTGCTTTACGGCACCTTCCTGAAATGTGATTTCGTCTGACAGCACAGGCGTGAGCGCAAAATTCACGGCGCCTTCAAGCATGGCGCGGACGCCATCCGGATTGACCGCCGTCCCGCAATCCACCGCGCTGACGATTCGTTTCACATGGACGGCGCCGTTGGCGACAGACACCGCGGCGGCATGAGCAATGAAAACCTGACCGATATCGTGGATCGAGGCCGCCGATTGCTACGCCTGTCGGCACGTCGCCGACAAGCAGCCCTTGCTACGCGAGAGCATCAAGAGCCTGGAGACGGAGCTCGATCCAAAAAGTTCGCGCTTTCACCGGCCAGCCATCGTCAACCTTGATTTCGTCCGCGAGATCCACCGCGCTGGCCGCACGGATGGTTGGGTGTTGCTGGCCCATGGCGACCGGCCGCTGCGGTCTCGGGCGGGTGATTGCGGTCGAACGCCACGCATCCGCCCTCCTTTGCCGGGCGCAATTTGGACCAGCTCTTACCGGCCGTCAATTCGAAAACGTCGATCTCTTTGGACGCCCGATGGAGCTTCAGTTGGAATCGGTCCTCCAGGAGAGATTGCAGCATGGGGCCTTTCATCAGTTCGAGGTTTGCGGGGCCTTCCGCTTTAGCGTCGATCCGGTACCGATCGGTATTCATCCAAGAGGGTCCGCCGGTAATCGGCACTTGAAAGATGGTGGGAGACGCGGGAGCATTCGCCTGGCCCGTGGGAAATACCAGGTAGGCCATCCGAATGAGATGATGGTGGCCATGCAACTGAGATCGATTCTGCCGGGAGATGGTGCGTCTCTGCCACCCCGCTCGGAGTCCTGGCAGCGTTTGATGGAGGCGACTTCGAATTTCTGCGCGTAGGCGGCGGGAACCGTCGCCAGCGCCGCGAATAGCGCCCCCGTCAACAGCTTATGCATGGTGTTTCCCTCTGGATGTTGCCGCTCCCTCTCTCACAAACGTGCAAGGGTGCTCTCCCTGTCACCCGAGAATTGCGGAGTGTGCAGGGGAGTGCACCCGCGAAATTCGGACTGCACCCCTTTACAACGCTGGTATAATCGTATCGGATGGTTTTGAGCTGCCCGTGCAAGCGGGTTGACGAAGGTCCGAGTCCCTTCCATCAGCACGTCCCTTCCTGTCTCGTTTATTTCCCAAAATGGAGGTTTACAACACCCACTCAATGAAAGCCAGTGTGCGTATCGGCAAAGGCGTCGAGAGCCTGTTTGGCACTCGCGACGAGAATATCCGGCTGATCGAATCTGGATTGTGCGTCCACACCCAACTGGTCGATAACAGCCTCGAAATCGAAGGTGAAGCCCCTAACGTTTCCCGCGCGGAAAGCATCCTGGAGGATTACAATACCTTGATGCGTGAGGGCGTCGTCTTCAATAATGGCGACTTGAACAGCTACCTGCGCGTGGTGGCCTTCGATCCCGAAGTGTCCCTGCGCGCCCTGGTGAACAGTGGCAAGCAGCGCAGCTTCGGTAAGAAAATCCTGGCGCCGAAAACCGTCAATCAACGGCGGTATCTCGAAGCCATGGAACGCAACGACCTGGTTTTCGGCATCGGACCCGCCGGCACCGGCAAGACTTACCTCGCCGTCGCCATGGCCGTTTCCGCCCTGCTCAGCAAGCAGGTATCGCGTATTATCCTGACGCGCCCCGCGGTGGAAGCCGGCGAACGCCTCGGTTTTCTGCCCGGTACTCTACAGGAAAAAGTGGACCCGTACCTGCGCCCGCTCTATGACGCTCTTTACGAAATGCTGGATAGCGAGCGAGTGGAGAAACTGCTGGAACGCAACGTCATCGAGGTGGCGCCGCTCGCGTTTATGCGCGGGCGCACGCTCAACGACAGCTTCATCATCCTCGACGAAGCCCAAAACACCACCTGCGAGCAAATGAAGATGGTGATCACGCGCCAGGGCTTCAACTCCAAGATGGTGGTGAACGGCGACGTGACGCAGATCGATTTGCCCACCGGTAAACGCAGCGGCCTGATGGATGCCGTCGAAATACTGAGGGGCGTGGAGGGCATCAGCTTCGTGCAGTTCGACGAGCGCGATGTGGTGCGCCACACGCTGGTGCAGCGCATCGTGAAGGCTTACGAAAGATACAACGAGAGCATCGGCGCGGCGCGGCAACTCAGTCTGAAGCTAGTCGAACCGGAAGCGCCGGCGACGGAACCTGCTTCGCCCCAACCGCCGGCTGACAGCGCTCCGCAAGCTTGAGCCGCCGCATGTCTTCACCCGACGGCAGTACCGTAACTTTCCGCCGCACGCCACCCGATTTCCGCCGCCGCACCGTGGAACGCTTCGCGCGCCGGCTGCAGGCCGAAGTCGCGAATATGCAACCATTTGGTTGCCTAATTACGGGCGACGCCGAGTTGTGCCGCCTGAACCGCGAATTTCGCGGAATGGACTACGCCACCGATGTGCTGTCGTTTCCCGCCGCTCCGCCTTCCAGCTATCTCGGCGATCTCGCGATTTCGCTCGGCCGGGCGCGAGCGCAAGCGCGCCAATTCGGCCACGATATCGAACAGGAAGTCGAGATCTTGATGTTACACGGCCTGCTGCACCTGCTCGGTTTCGATCATGAAACCGACAAGGGACAAATGGCGCGCGCGGAGAAGCGATGGCGTGCGCGCCTGGGCTTGGCAAACGGTTTGATTGAGCGGGTGCAGTCATGATGGTGGCCGTCATATTAGCGACGCTCGTCACCGTTCCGCTGCTGGTGCTCGTGACTTTCGTGCAGCTGCTGTACTTGGAGAGCATGCGGCTGCGCACCCGCGACCTGCCCTCGCTCAAGTTCTTCAAGGACACGCTGGAAGACCGTCTCGGGATGGAGACGGAAGCCGGCATGGAGACGTTCTCGATCATCAAGCACACACTCCTGGTGTTGGTCGGCGTGTTTTGCCTGGCTTGGTCCGCGGATAGCGTGGCGTGGTCGGGGATCTCTTTCCTGGAAGGCGCGCTTTCGGCGTGGATCGTCATGCTGGGCGCGTCGTATGCCGTGCCGCAATTACTCTATCGGCGTACTTCCGCTCGTTGGTTGGTTGGCTTGGTCCCGCTATTTCGTGCCATGGCGCTGATCGCCCGGCCGTGCGTGGCGCTGCTCGATTTCTTCCAATCGCTGATCGAACTCACCGACGATACCAGTAAGCCGGCAGAAGAACCCACACCCGCGGAGAACATCGAGGCGCTGATTTCCGCCGGCACGGAAGAGGGCTTGATTGAAGAAGACGATCGCAGACTGATTCAGGGCGTCGTCGAATTCGGCGACAAGATCGTGCGTGAAGTGATGACGCCGCGTCCGAATATCGTAGCCATTGGCGCCGAGGCCACCCTCGACGAACTGCGCCAACTAGTGATCAACGAACAGTTCTCGCGCATTCCGGTCTACGAGCAGAATGTTGACCAGATGATCGGCTTTATACACGTGCGCGACATGTTCGAGCTCGACGAGGAAGAACGCGCCACGCGCAAAGTACGCGAGTTGCTCCGCCCCGTGAAGTTCGTTCCGGAGACCAAGCCGGTGAACGACCTCATGCGCCAGATGCAGCAGGAGAACGCCCATCTCGTCATCGTGGTGGATGAGTACGGCAACACCGCCGGACTCGCTACCATGGAAGATCTGCTCGAAGTGATCATCGGAGAAATCCGCGATGAGCACGAGCCCGATAGCGACGTCACCGAAGATGGACATGGCGGCTTCATCGTCTCGGGCAGCTTCGAACTGGATCGTATCGGCGGCCTGTTCGCGACGTTTCATCGCGAGGAAGACATCGAATCGAGCACGGTCGGCGGGCTGGTCAGCGAATGGCTGGGCCATGTTCCCAAGCCCGGCGAGGCGGCCGACCGCGACGGCGTTCGCATAGAGGTCCTGGCCAGCGACGAATTCCGCGTGGAACGGGTGAGGCTCAGTAAATCGCAAACGGTAGCTCATGAATAAATTCAAATCGGGTTTTGTATCGCTGGTGGGGCGTCCCAATGCCGGGAAATCCACGCTGCTGAATGCCTTGGTGGGGCAGAAAGTGGCCATCGTCGCGGCTAAACCGCAAACCACCCGGACGTCGATCCAGGGCGTGGTGACCACGCCGGACTCGCAGATTGTTTTCGTCGATACGCCCGGCATTCACAAAGCCGATTCGCAGCTCAATAAACGCCTTATGGACACGGTGCGGGCTTCGCTCGAAGAGCGCGACCTGCTGCTGTTCCTGGTGGACGCGGCGCGCTCCTTCACGGTGGAAGACCGGCGCTCGCTCGACGTGGCGATCAAGACGGGAACGCCCGTGGTGTTGGTGCTGACCAAGGTCGATCTGCTGCACGACAAGGGCGTACTGCTACCGCTGATCGAGCAGTACAAGGGGCTCCACAATTTCGCCGAGTGCGTGCCGGTTTCCGCCACAAAAAAGATTGGGCTCGACGACTTGCGCAAAATCATTCTCGATCGCCTGCCCGAAGGCCCGGCCTATTTCCCGGAGGACTACATCACCGATCAGCCGGAGCGCTTCCTGGCTGCCGAACTCATTCGCGAAAAAATCCTACAGGTGACCCGGCAGGAAGTGCCCCACTCGGTCGCCGTGATGGTGGACCGCTGGGAGGAAACCACGGGGCTGACGCGCATTTATGCCACCATCCGCGTGGAGCGGCCCGGACAGAAGGCGATTGTGATCGGGAAGAAGGGCGCCGTGCTGGTCAAAATCGGCACGATGGCGCGCCTGGAGATGGAAAAACTGTTCGGCGTGAAGATCTATCTCGACCTACATGTGCGCGTACAGCCCGGGTGGCGCGAAGAAGCCGCCTTCCTCAATACGTTGGACTGGCGTACAATGGCCGGTAAGGATGATTCTTAAAACTTTTACTTCCTTGATGGCGCTTGTTCTGCTGGTCGGCGCCTGTTTGGCCGCCGATAAGCCGGTTTCCGACGACACGATTTACGACAAGGTTCGCATCAGTCTGGCGAGCGACATCGACGTGAAGGGCGGCAACCTGAAAGTGGATGTCAAAGACGGCGTGGTCACGCTGGCCGGCGCCGTGGAGAGCCAGGGAGTTAAGGACAAGGCCGCCCACATCGCCAAGAAAGTGAAGGGCGTCAAGAAGGTAGTCAACAATCTCGAGATCAAGTCGCACTGATGAAAGCAGCTTTCAGCTTTCAGCTATCAGCTCTCAGCTATCAGCTCTCAGCTATCAACTTGGTGAGACCGGCGGCTGGCGCGGCGTTAGCTGACCGCTAAGAGCTGATTGCTGAGAGCTGATTGGTGAGAGCCCGCACCTCAATGGCCCGCTTCCGAGTCTTGATCGCTTTCGCAGCTTTCCTGGCCCTCGCTTCCGCGCAGGACCTCTCCAAGATCAGCATCGAAATCGTCGGCAAGAACTTCGTCTTCACCGAGGGTCCGGCCTGGTCGAAAGACGGCTTCCTGTTCTTCAGCGATACCGTGGCCGACAAGATCTGGAAGTGGACGCCCGGCTCCGAACCCGTCAGCTTTCGTGAACCGTCGGGCGGCGCTAGCGGCAACGCATTCGATACTCAGGGCCGATTGTACACTTGCGAAACCCATGCCCGCCGCGTGACTCGTACGAATTTGAAGGACGGGCGTATCGACGTGCTGGCGGATCGGTGGGAAGGCAAGAAGCTCAACGCGCCGTGCGACCTCGCGGTCAGCAAAAGCGATCACGTGTACTTCACCGACCCGGCATTCGGCGACCAGCAGGACGGTCGCGAGCTGGATTTCTACGGCGTGTATCAGGCGCCTCCTAAGGGTCCTCTGAAACTGGTGGCGAAATCCACGGGCCGTCCGCACGGGGTCGCGATTTCACCTAACGGCCGTCTGTTGTACGTGACCAATGCGGACGAGCGGAACGTGCGCGCCTACGACATTGACCATAACGGCGACACCTCCGGCGAGCGCGTGCTGGTGGCGCACGTCGACGGAATTCCCGGCGGACTGAAAGTGACTGAGAAGGGTGAACTGTACGTGGTTACCGGCAAAGGAATTGCGATTTACAGCGCGGAGGGGAAGGCGATTCACACTATCGCTCTGCACGATCGGCCATCCAACTGCGTGCTCGATCCGCAGGGCGTGTGGCTGTATGTCACGGCTCGCGGATTTCTGTATCGCATTCGCCTGGACGGAAAGGGCGCGAATTGAAGACGTGGCGCAGGCCCTCGTGCCGACGCTTGGCGCTCACGAGTCCAACAAGGCCCAGAGCCGGTCGAGACGGATCTTCTGAACTCCTGATATGTCGTGGAATGAGGATGAGCTCACCTTGACGGCAAGAACCCTATTGGCCACGGATGAACACAGATGAACACGGATAAAACAAGGCGTTTTTTTATCCGTGTTCATCTGTGTTCATCCGTGGCCGTTAAGACTTGCCTTTCTGTGGATCGGAGGCTCAGCCCGATTCCTCGTCGCGCCCGAGATCATCGGGGCGACCTCAGAAGTCCAGAGTCTCGACCCAGCAGGCAAGAGTGTTTCCTTGCGCGTCTCGGGCCGTGCGAAGAATTTGCTGAAAACACAGGGCTTGCCTGCGGCATGTCCTTTGACTTTCGAGGGTGCCTGCGCCACGAGGGGCCGTTTTGACGACACTTCCTGTTGACGACCGCCGTTATCCCAAGCGTCCCATAGTGGGCGTCGGCGCCCTCATTTTCCAGCACGATCGCATTCTGATGGCGCAGCGCGGCAAGGAGCCGCTGAAGGGCTGGTGGTCGCTGCCGGGAGGCGCGCTGGAGATCGGCGAATCGCTGGCCGACGGCGTGCGGCGGGAAGTTCGCGAGGAGACCGGCCTCGATATCCGCCCGCTCGGAGTGCTGGAAATTTTCGAGCGCATCATGCGTGACGCGAGTGGCGCGCCTGAGTATCACTACGTGCTCATCGATTACGTCTGCCGCATCGTCGGTGGAGAACTCCGCGCCGGCGACGACGTTTGCGCCGTCGAATGGATGCGCCTGCGCGATCTGCCCAGCCTGCAGATCACCGAAGGCACACTGGGCGTCATTGAAAAAGGGTTCCGCGAACGGCGAAGATATAGGTGAGGCCGTTTCCCCTTTGAAAACCAGCGCGGATGTTCTCGAATTCGAAAGCTTGCGGCAGCTCTTGGGCCGATATCTGTCGAGCGCGCCCGGCAAGCGCGAACTCGACAAACTCCAGCCGCACTCCGACCGTGCGCTGCTCGAAGAAGATCTCGCCGAAGCGGCCGAGGCGGTGGAGTACCTGCGCCTCGCGACCCGTCCGCAGACCGGGGGGCGGGGGGCTGCCATCCGCGTGGATTTCAGCGGACTGGCGGACACCGAGACCATCGTCAATAAACTGCGGATCGAAGGCGCGGGCCTCGAGCCCAAGGAGATCTTCGCCATTTTCGCGCTGCTCGACCGCGCCGCCGACGCCAAATCGCTGCTCACCGCCGTTGCCGAACGCTTCCCGAAACTCGGCCGCCGGGCGCAGACCATCGGCGATTTCCGCGCGCTGCTCAAAGACCTGGAAGGCAAGATTCTGCCCGACGGCAGCATCGCCGACCACGCCAGTGTGGCGCTGGCCCGGCTGCGCCGCGACATCGAGCGCCAGAAGCGGTCGATTCAGGAATCGCTCGAGCGCTTCCTCCGCTCCCACCGCGACGAAGGCGTGCTGCAGG
>Ga0182030_10007817_pt1 | contig 22245 bp, 15 predicted proteins | sample 812S3MmetaG_FD_121299 | JGI IMG/M metagenome (GOLD analysis project Ga0182030, IMG submission 121299) | Permafrost microbial communities from Stordalen Mire, Sweden - 812S3M metaG (Illumina Assembly) | ecosystem: Environmental > Terrestrial > Soil > Wetlands > Permafrost | place: Sweden... | reverse complement strand
GAACTCGCCGCCCTTGCGTGGATTGCCCGCGTCGAAGGCGCCGGGAAAGAACTGGACGCATTCCGAGAGGCATTCGACCACGGAGAAGCCGTCGTGGTTTGAGGCGCGCTCCATCATCTGGATCATGTGATTGATCTGGGAGGTATGAGTGCGGGCGACGAAGGTGGCGCCGGCGGCGAGGACTTTCTTGATGGGGTTGACCGGCTGATCGATGGCGCCGGTGGGATCGGTCTTTGTCTTGTAACCGAGCGGAGAGGTGGGTGAGGTCTGCTTCTTGGTCAGACCGTAGACGCAGTTGTCCATGATCACGTAGGTGAGGTTGACGTTCTTGCGCGCGGCGTGTTCGAGATGGTTGCCGCCGATGGAGAAGGCGTCGCCGTCGCCGCCGAAGACGAAAACGTGGAGGTCCGGCCGGGAAAGGCTGACGCCGGAGGCGAGCGGCACGGCGCGGCCGTGGATGAAATGCCCGCCATGGGTGTTGACGAAGTAGGGGAAGCGCGAGGAGCAGCCAATGCCGGCAAGGGTGACGATTTCCTCGTGCGGGAGCTGGCGCTTTTCCAGCATCTTATAATAGGCGGCCAGCACGGCGTAGTCGCCGCAGCCAGGGCACCAGGTGGGATGGCTGGCGGTGAGGGCCTGTTTCGTCAGCTTGTAGGCGGACGGGGACGGGGCGGGGATGGGTTCGGCAATGGTCATTTCAAAACTCCCTGGATGATTTCTCTTACGCGGAATGTCAGGCCATCTGTTTTTGTGAGGCTTCGGATTTTCGGGTCGCAGTAGCGGGCGCGGAGGACGGTTGCCAACTGGCCGTAGCCGTAAAGACCCTCGTCGTTCATCTCGGCGACGATGACGCGCTTGAAGCGGGCGAAGATGCGTTCGAGGCCGTTTGGCAGCGGATTCAAATGGCGGAGGCTCAAGGAGGAGATGCTCTCGCCGCGTTCGCGGGCGCTCTTGACTGCTTCGTGGATGGGGCCAAAGGTCGAGCCCCAGCCGACGACGAGGGCCTCGCCCTCAGGATCGCCATAGACTTCCGGCACGGGGATTTCCGCCGCGAGCTGCTGGAGCTTGTTGCGACGCCTGGCCGTCATGGCGGTGTGCAGGGCCGGGCTGCCGGTAGGGTGTCCTGATTCGTCATGCTCAAGGCCGGTGACGGTGGGATATTTTCCGTCGAGCATCCGCGTGCCGGGCGGGGCGTGCTGGGTGATGCCGTCCAGCGGGTAGGGCTTGAAGCCGGCGGCGCGCGGGGTGAGATCGAGGCTGGGAGCAACCATGACGCTCTTGAGGTCCGGCTCGTCAAAGGCCTGGATGCGGGTGGAAAGCGCAGCATCACTGAGGATAAATACGGGCGTGCTATATATTCGCGCGATGCGGGCGGCCTCGATGACGGTGTAAAAACAATCCTCGACGGTCGAGGGGGCCAGGACCACGCGGGGGCTGTCGCCGTGACCGCCAAAGATGGCCTGGTAAAGGTCGCTCTGCTCGACGTTGGTGGGGAGGCCGGTGCTCGGACCGCCGCGCTGGACATTGACGATGATGAGCGGGATCTCTGCCATGGTAGCCCAGCCGATGGCCTCGGTTTTGAGCGAGATTCCGGGGCCGGAGCTGCCTGTGACGGCCAGGTGGCCGGCATAGGAAAACCCGAGGGCCATCGAAACGGCGCTCAACTCATCCTCGCATTGCACGAAGAGGCCGCCGTATTTGGGGAACTCCGTGCGCAAGGTCTCCATGACGGTGGTCCATGGCGTGATGGGATACGCAGCGCCATAGCGCACACCGGCGGCGATCAACCCATAAGCGAGGGCCTGGTTGCCATCCATCGTAACCTGGGCGCGGCCACTGGCGGGCCGGCCGGGCTCGAACTGATACCGGGTGGTGAGCACATTGCCGACCGGGAAAGCGTAGCCAGCCTGGAAGGCCATGATCGTGGTGTTGAGAATGCTTTCGTTTTTGCCGCTGAATTTTTCCTTCAGCAGGCGTTTGAGCTTCTCGACATCGAGGTCGAAAATCTTGGCGAGCAGGCCGAGAACGAAGACGTTCTTGCCCTTGTCCTTGGCGGTGCCGCCGAGAGCCTCGACAGTGAGTCCGGTGATGGGGATGCCAACGTAGACGAAGCGCTTGTCATCGAGGTTCGGCTGGACGTTGTCCGAGTCGTAAAGGAGCACGCCGCCCTGTTTCAAGAAGCCGATGTGCTCCTCGTAGCTGTGCTGGTAAAAGGCGACCAGAAAGTCCGCCTCATCGCCCGCGGAGAGCACCTCTCCGGTCCCCATGCGCACCTGGAAGATGGAGGCCCCGCCCGAGATCGTGGCGGGGATGGTCATGTAGGTCATCACCTCCTGGTCGCTGCGTCCTGCGAGCCGCGCCAACAGGCCGCCGGCGCTCTGGATGCCATCCTGGGAGTTGCCGGCGAGGCGAATGACCGCATCGCGGATGTGCTGGGGCCGGAGGTCGGCCCTGCCCGCGGCGGCTGGTGGGGAGGAGGGGTCGGATGCCGTATCGACCGTGTCAACTAACTCATTCTCAACTAACTCATTCATAAGCGGGCGGTAATGCGAGCGGTAATCGGGGCTGTGGGAATCGAAAGGAAACTTTTGAAATGTTTAACAGCCCGAAGTGAAGTCAGCCCATCGCATATTGTCCTATTATCCCCATAACCTGCCATCGGGCAGCATCGCCAATTAATAGCTGTTTATTGCCTCCCCAACGGAAAGCTTTTGTTGGATAGGGGGGATCGGCCAAGACCCCGGAAGAAGCGCCACGCCCGGCGCATTCGATACCATTCGACCCGTCAAGATTGGAGGACGGACCATTGCTCCGGTTGGCGGGCTAAATGCGAACCCGCCAACCCCCGTCTGCCACTGGCAATGCGAAATCGCAGCCTACTTCTTGGGACTGAAAGCCCGGACGTAAGCGACGAGCGCCTTGATGTCGTCGTCAGACAAGCCGTCCGTGGGCTTCATCAGCGTCTTGCCGTCGGGGTCCTTGAAGCCGTCTTTGATTGCCTTCGTGGCGTCGTCGTCAGTGAATTTGGCCTGCACGGCGGCATCAGTCCAATCCTTGCAGCCGAGTTTCTTGCCCATGGTCTTGAGGCCCTTGCCATCGTCACCGTGGCACTTGGCGCATTTGGTGTCGTAGGTAGTCTTGGCGTCATCGGCCCGGGCAGACCAGGAGGCAAACACTGTGATCGCGAGGCTGATTGCGAGTATTTTTTTCATGTGTTGTTTTAGTAGTTAATTGAGTGGATTGGGTTCGTTTTGAAGGGACAAACGTGGCGGTGATTTTGCGACTGACATTTTCATTTGCAAGCGCATTTCGGAAAAACTCGCGGTATTGCAGCCTAATCGTGTTGCTCATGCGCCAATATCGGCAAATAGCGCCACACCCCAAGCGTTGCCAATGTTTAAGCAAGAACCGTTTAGCCCGAGGCCCGCTTTTCGCTCATACGCTAAGGAGTCTCGAACCCAACCACTTAAATCATGACCCCAGAGCAGCCGCCGGCAGAGCCACCCCCAGGGAAGACGCCGCGCATTGGAATTTTCCGGAACTGGCTGAGCCTGACCGGTGTCGTCATCGCAGCGGGAAGCCTCTTCTGTTTCCTCCTGCTCATCGTTGTCGATACGATGGCGCATTCCTCCAATGCGTATGTCGGCATCCTGACGTACATGGTTGCGCCGTTCTTTCTCTTTGCCGGTCTGTTTCTCACGCTGGCCGGAATTCTCTGGCAGCGGTGGAGCCGGAAAAAATCGGGCGCCTGGGCGCCCGCTTTCCAGATTGATTTCAGCCGGCGGCGCGACCGCCGCATCCTGGGAGTATTCCTGAGCTGCACCGGCGTTTTTCTGCTGCTCAGCGCGCTGGGGAGTTATCAGACGTACCACTTCACGGAATCCACCGAGTTTTGCGGTGAGACCTGCCATACCGTGATGGAACCCGAAAACGTGAGCCATGCGCTCGGACCGCATGCGCGAGTCGAATGCGTGGCATGCCACATCGGGCCGGGGGCGACGTGGTATGTGAAATCGAAGCTATCCGGGATGTACCAGGTTTACGCGACGCTTACGGGAAAGTACCCGCGTCCGATTGCGACGCCGATCAAGAATTTGCGTCCCGCCCAGGAGACATGCGAGCAGTGCCATTGGCCAAAGGAGTTCGTCGGCAACCTGGACCGGACGTTCAATACCTTCCTGAGCGACGAGGCCAATACCCCTTACAGCGTGCGGCTGACGATGAAAGTGGGCGGCGGCGATCCGACGCACGGACCGCTGAGCGGCATTCACTGGCACATGAATGTCGGGAACACGATAGAGTATGTGGCGGCCCGGCTAAAGGACGGCGCATGGGTCCCCGATGAAACCCGTCAAAGCATCCCATGGGTGCGGATGACCGATACCCAGGGAGTCGTCACCGAGTTCAAGGTGAAGGGGTTTAACGCCGATATCGAGAACCTGAAGCTTCGCAAGATGGATTGCATGGATTGTCACAATCGGCCGGCGCACGCGTTCGAAACACCGGACGACGCGGTGAACCTCGCCATATCGATCGGCCAGATCGACCGCGGGCTTCCGTTTATCAAGAAGTACGCGCTGATCGCCCTTGGGCACCATTACGCGACGGAAACCGAAGCGGCGCAGAGCATCGCCACAGCGCTTGCGGGACGGTATCCCGCCGACAAATTCCCCGCGGAGCAACAACAGAAGAGCGTCCGGGGGGCCATTGCCGCCGTGCAGGATATTTACAAGGACAACTTCTTCCCGGAGATGAATGCCTCGTGGGCAAACTACCCGAATAACATCGGCCACAAGGATTGGCCGGGCTGTTTCCGATGCCACGACGGCGATCATCAGACAGCGGACAAGAAACAGAGCATCAAGGCAAACGATTGCAATGCCTGCCACACCATCCTGGCGCAGGGAACCGTAGCGGAAATGGACCTGCTCAGCCCCAACGGTCAGAAATTTAAACATCCGGGGGACGAAGTGGACGGCGCCTGCAACGATTGCCATTCCGGTGGACTGTAAACCAGACGTTCAGCTCCGCCGGCCCGCGCGTCATACCGGCGGTTCCGCAAAAATCGCGGCCGCCCGGCTGCTGATATTCGCTTTGCTTCTGGGCGCGGGCCTCGTCACCGGCCGGGCGGCCGACGCAATCAAGAACAGCGACTGCCTGGATTGCCACCTCGACCCAACGACGACGCACAAGGTGGATGGGAAGGATGTCCCGCTCCTCTTCCCGACCAAGTCGTTCCAGGATTCCGTCCACGCGAAACTGAACTGCATCGATTGCCATCAAGGCATCACAGATCTGGTTCACCCCGACAAATTGCCGCCGCCCACCTGCACCGGCTGTCACGAGAAGGAGGGCCAACTCTACGCGACCAGCATTCACGGGGTCAGCCACACGATGGGAGCTTCCGGGGCGGCCCGCTGCTGGGATTGCCACGGCTCGCACGGCATCCTGCCGGTCACGGATACCACCTCGCCGGTGTACAAGCTGAACCTGCCGGAAACGTGCGCCAAGTGTCACAGCAATGCGGGGCTGACGAAGGAATACGAGATGAAGCACCCGGAAGCGGCGTCGCAATACATGGAGAGCATCCATGGGCGGGCGTTGTTGAAGATGGGATTGATCGTGGCGCCATCGTGCAGCGATTGCCACGGGGCGCACGACATCAAGCGGAGCGTGGATCGCGACTCGCCGATCAGCCACACGAACGTGGCCAAGACCTGCGGCAAATGCCATGTGAAGATCGAGGAGACGTACAACAAGAGCGTTCACGGCCAATTGCTCGCGAAAGGCGACAAGCGCGGGCCGGTTTGCATCGATTGCCACACGGCGCATGACGTTGAAACGCCGACGGACGGCCATTTCAAAGCGCTGAGCGATCAGCGGTGCGGCAAATGCCACCAGGACCGGCTGGAATATTATCGCGAAACCTACCACGGCAAGGCGATGGCGCTGGGCAAGCCGAACGTCGCATCCGATGTCGCAGCGTGCTACGACTGCCACGGGCATCATGACGTGTTGCCGCCGTCTGATCCGGCGTCGCATCTGTCGAAAGAGAACATCCTGGCGACCTGCCAGCAATGTCACCCGGACGCCACGGCAAAATTCACCCAGTACGATCCGCACGCGAATCCGCTCGACGCGAAAAACTATCCGCTGCTGCACGCGGTGTTTCTGGGCATGACCGGGCTGTTGATCGGCGTGTTCGCGTTCTTTGGACTGCACACGGTGATCTGGCTCTTCCGCGCATTTTGGCTTTACCTGCACGACTCGAAAAAATTCCGCGAAGCAAAGATCGAAACGCAGACCGACGGAGAATGGTTCACGCGTTTCGCCCCCTTCGAGCGATTCCTGCATATCCTGGTCGTCTCGAGCTTCCTGCTGCTCGTCATCACGGGGATGCCGCTGAAGTTCTATTACACGGCCTGGGCAAAAGCATTGTTCGCCATCCTGGGCGGGCCGGAGACGGCGCGGATCTTGCATCGATTCGGCGCGCTGGTGACGTTCCTTTACTTCACCCTTCACGTCTCATCGCTCGTCCATAGGGCGTGGGCCGGAAGGGGGAGCGTGCGCGATCCAAAGAGCGGCAAGTTCCATCTCAAGCGTTTGTGGGGGGTGCTCTTCGGGCCGGACTCGATGATGCCAACGTGGCAGGACTGGAGGGACTTCGTCGCGCACAACAAATGGTTCTTTGGCAAAGGCGAAAAGCCGCAGTTTGACCGCTGGACCTATTGGGAGAAGTTCGATTACTTCGCCGTGTTCTGGGGTGTATTCATCATCGGAGCGTCGGGTCTGTTCATGTGGTTCCCGACGTTCTTCACGCGGTTTCTCCCGGGCTGGCTGATCAACATCGCGCTCATCATCCATTCCGACGAGGCGCTGCTGGCGGCGGGCTTCATCTTCTCGATCCATTTTTTCAACACGCATTTCCGGATCGAGAAATTCCCGATGGACACCGTGATCTTCTCCGGGCGCATCTCGAAGACCGAAATGCAGCACGAACGCCGCCGCTGGTACGACCGCCTGGTGGCGCAGGGCCGGCTGGACGAATATCGAGTGAGAGACGAGTGGGCGCGCTGGAAGAACATCGCCCGGTCATTCGGCTACTGCTTCTTCGGCCTCGGGATCTTCCTGCTCCTGCTGATCATCTATGCCATGGCCTCGCGATTGGCCCATTAAATTGAATAGCCAAATCTTGCTACAAGAAATGCGAAGCCCCAGCCAACTTGCGGTGAGAGGAATATTGAACATTTCTTATACTGCTCACAACATTAGAAGAGAACCGACATTTGCGGATCAGAATTCGCCCGGCAGGAATGCCTGCCAGGCGGTTCTTTTTTTTGCCGTCACCCCCAAAAACTCCTCACCCTCCCGAAAGCCTTGCGCATGAATTTTTTCGTCGCCGGATTAAGTTACAAAACCGCCCCAGTCGAAGTCCGCGAACGCCTCGCCGTTCACGCATCGCGCATGCATTGCACCGGCTGCCGGCTGAAGCTGGGCGGCGGATTGTCCGAGGTTGTGCTGGTGTCCACCTGCAACCGGGTGGAGATCTACGGCGTGGCGCCTGGCGCCGACGCGACGCGCCTCTTCCAGCACTTTCCGTCGAGCCCTGAGGTCGATCTTACTCCGTATGTGTATTACAAGGAGGGAGCGGATGCGGTGCATCACCTCTTTTCCGTGGCGAGCGGGCTCGACTCGATGGTGCTGGGCGAAACGGAAATCACCGGCCAGATCAAGCAGGCGTATCAGGCGGCGCAAACGGCGAAACTGACGGGAAAGATTTTGAATCGCGTTTTCCAGGCAGCCTTCCAAACGGCCAAGGAGATCCGGACGCGGACGAGCATCGGACGCGGCGCGACCTCAGTCGGGAGCGTGGCGGTCGAGCTGGCCGAACAGGTCTTTGGCAGGAGTCTGTCGGAAAAGACAGTAATGATCCTCGGCACAGGCAAGATGGGAGAGGCTTGCGTGCGGCACCTGAGCAAAAAGAGCGCGCGATCCGTGCTCGTGTCGAACCGGTCCTTTGAGCGGGCGGAGACGCTCGCGGCGGAAATCGGCGGCCGCGCCATCCGTTTCGACAATTACCTTGAGGCGATGGTGGATGCCGACATCGTCGTCAGTTCCACGAGTTGCCCGCACACGATCCTGCATCGCGATGAGGTAGCCAAAGTCATCGCGGCGCGGCGGCATCGTCCGTTGGTATTGATCGACATTGCGGTGCCGCGCGACATCGCGGCGGACGTACAAGAGCTGAGTGACGTGTATCTCTACGACGTGGACGACCTGGAAGGGATCATGCGGGATAACGTGCATACGCGCGAACAGGAACTGGCCCGTTGCGCGGCAATTATCGAGCAGCGCAGGGACGCCGTAATGGAAAAGATCGCTCCCCCGCAAGAAACCGTTTACGGCCTGAATGACTATCAACCGCAGCCTGCCTGGGCGTTTGCCGGCGCTGCCGCATGCTAGGGCCAATATTTCCGAACAACAGCAAAACCAACCCACGACTAACAACAAAAACCCACCCCCTGATATCCTCCATAAAGAATACAGAGCACAAGAAAGCAGACGCAATAACATGAAAATCAAATACTTCCTCCTCCTGATCGGATTGGCGCTAGCGCTGCCGGCCACCCAGGGACTGGCGCAAGTGACAGGCCGCACCATGGGCGGTAGTTTGTCCACTGGAACGGGTTCCTACCCGGTCGGCTTCATGGCCGGCACCACTGGCACCAACTACGGCATTGAAGGTACGGCGCACGATTTCTCACAGGAATCGTGGGTCAGCCGCAACGATGTTTGCGGCACCTGCCACGTCCCGCATGCTCCCGCCGGTGAGGCGCAACCGATCCCGCTGTGGACCCACGCGATGTCCACCAACTCATTCACCCCCTTCAGCAGCCCTCAGTTGCAAAGCCTGGGAATCACCATCCCGGCGCCTCTGCCGGGCAGCGTGACCATGGCCTGTCTGAGCTGTCATGACGGCTCGGTCGCGGTCAATCAGGGATTCACCAGCCTCAGTGGCACCGCGGCAGTGAATATCACCTCCTACAACACCGCGTTTCAAATCGGCGCCGGCGGCGACTTGAGCCATGTGCACCCCGTCTCGTTCTCTTACGATACGGCCCAGGCCGCGGACCCCGGCGGACTCAATCCGTCAAGCGGCCCGCTTCCAAGCTTTATCCCCAACCAGACACCTGGCTATTGGAATCCCGCGGCAACCATCAGCAAGGCGATGCTAACCGGCGGAGTCGCGGGTGGCAACATGATGGAATGCTCCAGTTGCCACGACGTGCATGCCCAGATCGGCAATGCGGCGAAAGGCGGCCTCCTGCTGAAGATCAGCGGTGTTGACACCGCGAATCGCGGCAGCACGCTCTGCCGTGCCTGCCACATCAAGTAGACTTCAGGTCTATTCCGTAAAAAACGAGGCCCTTTTGCAGGGCCTCGTTTTTTTGCGCTCACGGAGGGCAATAGATCGCGTTCCCCCAAATATTGCTCAGCGAATGTCAATATCCGCGTAGTCCAAACCCACTTGAAGCGGCGACTATTTACGCCATGTGCCGCCCCTCCATTTTCAATCCCCCTTCCCTATCCATGAGCACCCGGCATTATCTAACGATCGCATTCGGAATCACCTTCGCTCTCTTCCCGCCATCCGGACATGCAAGAAATCTAAAGGTCCCCGCGGCTCCCATTTTTTTTCCGCTCCCGCCTGACCCGCCGCGGATCCAGTTCCTGACCAGCTTTTCCACCGAAGAGGAACTGCAAGGCGAGCGCAAGTTTTACACATTTATCGTCGGCGTGGAAAAACCGCACCGCCCGATCGCCAAGCCGTACGGCATCGCGGCCAGCCCGGGGAAATTCTACATTGCCGACACCGTCGCCAATGTGGTCGAGATCGCGGACCTCAAGAAACGGAGGATCAGTTACTTCCAGCCGGGAGGAGAGGCGACCTTCGGGCTGCCGTTCAATATTGCCGTGGACACGGACGGGACCCGTTACGTAACCGACACCAAACGCAACCAGGTACTCATTTTCAAGCAGGATAATTACGCCGGCGCCATCGGCCAGTCCAACGAGATGAAACCGGTCGGGATCGCGGTGTCGAAGGACCGCATCTATGTGACCGATTTGCAGAATCATTGTGTGCGGGCTTACGACAAGGCGAGCCGGAACCTATTGTTCACGTTCCCAAAACCGGGCCCCGACCAGAACGCGCAGTTGTTCTCACCCGTCAACTTGGCGCTCGACCCTCAGGGGCGCATTTATGTCTCAGACATGGGCGCGTTCAGAGTCAATCTGTACGATTCGCAAGGCAAATACATCCGGACCATTGGCAAGGAAGGTCTCGAGACGGGAACCTTTGCCCGGCCCAAAGGCGTCGCGGTGGACCATGAGGGCCACATCTATGTCGCGGACGCGGCCACGCAGATCATTCAAGCATTCGACACCGACGGCCACGTCCTGATGTATTTCGGGAACCCGGCGAGCACGGCCGGTGACTCGACCTGCATGCCGGCGGGCATCGCCATCGATTACGATAACGTCGGCCAGTTTCAGAAGTTTATAGCGCCCAATTTCGCCGTCGAATACCTGATCCTGGTGGTCAACCAGTTCGGCGCGCATAAAGTCAGCGTGTTCGGGTACGGCCACTTGAAATAACGGGGCGTATTCTGGTGAAGTGCCGAACTCACTACCGAGGCATCGTAACGCTCGCAGCCATCTGCGGGACGCTGGCGATAGTCGGCTGCAGCACGCAGACAAGGTACACCTGGCTGAATACGTTTTTTGACGGCGTGCCCCCGCCCGGGGGCGCCCCGGCCAGGGTTGCAAGGACGGAAGAGGAGGAGGGCCCCGGCCGGCGCTTCATCATTCCCAGGCCGTCCGCGCCGGTCGTTAACAGCGGTTCCGTTCATCCCCCCTACGCGGACGGCGAATGCGCCTCCTGTCACGAGTCGCAGTACTCGCAATCGATGAAGGGGCTTTTGCCCGCTCTGTGTTTCCAGTGCCACGACAATTTTCTGGCAAAGGCGAAGGTCACCCATGAGCCCGCCGGGCTGGGCCAATGCACGGCCTGTCACAATCCGCACTCGGCGCCGAACAAGATCCTTCTCAAACGCACCGGCAGAGCGTTATGCCTCGACTGCCACGAAGACCCGGTCGCCAAGGTCAAGGTGAAGCATCCCCCGGTGGAAGGCGATTGCCTGCAATGCCACGACCCACACGCCACAAACGTCAAGGGCTTGCTTAGGAAACCGCAGGCGGAGACCTGCTTTTCGTGCCATAACAACTTCCTCAAGGCGGCCAAGTATAAGCACGATCCCGCGGACAATGGCGATTGCACGAGCTGCCACAACCCACACGGGTCGGACATCAAGAAGATGCTCGTCAAAGATGGCCGGGCGCTGTGCCTCCAGTGCCATGACGATCCGCTTGAAAAAGCCAAAGTGAAGCATCAGCCGGTGGAAGACGGCTGCCTGGATTGCCACGACCCGCACGCTTCGAACATCAAGAATTTCCTAAAGAAGCCGGTGGCCACGCTATGCTTCGATTGCCACGACGATTTCCTCAAGCCGGCAAAGTTCAAGCACGATCCCGCGGCCAACGGCGACTGCCTGAGCTGCCATGACCCGCACAAGTCGAACGCCGATGGCCTGCTCATCAAATCCGGAGCGGCACTTTGCCTGCAGTGCCACGACGAAGACGACATGAAGAAGGTCAAGACGCACCAGAAATTCCCAAAGAAGGATTGCCTGAGCTGCCACGATCCGCACGCCGGGAGCGACGACCGCTTCTTGAAACCCGGCGTTCAAAAACTGGTTTCCGGCCCTCCCCCCTCCAAGTGAAGTCCAACCTGACATTCTGCCGTCGCAAGCTTCGGAACGCCGCGGTTCCGGGCCCGGTTGCGCTGGCATTTGCGCTGGCATCCGCCCTCTTCCTTGCCGCCGCCTGTCCGGGAATCGCACAGGATGTCCTCGAGCCGCAGGCTTTGCGCCTCCAGGTCACCAACGCCTATCTGGGCGTGCTCGCGAACGGTAATTTTGAAAAAGATACGGTGATAGGCCAGAGCAACGAGACGGCCAGTTACAATCAACTGTTCCTCGGACCAGTCATCGGCCTGGACGCGTACGGTTCAATCTATCACCCCAATCTCCTGAACTTCACATTGGATGGAGAAATCGCACCCGGATACACGTTCTCGAACACTCATTCCTCGACTTACCTTTCCACCGCGGGCACCGGGTTTACCTTGCTCGGCAACTATGACGTAAAATTCAACTTCCTCGAGAATAAACCCTACGGCGCCTCCGCGTTCCTCAGTCAGAGCTATACGGACCAGGATCTCGATTTCTTTAATCAAGAGCAAATCAGCACGTTGTTTTACGGGGTAAACCTCGGCTATCAGACCGGTCCTGTCCCATTCACCATCGGCATTACGCGGATGCAGCAATACACCACTGGCGGGCCCTACGAGGTAACGACCGACGAGACCGGATTGACATTCGGCGCGAATAACACGCGCGCGTCGGGGCAATCCACGTTAAGCTATGCCTATACCGATTACCAGCTCACCGAACTTGGCACTGAAGGGTCGGGCCCCGCGCAGTCCATAGGCCTTGACGATATGGAGACCTTTGGCAGCGAGAAGCAGGCTCAGTGGACCACCAATGCCGGCTACGGCACGCAGAGCGTCGCCGGCAACCCAAGCAACAACCTCGATGCCTCGACTCATCTTAGCATTCAACATACGCCGGCCCTGTCGAGCGCCTATGATTTAAACTATGACCGCGAGGACGCGGATACGCCGGACGGCTCGGCAAAATCGAACAATTTCTACGGAGACATCTCTCTCAGCCACCAGCTCTACCAAAGCCTCACCTCGACCCTGCTCCTTCAGGGGCTGGACTATTCCTCGACCGACAACGTGGGCGGCGGGAACAACGGGCAGGACAATTCCGGCACGCAAACCATCCAGTACGGGGGCGGGGTAACGGAGCAATACATCAAGCGCCTCGGTCCGACCACGCGCCTCTCCCTGGGCGGTTCCCTCTTCTACGAGCACACGATCCAGAACGAGACGGGGAGCACCATCATCCAGACCAATGAGGCGCACACGTTTTCCGCGAACTCGGACTCATTTTTCCTGAACCTGCCGAACGTGGATCAAACCACGATCATCGTCACCAATAATAAAGGCGCGCTCCCCGCGTACCAGGAGGGAATTGACTACACCGTGTCACAGAACGGTTCTCTTACGATGATCCGCCGCACCGCCACCTCCAGCATTCCGGAGAACGTAAAAGTCCTCGTGACTTATACGGCCGATACGGCGCCAACGGGCCAGTATGACACGATGACAAGCGCGGTGAGCCTGAGGGTCGATTTTTGGAACGGCCTGCTGGGGGTCTACGGAAGGTGGAATTCCGTGCAGAATTTTGGCGTGCACGTGACCGGTGTCCCCGAGGATTCGCTGGGGAACAACGGGACGACCGTGGTCGGCGGGTTGCAGCAACTGTCGGACTTCGCCATCGGAGTGGACGCGACATGGAAGTGGCTCCGGGGGGGAATGGAATACGAGACTTACGATTCCAGCTATGGCTCCTACCATAATGCGCGCCTCTATGAATCCCTTGCGTTCAACCCGGATAAGCTGTCCGCGCTGAATTTTGATTTCAATGAATCGGAATCCTTTTACACGGACTCGAGTCTTAACCAGCAGGATCTCTCGGCCATTTCCCATTACCGCAGGTCATTTGCCGACAACCTGGGTTTTGACTTGGAAGCGGGCGTTGATCTGATCCGGGGCGGTTCATTGGTGGATCAAACGCTGATCGCCATTCGGCCCGGCTTCGACTTCGCGATCGGGCAGCTTACGGTGAAGGTATCCTACAGCTTTCAATATGCGAATTACCTGAATTCGACCAAGACCGTGCAACAGATGTTTTTCATCAGTATGCAGAGGACTTTCTAATGAACCGATTCGCCCACAATGAAAGATTGCGCCGGGGAGTTGCCCCATTGTGCCTCCTCGGCTTCGTCTTGCTCTGGCCCGCCGCTTCCGTGCCTGCCGACCAGCCGAAAGCAGCAGCCGCGCAGATCGTCTGGCCCGCGCCGCCCGATCAACCACGCATCGCTTACGTGCAAAGCATTTCCACCCCTGAGGATGCGGGCGTCAAGACTTCGCTCGTCCGACGCCTTTCCAATTGGTTTGCCGGATCGCGCCAGGGCAACGAACCGCTGAACCATCCGTTTGGCGTAGGGCTCGATGAGCAGGATGATCTCTGCATCACGGACACCGGCGCGAAGGACGTCTCCTATTTCGACCGTGCCGCGAAGCGCTGGAATCGACGGACGCAGATCGGGGGCAATAATCTTGCCTCTCCGGTGGCCGTGGCAAAGGCGGGCAATATTCTTTACGTCGCCGACTCCGAACTGGCCGCCATCATCGCGTTTGATCCCGACGGGAAGCTTCAATTCCTGATCAACCAGGAACTGACACGGCCGTCCGGGCTGGCGATTTCCGGCGGCCATCTGCTGGTTGCCGATTCGGCGGCCCACTGCGTCGATATCTTTGACCTGCACGGAAAATTTCTAAGCCGGTTTGGCACGCGCGGCCCGGATGCGGGTCAGTTCAATTTTCCAACTCATGTGACGGCGGACTCGCGCGGCAACATTTATGTGACGGATTCGATGAACTGCCGGGTCGAGGTATTTGATGCGAATGGAAATTTCGAGCGCCAGATCGGCGGACCCGGTGATGGCCCTGGGAGTTTCAGCCGCCCCAAAGGGGTCGCAGTGGACGCCAGCGGACGCATTTATGTCGTGGACGCACTTTTCAGCAATGTTCAGATATTCGATTCGAACGGGCAGCTTCTGCTCGCTTTCGGCGGGCCGGGTTCGGGCCCCGGCGAATTCTGTCTGCCCAGCGGCATCACCATTGGCCGCGATAACCTCATCTATGTGGCCGATTCCTACAACGGCCGGGTGCAAGTCTTCAAATACGTGGGGGAGAAATGAAACGCAAAACCGGCCCTTCCCATGCGTCATGGAGTCTGTTTCTCCTGCTCTTCCTGTGCCTGATCCCGCTTTGGGGCCGCGCCTCCAGCGTGCTGGACTCGCCTCACAACCTGGCCGTCAGCGGCACCGGATCGATCAGGGCCGCGAGTCAGACAGATGTCTGCATTTTTTGCCACACCCCGCACGGCGGCGATTCGCAAACCCCGCTGTGGAATCACCACGGCTCCACGGCCACTTACACCCCCTACAGCAGTACCACCATGATCGCGACAGTCGGCCAGCCGAACGGCTCCTCCGTCCTCTGCCTGAGCTGCCACGATGGGACCGTCGCGCTCGGGATGGTCGACAGTTGGAGCAAGCCGATCAAGATGCGAGGCGATGTTACGGTGATGCCGGCCGGATCGACCAATATGGGTACCGATTTGTCCCAGGACCATCCGATCTCGTTTACCTACAACTCCCAGCTCGCCACCCAGCAGGGGGAATTGGTTGATCCCTCCACGCTGACCGGCACGGTAAAGCTCGATCAAAACAGCCAGATGCAATGCACATCCTGTCACGATCCGCACAATGACCAGTTCGGGAGCTTTCTTGTGAAGGACAACTCCGGTTCGGCGTTGTGCACCACCTGCCATCTCCCTCCGGCCTGGACCGGCTCCGCGCATCACCTTTCCGCCGTTTCACTCAAGGGCGCGGCTACGCAAATCGAGGCGCGCGGTCTGCTGCCCAAAACCTCGGCTCGCTCCGGCGCGGCGGCACGTTCGGACCCGGACGCAGTCTCCCGGATCCTGGCGAAGTCCAGGGCGAAAACCGTGGGCGCGAACGCATGCGCCAACTGCCACACATCGCACAGGGCCGCCGGGCGCCAGCAGTTGCTCTTGAGCGCGCGTCAGGAACAAACATGCTTCGCCTGTCACAACGGAACTGTCGTTCGCCAAAACATCGAGGCGGAATTCAACAAGACGAGCGTCCATCCCGTGCTCCAATCCACGGCACTTGATAGTAGCGCCAGAAGCAATATCAGGACCTCGCTTCTCAAGGTCTCGCCCCAGGTCACCTGTTCGGGCTGCCATGATTCGCACACCGCGAAAAACTCGACTTCGCGGGCGCCGCTCGCCTCGGGACCCATTCTCGGCGTCAAAGGCGTGACCCGCTCCGGGGCTGTAGCCAATCCGATACGGTTCGAATATGAACTTTGTTTTCGCTGCCACGGCGACAGCGCGGTCCGCAGTGCGGCGTCCGTGAACCGCCTTGCGCCACAGATGAACCTGCGCCTCGCATTCAACCCGGCCAATCGCTCGTATCACCCCGTAATTGAACGTGGAAAGAGCGCGAACGTGCCAAGTCTTATCGCCCCCTACACCGCAAACGTGATGATCAAATGCACGGATTGCCACAACAACGATCAAGGCCCGGGCGCGGGCGGCACCGGCCCCCGCGGACCCCACGGTTCGGCTTTTGCGCCGCTGCTCGAGAAGCGATTGAACATGACTGATGAGGGGGGCGAAAGCCTTGCAAATTACGCCCTTTGCTACAAGTGCCACAGTCGCGACAGCATCTTAAGTGACCAAAGTTTCCACGCGACCAACAGTCTGGGCCAGGATCGCGGCCACCGTTTTCACGTCGTGGACCAAAACACCGCCTGCACCACCTGCCATGACTCCCACGGCGTCGCCTTGAACCCGCATCTGATCAATTTCAACCCCGTTTACGTAACGCCCGGATCGAGCGGTCAAATTCAATACATAAGCACGGGCGTCTTTCGCGGCACTTGCACGCTCACCTGCCACGGCTTCGACCACGAGCTATCTTCCTATCCCAATTTGGCTGTCCATCGCGCCGCAGCCGCGCGGTTGCCCCGCAATCCCGTGCCCACTCCGGCGGCAGCGGCCAGACGGATTTTTTGAACAAAATCCGGCGGCGCAGATCAGAATCCCGGCAAGTCAAGCGTCCCAATGACAAAGCCTGGCTACCCTCTGGCAATTGACGCATAATGCGGGAGCTGTCATATCTTAATTTTCCATCGCCGTGCCAAAACCATACTCCCCCTCCCCAAATCTCCTGTCGGTCTTCCTCACGCTCGTATTCGTCCCCATGACGCTTGCGCTTTTTTCCGGCTGCAAAGACAAGGAGGAGATCAAGGTGTACCGCGTTTCCAAGGCCCCGCTTGAATTTCCCGTTGCCGAAATCTCGCCAGTGGGTATTCCGCCAATGGAAAACCCGCCGGCCGCGAATGCACCAATGACCGGCATCCCCGACATGGGTGCGGCATCAGCCGATCAAGCACCACAGATTACGAGCAATCCACCGGCGAACTGGGAGCCGCAGCCGCTCTCCTCAATGCGCCAGGCCAGTTATCTCGTCAAAGGCGACAACGGCGCGACGGCGGATATTTCGCTGGTCATCCTGCCGGGCCCGGCCGGGGGAATCCTCGAGAATATCAATCGCTGGCTGTCGCAACTCGGCCAGCCCGCCATCGACGACGCGAAGCTGTCGCAAATGGGACAGCACGTCACATCCCCCCTCGGCGATGTGACAGTGGTCGATCTTCAAGGCCTGCCGGCCGGTGGCAATGAGACCAAGGACGGGCGAATCGTCGGAGGTATTGCCGTCGCGCCGGAAGGGACGATCTTCTTCAAAATGCATGGCAACGCGGCGCTCGCGGAATCACAGAAACAGGCATTCATTCAATGGATCGGCTCGGTGCGGATGTCCGATTCCACCGCCGCCCCAGCCGTTGCAGCCGCCTCCGCCGCGCCAGTGGCTCAAAGCATGCCCCCGGTGCCACCGCCTGCCGATACGGACAAACCTCAGGTCAAGTGGGACGTTCCGGACACATGGAAGTCCGTTCCCGCGGCTTCGATGCGTTATGCGAGTTTCACCACGACCGGGCAGAACGGCGAGACAGCGGAAATTTCAGTCGTTAGGCTCGATGGCGCAGGGGGGGGCGATGTGCAAACCGTAAATCGCTGGCGCGGCCAGATCGGCCTCGCGCCGGTGGCGGACGCCGATTTGAAATCGTTGATCGTTCCGCTGAAGGCAAAGGACAGTGATTTTCAAACCGTGGACATGGCCGGGGCGAAGGCGCGCATTCTGGCTGGCTGGACGAGGATCGACGGCAGGAGCTGGTTCTTCAAACTGAACGGTCCGGATGCGATGGTGACCGCCGAGAAGGAGAGATTCACGAAGTTCCTCCAGTCCGTTCAATTCCATCCGTAAAGGAAATGTTGCGCCAATTCTTTGATTTCATCTCGTCACTCAAGCTGACGATCATTTGCCTGGCGGCGGCCATCGTGCTGGTTTTCGCGGGCACGATCGCACAGATGCATCTGGGCGTAAACGAAGTGCAGGAGCGGTATTTCCAGAGCATGTTTGTTTGGTGGCCCGCCGAGTCGCAAGGGGTGAGGATTCCGATCTTTCCGGGCGGCCACCTGCTCGGGGGCGTATTGCTGGTCAACTTGATCATCGCCCACCTGCGCAGATTCCGGTGGACCTGGCGGAAGCTCGGCATTCACCTGACGCATATCGGATTGATCGTCATGCTGGCGGGCGGACTTTTCACCGATTTGTTTTCCATCGAGAGCTTCACGCGGCTGGGGCCGGGGGAAAGCAAGAATTACTCCGAGGATTCGCGCTGGATGGAGCTGGCGGTGATCGATGAGTCAGACAAGGCGCTGGACCAGGTGACGGCGATTCCCGAAGCAAGGTTGCGACGGGGGGGGACCATCGAGCACAGCAGCCTGCCGTTCCGGATTATCGTCCGACATTTCTACCAGAATTCCCGGCTTCAAATGCTCGACAAGCCCGAAGCCGGAGCCTCCGCCGCCACGGAAGGGGCCGGGGCGCGCATCACGGTGGTCCCCCTCCCGGCCGCTACCGCTCCGGACGCCAGCAATGCCGTTAGCGCCGTCGTCGAAATCGTGCCATTGCCGGGCGCGGAGGAAGCCACGGCCGCGCCGCTTGGCACGTGGCTGGTGTCGGACCAGATCGAAGCCCCGCAGACATTTTCCTTCGGCGGGCAGCCATGGCGCATCGAGATGCGCCCGGTGCGTTATTACAAAGACTACAGCCTGACACTCCAGAGGTTCACGCACGAGCGGTATGCCGGCACCGATATTGCGAAGAATTACGCCAGCCGCGTTACCCTCATCGACCCCGAGCGTTCCGAAAACCGGGATGTCCTCATCTATATGAATCATCCGCTGCGGTATCGCGGCGAAACATTCTACCAGGCAGGTTTTGAAAAAAATGACACCGCGACGATCCTGCAAACTGTGCATAACCCGACCTTCCTCGCGCCCTATGTGGCGTGCGTGATCGTGGGCGCCGGGTTGCTCGTGCAATTCGCCTTTCAATTCGGCGGTTTCTCCCGCCGGCAAAAAGCCGCACTCGCATCATGATAAAACGCCTCACTCCGTGGATCGGGATATTGATCGCCCTCGTCTGGATCGCGTCGAACTCGCGTCCGCCCACGACCGCGCCCGGCGACTTTGACATCGTGACTTTTGGCAGGACTCCGGTGCTGGTGGGCGGGCGGCAGAAGCCGCTGGACACCGTCGCGCGCACTTCGCTGGTCATTATCCATGGGAAACAGACGCTGCGCCTGGATAACGGGCAGACGCTCGAGCCGACGCGCTGGCTGGCGGATACCCTGTTCAACGCGCCCGTCGCGGATAAGTATCCCGCGTTTGTCATCAATAACCCCGACGTGCTTGGCATGTTTGGCTGGCCGCAGAGCGAACGGAAGTATTTCAGCTTCGCCGAACTCACGCCCTTCCTGAAAAAAATCGATGAAGAGGGACAAAAAGCCGAGAATATCGAATCCGGGAAGCGCACCCGATTCCAGACGGCGATCTTCAATTTGCGGAATGCCCTGCTTCTCTACCAGGGATTGAATAACAGCCTTCAGCCGGAGGATGCCGACCATTTCGCGGACGAAATCGAAACCTATCTCAGCGTGGTGCCGGACGGGCTGGCTGCGACGCAGCAACGACAAAAGGGACAGAAATTCGACAAGGAAAAATTCGACGCTCTCGCGCAATTCGTGGACCGCTACCAGACTCAATCCGAAGCCGCGTACGCTCTGGCAGTGCCTCCCGCGGATGCTTCCAAACCGGACGAATGGCGCTCTGTTGGCGCCAGTTTGCTGCGCGCCATTTCCTCCGGCGCGATCCATCCCGTCGTGAAAGCCTATGCGCTCATCGGCGACGCCTACCGCGCCGGCGATGCGGATTTATTCAATCGGCAGGTCGAGGACCTTTCCCAATGGATGGCGCAGCACCAGCCCCGGGCATCGAGTTACGCGCGTTATGAAAGCCTCTTCAACCAGCTTGCTCCGTTCTACCAGGCCATGGGCCTGTATGTGCTCGCCTTCTTGCTGATCGCCGCCTCCTGGCTTCGCGGAAACCAGGACTTGAACCGCGCCGCGTTCTACCTGCTGCTCCTTGCACTGGCGGTGCATACATTCGGTCTTGGCTCGCGCATGTATTTGCAGGGACGTCCGCCGGTAACCAATCTTTATTCGTCCGCGATCTTCATCGGCTGGGGAACGGTGATCATTGGATTGATCCTGGAACGGATTTACCGGGATGGCATCGGCGCCGCCTGCGCCGCGCTCATTGGGTTTATCACATTGGTCATTGCCCATCACCTCGCCGGGAGCGGCGATACGCTGGAAATGTTGCAGGCCGTCCTGGACACGAATATCTGGCTGGCCACGCATGTGGTCTGCATCACGATTGGTTACTCCGCGATGTTCCTGGCGGGAATGCTGGCCATCTTTTACGTGGTGCGCGGCGTCTTCACCCGCTCCATGACCCACGAGTCCGCGCAATCCCTCGCCCGGATGACTTATGGCGTGGTTTGCTTCGCAACACTCTTCAGCTTTGTGGGCACTGTGCTGGGCGGGATCTGGGCGGATCAGTCGTGGGGACGTTTTTGGGGCTGGGACCCCAAGGAAAACGGGGCGCTCTTGATCGTGCTCTGGTGCGCGCTCATCCTGCACGCGCGCTGGGGCGGCTATATCCGGCAGCGCGGCCTGATGGTGATGGCGCTCTTCGGCAATGTCATAACCAGCTTTTCATGGTTTGGCGTAAACATGCTAGGGGTTGGCCTGCATTCCTATGGATTCATGGAAAAAGCGTTCCCCTGGCTTCTGGGGTTTATGCTGAGCCAGTTGGCTCTGATGTTGATTGCCAGTCTGCCCCTGGTGCGCTGGCGGAGCTTTCAGCAGGCGTGAGGGAGCAGGGTTCGAACCTGCTGGCAAATCAAGCATTCATGCGAGTTCCCGGGCGACTGATTCACAAATAGACTCACAAAGCTTCGGGGCGCACCCGGAACTGGCTGAAATCCTGGCTGCGTGGCCTGATCTGCCAGAGACGCTTAAGGCGGCGAGCTTAAGGGGCGGAAATCTGCTGGCGTGGGTTATATTCCAGATTCCTGTGTTCTGGTATCGGATTGAGGTAGGAAGTGATGCTGAAGAAGTGATCGCCGCCCGCGTGCAGAGTAAGGCTGATCCGGGCATACTCGCTACCAGATAGCTTTACGAAGTATTCGCGGCTAACATGACCTTTCCACGCTGGTGCTGTGCCTGACTCGGCAATCTGATCGGACGGTTGGTAGCCATCTGCGGGGGCCTCGAAATCGAATTCGCCACCGGCACGCGCCTGCAGCCCGCCGCTCGGCACGGTGACAACGCAGCGCCAGTCGAAACGTCCCTGGCGGCCACCCGCCCCGGGCTTGATACGTTGGTCGTCGATCCATGCCTGCACCTGGATGTCAGGATTGGAGAGACCATAGGTTTTACCAGTGTGCAGGTCCATGGGAGTTGGTATTCCCAATTTACTAATTTTGACATTTTTCCTTTGGACAATCAGCGACTCGGTTGCGCCCATCTTTCGTAAGACGAAAATTTTTGGATCTTTCGGATTATTATGGCCCGCCGGAATATCTCCTGTAGCGTCCATCAGATAGGCGAAATTACCCCAAGATTGAGGAAGCGAGTAGTATCCTTCCTTGGACACCTCCACAGTGAGGCCAACGCCAAAAAATGCATGGAGTGAGAAGCGTCCGTTGGCATCACTTGTGCGTTCGTAGTCTGCACCGACATCTAGTGTTGTGTATCAGAAATGACTTTCATACTCCGAAGACATGAGTCCCGGAGGGACTGCCCGAAATTAGCCGGGGGCGTGAGCCCCCGGTACCACGCCATAACGGGCAAAGCCCTGGCAG
>Ga0182030_10007815_pt1 | contig 22247 bp, 13 predicted proteins | sample 812S3MmetaG_FD_121299 | JGI IMG/M metagenome (GOLD analysis project Ga0182030, IMG submission 121299) | Permafrost microbial communities from Stordalen Mire, Sweden - 812S3M metaG (Illumina Assembly) | ecosystem: Environmental > Terrestrial > Soil > Wetlands > Permafrost | place: Sweden... | reverse complement strand
CGCCCGGCTCCTTCGCCAGAAAAGCCGGCGGTGCCTCCGCCTCAAACGCCATGGCGGCCTGCACATGCGCCTCGTGCCCCGCCACCACCACCACACCCGCCAGCCGCCCGCGCCCCAGCTGCCCGTTCTCGGCTTCCACCGTATAGGCGCCCGGCTCCAGTCCCGCAAAACGAAAGCTCCCGTTCTTGCCCGTAACGCCGCGCGCTTCAGCCCCGGTCTGCTCGTTGCGCACCACCACCGCGGCGCCGCTGAGCGGTGTCGAGTGCAGGTCCGTCAATTTTCCCGTAAGAATTCCGCCGCCGGTCCCGACCGCTTGGGCGCCCACAATGGCGCACGCGCTCGCCATCAGCGCCGCCAGCAACCCCGGCCGTATCCAGTCCCGCACTGCCATCGCGATTCCTGCTCGCGGCAGACCGTGGGAAGACGTGCAAGCGCTTCATTTCCGGCCCGCTCTCGTCGGCAGGTCCGGATTGGGGAGGAACTATCAGAATCCCATCCCGGGAAAACCCAAGAGATTCAGACCTTCCAATTGCCCAAAAGTGAAGTTGACAACGATTCTAAGCCCCAATTCGGTAAACTGAATAGACGGCATCAAGGATTCAGCCCCGCGTGTGAGCACGGCCAAGCTAGTCCCTAGTCCCTAATCCCTAGTCCCTGGTCGTTAAATGTTCATCGATGAAGCAAAAATTCGCGTCAAAGCCGGCGACGGCGGCAACGGCTGCATGGCCTTCCGCCGCGAAAAATTCGTGCCCCGTGGCGGCCCTTCCGGCGGCGACGGCGGTCGCGGCGGCGACGTCGTCATGGTCAGCTCGCAGCGCCACAACACCCTCATCCACTTCCGCTACAACCCTGAACACAAGGCGCAGCGCGGCGAACACGGCATGGGCTCCAACTGCAGCGGCCTCGACGGCCACTCCGTCACCCTGCAGGTCCCCGTCGGCACCGCCCTCTACGACCAGGACACCGGCGAGCTCATCCACGACTTCGAGCAGCCCGATGAGCAGGTCATCATCGCCAAGGGCGGACGCGGCGGTCGCGGCAACCAGCACTTCGCCACCAGTACCCACCAGGCGCCCCGCGAACACGAAGCCGGCCGCGCCGGCGAGGAGCGCAACTACCGCCTCGTGCTGAAACTGCTCGCCGACGTCGGCCTGGTCGGCTACCCCAACGCCGGCAAGTCCACGCTCATCTCCCGCATCTCCGCCGCCAAACCCAAAATCGCGGACTACCCCTTTACGACCCTTGAGCCCAACCTCGGCGTCGTCACCGTCGGCCAGGAGCCGGACCAGTTCTCCTACGTCGTCGCCGACATGCCGGGCCTCATTGAAGGCGCGCATCTCGGCCAGGGCCTCGGCACCCAGTTCCTGCGCCACATTGAGCGGACCAGACTGCTGCTTCACCTGGTTGACGTCTCGGACGCATCCGGCCGCCCCGACCCGGTTGAAGACTTCAAGGTCATCAACAAGGAGCTGGCCAGCTTCTCCGTCACCACCCCCGAGCAGCCCATGGACGACAATGCCGGCCCCACCATCGAATTCCCCCTCGCCGAGAAAATCATGATCGTCTGCGCCACCAAGATCGACTCCGCCAACCCGGAAAAACTCAAAAAGCTCTCTGCGCATGTGAAGAGAAAGAAGCTCGAGTTCCACGCCATCTCCGCCGTAACCGGTGAAGGAATCGAAGACCTGAAGTGGGCTCTGGCCCGCCATTTGCGGTCCGGAGCGCCGGAATAGACTAGACTGTTTCAACTAGAACGACTACAATTATGGTTGAAATGGGAGGTGAGGCCAATGGCTCAATGGCAATTGCAGCAGGCGAAGACTCACCTGAGCGAAGTGATTGAAGAGGCTCACGCCAGCGGGCCGCAGATCATCACGCGACACGGCACTGAGCGGGCGGTGGTTTTGGCGATCAACGATTACCGCGCCTTGGTGGCTCACAAGCCCAACCTGTTCGAATATCTACTCAGCGGACCAAAAGTAGACGATTTCGAGATCGAGTACAGCCGCGACACGGGCCGGGAGATTGAGCTGTGAGCGGACAGGTCCGCTACCTTCTCGACACCAACTTTGTCAGCGAGGCTCGCAAGCCAAGACCCGACTCCGGCGTCCTTGCTTTCCTCAAATCAAACGACCCCAATTCTGCATTTATCAGTGTTCTCACCTTGGGCGAACTGCGCAAGGGCATTGCCGCCAAAAAGCTCCGAGATCCTGATCCCAACGCGGCGGCACGACTGGCCGCGTGGGTGGACGGCCTTGAGTTGAGCTTTGCCGACCGGATTCTGGGCATCGACGCGGCCACGGCCAAGATGTGGGGAGAATGGTCTGGCGAGCGCACACGGCCCGTCGTGGATACGCTGCTGGCGGCCACGGCCGTGCTGAACGATTTGACGCTCGTTACCCGAAACATTCGCGACGTCAAGGGCATTCCGGTGAAGCAACACAATCCTTGGACCGGCTAGGTCCCATGGGCGATTGAACGCCCTTTTCTCGTGCCCGCAGGTTCACGCACACCTCGTGCTCCCCGTTTCCCCGCAGCCAGCCGAGCCCCTGAACAAATCCCTGCTTCATCTTCCCAGCGCCTTGGCCACGCCGGCACGCGTGGATTCCGCATGCGCTGCACCGGCCAGGAAGGTGAGCTTTACCGGCCCATCGCCCGCGGCCATTCCCGCGACATGCAACGCTTGTTCCGTGGCCCGCGCGCGCAGGAATCCCTCCAGAAACTGCTCGGCCGTGTCGCCTGTATCCACGCCTGTCTTGCCGCCATCCAGCACCGTCGGCGCGAAGTAGGGGTTGGCGATGCCCAACTGCGCAGCCTCCTGAAACACGATCGATCCCACCAGTTGCTCGCGCGCAGGCGTAAACCCCTGCAAATCGCCCAGTCCGATCAACAGCAGTTTCCGCGCATGGATGGAGCCGGCTTTCGGCGTAATCAGGAGCGTCTCGCCCAGAGCGCCGGTAAAAAGGCTCTCCTTGCGAATCTGCGTCAGCAGCCCGCCCAGTTCCTGATTGAGTTCCGTCAGCGAGCCATGAAGCGTGTTTGCCGGCTCAGAGCGAAACAGGCAGATGACCTGCAGCTCGGTCTGCGTCTCCGCGGGGCTCTGCACCAGCACCTCGACCGGAAAGCGCGTGCTTCCCGGTTGCGCCAGCGCGGGCAGCACAAAAGCAAAAAGGATTGCTAAAAAAGCTCCATGGACTTTGATCACAGCGCTTTCTCCTGCCTGATCATAAATGCGCTTGCGCGCCGCTACGCAACGTCACCCCTGTCCCTTGGCCACCACCTCAAACGGCCGCATCATCTCATTCGCCGCGTGCTCCAGCAGGTGGCAATGCCACACGTAGCGCCCCGTGTACCCCTCGAACCGCACAATCACTCGCGTCACCGTCTCGGGGTAAGTCTGCACGGTGTCCTTCCAGCCCATGTCTCCTGGCGGAGGCGCCGTTGCCGGACCCTGGTAGTTGAGCTTGCCGGAGAGCAGGTACTCGTCCGCGTCGAAACTCTGCCGGTCCAGAACCTGGAAGCGCACCAGGTGCAGGTGGATGGGATGGATGTCCGCGGTGGTGTTGGCGAAGCTCCAGATCTCCACCGAATCGAGCTCGGGCCGTTCCGTCACCGGCTCGTGCCAGCGCGTTCCGTTCAGCAGCATCAGCATGCGCTTCGGCTCGCGACTCATATACTCACGCAGAATCATCAGCCGCGTCTTTACCGATTCGGACTCCGCCGTCCGCGGTATAACCCGCAGCACCGCCGGCATGGTCAGGGGCGCCCTGGAGCCGGCCGCGGCTTCCTTCACGCGAAACTGCATCAGATCCCAGAACTGGTTATTGAACGTAAACCGCTTGCCCGCCGACGCGCTGAAGTCGATCACCACATCCGCGCGTTCGCCTGGCGCCAGCGACACCTGCTTCAGCTCCACCGGCGCTGCCAGCAGCCCCTGGTCGGTACCGATCTGCCAGTACGCCTGTTTGTTCGACAGCGAAAAGATATAAGTCCGCGAGTTTGAAGCATTCAGCATGCGAAACCGGTAAGCGCGCGGCTCGACTTCAAGGTAGGGCGTCAGCTTGCCGTTCACCAGCATCGCGTCGCCGTAGAGCTCAGGAATCCACGGCGCTGCGGGGTCGCCCGAGTCGGGATAGTAGAGCGAGCCGTCTTCAGAAAATAGCCGGTCGGCAAACGCCAGCGGAACTTCGTACGCGCCTTCCGGCAGCCCCAGTTTGCGCTCCGCCTCATCGCGGACCAGAAAGAACCCGAACAGCCCCGCATACTGGTTCAGCCGCTCGATGCCCATGGCGTGGTCGTGATACCACAACGTGGCCGCATCCTGGTTCATGGGGTAGATCGCCTGCGAACGCTGTCCCGGCGTCTGCCAATCTTCAGGAAATCCATCGTACTGCGGCGGCACTTTTGCCCCATGCACATGCACGGCAGTACGCACGTCGGGCACGGCGGCCTCGGCGCCGCACAGCGTGTGGTCGATGGGCAGGAAGTGCTTCTCCGGCAGCGCATTCACCCACTCAATCAGCACCGGCTGCCCGCTCTTCGCCTCAATCGTCGATCCCGGCACGGTCTCGCCATAGCTCCACATGGGCGTGGGCGGCACATCGCGATGAATGCTGGTAGACACCTGGCGCATGGTCAACTGGTAGGACTCAAGCATCTGACCCGGCTGCACACCCAAAGCTCCCTGCGCCGCCGCGCGCATGCCCAGGCTCTTAGCGACCGGCGGCACAGGCATCGGGTCCACAAACTTCTCCAGCCGGTCGACGCGCAGCGGCCTGTGAACCGGCCGCGCCGCCTGCGCTGCCGCGGCCTTCGTCATCGCACTCATATCGTGAGCCGGCCTCTGGCCAGGGAAAGCCGTACCGCTCTGTGGCTCCAGCGCCGCCGCCTGCAGAAGGCCGCTCTGTGCGGCGGCCAGAGTAGCGGCCCATCTGCCGCCTTCAATCAACAGCTTCCTACGGGAATTGTCCAAGTCTATCGCCGTTTCTTTACTCTAAAAATTGCCCCGGCCCCCGCTTGCTGCTTCGCGCGCCGATTAGCACAGCGGAGCAGCAAGCGAGGGCCCGGATCTTTGACTGCCTGCTTTTCAAAATGCTACTACTGCACGCCGCCCGTCTTGCGTCCCGAAGCCGGATCGAGGAACAGCGTCCGCTTTTGTACGACATCGGGCGTAGTGGCCGAGAAAGTAAACATCGCCTCGATCGACCCCGCAATCGAGTCATACGACCCGCCCGGCTGGATCCTCTCGCCGCCCAGCCAGTTGTCTTCGACAAAGCGAATCACCGAGCTCTGGTCCAGCAGCGTGTGGTCAATGTAGTTGCTCTTGGCGAACGGCGAGATCACCACGAAGGGAATGCGCGTACCGTAGCCGCAGCGTCCCTGCGCCGGATTACCGTCCGTGCCCAGCAGCGGCGTGGTCAGCGTTGTAATGCCCTGCTGCGATGCCGCGCCGGCCGTGCCTGTGCAGGTGCCTGCGCCGCTCAGCGCATCCACCAGCGTGCTGCTGGAGGGGTTCACGATCGGCGGCATCTGGTGGTCGTACCAGCCGTCCGAGTCGTCGTAGGTAATCACGATCGCTGTCGACGCCCAGTCCGGGCTGGCCATCACCGCATTCACCACCTTCACAATGAACGCCTGCTCATCCAGCGGATCGGAGTAGCCGGGGTGGCCGTCCTGGAAGCCGGGCGCCTTGAGGAACGACACCGAGGGCAGGTTGTTGAGCTGCAGAGCGGTGAAGAAGTCGGCCGTATCGTACTGGTGGTTGGCCGGATCGGGCGTCTTGCCGTCGGCCTCATAGGTCTGGCCGATGGCAATCTCCGCGCTGGGCCGCAGGTGCTTCAGATTCGCGGTCGACGCATAGTACTGGAACGGCTGGTGGTGCTGGATGTAATCCGGATCGGTGGAGTTGTTGCCCTGGGTTCCGGGTGTGTTGCGATTGCAGCCGTAGCTGCCGTTTGTGTTGGGCTGCGCACCCAGATTGAAGCCGCCCTGGAACCAGCCCCAGGTCACCTTCTGCGCGTTCAGCAGGTCGCCGATGTTCTTGCCCGCCATGGAGACTTCAACCGTCCCGGTCGAGCACACATCGCCGATCGGGTCCGAGTCTCCCACCAGCGTAAAGCCGCCGTTGCCGTCCGGAATTGCGGTGCTGGCGCTGGTGGTGCAGGTGTTGGTCGCGCTGGGCGTGCAGCGGCCCGGCTGGACACCGGTAGTTCCCGGAATCAAGTTCAGCGTCTGCGCAAGCCCGTTGGTCTGGCCTGAAATTAGGTTGAGCGCGCCGGGAGTGGACGGCCCGAACTGCGAGGTATACGCGTTGTCGTTCATCGCGAAGTTCTGCGAGTAGTTCCACAGCGCCGTCACCGTGGTCCCGTCAAAGTAGCCCATCACCTGGCCCTTGGTCAGGTCTGCCGTCGTGTCGCTCGACACCGGCGCGGGCACAGTCGAAGTTGTGCCTGTCGAACCCGGGAACTGATCCACAAGGCCATTGTCGTAGGCAATCTGCTCCGGCTTGGCGGAGTGGTTCTGGTCGGCAGTGGCCGCCTGGTCGTTCCACAGCAGGAAGGGGTTCACCGCATTGGCGCCGTTGTAGGCCGCACCGGAGCCGGTGGCGCTATTGGGGTTGGCGGCGAGCAGCGTGGGGCTCGCCAGCGGCGCCCAGGTCGAGGGATTCAACGGCGCAACCAGGTTGTTGTTCGCCGGCGCCGTAGCAGTCGCGGAGAAGTTGGTCTGGTCAATCTCTTTCGCATTCGCCGCGTTGGCAGCGCTGTACGCCACGCTCGGATAGGTTCCGTAGTAGTGGTCGTACGAAATGTTTTCACCAAAGATCACAATCAGGTGCTGAACCGGCGTTACCGGCGTCCCCAGAGCGGCGGTAGTGGTTGGAGTGGTCGGTGTGGTGGGAGTCGACGACGTGGTGGAGTTGGTGCTGGAGCAGCCGGCCGCGACCAAGGCCAATACCGTCGCGGCTGCGGGGAGCAGGAACTTCTGTGTCATGGTCAACCGTCCTCTGAATTGCTTTCCGGATGTGATCTCTGGTTTTGTGGGCAAAAGGGAAGCGCGCAAATGAGTTGCGATTCAGAATGTAGCCGCACTGTGTGAATGTGCGGTGACAGCCATGTTGCGGGAATGCAAAAGTCGCAGAGAATCCCGCTCGGACGTGAGCGCAGCACGACGGAGCTGCGTCGCGCGCGCTACTTCAACTCGGCAGAAGCATTGCAGGGTCAGATTTAAGAGTCAGGATTTCGCGCCCAGATCGGGTCCGCGCAGATGATAGGGCTTAGGACGGCGCTCCTATTTCTGCACGAAAAACTCATCCATTGATGGCGCCGTGGCCGCGTCGGCCGCAGGACTCGGCAAGCCCAGCGCCTCCATCACGGTGCGCAGCATGCTCTGGTGCTGATAGATCGTCGCCGACGTCTGCATGTAGCCAACCTGCACCAGCGGCCCCCATAGCACGGGACTGACGTGGCCGCCGCCATAGGCTGTGTCACTGGTTGCGGCCTCGTCGAAGTCGACGATGAGAACGCCATCGCCGCCGGTCTGGAATGCGGCGTCACCTGCCAGCGGCCCTACCACGTTGGATTGCAGCCAAGCATCCGCCTGCTGCGGCGTGCCGTTATGCGCATCGTCGTTCACGTCGGGAACAATGAAGGAGAACTCCGGCAGATTTCCGCCTGCCAGATCCGTAGCAAACTGCGAGAAGGGCCAGATGACCGCATTGGCCACCTGTGCGCTGTCGGCCACGTCGGAGAGCATCGCAAACGGGTTATGTCGAATCAAGTACGCCCCGGTATTGCCGCCCACGTAGCCTTGCGTAATTCCCTCCGCATAAATCCGGAACGACACGCCGGAGCTCAACATGCGCCGCGCAATGTTATCCACGTCGTATACGGTTGTCGAATTGTCATCGGTGGTGAGCAACTGCCCCGTCGTCAACATGAAATAGTTGCCGATCGAGGGGTGCGAATTGGCGTAATAGTTGGTAGGCAGAGCGCCTTTGCTGATCAGGCTGTTCAGGTTGGGCCACAAGCTTGTGTTCCCTACCACCGTCGAGTAACTCTCGTTCTCTTCCATCACCAGCACCACGTGCTTGCTGAGCGGCGTTGATAACTGAACGGTGAGATTCGCCTCGCCTGATTTGCTCGAGTCCTGCATACTGGTTGCCGTGGCCGTGGCGCTTCCGGCTGAGGTAGGCGCCGTGAAAAGCCCACTGCTGCTGATCGTTCCTTCGCTAGCCGCCCAACTGACGGCCGTGCTGAAGCTGCCTGTTCCCTGCACCGTGGCGTTGCACTGCGCGGTTGCATTCGCGTTGACCGTGGCAGGCGTACAGCTGACGACAACAGAAGTGATGGAGGATGCAGCCGCTCCAACCGTAACCGAGGCCGTCCCTGACTTGGTTGCGTCCTGCGTGCTGGTCGCGGTTACCGTGACGGTGCTCGCCGTAGCCGGGGCAGTAAACAAGCCGCCCAATGTAATCTTCCCGCCGCTCGCCGACCATGTCACAGCGGAACTGTAGCTTCCCGTGCCCTGCACCGTAGCGCTGCACTGCGATGCCCCGCTTACAGTCACCGAAGCAGGCGTGCACGTCACCGCGACAGAAGTGATGGTCGATGCAGAAGCCTGCACCGTGACAGAAGCCGTCCCCGACTTGCTGGCGTCTTCGCTGCTTGTGGCAGTCACCGTGACAGTCCCCGCCGATGCCGGCGCGGTGAACACGCCGCTTGAAGAGATGGCCCCACCACTCGCCGACCATGTCACCGCAGAACTGTAGTTACCGGTCCCCTGCACCGCCGCGCTGCATTGCGACGTGGCTGAAACCATAACCGTGGCGGGCGCGCAGGTGACCATCACCGATGTGATCGTGGGCTGCGCTGGCGACGTATTCAAGCTTACTGAGCCGCCGCACCCTGCGATCATCGCCGCCAACAGCACGACCCCAATTCCCAGTAAAATGTGCGCTCTCTTGCCCACCATGACCGCATCTCCGCAACGGGCAGACTGCGCAAAGAATTCCAGCGCGGGCTGTCCCTGGAAAGGTCAGATGCGGGAACGAAGCCGATGGTAGATTGAGACGGAAGAAAAGGCGGTGCGGGTGCCCCCGGTCTCGATTTTGAGACCGGGATTGCAACAAAACTTCTGCGAGCGAATAGCGAGCGTCCGCCGCACGCATTGCTATTCTTCCTCTTCCTCCACTGGCCTCTTGGCGTTGGCCAGAATCTTCTCCGCCACCAGCGGCGGCACAACGTCGTAGTGGTTCATCTCCATCCGGTAACTGCCCTTGCCCTGTGTCATTGAAGTCAAGATGGTCCCGTAGGTCAGCATCTCCGCCATCGGCACCTCGGCGTTGATGATCGTCGTGCGCCCGCGCGTCTCCATCCCCTGCACGCGCCCGCGCCGCCCGTTCAGGTCGCCCATCAGCGCCCCGGCAAACTCGTCCGGAGCCTCAATCTCGACCTTCATCACTGGCTCCAGCAGGCATGGCTTGGCCGATTCCATGGCCTTGCGAAAGGCCAGCCGCCCCGCCATCTTGAAACTCATCTCGTTCGAGTCCACGTCGTGATAACTGCCGTCGTACACCGTGGCCTTGAAGTCGACCACCGGAAAGCCGGCCAGATAGCCGCGCACCGCCGACTCGACAATGCCCTTCTCGATGGCCGGAATGAAATTCCGCGGCACCGAGCCGCCAAAGACCTCATTGCCAAACTCAAACCCGCCCCCGCGCGCCAGCGGCTCCAGGCGAATCTTGCAGTCGCCGAACTGGCCGTGACCGCCGGTCTGCTTCTTGTGCCGGCCCTGCGCCTCGGCCTTGCCGCGAATGGTCTCGCGGTACGGCACCTTGGGCGCCTTGAGATGCACTTCGGCGTGGTAGCGCTTCTTGAGACGGCTCACAATAGCCTCAATATGCGGCTGGCCGGCTCCGCCGATGAGGAACTCATTCGTCAGGGGGTCGCGAAAGAACTTGATCAGCAGATCTTCTTCCATCAGCTTGTGGATGGCCGGCGCCAGCTTGTCTTCGTCGGCGCGGCTCTTGGGTTCGATCGCGTACGTCATCGCCGGCTCCGGCAGCGGCAGCAGGTCTACCTGGATCTCCGCGCCCTTGGCGCCCAGCGTGTCGCCGGTCAGCGTGTCGCGCAGCTTGGCCACCGCGCCCAGGTCGCCGGCATGCAGCTCCGCCACCTCCACCGCCTTGCGCCCCTGCATCACGGAAAGATGCGTCAGCCGTTCCTGCCCCCGCCGCGTGTAGTTCTCCACCGTCATGTCGTTCTTGATGCAGCCGCTGATGACCTTGAAGAACGTAATGCGCCCTGAAAATGGATCCGTCATGGTCTCGTATACCACCATCGCCGCCGGCTCGCTGTCAGCCACCTTGCGCAGGGAAAGCGCATTGTCCCCCGTGTCACCTCCATCTCCACCCGCCGAGGCAGCCACCATGGTGGTCGTGTGCAGGCTGAATGGCGCTCGCTCCACCGGCGAAGGGCAATACACCTTGATGAAGTCCAGCAGGTGATCGAGCGCCATGTTCGACTGCCCGCTGGCAAATAGCACCGGGAAGATGCGGTCTTCGCGAATGGCCTCATGCAGCGCGGTGATCAAATGCTCTTCGGGGATGGTGCCCTTCTCGAAGAACTCCTCCATCAGCTCGTCCTTGCCCTCGGCCACCAGTTCGACCAGCGCCTCGTGCCGCGCCTTGGCATCGGCCGCCAGGCTGGCCGGAATCTCCCCCGTCACCTTGCCGCGCCCATCGCCGCCCGGTGTGTAATAGAACGCCTCCATCGTCACTAGGTCCACCACGCCGTGAAAGCCGTCGGCCCCGGAGATGGGCAGTTGCACCGGCACGCAATTCCGTCCCCAGCGATCCACCAGGTCGTCCACCAGCGCGCTCAAGCCTCCGCCGCCGCCGGCCTTGGGATGGTCCATCTGGTTCACCACCACCACGCGCGGCACATTGGCTTCCTCGGCGTACTTCCACACCCGCTCGGTCACCGCTTCCACGCCGTTTTGCGCGTTCACCAGCACCACCGCCGCCTCAACCGGCAGCAGCGCCGCGCGGGCTTCATGGGAAAACATATGAAATCCCGGCGTGTCCACAAGGTTGATTTTCACGCCCTGCCACTCCGCATAGGCGACAGCGTTCTGCATCGTCGCGCCGCGCGCGATCTCTTCTTCGTCGTAGGCGGTTACGGCGGTTCCATCGGCCACGCGGCCCTGCGTCGGCGTCATCTTCGCGGCATGCAGCAGGGCGGCAATGAACGTGGTCTTGCCGCTGTGCGCATGCCCCATTACAGCTACGTTGCGGATCTCACTTCCCTGGTACGTTTTCATGTTCTTTCCCCTCAGATGGTTTGCGGCCGTCAGCCGGTTTGCGTCTGGACCAGACGCGCGAAAGTTGATGCGGATGAAAAGTTGAGAAAAGCAGGTCCTTCGACTCGCTACGCTCGCTCAGAATGACAGTGGATTGAAGGGCGGAATGGGGCAGGCGCAGGGAAGGCGTAGGGGCGTCGTCAAAGGCGTCCATGTGGCCGAATTGGAGGGCCACGTGTCCCGGTCTGCCGCCTGCCTCATCCATGGAGTCAAAGGCCCTGAACCGGCGCCCGGCAGCTCTAGAGAGAGTGAGCCCGCCCGGCGTCTATCGCTAAGAAGCGGATGCTATCACATACGCTCTGGGAACGTCCTGTGACAGGCCGCACAAAGCAGCTCCGGCAATCGAGCGAGCCGAGGCGCCGTTAGCCCGGATACGCCCCGGCAATGTAGCCATGCAGATCCTGGATGGTCTGCTCCTGGCCGGAGATGACCCACTTCACCAGATCGCCAATGGAGATAATCCCCACCACCGTCTCGTCCTGCAGCACCGGCAGATGGCGGATGCGGTGCTGCGTCATCATGGCCAGGCATTCGTCCACCGTGTGACGGGTGGTGACAAAAACCACCGGCGTGGTCATGATCTGCTGCACCTCGGTATCGCGCGACAAGTGGCCCATCAGCACTCCCTTGCGCGCATAGTCGCGTTCGGAGAGAATGCCCGCCAGCCGCTTGCCGCTCAACACCAGCAACGCGCCGATGTCGTTCTCGGCCATCATCTCCAGCGCCTCGTACACCGACTGTTCAGGCGCAATCGAGAGTACGTTCTTGTGGCCCTTGTTCCTCAAAACCAATCCAATGGCATCGGTGATCTTCATCGGGAGCCTCCTGGCGAGTGGCTGCCGTTGCGCGCGGACGCTCGAGAGAAGCTGCGATCTCTCCCAAGCCTCCGCGTGTCGTCGCGGAACAGCAGTATACCCCGATGCGCGCAACGCGGGATAGTTTTTACTGGCGGTGGAAATTATCTTTGAGACTGCGCCCGGCATTGCCGAAGTCGCTTCCCGAAACGGAGAGAAGCGGGCGCCGCGCCGTCACGCGGACTCGCCGGACAGAGCGCCCAAGCAGAAAGGCGTCGCTTCATGCCGCCCGGCTCATGGCTCACCCGCTCAGTGCTGAATCTTCGTATCCGCGTGCGACGGCTTGGCCGTGATCGCTGCCGGCGTGGGCAGTTGCGAAGTATCCCACCCGCCGCCCAGTGCCTGGATCAGCGTCACCGAAGCCGTCATCTGTTGGATCTGCAAACTCGCCAGGCCTTCTTGGTTCCCATAAAGCGTGTCCTGCGCGGACGCCAAATCGATGTACGGATCGATCCCCGTGTCGTAGCGCCCCTGCTCAAGTTCGAGATACCGCTTGGAGTTATCCACCGCCTCCTGCTGGCGCTGCAACTGTTGGGACAGGATGCGCACCGAGGACAGTGAGTCTTCCACCTGCTGCAGGGCTGTGAGCACGGTCTGGCGATAAGCCGCCAGGTCGCCGTTGTACGTGGCGATGTACTGGTTTACCGTCGCCCGGCGCAGGCCGCCGTCGTAGATAGTTTCAGAGATCGATGGCCCCGCGGACCAGAAGCGGCTCGACGCATCCAGCAGCTTGCCGATCGTCGAGCTCTCAAAACCGCCGCTGCCAGAAAGCGTGAGCGTGGGGTAATACGCCGCGTAGGCCACGCCGATCTGCGCGTTGGCTGAGGCCATATTGCGCTCCGCCGCGGCCACGTCCGGCCGGCGCTCCAGTAGTTGCGACGGCAGCCCCACGGGAATCGGCGGAGGCGCGCTGGTCTTGGCCAGCACCGGGATCGAGAAGTCGCCCGCCGGCTTGCCGATCAGCGTAGCGATGGCGTGTTCATACTGCGCGCGCGCCAGATGGTTGTTGATGGCCGAGGACTGCGCCGCGGACAACTGCGTCTTTGCCTCAACCAGAGAAATCTCGTCGTCGACGCCCGTGTCGTAGCGGCCCTGCTCAGCAGCCAGCGACTTCTTGTCCGCATCCACAGCCGCGTCCAGAATCGATTGCAGCGCGTCCTGTCCGCGAATCTCAAAGAAGTATTCCGCCAGGCTGGCCTGCTCCGTCAGCCGCTCGTTGGCCAGGTCCGCCGCTGAGACCTGCGCCTGGTACTGGCTTGACCGCACCTGGTTGCGCACCTTCTGCCACAGGTCCGGCGCCCAGGAAACTTCTCCCGGCAGTGAGAACGTCTGCGACTGCTGCCCGCTGCTCCCGGTTGTGGTTGTGCCGGTCGATCCCGTCCCAACCGTTGACTGACCGCCGCCGATGTTTCCCGACGTCTGCGACCGCGAGTACGAAGGCCCGGTGCTGATGGTGGGAAAGAACTGCGAGCGCGCCTCCCGCACCAGCGACCGCGCCTCCATGAAGTTCTCAAATGCCTCGCGGATGTTCTGGTTGTCGACGTTGAGCTGTTCTTCAAGAGCATTGAGATCGGGCTCGTTGTAAATCTCCCACCACTTGCCCTTGAGCGTCGCATCCTGCGGATCGGCGACTTTCCAGGTGCTGGCCGGCTCATCGCCGATCGGCTTGGCCTGGTCGGGCGACTCCTTGTAAACCTGCGGCGCAGTCGCCTTGGGCGGCACGTACTTCGGTCCCACATTGCAGCCGGCCAGAAGAGCACACGCCGCCCCTAGCATCAGGCAGTTCGTCGCCGGCGCTCTCCGGAATTGCAATCTCGAATTCGTCATAAGCAACTCCATCCACTCTTCTTCCTACGAGGCCTCCGCGGTCCCGTGGTGCAGCGTTTCCTTCTCTTCGCCGCGCAGCCACAGGCGCGCCCAATCAAACAGAATGTAAACCACCGGCGTGGTGTAAAGCGTAAGCAGTTGGCTCACGATCAACCCACCCACAATGGTGATGCCCAGCGGCCGCCGCAGCTCTGAGCCAGTCCCCGTGCCGAAGGCCAGCGGCAGCGCGCCGAACAGTGCCGCCATCGTGGTCATCAGAATCGGCCGGAAGCGCAGCTTGCAGGCCTGAAAGATCGCTTCGGTCGTCGTCAGTCCCTGTTCGCGTTCTGCCACCAGCGCAAAGTCGATCATCATGATGGCATTCTTCTTCACAATCCCGATGAGAAGAATGATGCCGATAATCGAGATCACGTTCAGATCGATCTTGAATGCCATCAACGCCAGCATGGCGCCCACGCTCGCCGAAGGCAGCGTAGAGAGAATCGTGAGCGGATGCACCAGGCTTTCATAGAGAATGCCGAGCACGATATAGACGGCGAGCACGGCCGTAATGATCAGGATCGGCTCGCTGGCCAGCGACGTCTGGTACGCTGCCGCCGTGCCGGCAAAGAAGCCCCGCACCGTCTCCGGCATGGTGAGCGTCTGCTGCATCTGGCCCACCTCGCGCACCGCGTCGCTCATCGACATGCCTTCTGCCATGTTGAATGACACCGTCACGGAAGGGAACGAACTGGTGTGGTTGATGATGAGCGGCGTAGACGTAGCCACGTCTTTCGTCACCGTGCTCAGCGGAATCACGCCTGACCCGGTGGTATTGAGGTAGATATTCTTCAGCCCTTCCGGGCTCTGGTAATACTTCGGCGCCACTTCCAGCACCACGTAATACTGGTTCAGTTGCGTGTAGATCAGCGACACTTCCGACTGGCCGAAAGCGCCGTACAGCGAGCTGTCCAGGGAGGCCGGCGTGATGCCCAGCCGCGCCGCGGACAGCCGGTCGTAGCTGAGCAGCTCTTCCAATCCGTTGTTCTGCGCGTCCGAGTTCACATCCTGAAAACCCGGCAGCTTCTTCATGTTGGCCAGCAGAATCGGTCCCCACTTGGACAGGTCGGCCACGTTATCTGACTGAATTGTGTACTGGTAGAGCGCCGCGCTCGATCTCCCGCCGATGCGCAGATCCTGCGCCGCCTGCAAAAATGCCTGCGCCACGGGAAGCTTGTTCATCTTGGGCCGCAGGCGATTGATGATATCCGGCGCCAGCGTCTGGCGGTAGTCGCACTTCATTGACTCCTTGCAGTCGTTTCCCAGCGGCTTGAGCGCAATAAAGATGAAGCCGCCATTCGACTGCCCGGTATAGGCGTTCACATGCGCCACCGCGGGATCGGCCTTGATCACCTGCACCAGCGCCAGTACCGAGTTCTGCATCACCGCAAACGACGCGTCCTGCGGGCCCACCACGCCGCCCACCAGCGCGCCTGTATCCTGCTGCGGGAAGAATCCCTTGGGGATGATCCACATGAGGTAGAAGTTCAAGCCGATGGTCAGAAGCAGCACGGCAAAAATCGGCCACGGATGCTTCAGTACCCAGGCCAGCGAGCGCGTGTAACCGTTCAGCAGCGAGTTGAAGCGGCGCTCGCTCCACATGTACACGCGCCCGTGCTTGATCTTGCTCTCGTCTTTCAGAATGTAGGCGCACATCATCGGCGTGGTGGTCAGCGAGACCAGCATGGACATGACGATAGCCGTTGAGAGCGTGATAGCAAACTCGCGGAAAAGCCTGCCCACGATGCCCGCCATCAGCAGAATGGGAATGAACACCGCAATCAGCGACATGCTGATGGAAAGAATCGTAAAGCCGATCTCGCGCGAGCCCTCGAACGCCGCATCCATCGCGCTCATGCCGTTTTCGCGCAGCCGCGAGATGTTCTCCATCACCACAATCGCGTCGTCCACTACGAAGCCGGTAGAGATGGTCAGCGCCATGAGCGAAAGATTGTCCAGGCTGAAGTCGAACAGGTACATCACCGCGAAGGTGGCAATCAGCGAAGCTGGCACCGCAACGAAGGGAATGAGGGTGGCGCGCCAGTTCCGCAGGAAGCAGAAGACGACCAGCACCACCAGGATCACCGAGCCGATCAACGACCACTCCACATCGCTGACCGACGCGCGAATCGTCGTGGTCCGGTCCAGGACCATGGTGAGCTTGATGCCCTGCGGAATGGACGCTTGAATGGAAGGCAGTTCCGCCTTGATTAGGTCGTTGGTGTCAATGATATTCGCGCCAGGCTGGCGGAAGACAATGATGGTGATGGAAGGGGTGCCGTCCAGATAGCCCGCTGCGCGCACGTTTTGCGCGCCATTCGATACATCCGCCACATCCGACAGGTGCACGGCTGACCCGTTGTAGTATCCGACGACCAGCGGCTTGTACTCATCTGCCTGGTGCATCTGATCGTTGGTAACAATGTCCAGCGTCTGGCCACCATCGTAGATTTGCCCGGTGGCCTCATGCGCGTTCTGCTGGCTCAGCATCGATTGCACGGAGGACAGCGTGAGCCCGTAGCTGTTCAGCTGCGTCGGATTCACTTCCACGCGCACCGAAGGGCCTGCGCCGCCGCCCACGCCGACCTGGCCCACGCCCTGCAGTTGCGAGAGTTTCTGCGCAATGATCGACGATGCATAGTCGTAAAGCGCCGGCTTGTCGTACTTGTTCGACGTCAGGCCGAGAATCATGATCGGCGAGTCGGCCGGATTCACCTTGCGATACGACGGATTGGCCGGCAGGTTGGCGGGCAGGTACGTGCGCGCCGCATTGATGGCCGCTTCCACGTCGCGCGCCGCCCCATCGATGTTGCGGCTCAGGTCGAATTGCAGCGTAACACTCGTGCTGCCCAGTGAGCTCGACGAGGTCATCTCCGTGATGCCGGCGATATGACCGAACTGCCGCTCCAGTGGAGTAGCGATCGAAGACGCCATGATCTCCGGGCTGCCTCCCGGCAGACTTGCAGAGACCGAGATCGTCGGAAAATCCACCTGCGGCAACGGCGAAACCGGAAGCACGTTGAAGGCGATGGCGCCCACCAGCGTAATCCCGACCGTCAGCAGGGTGGTGGCAACCGGGCGCCGGATGAAGACAGCGGAGACGTTCATGCGCCCTCCGCCGGCTGCGGCTCTCCGCCATTCTTGATCGACTTGCGCACCTTGTTCACGCGGTGCCCGATGCGATCGAAGAAGATGTAGATCACCGGCGTGGTATAGAGCGTGAGAATCTGGCTCAGCAGCAACCCGCCCACCATGGCGATGCCCAGCGGCTTGCGCAGCTCCGAACCCATGCCCGTGCCCACGGCCAGCGGAATGCCCGCCAGCAGCGCGGCCATGGTGGTCATCATGATCGGCCGGAAGCGAAGCAGGCACGCCTCATAAATCGCGTCGGTCGAACTCAACCCGCGCTCCCGCTCGGCCTCCAGCGCGAAGTCCACCATCATGATCCCGTTCTTCTTCACAATGCCGATCAGCAGGATGATGCCGATGATGGCCACCACGTTCAGATCCTGCTTGAAGACGATCAGCGCCAGCAGCGCGCCCACGCCCGCCGATGGCAGCGTGGAGAGAATGGTGATGGGATGAATGAAGCTCTCATACAGCACGCCCAGCACGATATAAACAGCGGCCAGCGCGGCCAGAATCAGCAACCCTTCATTCGATAGCGAGCCCTCGAAGGCAGCCGCCGTGCCCTGGAAACCGTACTGCACGCTGGCCGGCATATGCAGGTCTTTCTGCGCCTTCTCAATCGAAGTGATGGCGGCGCCGAGCGACCCGTCCGGCGCCAGATTGAATGAAACCGTCACCGCAGGAAACTGTCCCTGGTGGTTGATGGAGAGCGGTTCGGTGGTGCGCTGCAAGGTGGTAAAGGCAGCCAGCGGCACGGAACTCGAGGCCACGGAGCTGGTGGTGGTGTTGGACGATGAAGACGTGCTGGTGGTGGCGCCCACGCCGGCGGTGAGCGCATTGGCCGGGGCAGTGAGCACGCTCGAAGACGGCGTGTACTTGATCGAACTTGTCGTCGCGTTTGAGCCCGCGGACGACGAGCCTGACGAAGCGTAGGACGACGACGCGCCCGGCCCCGATCCGCCGGATGACGCGCTGCTCTGAATGTAAAGTTTTTGCAGGCTTGACGGGCTTGCCTGCACCGATGGGTCTGCTTCCAGAATCACGTGATACTGGTTCAGTTGCGTGTACATGGTGCTGATCTGGCGCTGTCCAAATGCATCGTAGAGCGTGTTGTCAATCGTGTCCGGCGCAATGCCCAGTCTCGACGCGGTAGCGCGATCGATCACCAATGACACCGCCAGCCCCCCGGTCTGCTGATCCGTCGCCACATCGGAAAGCTGGGGCAGCTTCTTCATCTGCTCAACCAGTTTGCCGGTCCATAGATTCAGTTCACCGGCATCCGGATCTTCCAGAGTGTACTGGTACTGCGTGCGGCTCACGCGATCGTCCACGGTGATGTTCTGCACCGGCGACATGTAGAGGTCGATCCCCTTCACATCACCCAGCTTGGTCTGCAGCCGCCGAATCACATCCGCCGCGCTCAGACTGCGGTCTGCGATCGGCTTCAGGTTGATTGACATGCGCCCGCTGTTGAGCGTGGTGTTGGTGCCGTCAGCGCCGATGAATGAGGACAGACTCTCGACCGCCGGGTCCTGCAGCACAATGCTCGCCAACTGCTGCTGCTTTTGCTCCATCGCAGCAAAGGAGATGCTAGCCGGCGCCTGCGAAATTCCCTGAATCACGCCCGTATCCTGCGTGGGGAAAAACCCCTTGGGGATAATGATGTAGAGCACGATGGTCAGGACCAGCGTGGCCAGCGCCACCAGCAGCGTGACGCCCTGGAAGCCGAGTACAAACTTCAGCGTCCTGCCATAAAACGCAATGATGTTTTCAAACACGCGCTCTGAGGCCTTGAAGAACTTTCCCTGCTGGTCTTCCGGCGTGTGACGCAAAATGCGCGAGCACATCATCGGCGTCAGCGTCAGCGAAACCACCGCCGACAGAATGATGGTGACCGCCAGCGTAACCGCAAACTCGCGGAACAGGCGTCCGATCACGCCGCCCATGAACAAGAGCGGAATCAGTACGGCAATGAGGGACACCGTCAGCGAAATAATCGTAAAGCCGATCTGCTCCGCGCCCTTCAGCGCTGCCTGCATCGGCGACTCTCCCGCCTCAAGATAGCGCGAGATGTTCTCGATCATCACGATCGCGTCATCGACCACGAAGCCCGTCGAAATGGTCAGCGCCATCAGCGAAAGATTGTCGAGGCTATAGCCCAGCGCGTACATCGCGCCAAACGTTCCCACCAGCGACAGCGGCACCGCCACCGAGGGAATGATGGTGGCGTACACGTTGCGCAGAAAAAGAAAGATCACCATCACCACCAACGCAACGGTGAGCATCAACTCGAACTCCACATCGTCCACTGACGCGTCAATGGCCGTCGTGAGATCGGTGAGCGGCGTAACCTTGATGGAAGCAGGCAGGTTCACTTCCAACTGCGGCAAGATGGCCTTGATGGACTTGACCACGCTTATGGTGTTTGCCCCAGGCTGGCGCTGGATGTTGAGGATCACCGCCGGCGTCTCATTCATCCACGCGGCCTGGTACTTGTTTTCAATGCCATCTGTGACATTGGCCACATCCGTCAGCATCACGGGCGCGCCATTGCGGTACGCCACCACCACCTTGCGATAGTCGTCGCTGGTAATCAGCTGATCGTTGGCGTCGATCTGGTAGTCCTGGTGCGGCCCGTCGAAGTTGCCTTTGGCCTGGTTCACGCTTGCGTTCACCAGCGCTGTGCGCAGGTCTTCCATGTTGAGCGCGTACGAGGAAAGCGCCGTGGGATTCGCCTGGATGCGCACCGCCGGCTTTTGCCCGCCGCTGATGCTCACCAGGCCCACGCCGCTCAACTGCGAAAGCTTGGGGGCCAGCCTCGTGTCCACCAGGTCTTCCACCTGCGAAAGCGGCATGCTGTCGGACGTAATGGCCAGCGTTAATACCGGGGCGTCTGCGGGATTGGTCTTGTTGTAGATCGGTGGCGCGGGAAGATCGGAAGGCAGGTAGCTCTGCCCGGCGTTGATGGCCGACTGCACTTCTTCTTCGGCGATGTCGATGTTCAGGCTAAGCGTGAATTGCAGCACGATAACCGAAGAGCCGCCCGAGCTGGTCGACGTCATCTGGCTCAGCCCCTGCAACTGGCCAAACTGCCGCTCCAGAGGCGCCGTCACCGTGGTCGCCATCACGTCGGGATTGGCGCCAGGATAAAAGGTGACCACCTGGATCGTCGGATAGTCAACCTCCGGCAAGGCAGACACCGGCAACTGGATATACGCGACGATACCCACCAGCAGGATTGCGGCCATCAGCAGCGCGGTTGCAACGGGTCGCCGAATAAATGGCCCGGAAGGACTCACGGAGTATTGCCCTCCACTGCATTCGGCGCAGCCACCTGCTTGGCCACTGTGATCTTGGCGCCGTCTTGCAGCTTCTCAAAGCTGCTGGTGGCCACTACATCGCCCGGCTTCAGGCCGTCCACCGCGACGTTGCCACCATCGGTCACGCCGGTCTTCACGTCCTGCATCTTGGCCGCGCCATTCGCAATGAGATAGACAAAAGCCTCCTGCCCGTTGTGCTGCACCGCCGCGGTCGGAATCAGCGTGACTCCGTTCTCGGTATTCACCAGCAGCCGCGTATTCACAAACTGGTTGGGAAACAGCGCCACGTTCTTGTTGGCGAAGGTTGCGCGCAGCTTTACCGTGCCGGTGGTCGTATCGATCTGATTATTGATGACCTCAAGCTTGCCATCAGCCAGCTTCTTGGACGAGTTGCGATCCCATGCCTCGACCGCCAGCGCATGCGTCTTGTGCATCTGCGCCTGCACCTCGCCCAGGCTGTCTTCGGCCAGCGTGAAGATCACCGTGGTCGGCTGCATCTGCGTAATCACCACCAGCGGATTGGTGCTGCCCGCCTGCACCACATTGCCGGGGTCCACCAGCCGCAGACCCACCTGCCCGGAGATGGGTGAATCGATGTGGCAGTAGCTCAGCTGCACCTGGTCGTAGTCCACCGTGCCCTGGTCGTTCTTCACCGTGCCCTGGTCCTGCAGCACGATCTTTTCCTGGTCGTCCAGCGTCTGCTTGTTGATGGCGTTGCGCGCCCACGCCGTGCGGTAGCGCTCCACGTCCATCTGCGCCTGCGCCAGCACGTTGGTGTCTTTCTCCAGCGTTCCCTGCGCCTGCAAGAGCGTGGCCGCGTAAGGCCGCGGGTCGATCTCGATCAGCGGATCGCCTTTCTTGACGTATTGGCCTTCGCGATACTTCACGTCGGTCACCACGCCGCCGGCCTGCGGCGTGATGGTCGCCGTATACACCGGCGTCACCGTTCCCAGCGCGTCAAGATACACGCCAATATTGCCCTGCGTCGCCTTTGCCACGGTTACCGGAACAGGCCCCGTCATGGCGCCGCGGCGCCCTCCGGCTCCGCCCGCGGCAGCCGCCCCTGCCGGCTTGGCAGTCTTTGCAGCGCTGCGGCCATGCAGAAAATAAAAGGCCACCACCGCGGCAACCACCAGCACCGTCACCCACAGGATCCAGGCCTTGCTCGATGGAGGCGGCGCCGGCAGTTGGCGATCCGGCCCAATGTGCCGCTCTTCTGATCTGTCTTGGAATTCAGACACTTAGGACTCCGCGTAGAACACGTTTGAGGACAATGCTCCTTCGCAGAATCGCCGCATGGACTGGGGAATGTCAACCAGGCAGGCCCGTCGCATTGCTCGGGATTTCCTCACTTTGTGCTTAGACGCCGCCTTCCGGCCCCCGGTTACTTTTCGAATTCGCGCTTCAATGGGAGCATTTTGATGGCCTCGCTACCAGCGCTCCGTGCCCCGTCCTTTCGCATTCTTTGCGAATGGGTGGGAAACCTCTAGGTCCCATGCGGCGCAAGCCGCGTCTGCCCCACCGCAGGTGGCGAATGGGTAGGAAACCTCCAGGTCCCAGGCGGCGCAAGCCGCGTCTGCCCCACCGCAGGTGGCGAATGGGTGGGAAACCTCCAGGTCCCAGGCGGCGCAAGCCGCGTCTGCCCCACCGCAGGTGGCGAATGGGTGGGAAACCTCCAGGCCCCATGCGGCGCAAGCCGCGTCTGCCCCACCGCAGGTGG
>Ga0182030_10007810_pt1 | contig 22252 bp, 22 predicted proteins | sample 812S3MmetaG_FD_121299 | JGI IMG/M metagenome (GOLD analysis project Ga0182030, IMG submission 121299) | Permafrost microbial communities from Stordalen Mire, Sweden - 812S3M metaG (Illumina Assembly) | ecosystem: Environmental > Terrestrial > Soil > Wetlands > Permafrost | place: Sweden... | reverse complement strand
TCATCATCTGCAACGGCTACAAGGATTGCGAGTTCATCAAGATGGCGCTGCTGGGCATCAAGCTCGGCAAAAAAGTAATCATGGTTGTCGAGAAGCTGGAGGAGCTGAAACAGATCATCTCCGTTTCCCAGCAGCTCGGCGTCGAGCCGGTCATTGGCATCCGCGCTCGGCTTTTGAGCAAGGGCGCGGGCAAATGGGCCGAGAGCGGCGGCGAAAACGCGAAGTTCGGCTTGAGCACGGTGGAACTTTTGACGGCAACGGAAATGTTGAAGGCGGAAAATCTCGGCCACTGCCTCAAGCTGCTGCATTTTCACATCGGCTCGCAGGTGCCGGACATTTTGACGGTGAAGAAAGCCGTGCAGGAAGCCGCGCGCTTTTATGCGAAGCTGCACAAGATGGGTTTTGCCATCGAATTCATGGATGTCGGCGGCGGGTTGGGCGTGGACTACGACGGCTCGCGCAGCGCGTTTGATTCCTCGACCAATTACTCCTTGCAGGAATACACGAACGACATTGTTTATTACATCGCCGACGTCTGCAACGCCGAGCAGGTGCCGCATCCGACTATCATCAGCGAAAGCGGCCGAGCCATCGTTGCTCATCACAGCGTGTTGATCGTCGAGGTGTTTGGCGCGATTGAAAAAATCCGTCCCGGCGACGCCTTCAAATACGGTGAAAGCGAGCACGCGCTCGTCCGCGAACTGCTCGACATTAAAAAAAATCTTTCCAAGGCGAACAAGCTGGAGGCGTTTCACGACGCGCAGGAACGCAAGGAGGACGCGCAGCAGATGTTCGCGCTCGGCCTGCTGGATTTGCCGGACAAGGCGCGCATCGAGAATCTTTACTGGGAGATCAGCCAGGAGGTGGTGACGAGTTTCAAAGGCCAAACATACATCCCGGAGGAAATTCAAAAGCTCGAAGACACGCTGGCCGACCAGTATCTCTGCAATTTTTCCGTCTTCCAATCGCTGCTGGATCATTGGGCGCTCGGGCAATTATTTCCCATCATGCCGGTCTCGCGCTTGAACGAGCGCCCGACACGCGAGGCGACGCTGGTGGACATCACCTGCGATTCCGACGGCGCGGTGAACAAGTTCATTGACCTGCGCGACGTGCGCGACACGCTGCCGCTGCACCAGTTGAATTCAAACGGCAACGGCAAGCCCGAGCCATATTTCATCGGATTTTTTTTGATGGGCGCGTATCAGGACATCATGGGCGACCTGCACAATCTTTTTGGCCGCGTGAACGAGGTTCACGTCTTCCTCGAACCCGATGAGCCGACCGGCTATTACATCGAGGAAATCATCGAGGGCGCGACGGTCATCCATTCACTCTCGCAGGTGCAATACGACGAGAACGAACTCAAGCGTCAGATGAAGGCGCAGATGGATGAAGCCATCAAATCCGACCGCATGAAACCGTCCGAGGCCATGCGCCTGCTCGACGATTACGAGCGCGGGCTGAAGGCTTATACTTATCTTTCGTTTTGAAATGAAAAATGCAGAATGCAGAATGAAAAATTAATATCAGCCTGGTAAACGGCAGACTTGTTTCTTCATTCTTCATTCTTCATTCTTCATTTCTGTCATGCCCGACCCTGCGCCTAACGCCGAACTGCTCCGCTCGCTGGGCCAGCTTGCGCGCGGATTGTCCGCGCTGTTCTGGGGTTTGCCCGCCACGCTGATCATCTGCGCGGAAACCGCCCGCGCCAGTTTGCTCAAGCCGCTCGGCATTCTTCCCGCGCTCGTCGCGACCGGCCTGCTGCTCTATGGCCTCTGGCAGATGGGCCGTTTTCAAAAACAGGAACGGCCCTGGCGTAGCGCGCTCGACCGCGCGAAACTGCTCGGCCTCGTCAACTTCGGCCTCTGCCCGTTTCTCTACTGGCAAAATAAGCTGCCGCAGGAAACCTTTTTCAACACGGCGGTCTTTGTGCTCGTGCTGTCGGCCATCCTGTTTCTGTTCAACCTGAACGTCGTGCTCAAGCAGCTCGGCGCGATGCTGCCGGACGAAACCTTGCGGCAGGAAACGCGGCAGTTCACCGCGCTCAACCGCTGGCTGCTCGTCGGGCTGATGCTGTGCGCCTCGGCGTATGTCGTGCTGCTTCATGACCCGCGCCTGCCCGCCCAATTTGGTGCGCTTTTCGTCTGGGTCAACCGCTTCAGTTTCTGGGCGCTGACATTTTTTGCGCTGCTACCGCTCGCGATGACGATGGCGCTGATCTGGAAAACCAAGGAGGTCATCCTCGACAGCGTGTTCGGCTCGCGGCAGTGATTTTTTACAACCAAGAAACAAAGCCACGAAGAAAATTCCGCTTTTGCTTTCAGCTAAACTTTGTTCCTTCGTTACTTTGTTGTTCAATTTTCCGGCTTTGAATATCGTCACCAACTCTTTCACATGAAACCGAATTTCCTGTCCAAAATGGGCCGGCGCACGGGCGTGCCGCCGATTTCCTGGCTCATGCAGACTGCGCTCACGCGGCCCAAGCTCATTTCCCTTGCCGCCGGATTCACCGACAACGCCACTTTGCCGGTTGAGCTTTCGCGCAAGCTGCTCAACGACATTTTGCGTTCGCCCAAAACCGGCCAGCCCGCGCTGCAATACGGCATCACCGCCGGCGAAATGAATCTGCGCACGCTCACCGCGAAGCATCTGCAAAAGCTCGACGGCGGACACGACCGCGCGCATTCGCCGGAGCGCGTCATCATCACCGGCGGCTCGCAGCAGCTGCTTTACATGACGCTCGAAGCGCTGTGTGACGAAGGCGACATCATCCTTGTCGAAGACCCGACGTATTTTGTTTTCTTGAGCATCCTCGAAAGTCGCGGCATTCAGGCGCGCGGCGTGAAGCTCGAACGCGACGGTCTTGATCTGGTCCATCTCGAAAAAGTTTTGGAACGCCTAAAAAAATCTGACGAACTCCGCCGCGTAAAAGCCCTTTACCTCGTCACCTATTTTCAAAACCCGACCGGCGCGACGACTTCGCTCGCCAAAAAATCCGCCGTGCTGAAGCTGCTGAAAAAATTCGAGCGCGCCGCCGGGCATCCGCTTTATCTGCTCGAAGACGCCGCGTATCGCGAACTGCGCTTTGACCACGGCGAAGACGTGCCGACCGCGCTCACGTTGCCCGGCGCGGAACGTGTGATTTACACCGGCACTTACAGCAAACCGTTTGCGACCGGCGTGCGCGTGGGTTTTGGGATTTTGCCGGAGCCGCTTTACACTGCCGTTCTGCGCATCAAGGGCAACCACGATTTTGGCACGGCGAATTTGCTGCAACAACTCCTCGTCGGCGCGCTGGCGTCGGGACTTTACGACCGGCACGTCGCGAAGGTGCGGAAAAATTACGCCCGCAAGGCGCGCGTGATGAAGCAAGCGCTCGCGGAACATTTTCCGGCGAATGTGGAGATCTGGGAATCCGGCGGCGGACTTTATTTCTGGGCGCGATTGCCGAAGGAAATTTCCACCGGCGTGAAATCAAAAGTGTTTCAGGCCGCGCTGAAGTACGACGTGCTCTATGTTCCCGGCGAACTCTGCTACGCCGACGATCCGCCGCGCGCCAAGCCGGACCACGAAATGCGCATCAGCTTCGGCAGCGCGAGCGAGGAAAACATCCGCACAGGCATCGCGCGGCTGGGCAGGGTGTTGAAGAAATTTGTAAAATAGGCGAAGGATTTTGCGTTGGCCGGCGTGTTTCTGTATAAAGAACACAAGCCAACAAATCCTATGAAAAAATTCCTCTGCCTCGCCGCCAGCCTGCTCGCGCTCAATCTCACCCCGGTTTTCGGACAACCAGCCAACCCAGGCAATGCTTCCAGTGCTGCTTTTCAGCAACGATTGCAATCAATCATTACTGGCAACACCCCACCGCAGCCAGTCCTGACCAAGTTCAACCTCGATTTTCCCGGCGGCACGCCGAAAGAACTGGCCGCCGCGATTGAGAAGGCGATGGGCAAGCCGCTGAACGCTATCATCCCGACGGAAGATGCCGACCTGCAAATGCCGCCGCTCAAGATGAATGACGTGATTGTGCCCCAATTGTTCGCGGCTTTGGAAGCCGCCAGCATGAAGGAATTCCCCTTTGAACCCGGCTTTTCCAGATTCACCGGTAGTTATGGTTTCAGGACGGCGGACAGTCCCGTGTCAGACACTTCGATTTGGTATTTTCATGTGGATAAGCCCAGCGGGACAGCGTCGGCCCCGATGCCGAAAGTCTGCCGGTTTTTCTCGCTGACACCGTATCTGGATCGCGGCTTTACGGTGGATGACATCACCACGGCAATTCAAACCGGCTGGAAAATGGCGGGCGAAACGCCGACTCCGGAATTGAATTATCACAAGGAAACGAAGCTGCTGATCGCCTATGGCGAGCCGGACAAGTTAAAAACGATTGACCAAGTTCTCCAAGCACTGCCGGAACTAAATATGTCTTGGGCAGAGAAGATTAATTTTCGGACTCACCTGGATGAAATTTGGCCGACGGTTCAGAAATTGCAGCAACAAGTTGATGAATTGACCAAGAAAGTTTCCACGTCAACAACGAACACTATACCTGCGGAAAAGTCTGGCAAATAGATTTCGGCCATTGGTTAATGCGACAACTTGGAAGAAAACATTCAATCGTCGGTGGGGCGAGCGTCCCCGCGAGCCGTCGCGGGACAAAATGCCGTTGGCTCGTCAGGCGGCTCGTCCCACCAACAAATTGAGACACTGACCCGCGCGATGGCTCGTGGCGATGAGGTGGCGTTCCGCGCGTTTTACGACGCCTACTTTGACCGTCTGCTGCGCTACCTGCTCGTCGTCACCAGCGGCAACGAGGAGGCGGCGCGCGAGGCGTTGCAACTGGCGCTCGTCCGCGTGGTGCGCCATGTGAAGATGTCCGACTCGGAGGAAAAATTCTGGAGCTGGCTCACGGTGCTGGCCCGCAGCGCGCTCGCGGATGAAACGCGCAAACGGCGGCGGTATTTTTCCTTTCTGGAAAAATTCACGCGGCATCAGGAAACTGGTTTTGCGGCCATGAACAACGGCGAAGCGGACGAGCAGTTGCGCGCGCTGCTGGAACGCAATTTGAAATCGCTGCCGCTGGAAGAGAGGAAGCTGGTCGAGCAGAAATATCTTTTGCACCAGTCCGTGCGCGAGATTGCGGACGCGCAGCAGACGACGGAAAAAGCGGTGGAATCGAAGCTGTCGCGTGTCCGGCGCAAATTAAAAGACGCCGTGCTGGCCGAACTGAAAAATGAACAAACACGCTGACAAAGAAAGCCTGCTGGCCGAGGTTCTCGCCGAGGTGTCGCCGGCAGATTTCCGCGCGACGCTGCTGGCGGAGACCTTGCGCCTCGCCCGCCGCCGCCGCCATTTCCGCCGGGCGCGGTGGGCCACCGGAGTTCTGGTCGTGATAAGTTTGCTGGCCGTCCTGATGGGGCAACAAACTCCAAAGCCGACGGTCGTTTCAGCACCACCGGCAACCAGAATCGTGAAGCAAAGTTACGAACTTGTCCGCACGCAGTTGCTGCCAGCCAGGGCGCTCATCAGCACGCGGACATTTTCAGGAAACGAGTTGGCTGCGTCTGCCGGAGCAGTGGTTGAAATCACCACGACAACTGGCGGATTTCGTCTCATCAACGACGACGAACTCATGGCATTATTGGCGGACAAGCCGGCGGTTTTGATCCGCACCGGCCCGCATTCGGAAGAACTGGTTTTTGCCAACCCGGAGGATCAAAAGAAATTTCTAGTTTATTAACCCGGCGGCCAGGCCAGGTGGCGGCCGCCGAGCATGTGGACATGCAGGTGCGGCACGGTTTCGCCGCCATCCGCGCCATTGTTGATGACGAGCCGGTAGCCGCTTTTCAAATCCAGTTTCTTCGCGACTTCGGCGGCCTTGAGCAAAATATGGCCGAGCAATGGCTGGTCGGCGGCCTGCGCTTCGCTGATTCGCGGAACCACTTTTTTCGGAAAAATCAAAACATGCACCGGCGCCTGCGGATTGATGTCGCGGATGGCGAGCACCAGGTCGTCCTCATAAACAATCGCCGCCGGAATCTCCCGCGCGATGATTTTTTCAAACAGGGTTTTGCTCATAAATTTTTACCAACCACGGATGGACACAGATAAACACGGATAAAACTCACAGCGAGACCAAACATGACTGATTTGTTTTGAAACTGAATCCGTGTCCATCTGTGTCCATCCGTGGTTAAAAATCGCCGCTTCTATTCCACGACGAGGGCGCAGGCTTTCTGCTCCGGCTCGGCGGTCAGGCATTCGCGGAGGTAGCTGACGACCTGATCCTGCATTTGTTCGCAGCGCGCGCTCCAGCGCTGCGCGCCGGCGAGCTGTTTGACGCAGCCGCGCAGTCCGCGGAAATGCAGCACGCGCGGCGATTGCCGGAGCTGGGCGCGCAACGCGTCGCGCAGGCGCGGGAAGAAGAAGAGTTCTAGACTGTCGGCGGATTCGCGCGCGATGCGGCCGAGATCGGCGGCGAGGTGTTCGTCCGCCAGCGGCGGCGGTTCGTCGGCGTAAAGCGTGAGGCCGAAACCGCGCAGGACTTTTTCGAGTGCAAGCGCAAATTCGCCGACGGTGACGCTCTGACGTTCCTGCTCGCATTTGAAATAATGGAACACGGACGCGGCGGCGTGGCGCAGCATTTCGGTGTCAATCAGCCCCTCGGAATTGCCGGCGATCTCAATGGTGATCATCTCGGCCGAGCAGGGAACGCTCTCGCCGTTGGTGAGCTGAAAAATCAGATGGTCGGATTGCAGGGCGATCATTTGGCGGCCTCCAGTTTTTTGACTTCGTGGACAAAGTCGGTGGCTTCGGCGAACCGGCGATAGACACTGGCGAAGCGGACATAGGCGACCTCGTCAATTTCGCGCAGGCCGTCCATGACCATTTTGCCGATGAATTCGCCGGGCACTTCGGTTTCAAATTTCGCGGTGACGCTGGCGACGATGTGGTCCACCAGGTCGTCCATCGCCTTCATGCTGACAGGCCGTTTTTGACAGGCCTTCTTGAGGCCGGCCAAAAGTTTTTCGCGGGAAAATTCCTCACGGCGGCCGTCGCGCTTGAGCACCATCAAGCCTTCGTGTTCGACTTCCTCGTAGGTCGTGAAGCGGTGACCGCAGGCGGTGCATTCACGGCGGCGGCGGATGGTCGCACCTTCCCGCGAGGCACGCGAATCAACGACTTTATCATCCTGACAACCGCACTTGGGGCAACGCATAAAACCACTTCTTATTGTGGTGACATGTTTGTAACATACAAAATTTTGTGGTGTCAAGTGGTGGTTATTAACAAAAGCGTAGTAAAAAAGCGTAGTAAAAGGATGCGCGGACGAAAACCGCGCTTGCCTTCACTTGATTTTCGGCTACCTTCTCCGGCTCGCGTTCGGTTAAAAATTCGACGCGGTAAATTTATCTTTTAATTTTATGGCAACAGCAGGTGATCTTCGGCGCGGCATGGCGATCAATTACAACGGCGACATTTCCGTGGTGCTGGACATGCAGCACCGCACGCCGGGCAATCTCCGCGCGTTCGTGCAGGCCACGCTCCGCAGCATCCGCACCGGCAAATCGTCCGACGTGCGCTTCAGCTCCACCGAAAAAGTCGAGCCGGTGCCGATGATCACGACGAAGATGGAATTCAGCTACAAGGACGGCACGGACTTCGTCTTCACCGACCCGGAAAATTACGAGACCGTCACACTCTCGGCGGAACTGATCGGCGACGACAAAAATTTCCTCGTGGAAAATGCGGCCGTCACCGTCACCTTCGTCGAGGACAAGGCGGTTTCCATCGAACTGCCGTCCAGCGTGATTTTGACCGTGACCGACGCGCCGGAAGGCGTGCGCGGCGATTCGGCGAACAACGTGCAGAAGGCGATCATCATGGAAACCGGCATCACCGTGCAGGCACCGCTGTTCATCAAGACCGGCGAGAAGATCAAGATTGATACGCGCACGGGCAAATACATGGAACGGGCGTGAAGCCGGTTGAGGGTTGATGGTGAATTTTCCAAGCCCGCCTGCGCGGGCTTTTTTTTCATTTTACCGGCGGAATTGCTTTTCAACGCCGTGGCATTCGGTTATTTCTATTGGAGACACTTATGTCAGCGCAAACCAAGGGAGAAAAACTGTTTCGCGGCATCGCCGTTTCCGCCGGCATTTGTCGCGGCAAAATTCTTGTCCTCGACCGCGCCCAGCACGTCATCATCAAGCGCAAATTGGCCGACGCGGAAACCACGGTGGAGGTCGGCCGGTTCGAAAAGGCGCTCGTCCAGACCCGCCAGCAGATTTCCGAGGTGCAGCGCCGGCTCACCGAAAACATGGGCACCAAGGAAGGCGACATTTTTGACGCGCATCTGCTGATGCTGGAAGACCGGATGCTGGTGGACGAAGTCATCCGCACGATCAAGGAACAAAAAGTCAACGCCGAGTCCGCCTTTCACACGGTTTCCGAACGCTATGCCGCCGCGCTGGCGGCCGTGGATGACGAATATCTCCGCGAACGCGCCAACGACATGCGCGACCTGACCTCGCGCGTGCTGGACAACCTGCTCCAAGTGAAGAGCCAGGTGGATCTCCGCAAAATCACCGAGCCGTGCATCTTGGTCGGCCACGATTTAAGCCCGTCCACCACGGCGCAACTGGACAAGAAGATGGTGCTCGGCTTTGTGACCGACATCGGCGGCAAAACTTCGCACACGGCCATCATCGCCCGGTCGCTCGGCATTCCCGCCGTGGTCGGATTGAAGACGGCGAGCGAGGAATTTGAGACCGGCGACTACGCGCTGCTCGACGGTTACAACGGCACGGTCGTCGTCAACCCGACCGACCAGACGCTGTTTGAATACGGCCAGCTTTCGCGCATCAAGGCGTCGCTCGCGGAAAAGCTGCTGGAGATCCAGAAACAGCCCGCCGTCACGCTGGACGGAAAAATCATCCACCTCTCGGCGAACATTGAAGACCAGAACGACATTGAAGCGGTTATCGCGAACGGCGCGGAAGGCGTCGGCTTGTTCCGCACGGAATATTTGTTCATCAGCCGCGCCAGCCTGCCGAGCGAGGAAGACCAGTATAAAGCCTATCAGCAAGTCGCCGCCACGCTGAAACCGCATCCGGTCATCATCCGCACGCTCGATTTGGGCGGCGACAAGTTCGCCTCGCACCTGCAGCTCGCGCAGGAGATGAATCCGTTTCTCGGCTGGCGCGCGATTCGTTTCTGCCTCGCGCAGCCGGAACTCTTCCGCACCCAGTTGCGCGCCATCCTCCGCGCCAGCGCCGAGGGCAACGTGAAGATGATGTATCCGATGATCTCCGGTCTGGACGAACTGAACCAGGCCAACGCGCTCGTCGAAAAATGCAAGACCGAGCTGCGCGCGGAGAAAATTCCTTTTGATGAGAAAATGGAAATCGGCGCGATGGTGGAGATCCCGTCCGCCGCGCTCATCGCCGACGCGCTGGCGAAGCGGCTGAAGTTTTTCAGCGTCGGCAGCAACGACTTGATCCAATACACGCTCGCCGCCGACCGCACGAACGAAAAGGTTTCGCACCTTTACGAGCCGACGCATCCGGCGATTCTCCGGCTCATCAAGATGACCGTGGACGCCGCCCACCAGCACGGCATCTGGGTCGGTGTCTGCGGCGAGATCGCCGGCGACCCGGTGCTCGCGCCGCTGCTGATCGGCTTGGGCGTGGATGAATTGAGCGCCGCGCCGCCGGTGGTGCCGCAGGTCAAATACATCGTCCGCCGGCTCAAGCTGGCCGAGGCGCAGGAGCTGGCCGCGTTTGCGCTGCAATGCGAATCGCCGTCGGAAATTTACGCGCGCTGCCAGAAACTCGCGCGTGACACCGCGCCCAGCCTTTTCGAGAGCAAGACGTGAAGGACTTAAATAGTTGAATCGTTGAATCGTTAAATGTATTTTCCCGCCGTATTTGCCGATTCAACGATTCAACATTTTAACGATTCACTAATGAAAGTCATCATCCTGGCCGCCGGCTACGCCACGCGCCTGTATCCGCTCACCCTCACGCAACCCAAGCCGCTGCTGCCCGTCGCGGGCAAGCCGATGGTCGAGCATGTCCTCGACAACCTTGCACCGATCACCGCGATTGACCGCATTTATGTCGTGACCAATGCCAAGTTCGCCGATCATTTCCAGAAATGGTCGGAACACTACCGCGCCACGAAATCCAAATTTGATTTCACCGTCGTCAACGACCATTCCACCGACGACACCAACAAGCTCGGTGCCATCGGTGACATCAACTACGTCCTCAAAACGCAAAACGTGGATGATGACTTGATCGTCGTCGCCGGCGACAATTTGTTCAGCGACAAGCTGGGCGATTTTGGAAAATTCTGCCTCGCGAAAAACGCCCCGGCGCTCGCTGTCTATGACGTGGGCAATCTGGAGGAGATCAAAAAATATAATTCCATCACCACCGACGCCGCCGGCCGCATCACCTTCTTCGAGGAAAAACCGAAGAACCCGGTCAGCACGCTTACCGGCATCGCGCTGTATTTTTATCCCAAGGCGACGATTCCGCTCATCCAGCAATACATCGCCGAAGGCAACAATCCCGACCAGCCCGGCCGCCTCGTGCAATGGCTTTATCCGCGCACGCCGGTTTATACCTGGCGCGTGCCCGGCCTGTGGTTCGACATCGGCTCGAAGGAAACGCTCGAAGAAGCGAACCAGATTTTCGCGAAGGTTTAGGTGTCGTTGGAGAACAGTTCGGTCAGGATGAAAAACTTCTGGCCGATCAAAATCATTTTCCAACCGCGCCAATCTGTGTGAATCTGTGGCTGCAAAATGATCCATCCGACCGCTATCGTTCATCCGCAGGCGAAACTGGACGCCACCGTCAACGTCGGGCCGTATGCCGTGATTGACGCGGACGTGGCACTCGGCGCTCACTGCGTCGTCGGGCCGCACGTCTATCTCACCGGCGTCACCAAGATTGGCACGCACAACACCTTTCACGCCGGCTGCGTCATCGGCGACGCGCCGCAGGATTTGAAATATTACGGCGAGCCGACGCGCGTGCGCATCGGCGACCACAATGTTTTCCGCGAACATGTCACGGTGCATCGCGCCACCACGGCGGACGGCGAAACCATCATCGGTTCGCATAATTTTCTGATGGCGAACGCTCACGTCGGCCACAATTCCCATTTGGGCGACCACGTCATCATTGCCAACGGCGCGCTGCTGGGCGGGCATGTGACGGTCCAGGATCGCGCGTTCATTTCCGGCAACTGCCTCGTGCACCAGTTCACGCGCGTCGGCACGTTGTCCATCATGCAGGGCGGCTCGGCCATCAGCAAAGATTTGCCGCCGTTCACCATCGCGCGCGGCGACAACGGGATTTGCGGCTTGAACGCCGTCGGCCTGCGGCGCGCGGGTTTTTCGGCAGAGCAGCGGTTGGAACTGCGGAAGCTTTACCACGCCTTGTTCCGCAGCCGGAAAAATCTGCGGGCGGTCATCGCCGAAGCGCAGAAAAATTTCAGCAGCCCGGCGGCGAAAGTTCTGCTAGAGTTTGTGGTGGCCGCCAAACGCGGTTGGTGTTCCGACACCGGCCGCGCGACCAGCGAAAGCGAGAACTTATGAATGCGATCTACAAAATCATCGGCGACGACGGGCAGGAATACGGTCCGGTGACCGGTGAGCAAATCCGCGCCTGGATTGCCGGAGGACGGGTCGAAAGCCGGACGCCGGTTTTTGTGGACGGCGCGAAAGACTGGAATTTCGTCGGCCTGCTGCCGGAATTCACCAACTGCTTTGCCACGTCTGCCAAGCCGCCAACTATCGCACCGCCGACGCGCGGCCCGGCCACCGCTGGGCGGATGGCGAAAACCAATTCCAACGCGCAGGCTGGCATGGTTTTTGGGGTTTTGTCGTTGGTCTGTTGCTGCTGTGGATTTCCGTTCGGCATCCTCGGCTTGGTTTTCTCGCTGGTCGGGTTGTCGCAGATCAACGCCAATCCCGAACTTCACGAAGGTCGCGGCATGGCCATCGCCGGGCTGATCCTCTCTGGTTTGAGCCTGCTGCTGGGCGCGGGTTCGATGCTGTTCCGGCTGGCCACGATCCATCCGCACGTCATGTGGAACTTCGGGCAGTTCTGAAATGCCGGTATGCCCGCCGAATCAAAATTCATCGCACAAAAATCTCCGACGCGACTGTCGCCGATAATTTTTGCCGGCATCGTGCTGGGCGCGACGGCTGTCGGCGTGGGCGCGATGGTGTTTTTCTTCAATCCCAGCACGCACGGTTTTTATCCGGTGTGCCTGTTCCATTCGTTGACGGGACTGAACTGCCCCGGCTGCGGCATGACGCGGGCGTTGTATGCGCTGCTGCATGGAAATTTCCGGCTCGCGCTGAAGGACAACGCGCTGTTCGTTCTGGCGTTCGCCGCGCTGATCATTGGTGGCGTCCGTTTACTTTGGAAAAAGACGACCGGCCAACCGGCGGCGTTCATCGTGCCGGCAAAATTTCTGTGGCTGCTTCTCGCCACGGCGTTTGTTTTCGCGGTGATCAGAAATCTGCCGGGATTTGACTGGCTTTCACCGTGAATCAGCGGGAAGTTTTCGCTTTTGCCATCGCGCCCGCTCGTGTTCAATCTTACTTGTGAACATGACACATCCACTGACCACCACGACATTTGAACTAACCGGCTACCGCGTGGTCAAATCGTTCGGCGTCGTGCGCGGCATTGTCGTGCGGTCGCGGTCCATCGTTGGGAATTTCGGCGCGAGCATCCAGGCGATTTTCGGCGGGAACATTTCGCTCTACACCGATTTGTGCGAACAGGCGCGCGAGGAGGCGTTCAATAAAATGCTCACGCACGCCGGGCAGCTTGGCGCCAACGCGGTCATCGGCGTGCGCTACGATGCGACGGAGATCGCGCAGGGCATCACCGAGGTGTTGTGCTACGGCACGGCGGTAGCGGTCGAGGCGCAAACTCGTTGAATTGTGAATGGTTTAATCGTTGCATTCGACACGGCGCGGCGGCTTGAAGCATGAAGGCTTTAAGCACTGATTCTTTTCTGGGGCGGTCGCTGGCCAGACTGGCGGCGGCGGTGTGCCGGCGGCCGGGCTGGTTTTTATACCCGCAGATCGCGCTGTTCGTCCTGTGCGTTCTTTACACCGTTTTTTTTCTCCAGTTCAACACGAGCCGCGACGACCTCGTCGGCTCGAACAAAAAATACCACCAGAATTTTCTCCGGCTCAAAAAGGAATTTCCGCAGCAGAGCGACCTCGTCGTCGTCATCCAAAGCGAGAACGTCGAAAAAAACCGGCAATTCGCCGAGCGGATCGGCGCAAAGCTGGCGGCGGAAACCAATCTGTTCACCGATGTTTTTTTCAAGGGCGACCTGCCGATGATGGGCGCGAAAGCCTTGCTGTTCGTGCCGGAAAATGACCTGCGCAATTTGAAAAGCACGCTGCGGGATGATGCGCCGTTCATCCGCCAGTTCACGCAGACGACCAATCTGGTTTCATTTTTTGACCAGATCAACACGGCCTTCCGCACCGCGCCGCGCGAGACGAACGCGCAGACGGATTCGCTGATCGGGTCGCTGCCCGCGCTGACGCGCATCGTGACGCAGGCGGACGCGAGCCTGAACCGGCCCGGCACGCCGCCGTCGCCGGGCGTCACGGCGTTGTTCGACGCCGGCGACGAAGCCGTGCGCAAAACCTACATCACGTTCGCCAATGGGAAAATTTTTCTCGTGACGGCGCACGCGGTGACGCATGACTTGAACGGCAAAGCGGTGGAGCGCATCCGGCAGTTGATCTTGGAAACGCAAAGCGAGGTGCCCGGCCTGAATGTCGGACTCACCGGGGAGCCGGTGCTGGAACACGACGAAATGCAGCAGTCGCAAAAAGACACGACGGTCGCGAGCATCGTGGCGTTGGTGTTGTGCGCGCTCATTTTTATTTATGGCTACAGCGAAACCGGCCGGCCGGTGAAGGCGACGATTTGCCTGGTGGTTGGGCTGGCCTACACGCTGGCGTTTGCGACGGCGACGGTCGGACATCTGAACATTTTGACGATCACGTTTGTGCCGATTCTGATCGGGCTGGCGATTGATTTCGGCGTGCATCTGGTCACGCGTTACGAAGAGGAATTGCGCAAAGGCAAAACGGAGGAGCAGGCGCTGACGAAAGCCATGGTCTATACCGGCCAGGGAATTTTTGTCGGCGCGCTGACGACGGCGGGCGCGTTTCTGGCGATGTGGCTGACCAATTTCAAAGGCATCCAGGAGATGGGCATCATCTGCGGCGGCGGCCTGCTGGTCTGTTTCATTCCGATGATCACGCTACTGCCGGTGCTGCTCCTGCGCGGCCGGCAAAACGTGCTCGATCATAAAATCCAAGATGTGGAACGCCGCAAACGCATTGAAAATATCTGGCTGGAGCGGCCCGTGCTGGTGATGGCCATCGTGGGTGCGTTGTGCGTGCTGGCACTGGTGCAGGCGCGCAAGGTTTATTTCGACTACAATCTGCTGAACATGCAGAGCGCGGGCATGCCGGCGGTGTTGTTCGAACAGAAGTTGATTGATTCGGCGGACAAATCGGTGCTTTACGGAGCGGTGATCGCCGATTCCTTGCCGCAGGCCGTCGAGTTGCAAAAGCAGATTGAAAAACTGCCGACGGTCGCGTCGAACGGCGTCCAGTCCATGGCGACCTATCTCGCGGAAGATCAGACCGAAAAACTCAAGCTCATCGGCCAGATCAAAGAGGAGGTTGCGCCGTTTCAATTCAACGCGGCTGATCCGCAGGCGGTGAACATTGAGGATTTCAGCCGCACGCTATATTCGCTCTACGGCTATCTCGGCGCGGCGCTGGATGAAATCAAGGACAGCAACCCCCAATTGACCATGCAAATGGTGGCACTGCGGGAAGCCATTGACAATTTGCGCCGGGAAATGCTGACCGGCGATGTCGCGGCGCGCGCCGCGCACGCGGACAAGCTGGCGGAATTTCAGCGCGCCCTGTTCGCCGACATCCGCCAGACATTTCAAACGCTGCAAAACCAGGACGACCGCGAAAGATTGCGCGCCGAGGATCTGCCGACGGCCCTGCGCAACCGTTTTGTCGGCGTCACCGGCAAATATCTTTTGCAAGTTTATCCCAAATACGACGTGTGGCAGCGGAAGAACCAGGAAGATTTTATCACCGATCTGCGGACGATTGACCCGAACGTCACCGGCACGCCGGTGCAGCTTTACGAATACACGACCCTGTTAAAAAACAGCTACGAGTGGGCGGCGGTATATTCGCTCATCGCCATTGCGATTCTCGTGTTCGTCCATTTCCGCAGTTTAACGGCGGTAATTTTATCGCTACTGCCGGTAGGCATTGGCACGCTGTGGCTGGTCGGCCTGATGGGCTGGCTGGACATTCCGTTCAATCCGGCGAACATCATGACGTTGCCGCTGGTCATCGGCATCGGCGTGACCAACGGCATTCACATTTTGAACCGGTTCGCCGAGGAGCGCACGCCCAGCATTTTGTCCCGCAGCACCGGCAAAGCCGTGCTCGTGTCGGGATTGACGGCAATCGCCGGATTCGGCAGCCTCATGCTTGCCAAGCACCGCGGCATCCACAGTCTGGGCAGCGTGATGGCGATGGGCATAGCGACCTGCATGATCGCGGCGCTGGCTTTTTTGCCGGCATTGCTGAATTTACTGGGCCGCAAAAAGCCGTTGATAGAAAAACCCGATGCCAACAGAACATCGCCGGCACCGGGTCAGGAGGAACCGAGGTAAAACCTCAAGTTAGTGAAGAATAATTGAAAATGCTTGAAAGTCAACATCAATGTTAAAACTGACTTTTTATGCAGCTAAAATGCGCCAGAACAACACGGCATTAACGATAATGTGAATTGAGCCAATTTTTTACAATAGGTCGCGTCGCGTCGGAAATTTTGAACGCCGTTGAAAAATTAATTTTCAGCCGGCGTGGATGTTTTTCTATTCTGATTTTATGCTCTGCCGCGACCGGTATCGCCGAAGACGCCTTTCATGCCGGCCTGTTTTACGATCAATTTCCGTTGACGCTGGATTCCGGTCGGCGCACCGAAGCTGTCGGCCCGCTTTTCTATGAGCAGCAAAAGAATTCTGAAAACACTTGGGCCGTGCCGCCTGTTTTTTCTCACACCACCGACCCGACGGTGGAATATCGCGAAGATGATTTTCTTTATCCGCTGTTGACTTATGAATCCTATGGCCGGGAATATCGCTGGCAATTTTTTGAGTTGTGGAGCTTTGCCGGTGGGCTGGAGCCGAATGATGACCGGGTGAAACGGTTCACCATTTTTCCGTTTTATTTTCAACAGCGCTCGCCGGACGCCAGTGAAAACTACACGGCGCTGATTCCGTTTTACGGGCATCTCCAGCACCGGCTGTTCCGTGACAAAATCTTTTTCGTGATGTTCCCGCTCTACGGCCAGTCACAGAAGAAGGACGTGGTCACCGACAATTATCTCTTCCCGTTTTTCCATCTGCGTCACGGCGACGGATTGTCCGGCTGGCAATTCTGGCCGCTGGTCGGCAACGAGCACAAAATCGTCACCACCCTGACCAACGGCTTCGGCGATACGACCATCGTGGGCGGCCACGACGATTTTTTTGCGCTGTGGCCGATTTATTCCAAAATAACCGAAGGCATCGGCACCGAAGAAGTGGCGAAATCCTGGACCGTGCTGCCGCTGTATTTGCAGTCGCGTTCGCCCAAACGCGACGTCACCGACGTGCTGTGGCCGTTCTTCAGTTGGATTGATGACCGTGGGAAAAAATACCACGAATGGCAGGGGCCGTGGCCGTTTGTGATTTTTGCGCGCGGCGAAGGCAAGACCACCACGCGCTTCTGGCCGCTGTTCAGCCGGTCGCACAACGATGTTCTGGAAAGCGACTCCTATCTCTGGCCGATTTACACATTCAAGCGCACGCATTCCGACCCGCTGGACCTGTGGCGCACGCGCATCTTTTTTTATCTGTATGAAAATACGGTCGAAAAAAACACCGCGACCGGCGTGGAAAAACGGCGCGTGGATATGCTGCCATTCTTCACTTACCACCGCGATTTCAACGGCAACACGAGGTTGCAAATCCTCGCGCCGGTCGAGCCGGCCGTGCCGAACAACCGCGGCATCGAGCGCAACTGGTCGCCGCTCTGGTCCGTCTGGGTTTCGGAAAACAACCCGCAAACCGGCGCCAGCAGCCAGTCATTTTTATGGAATCTCTATCGCCATGAAAGCACGCCGACCGCAAAAAAATGCTCGCTCCTGTTCGGTCTTTTCCAGTATCAATCTGACTCGGATTTGAAAAGGATGCGCCTGTTTTACATTCCGGTATTCAGCACGCATCCCCAAACCGGCCGGCTGGCGGATTTATAGGTTATGTTTCAAAACATTGGTGAAATTGTCCTGCTGTTCTGGCGCACGCTGTGCGCCCTGCCGTTTGCGTGGCGGCAGCGGCAGAAAGTCTTGGACCAATTTTTTGAAATCGGCAACGCCAGCCTGTTGATGGTCTGCGTGCTATCTTTTTTCATCGGCGCGGTCATCGCATTGCAAACCGGCCCGGTGCTGGTGGAACGCGGCCTGGCCAGCGCGGTCGGCGGCATCGTCGGCATTTCCGTGGCGAAGGAACTCGCGCCGGTGATGATGGCCATCCTGATCGCCGGGCGCATCGGCTCGGCGATGGCGGCGGAGATCGGCTCGATGCGCGTGTATCAGGAAATTGACGCGCTGCGCACGATGAACATCAACCCGATCCACTATCTCGTCCTGCCGCGCATTCTCGCGATGGCATTCGCGCTGCCGCTACTGGTCATTTTCGCCATCCTCGTCGGCTGGTTTGGCGGCGCAGTCGTGGCCGCTTCCAACAGCCATATCGGCGTTCCGTTCCAGGCTTTTTTTGACGGCCTGCGCGACATCGTTGATCTCCAGGACGTGGCGAACGGCGTGTTCAAAAGTTTTTGTTTTGCGATCATCATCGGGGCCGTTTCCTGTCATCAAGGCTTGGTGACCATCGGCGGGCCGCGCGGCATCGGCCGGTCGGTCACGAAAGCGGTGGTGAACTCCATCGTGCTGATCGTGGTTTTTGACTACATCCTCACGCGCTTCCTGCTGAAATCATGATGAATCAACCTGACATCAACTCCGGCGTCAGCCTGCGGGTGCGCGGCCTGTGTAAAAGTTTTGGCGGACAGGAAGTGCTCAAGGGCATTGATTTGGACGTCCGGCCGGGGGAAATTTTTGTCATCATGGGGCCGAGCGGCAGCGGTAAAAGTGTTTTGCTCAAGCATCTCATCGGCCTCGAAACGCCGGATGCCGGAGAGATTCTGATCAACGGCGAGTCTGTTGAATCACCTGAAATCGCCGCCAAATACCGCATGGCGCTGGTGTTCCAATCCGGTGCGCTGCTGAATTCCCTGACGGTCGGTGAAAACGTCGGGCTTTATCTCACCGAACACCGGCTTAAGTCGCCGGAAGAAATCAAGCGCATCGTCGCGGAAAAACTCGAGACCGTCGGCCTCACGGATGCCGTGGACAAAATGCCCGGCGACCTTTCTGGCGGCATGAAAAAGCGCGCCGCCATCGCCCGCGCGCTGGTCATTGACCCGCAACTGATCCTTTACGACGAACCCACGAGCGAGTTGGATCCGCTTTCCGCCGTGGTCATCGGCGAGGAAATTTTGGAGTTGAAACGGAAAATCCATGTCACCTCCATCGTGGTTTCGCACGACCGCGACCTGGCATTTGGCGTGGCCGACCGCATTGCCATCATCAACGAAGGCCGCATCCTCACCATCGGCACGCCCGACGAGGTGAAACAGTTCAACGACCCACTCATCCAGAAATTTTTGCACGCCGATTTCAAACGCGATCCTGAATCCAAACCTTTATGAAAAATTCTCTCGAAACCAAGCTTGGTGTCTTTGTCGTGCTCGCCATCTTCGCCGCCATCTTCATCCTTGAAATGGTCGGCGGCGCGGGCATTTTCCAGCGGGGCTACCGCGTCAGCGCCCAGTTTGACACGGTGCAGGAATTAAAAGTGGGCGACAGCGTCAAGATGGCCGGCGTCGAAATCGGCCGCGTCGAAAAAATCACGCTCGCCAACGGCAAGGTCACGGTGGCGATGAAACTGCATCCCGATGCCGTCGTCAAAACGGACAGCCAGGCGGTCATCAAATTCGCGGGCTTGATGGGCCAGAATTTTGTCGCCATCAACTTTGGCACGCCCGGCGCGCCCAAGGCCGACGAAGGCGCGGTGCTGGAATCTACGGAACAGCCGGACTTGAGCGCCATCATGGCCAAGCTCGACAAGGCCGCCGGCGGTATCGCCAATGTGGCGCAAAGTTTTTCCGGCGACAGCATCAACAATTTGATGGGGCCGTTGACGGATTTGATCAAGCAAAACAGCGCACGCATCACCGCCACGCTTTCCAACATGGCCAACATTTCGGGCCAGATCGCCAGCGGCCAAGGCACGGTCGGCAAGGTCATTTATCAGGACCAGCTTTATGATTCCGCGATGTCCACCGTGACGAATCTGCAGGACGCGGTGGCCCAGGCGAAACAACTGGTCAACGGCATCAGCAGCGGTCAGGGCACGCTCGGCAAGCTGGCCACCGACGACGCGCTCTACACCTCCACCACCGCTTCGATGACGAACCTGAACCAGATTTTGTTCAAGATCAACCACGGGGACGGCACGATGGGCAAACTGGTGAACAGCCAGGAATTTTACAGCAACGCCAAACTATCGCTGCAAAAACTGGACAAGGCTGCCGACAGCCTGGAAGATACCGGGCCGTTGAGCGTCGTCGGCATCATCGTCGGCCGGGTCTTTTAAGCCATAGCTTCGACGCCCCGTCGCAGAAAAGTGTTGGCGACGTTATTTGCTGGGACTGAAAAATTGCGACGGGAGCGTCGCAGTTACGTTCAGGCCAAGCCGAGATTTTTCAACACCTGCACCGTGGAGTGTGATTTGTTCAGCGTGTAGAAATGCAGGCCCGGCACGCCGGCGCGCAGCAATTCCTCGCATTGCCGCGTGGCGTATTCGATGCCGAATTCCAGCGCGGCGGCCTCGTCATTTCCCAGCGCTTCCAGCTTGGCGCGGAGTGGCGGCGGAATTTTTGCACCGCAGAGCTGGGTGAACTTGAGGATTTGCGTCGCGTTCAAAATTGAAATCACGCCGGGCACAATCGGCACGCGCACACCCAGTTTGCCGGCGACGTGATCGCGGAATTCAAAAAAATCCGCGTTGTTGAAAAACAATTGCGTCAGCACAAAATCCGCGCCGGCGTCCACCTTGGTTTTCAAATGATTCCAGTCGGCGTGCTTGCCTTCTTTGCAGGCGACGTGGCCTTCGGGAAATCCGGCGACGCCGGTGGAAAAATCGCCGGCCGCGCGGATGAACTCGACGAGCTGCGAGGAAAATTCAAAACCGCCGGGCGTGGGCTGGAATGCGCCGCCGCCGGGCGGATCGCCGCGCAGCGCAAGTATGTTTTTGCAGTTGAGCGCGCGAATTTTTTCGAGCAGCGCACGGACTTCGTCGCGGGTGTGGTTGACGCAGGTGAGATGCGCGAGCGCGGTGAGCCGGTGTTCACGCTGGATGCGATCCACGATCATCAACGTCTTGTCGCGCGTTGTGCCGCCCGCGCCGTAGGTCACGGAGCAATAATCCGGCTTGGTTTGCCGCAGCGCCGGAATGGCTTTTTCAAACAGGTTGCGGTCGCCCTCGTCCGTTTTGGGTGGAAAAAATTCAAAGGAGATGACCGGCTGGCTGGCCGCCCGCTTGGCCGCGTAAATGTCGCGAATGAATTCCATTTGGAGTGCGGATTGTGCCGGAAAAAATGGAGAAGGGAAAACAAAAAGCCCCTTCCGGTTTCCCGAAAGGGGCTGGTGATTCAAGTCAAATTAGAACGTGTAGATGGCCTGAGCCGCCAACATGAACGCATTCTGTTGTTGATTGCCGGTGTTGCTGGTGAATCCATAAAGACCATTGTCGTTATTGGAGTGATCCCAGCGGGCTTCCAAGCGGGTCAGCACGTTTGCCCAGAGCGCATATTGAAGAGTGACCGTGATTTCTTGAGCTTGGTTGGCGTAATTAGCGCTAGACCACGTCCCATTTTGATAGCTAGTTTCATTTGGTAGAGTAGTATAATTTGGGGAATAACCATAGGATCCGTAGATGCCAGCCGCATCCAGATTTTTGCCATCGTAATACTCTGCACGCAGGTTGAGGCTCAACTTGTCGTTGAACTGATAGGTGCTATAGACCGCAGTATCCCATGCGTTTTGAGCAATATCAGCCGCCGTCAAGTAGTCAAACGAAGCGCCAAACTTCAACGCAGCGACCGGGGTTGGCAACGTGACGCCAGCATAAAAGGTTCTGGCACCCTGACCACCATTGCGACTGCCACCATTGTTGTCAACATTGCCACCAGAAATGATCGTGGCAACTGACAGGGTAGCACCTTTGGCCCAGCCAAAGCTGTCCGGCGCGGTCAATGTCGGACCCCACATGAGGGTCGGATGATACAAGCCAGTGGTCTGGTTGTTATAGGACGTGGCGGTGTTGGCATTGTAAGCACCGTAGCCACCATAGGAATTATCGCAGATGCCGAGCTGCATGGAAAGCCAGTCAGTCGCCTTGTAGTTACCCAAAAGACCCGCTTGGGTTGACGGCTCCATATTATAGCCATAGGAATGGCTGAAGTTCGGGTTGTTGGCGGAAGTGGTGCTTTCATAACCAACGATGGTGTCGAAAATACCAAGTTTCCAGTCAATGCCATTGCCCACCGGCGTGCGCAGGGTGACGTAGGCCTGACGGATGTTGTTCGGGAGGCCCATGTTGTTAGCCACTGGTCCCACCATGAATTCAACATGATAGCCGGAAGCCCACGGGCTTTCATCCATCGGCTTGTCAATGGCGATATCAACCACATTCAGGTTGATGGCGTTGGGAGCGCTGCCGTAGTAGTAATTCGGCGAGCCGCCGCTGCTGCCGTTGGGGTTGAATTGCGCCGCCAAGTCAACGTAGCCGCTGATGGTGGTGTTCGACAGCGCAGTGTTCACCTGGCTGATTTTCGTTTCGTCTGCACGGGCGGGCGAGATCAAACTGACCACGCCGACTGCCGCGAGACCCAATGTCCATTTATTAAACTTCATCTGGTTCCTCCGATGTTGTTTGGTTATTTGTTTGTTTTACCTGCATTTACGGGACAAAACCTGTTTGC
>Ga0182030_10007807_pt1 | contig 22259 bp, 21 predicted proteins | sample 812S3MmetaG_FD_121299 | JGI IMG/M metagenome (GOLD analysis project Ga0182030, IMG submission 121299) | Permafrost microbial communities from Stordalen Mire, Sweden - 812S3M metaG (Illumina Assembly) | ecosystem: Environmental > Terrestrial > Soil > Wetlands > Permafrost | place: Sweden... | reverse complement strand
CGTCGCGCGCGACAACGCGCTCCGCCTCGGCGCCTACAACGTCGCGTGGCGCCAGGGTGACCTCTTCGCCGCGGTCGCCCTGCCGGCGCGCTTCGACCTCATCACGGCGAACCCGCCCTACATCGCCGTGGGGGACTTCGCTTCACTCCAGGCCGAGGTCCGCGACCACGAGCCGCGCCTCGCCCTCGACGGCGGCGACGACGGCCTCTCGCTCGTGGGCCGCGTCGTCGCAGGAGCGCCGGCCCGGCTCGTATCGCCCAGTGGCGTCCTCGCGGTCGAGGTGGGCGCCGGCCAGGCCACGGCTGTGGTCGAACTGTTCGAGCGCGCGGGCTTCGCGGAGATCGAGGTAAAGCGCGACTATGCCCGCATCGAGCGGGTCGTCAGCGGCATGCTAAGAGGGGGCTGACTCCTTCGACTGCACGCTCGATGTTCTGGCCCGTCTCGTTGATGCTCTCCGCCGCCCTCATGGGCGTCCTCTATCTCTGGTCGACGCGCACCTTCCCGGCGCTCCGCCACCGCCGTCGGGCCGTGGCCCTCTCGCTGGGTGGGCTCGTCGTCGCGCAGCTGGTGATGCGCTGGATCGTGGTGCTCTGGCACTTCGGCAATCCGGTGCAGACCGCGCTCATCGTGGTCCTGATGACGCTCGCCATGGCCGCGGTGCCCATCGCCGTGATGCGCGTCGTGGGATGGCTCGCCGAGCGCATCGCGAAGAGGCGCCGTCCCGCCGCGCCACCGCCCGAAGGCGTGATGACTCGCCGCCAGGTGGTCGAGGCCGTGGGCGGCGTCGCGATGATCGGCGTGACGGGGGCGACGCTCGGCTGGGGAGCCATTTGGGGTCGTCACGAGTTCGAGCTGGTCGAGCTCCCGGTGCGCATCGCGGCGCTGCCGCGGGCCCTCGACGGCTACGTCATCGCGCAGGTCAGCGATCTCCACGCGGGCACGTACATCGGTGAGCGCGAGCTCGACGAGGGGTTCGAGCGCGTCCGCAGGGCGAAGCCGGATCTCGTCGTCGTCACCGGCGACATGATCGACTTCGACCCCGCCTACGCGCCGCTCGTCGCCCGCAAGCTCGCCGAGCTCGCCCCGCGCGACGGCGTGTACGCCTGCCTCGGCAACCACGACTACTACACGGGCTGGGACGAGGTGGTCGCCAGCCTGAGCGCCGCCGGCATCCACACGCTCGTCAACGAAGGGACCGTCATTCGCCCGCGCGACGGCGGCGGCTTCGCCCTCCTCGGCGTCGACGACCGCTGGGGTGGACGTTACGGCAGCCCGGGCCCCCGCCTGGACGATGCGCTTTCGACCGTGCCAGGCTCGCTGCCGCGCATCCTTCTCTCGCACCAGCCCGTGACCGTCGACCGCTGGCCGGGCAAGGTCGCCCTCCAGCTCTCGGGGCACACGCACGGCGGACAGATCAACCCCGGCTTCCGCCCGGTGGACCTCTTCATGTCGTACGTCGCGGGCCTCTACCGAGTCGGCGGCACGACTCTCTACGTGAACCGCGGCTTCGGCACGGTGGGACCTCCCTCGCGCGTCGGCGCGCCGCCGGAGGTCACGCGAATCGTGCTCGTCGCCGCGTAGGCCGTGTCAGAATCCGCGCCTCGCACCATGCGCCTCGCACTGCTCGCTCTCCTGGCAACCACCGCGTGCGTCCAGGCCGGGGGCCGCGAGGCCGGAGTGGACGACGTCGGCGCTTCCGGACGGCGCAGCAAGCCGGACCTCGAGGCGGCACGCGAGCTCGATCAGCAGGGCGTGCGTGCCTTTCGCGACGGGCGCTCCTCCGACGCCATCCGTTACTTTCTCTCGGCGTATCGCCTCGGCGCGCCATCGAGCGAGCTGTGGAACGTGGCCCGGAGCCGCGAGCGCATGGACGACGCAGAGACCGCCGCCGGCGCGATCGAGCAGTACCTCGCGCAGCAGGACCTCTCCCCTCAGGACCGCGCCGAGGCGGAGCGGGAGCTCCAGGCTCTCCGCGCGCGACCGTCGGTGCTCACCGTGATCACCGTCCCCGCCGGCGCGGTGGTGACCGTCGACGGCAAGCAAACGGCGGGACCGACGCCGGTGTCGCTCGAGATCCGACCCGGGCCGCACACCATCGCCGTGCATCACGACGGCTACACGACCCAGACGCGCCCCCTCGAGTCGCGGTTCGGCCGAGCCGTCATCGTCTCGCTCGACCTCGCGGGCGGCGGGCCCGGGAAACGCTGAGGAGCCACCATGTTCGTGCCAGCCTCCCTTTCGGGAGCCTGGTATGGACAAGGAGCTCGCAAGCTCGCTCTCATGTACGCGACCCTCTTCGACTTCGACGGCGTGCTGGTCGACAGCGAGCCCGTTCACCTGGCCGCCTTCAACGACGTCCTCGCGCCGCAGGGCATCGAGCTCGCGCATCACGAGTACGTCGAGCGCTACCTCAGCCTCGATGACGCCGGCGTCTTCCGCGACGCGCTCTCGCGCAGGCAGCGGACGCTGCGCGAAGAGGAGGTGCGCGCGCTGGTCGAGGCGAAGCACCCGCGATTCCTCGCCCGCTTCGCCGACTCCTTCCGCGTCTTCCCCGGCGCCGTGGAGCTCCTTGCACGCCGCGCGGAGCGGGGGCCCGTGGGCATCGTGTCGGGCGCGCTCCACGAAGAGATCACCTTCGCCCTCGACCGCATGGGGGCGCGCGGCGCGGTCCGCTTCATCGTCAGCGCCGAGCGGACGACCGCCCCGAAGCCCGATCCCGCGCCGTACCTGCTCGGCCTCGACGAGCTGCGACGCCTGGGACACGACGGCGGCGTCGTCGTGGTCGAGGACTCCCCGGGGGGCGTCGTGTCCGCGAAGAAGGCGGCCCTGCGCTGCGTGGCGGTTGCGCACTCGTGCGGGCACGACGAGCTGTCGCGCGCGGGAGCCGACGCCGTCACCGCCGATCTCGTCTCGCTGACCGACGCGCTCCTCGAAGGGTGAGCGGTGCCGGGGGCCGTCCCTCTCGCGCTGGCCGTCGCCGCGCAGCTCGCCCTCGCCTCCCCGGGCCCGGATGCGTGGAGGCGCGCCGAGCTCGGAGGCGTCCGCGGCATCACCGTCGGCCCCATCGAGAACGGCTACCACCCCGGCGTCGGATACGGTTCGCCCGCCTACGATCGCACCCTCGCCGAGTCGCGCGCGATGGGCGCCACCTGGGTCGCCGTCACCCCCTTCGGCCGCGTGTCCGATCTCTCCGGCTCGGGCGTCGACCTCACCTTCGAGGCGCCCTTCCCCGAGAACCGCGTCGCCATCACCCGCGCCATCGAGATGGCGCACGCGCGGGGGCTGCGCGTCATGCTCGTCCCGCACCTTTGGGTCGAGTCCGGGGAGTGGCGCGCCCTCATCGATCCGAAGACCGACGACGGCTGGTCGCGCTGGGCCGAGAGCTACGGCCGCTTCGTCCGCGCGTGGGCCGACGTCGCGGAGTCGTCGCGCGCCGACATGCTCTCGGTCGGCGTCGAGCTCCGCTCCTGGGTGACGACGACGCGCGCCCCGAGCTTCGCCGCCCTCATCGAGGACGTGCGGCGCATCTACGGAGGCGTGCTCACCTACTCGGCGAACTGGGACGACGTCGAGGACACGGTCATCCTCGGCGACGTCGACGTCATCGGGGTCAACGGGTTCTACCCGCTCGCCGACGAAGCGGACGCCTCCCCGGACAAGCTCCGCGAAGGCGGCGAGCGGGTGCGCGCCCGGGTGCACGCACTGGCCGAGCGCTGGCAGCGGCCCGTGCTCTTCACGGAGATCGGGTACACCACACGTCCCGATCCCGCGGTGCGCCCATGGGAGTGGCCGGACACGATGAGCCACGTGACGGTCGACGAGGCCGCGCAGGCCGCTGCGTACCGGGGCCTCGTCGCGCCGCTGCTCGATGAGCCGGACTTTGCCGGGTTCTTCGTGTGGCGCTTCTACGCGGATCCGGACGACGCGTCGCAGGAGGCCCCGTGGGGCTTCTCGCCGCGAGGCAAGCTCGCGGAGCTGGTCATCCGCGACGCGTTCGCGGCCCGCTGGGCGAGCGATCCGTGGTGGATACACGGGCGGTGGACACGCGCCGAGACGCCGGGCTTCTACCGCTAAGTTGGCCCGCGCCGCGGGGCCGCTCCTATCCTCGCCCCGCGGCCGATGTCCTTTCTCTCCCGTGCGATGGTGCCGCTGCTCGCGCTCGGCGCAGGGACCTGGCTCGGCATGGGGCGGCCCGATCTGCGGACGATGTCGGCCGCGAGCGCGGGGGCGCCGGACGTCGTCCGCTCGGTCACCCGCTACGTCACCGGGGCCGCGCACCAGGCGGCGCCGGACCTCGTCCCCCCGCCTCCGCTCGAGCGCGAGCCGTCGACGGTCGACGCCTCCGCGCTCCCGGATCCGCCCTCCCCCTTCCCGCGCCTCAACCCCGAGGGCCGCGCCGAGAAGGCCTGGCTCCTCGCCGAGGGCCCCACGCACGCCGCCGGCGACGGTCGCCGCCTCGTTACCTTCACCTTCGACGACGGCCCCTTCCCCGAGACGGCGCCGACCGTCCTCCACATCCTCGATCAGCACCGTATCCGCGCGGCCTTCTTCCTCATCGGCGGGTACCTCGAAGGCACCACGCCGCACGCCGTCGAGACGCGCCTCTGGGCCAAGCGCATCGCCGACGCGGGGCACTTCGTCGGCAATCACACGCGCGACCACAGGCTTCTCACGTCGCTCCCCCATGCGGCGGCGCTCGCGGAGATCGACGACTCGGCCGCGAGCATCGAGCGCGCCACCGGCAGCCGCCCCATCCTCTTTCGGCCGCCCTACGGCGAGGTCGATCCGTGGCTGGAGGGAGTCCTCCGCGAACGCAAGCAGGAGCTTCTCTTCTGGAGCATCGACGTCGAGGACATGAAGAAGACCGACCCCGACGAGATCGTGACGCTCCTCGAGCATCAGCTCGAATACAAGAGCGGCGGGGTCGTCCTCCTCCACGACATGCACTGGCCCTCGGTGAAGGCCTTCAACCGCCTCCTCCGGTGGCTCGACGCCGACCGCTGGGATCCCGCCCACCCGGAGAAGCCGGGCTGGGACATCGTCGACCTGGCGGAGTACCTGCGCGCGACGGCCGCCGCCCCGCAGCCGTATGCCTCGCGCGAAGAGCTGGAACGCGCGAGGCAAGGGGCGCAAAACCACGCGGCCGGCCACCGCTAGTCGCTACAGCGACGCCGCCGACACCGCTTCGACGAGCACCTTCATCAGAACGTCCCGCAGCGCGACGCGGTCGATCTTCTTCTTCTGGTCCAGCCACTCCAGCGTCGCCGACTCGACGAAGCCCACCCACCCTCGCAGCGCCACCCGGACGAGCGGGCCCCGCGCATCGTCCGGCGCCGCCTCGACCAGGCGCGCGCAGAACGCGTCGCGCGTCGCGTCGACGATCTTCGTCACCTCGGTGTCTGCGCCAACGCCGCTGCGGAGGAGCGCCTGGTAGGGCTTGCCGTGCCTGGCGACGTAGTCGACGTACGCATCGAGGCCCGCCCGCAGCCGCTCGAGCGGGTCCATCCCGTCGGGCGTCGCCGTGCGCTCGAGGAGCTGCCGCGCCGCCTCGCGCACGGTCTCGATGTAGAAGTGCCGCTTGGTCGGGAAGTAGTGATAGAGGAGGCCCTTCGAGATGCCGGCGTCCTGCGCCAGCTCGTCGATCGACACGTCGTCGTAGGTGCGCTGGCTGAAGAGCTCCATGCCGAGGGCCACCAGCTGCCGGCGGCGCTCCTCCACGTCGAGGCGCGTGCGCGGCGGCTCGACGCGAGCAGCTGCACGTCGGGCAGGCACCCACGTGGGGTAGCAGAGCATTGACTCTCGTTCAATTGGGACGAGGCCTTCGTGGCCCGCAACGGCGGCTAGTCGACCTTCGGGAGACTGTGCCGTGTGATCCACACGGCCTGGCTCTCAGGTGCCGGTCATCTCCTGGCAGATGCGGCCGGCGTTGCCGGAGAGGCTCTTGCCGTCGATCTTCACGGGGCAGTAGTCGCCGCCGCGGACCGAGTCGACGAAGTTCACGACGAGCGGGTCGTTCCACTGGCGCGCGCCGTCGAAGCGCGCGCGGATGACACCGCGCTTGTCGAGGATCCACGTCTCGGGGAAGAGATGCGTCCCGAACTTGCCGTGGACGATGTCGGCCTCGGGATCGAAGAGGACCATGAAGGGGGGCTCGCCCTTGAGCACCGTCTGGAGCGTCGGCTTCACGTCCTCGGGGCCCGCGTCGGTGGAGACGGTCACGACGATGACGTCCGGCCGGTCGCGGAGGATGACGGCGAGCTCGGCGAGCTCGGGCATCTCTTCGAGGCAGGGGCCGCACGTCTTCGTCCAGAAGTTGAGCACCACGACCTTGCCGCGCAGGCTGTCGAGGGTCACGGTCGCCCCGTGGAGGTCTTTCAGGGAGAACTCCGGCGCGCGGCGGTCGGCGGCCAGGTAGTCGGGGTGCAGGTAGCACGCGGCGCTGCACACGCGCCGCATCTCGCCATCCTTCGTCACGGCGACGAAGCCGTACACGAGGAGCGCGGCGACGACGACGAACGCGATCTGCGCGAGGATGGACCCGACGTTCACCGGGGGCGGGTCGGGGGCAGCGGGCATGGACGCAGTATGCCTAGTAGGAGGCGGGCTGTCAGGCTACACGCTCCGGAGCCCAGCCCGATGCGCCGCAAGTCCCGCCTCTTCGCCGTCGCCGAGTACCTGCGCGGGCGGCGCACGGGCGTCACCGCCGAACAGCTCGCCGAGCGCTTCGGCGTCACCGTACGCACGATCTACCGCGATCTCGACGCCCTGAGGGACGCGTCGCTCCCCGTGCAGGCCGAGCGCGGCCCCGGGGGCGGCTACGCGCTCGATCGCGCTTACACGCTGCCGCCGGTCAACTTCACGCCGCGCGAAGCCGCGGTGCTCGTCGTCCTCGGCCGCTTCGCGACGGAGACCCGCCTCGTGCCGTTCGTCGACACGCTCGAGAGCGCTCTCTCGAAGGTGCGCGGCGCCCTCACCGCGGGCCAGCAGCGCGAAGCCCTCGCCCACGCCGAGAAGCTCACCTTCGCCGCCGTCCCCGCCCTGCCGACGCGCCCCGCCGTCCGCCGCGCCATCGAGGAAGCATGGTTCGAGCAGCGTCCCATCCGCGTGAAGTACCGCCGCGGCGACGGCTCGCCGAACGAGCGCACCGTACGCATCACGCGCGTGCTCATGGAGCGGACGATGACCGTGCTCGAGTGCGAGGACACCGAGACGCGGGAGACCCGCGGCGTGCGCCTCGATCGGATCGACGTCGTGGAGCTGCTGGAGCGATCCTGACCGCCGTCGACCTGGACCGCGCCGCGCGCTTCTGGGAGGCGGTGCTCGTCACGACGCTCAAGCGCGAGAGCGTCCCGGGCACCGACATGGCCATCTTCCCGCACGGCGACGGCAACGAGGCCGGCGGCGCGCTGGTGCGGCGCGGGGGCAAGCCCTCGGCGACGGGGACGCTCGTCTACCTCGACGCGAAGGGCGACCTCGACGCGGCCATCGCGCGCGCCGAGAAGGCGGCCGGCAAGCTGGCCGTGCCCAAGACGGACATCGGCAAGGACGGCGCGTTCGCGGTCGTCGTCGACACCGAGGGCAACGCCGTCGGGCTGCACGTGCATCGCGCGTAGGTCGCCCCGAGGGGCCGGCATGACGGAGGGCGGCGCGCCGACTACACTCTTGCCCATGGGGCCACAGTGAAGCCGGCGCGTCGCGACATCCTGACCGGGTCGGCCGCCGTCGCCGCCGCGGCGCTCCTCGGTTGCCGCGCGTCGAGCGCTCCCGCCGTCGTGTCGGTCTCCCAGCGGCGCGTGCTCCACACGCTCCCCGGCATGCCCACCCTCGAGGGCGCGGGGGTGCGCCTGACGCGCGCCATCGGACAGCCGGCGCTGCGGAACCTCGACCCGTTCATCCTGCTCGATCGTATCCATTCCGACGATCCCGACGCCTACGCGCGCGGCTTTCCCGATCACCCGCACCGCGGCTTCGAGACGGTGACCGTGATGCTCGACGGGCGCATGCGTCACAAGGACAGCCGAGGCAACCACGGTCTCATCACCGGCCGGGGCGCCCAGTGGATGACCGCCGGGCGAGGCATCGTGCACTCGGAGATGCCCGAGCAGGAGCAGGGCATGCTTCACGGCTTCCAGCTGTGGGTGAACCTGCCCGCGCGCGAGAAGATGTGCCCGCAGTACTACCAGGATCTCGCGCCCGCCCAGCTCGGCGAGGCGGCGCTGTCCGCGGGCGGACGGGTCCGCGTCATCGCGGGCCACGCGAACGGCGTCGCCGGACCGCTGCGGGATCGGCCCACCGAGCCGTCGCTCATGACGCTGGACCTCGCCGACGACGCGCCGTTCGAGCTGGAGGTCCCCGCCGCGCACACCGCCTTTGCCTTCGTGTACGCGGGCTCGGTGGACATCGGTCCGGAGGGCTCCGCGACGAGGGTGACCGACGGGACGCTCGCCGTGCTGGGAGAGGGCAACCGCGTGCGCCTCCGCGCGCTCGACCAGGCCGCTGGCGTGCTCCTCGCGGCGGCCCGCCCCCTCCACGAGTCCATCGTCCAGCATGGCCCCTTCGTGATGAACACCGAGGAAGAGATCCAGCGCGCCTTCGCGGACTACCGCGCGGGAGTGCTCGACCGCGGCGGGTGAGCGATCGCGCGGGTCGTGGGCCTCGCAGCCTCCGATCACGACGTGATCGCGCGGGTCGTGGGCCTCGCAGCCTCCGATCACGACGTGATCGCGCGGGTCGTGGGCCTCGCAGCCTCCGATCACGACGTGATCGCGCGTGTCATGGGCCTCGCAGCCTCCGATCACGACGTGATCGCGCGTGTCGAGGGCCTCGCAGCCTCCGATCACGACGTGATCGCGCGTGTCGAGGGCCTCGCAGCCTCCGATCACGACGTGATCGCGCGTGTCGAGGTCGTCGTCACCTCTGTCGCGGCCCCGCGCGTGTCGGGAGACCTCGGGCGCGTCATCGTTCTTTGACGCACCGCGGTCGTGACAATGGGGTGCGCCGGGGGCGGGTGGAGCACCGTCCGGGTGCTCTTTTCTGTCGCCGCCTACCCTATTGAAATCACGTGCGGATCGGGTGCCGCAGCCACCCCTCTCCCCGGGTCCGCGCGACTTTCGAGTCGTGACCGTTGTGACTTGTCACGAATACAGGGTGAAGGGCACGCGACGGCACCGGCACGATGCACGGGCCACCGGGTGCGCCACGCGAACGAAGGCACGGTCATGCGTATTCATCCTCTCGCAGCGCAGGTTCTCGGTTTCATCGCCGGTCTCCAGAAGCACTACGCCAACGCGACGCTCGTCCTCGATAACAAGAGCTACCCCGTCGCGGAGCTCGTGCAGATGTTCCAGGGTTGCAGTGACGCTGCAGCGGCGGCCACGGCGGCCGACGCGCAGCGGACGACCGCGGTGAAGGCGGCCGAGGCGTTGGCGGCGCAGGTCGGCCCCATCGCGGTGTCCCTCAAGAAGACGGTGCTGGCCGCGTACGCCAGCAACGCCACGGTCCTCGCCGACTTCAGTCTGGACCCCCCGAGGGTGGCGGTGAAGACGGCCGAGGTGAAGAGCGCAGCCGCGGTCAAGGCGGCTGCGACGCGGAAGGCGCTGGGAACCAAGGGCCCCCAGCAGAAGAAGCTGGCCCTGAAGGCGCTCGCGGCGACCTCGACGCCGGCGGAGCCGACCGCGGTGGCGCAGGCCACCCCGTCGGTGCAGGTCCCCGCGAAGGCCTGAGCCGGGTGAGCCGCGCGGCACGACCTCTCCGGGGTCGCGCCGCGCGGCATCGCTTCCCCCGTCGAGGGGATCCTTGACGTCGTGTCGAGATGTACGACACTCCAGACGCTCTCGGACGTCGTCGACGCGCGACGCCAGATCGACGACCTCCTGGCCAAGGGCTGAGCGATGACGACCGCCACGGCTTCTCCGCCCGCCAGGAGCGCGCTCTCGCTCCCCGGTTTTCGCGCGTTCCTCGCGACCTTCATGCTCGCGATGATGGCCGACAACATCGAGCACGTGATCAGCTACTGGGTCATCTTCCACAAGTTCCACTCGCCCGCGCTCGGCGGCTTCGCGGTGATCTCGCACTGGGTGCCGTACCTCGGGTTCTCGGTCTCGGTCGGCGCGCTCAACGACCGCTTCGATTCGCGTCGCATCATCCAGGCCGGGATGGGGCTCTTCATCCTCGCGTCGGTCGGCTGGGGATACTTCTTCGTCACCGATTCCCTCCGCATGTGGCACGCGATGGTGCTCCTCGTGCTTCACGGCTGCGCGGGCGTCCTGTGGCAGACGTCGAGCCAGATGCTCCTCTACGACATCGTCGGGCCGGCGCTCCTTCCGAGCGCGGTGCGGCTCAACGCCACGGCACGCTACCTCGGCGTCCTCGTCGGGCCCGCGGTGGGCGGCGCCATCATGCTCACGCTCGGCCCTTCGCGCGGCATCTTCCTCGACACGGCGTTCTACCTGCCGCTCCTCTTGTGGCTCGTCCGCGCGCCGTACGGGCGCCACCACCGGGGCGACGCCGCGCCGCCGAAGCGCGCCGTCCGCGGCCTGGCCGACATCGTCCAGACGATCCGCGACGTGCGCCACCTCCCCGTCCTCGGCACGATGATCCTGCTCGCGGGCGGCGCCTCGTTCTTCATCGGGAACAGCTACCAGGCGCAGATGCCCGGCTTCGCGACCGATCTCGGCCACGGCGATCCCGGGACGTCGTACAGCATGCTCCTCGCGGCCGACGCCGCGGGCGCGCTCGTCGCGGGGTTCCTGCTCGAGATTCGCGGCGGCACCTTCCTGAAGACGCAAGCGTCGTCGGCGATGAAGCTCGCGATGATGTGGGCCGCTGCGCTCGCGTGCTTTGCCTGCGTGAGGTCGTATCCGGTCGCGCTGGCGCTCCTCTTCACCGCCGGTTTCTTCGAGCTCTCGTTCAGCAGCATGTCGCAGACCCTCGTGCAGCTCCACGCGCCGACCGACATTCGCGGGCGCGTGCTCGGCCTCTTCAACATGTCGTCGCTCGGTTTGCGCGCGTTCAGCGGCATCACCGTGGGACTCGTCGGCAGCCTGACGACGGTGCACTGGTCGCTCGCGTCGTCGGCGCTCCTCTTCGTCGGCGTCACGGGGACCATGCTCTGGCGCTTTCGAGCGCGCCCGGGGGTCCTCGCTGGAGGGTGAGTGGTCTGGCGTGGCAGGCCCAGCCGTATGTACGCGTACGGAGCAGACCCGGACGTCTACCGCGCCACTCGCTTGCACCGATCGGGCGCCTCGTGCGTCAATCGGTACATCATGCCCTCTACCCGCGTCCTCTCGGGGCTCGTGTTCGCCATCGCCGTGCTGCTCGGCGGCTGTTACGTCGACTCCGGTCCCCCGCCGCCAGGTTACTACGGTCGTCCGGCCCCCCCGTCCGGGTATCGATCGTACGAGTGGCACTCGTACGGACGGTCCGAGCCGCGGCGCTGAGGCCTCTACCTGGTTCGCTGACGGATCAGCCCCTCCTGCGCGGTCGACGCGACGAGGCGTCCATCGCGCGTGAAGACGCGACCGCGCACGAGCCCTCGCGACCCGTGCGCGACCGGTGAGTCCATGACGTGGAGCAGCCACTCGTCGACCCGGAACGGGGCGTGAAACCAGACGACGTGGTCGAGGCTCGCCACCTGCACCGCACCCCCGAAGAACGTGATGCCGTGGGGGAAGAGCGCCGTGGCGAGGAACCCGTGGTCCGAGGTGTACGCGAGCAGGTACCGATGCAGCGCCGGATCGTCGGGAAGGCGGCCCGTCGTCTTCAGCCACACGGTGCGGCGAGGCGGCATCGGTGAAGGCTTGAACGGGTCGTCGATCACCTCGACGGGGCGCATCTCGAACGGCTGCTCGCTCGTGAATCGCTCGAGAAACTGCTTCGGCATCCGGTTCGCGGCAGCGGCCTCGGAGAAACGTTCCTGCTCGGTCGGTACGTCTTCGGGCGGTGGCACCTCGGGCATCGCGTCTTGATGCTCGAACCCCGGCTCGTCCTTCTGGAACGAGGCGGCCATGTTGAAGATGGCGGCGCCGGACTGGATCGCGACGACGCGCCGAGTGGTGAACGAGCCCCCGTCTCGAATGCGGTCGACCTCGTAGACGATGGGTCGTGTCACGTCGCCGGGGCGCAGGAAGTACGCGTGCATCGAGTGCACCTGGCGATCGGGCTGCGTGGTCTGCGCGGCGGCCGACAGCGCCTGGCCGAGCACCTGACCGCCGAAGACCGTCCCCCACCCGAGGTCCTGGCTCTGCCCGCGGAAGAGATTCTCCTCGACCTTCTCCAGGGCCAGCAGCGTCACGAGCTCGTCGAGGACCTTGCCCATGAACGCGGACCATAGTGCGGCGGGAGCCGGTTCGCTTGCGCAGCCACACGGCGTGCGCCCCGGGTCGCGCGCGTCACGTCTTCAGAGGCGAAAGCCCGCGCTCAGGCCCAGGTCGATCCACCCCGGCGTGTCGCTCTCGCCGGAGCTCACGGTCCCGTACATGCCGGTCACGCTGGCCTCGAGGAACAGACCGACCGGCGCTTGCCAACGAAGGCGTCCTCCCGCGCCTGCCCAGAGCGCGCCGCCGGTCTGCGGGTATTGCGTCCCGCCCTCCTCGTAGACCGAGCTGTAGGAAGCGCCCGCGACGCGAAGGCATCCGAGCACGCTGAGCCCCGTCGCTCCGAGCGGCAAGTCGAGGAGACAGGTCTGCGTGTCGACGACCGTGTACTTGAGCGGATACGCGCCATCGGTGGACGACAGCCCGCCCGCCGCGACCTCGAACATCATCTTTCCGAAGGCGCCCGGAACCTCGATGCTGAGGACTCCCATCGCCCCCGCGAGGGCCGTGGCCCCGAGCGGCGTCCCCATGTCGTCACGCACCACGCCGTGATTCGAGAAGTCGCCTCGGATGCCCAGGCGCCAGACGGGATGCCACGCCTGGTCCGTGCCCCGGTCCGGAGGAGGCGCGTGGACGAGGGCGGGACGCGGACGATCGATCGGCGGCGGCGGGGCCACAGGAACGGGGGGAGGTGGGATGCAGAGAGGAGGTGGGGCCGGCTCGGGAGTCTCGGGCTCGCCTCCGGCGATGAAGAGCGCGATGGCCGCGTTCACGTCGTCGCATCGGGTCGCCGTCGCCGTGTGAGCGCCGTCCTCACTCGCCACCGTGCCCTCGTAGAGCCCGTCCTTCCGGCGAATGCGGACCGACCAGCGCCAAGTACGACCGGGGTTTGAGAAGCGAGCCACTTGCGTCTCGAGCAGCACCTGAAACGCCAGACTGGAGGCACATTCGGGCGGTGCGACGTACTCGACGATGACGGGCTGGTCGCCCTGGGCCATCGCCGGGACCGCGAACGTGAGCGTGGCCACGAGAGCGAGCCAACCGAGGAGCAAAGGACGTTTCATCAGCTCGCCGGTCGCCCCCGCGAGGATCCTCAGCAACAGGCGCGCCACGCGCAGGATGCCGCGGGACGCAGGCGAGCCGTGTCCCGCGCGACCGCGGGACCGTGATGTGGCTGTCGTGGCGATCGTGCAACGGCGTTCACAGAGAGCCCGACCCCGGAGGGCTCGGGCCCCGAGCCGAGGAGCGCCGGCCCCGGCTGGCCGTGGTAAACCCGGTGCCTCGATGAGCCCCGCCGAGCGGCACGCCAAGCTCGTTCGCGAGATCGACGCCCACAACTACCGCTACTACGTCCTCGACGACCCGTCGGTGAGCGACGCCGACTTCGACCGGCTGCTGCGCGACCTCCGCGCCCTCGAGGAGAAGCACCCGGAGCTCGTGACGCGGAACTCCCCGACGCAGCGCGTGGGCGGCGAGGCGCGGACGACCGCCACACAGCTGAAGCACGCCGTCCGCATGATGTCGCTCGACAACGCGTACTCCGAGGAGGAGCTCGCCGAGTTCCACCGGCGTATTCGCGACGGGCTCCCCGACGCCGAGGTGCCGCGCTTCTGCGTCGAGCCGAAGCTCGACGGGGCGAGCATCGAGGTCATCTACGAGCACGGACACCTCGTGCAGGCGAGCACGCGCGGCGACGGGGAGACGGGCGAGGACATCACGAACAACGTGCAGGCCCTCCGGTACATGCCGCACCGGATCGCGTACGAGGGGAAGGTCACCCTGCGGGGCGAAGTCGTCATCTACCGGCGCGACTTCGAGGCGATCAACCAGCAGCGCGAGGCGGACGGTCTGCCGCTGTTCGCGAACGCACGCAACGCAGCCTCCGGCTCGCTGAGGATGCTCGACCCGCGCGAGGTCCGGTCGCGTCCGATGCGCGCGCTCTTCTACCAGCTCGTCGAGGGACCGAAGGTCGCCAAGACGCAGAGCGAGACGCTCGCGTGGCTCGAGGCCCAGTCGCTCCCGACGCATCGTCGCGAGAAGGTCGTCGACTGGGACGGCGTATGGCCTGCCATAAAGCTCATCGACGAAGCGCGCGACGGCTATCCCTTCGAGACCGACGGCGCGGTGATCAAGGTCGACTCGTACCGGCATCAGGACATGCTCGGGATGACGTCGAAGTTTCCGAAGTGGGCGATGGCCTACAAGTTCGCCGCCGAGAAGGCGCGGACCAAGCTCCTCGACATCATCGTGCAGGTCGGACGCACGGGAACGCTGACGCCCGTGGCGTTGCTCGATCCCGTGGAGCTGGCGGGGACGACGGTCGCCCGGGCCACGCTGCACAACGCGGGGATGGTCGAGACGCTCGACGTGCGCGTGGGCGACTTCGTGTTCATCCAGAAGGCGGGCGAGGTCATCCCGCAGGTCATGGGCGTCGACGCCGCGGCGCGCACGGGGAGGCCGAAGAAGTTCCAGATGCCGGCGGAGTGTCCCTCGTGCGGGACGCCGGTCGTGCGCGAGCTGAAGGACGCCGACAAGCCGGAGCTCGGCCTGGGGGCGGCGACGCGTTGCCCGAACCGCGCGTGCCCCGAGCAGGTGAAGCAGCGCATCTTCTACTTCGCGCGCCGCTTTGCCATGGACGTCGATCATCTCGGGGCGGCACTGGTCGAGCAGCTCGTCGACCGCGGGATCGTGAAGGACGTGGCGGATCTCTACGCGCTGACGACGGAGATGGTGGCCTCGCTCGAGCGGATGGGCGAGAAGAGCGCCGAGAACGTCGTCGCGTCCATCGCGCGATCGAAGGAGCGCACGCTCGACCGCCTGCTCTGCGGCCTGGGGATCCCGCAAGTCGGGCAGGTGGCGGCGCGACAGCTCGCCGAGGAAGGCGGGACGCTCGCGCGGATGCTGGCCTGGACGCCCGAGGAGACGCGCGAGCACGTCGACGCCATCCGTGGCTTCGGGCCGAAGATGGTCGAGAGCGTGGCCGAGTTCCTGACGGACCCGGAGCAGCTCGCGTTGATGCAGAAGCTGGTGAAGCTCGGCGTGGGCCGTCCCCAGCCGATGGAGGAGGTCGCCGCGGAGGGGCCGCTGAAGGGCTCGAGCTTCTGCGTGACGGGTGTCCTCTCGAAGAAGCGGGAGGACGTGCATGCCGACATCCGCGCCGCGGGCGGCGAGGTGCACGACTCGGTGAAGAAGAACACGACGTACCTCGTCGCGGGCGACAAGACCGGCAAGAGCAAGCTCGATCAGGCGAAGAAGTTCGGCACCCTGGTGTTGACGGAGGCGGCTCTCTACGAGCTCGTCGGGGCCGCGCGCTGAAAGATCGTCTTGCCCTGTCACAGCCTCCGCGGGGCGACGTTCTTCCCGGTAACCCCTCGCAAGGAGCCTCCCATGAATCGCTCGCTCGCCTTCCTCGCCCCCCTCGTCCTCGCCGCCTGCGCCTGCGCCGCGGAGCCCGCGGCCACGCCCACCCACAGCGCGATCGACACCCTGCGCGCCGGCGGCACGTTCGCCTTCGTGCTCGGCGAGTCGGACCCGGGGACCAAGCTCCGCGCAAGCTGCACCGCCGAGCATCCGGGCGACGCGCCCGGAGCCGCGGCCTGCTACGACGCCGTCCGCCAGCAGGGCGACCGCGAGGGCATCCGCTTCTCGCTCGACGCGGCGGGCCGCCTGGTGTGGACGTCGTACGGCGTCGAGGAGGGCAAGCCCGTGACCTACGTCGAGGGCCCCCTCGAGGCGGCGCTCGACAAGGACGGCACCATCGCGGCAAAGCAAAGCGAACGCCCGCACGGCCTGCAGGTCGACGCGAAGGAGTTCCCGACCAGCGCCGTTCTCCGCTTTCAGGTCATCGACGCCGACACGGTCGTCATGCCCGACCCGCACAAGGGCAAGCTCGTGTTCCGCCGCGTGCCGGGGGAGGGTGGTTGATCCAGGGGGAATCGTCGGAGCGCCTCTGCCGCCAGGGCCCCAGGTGGGGGCGTCTCCGCCCGATCTCCGAGCAGCGTCGCTGGTTTCGCCTCCACACCGTGCGTCGCGACGTCCAATCTCGCGGTATCATTTCACTTCGGTCTGATCCTTGCGTGATGCCGCGCGGGGAAACCGGAGGGACGCGCGATGTGGTCTTCGAGAAGGCTCTTGGTCGCGGGCTCCCTCGCGATCGTCGTGGTGGCTTTTGGTGCGTGCGGCGGCGGCGGCGGCAACGGCGCCGGTTCCTCCGGCACGAACCCGGGGAGCGACAGCGGCCTCGACGCCGAGGGCGGCCACTCCTTCGGCGACGACGGCCCCGTCGGCAACCCCACGCCCACGTGCGACGCGGGCTGCCCGAACGGAACGACGTGCGACTTCGGCGTGTGCCTCCCGCCGCAGCCCACGTGCGTGACCAACGGCGACTGCGAGGACGACACGTACTGCCAGTCCTCGCAATGCGTCCCCTACGGCTCGCCCCCGTCCAGCAGCAAGAACGATCCGGCCTGCAGTCAGAGCGTTCCCCCCGGCGCGTTCGCCCCGACCGTGCTGTGCGAGTTCGCCGCCGCGCCCGCGGGCGACGCGTTCCCGCAGCACCTCGACGTCCAGGCGACGCCCATCGTCGTCAATTTCGACAAGACGCTCGAAGGCACGGCCGCCATCCCGAGCATCGTGGTGCCGTTCACGGCGACCGTCGCGGGCTCGTACACCGAGACGCTCGGGATCATCCGCATCCTCAAGGGGAGCGACTGCTCGCTGCAGGCGAACCTCGGCGGCGTGGACCTCGACGGCGACGGTGCGGTCGACTGGGTCAACTCGCCGTCCGCGGTGGCCGTGGCGGATCTCAACGGCGACGGCGTGCCGGAGATCGTCGCCTACATGGCTGACCGCACGACGGTCGCATTCACGCGCACCGGCGCGAACACGTGGAAGCCGCTGTGGCCGAAGGTGAAGGCGACGCTCGCCGACGGCGTGACGCCGTTCGTGTGCATGGACGACGGCACGTACGGGATCGCGCCCGGCAGCTCGACGACGCTCGATATCTGGTCGGGCCCGTCGATCCACGACGTCGACAACGACGGCATCCCCGAGGTGATCCGCGAGGGCTACGTCATCGAGGGCTCGACCGGAGTCCTTCGTGCGCAGCCGCCGACCGACTACGCGTCGTACTACCTGGGCATCCCGCCGGTTCTCGCCGACATCTACAACGACGGGAAGGCCGCGCTCACGACCGGCGCGCACATCTGGGAGTTCGACGGGACGAACAACCTGTGGACCGAGCAGAAGGGCTACGAGGCCGCGACGAGCGCGCCGGGCTGGACGGGCCTCGCCGACTTCAATCCGTACGACGGCAAGCAGGCGCCGGAGATCGTCGTGGCCACGGGCGCCAACGCCGCCGACGGGACGATGACGATCTACTCGCTCGACCACTCGGTGTTCATGAACATGACCGTCGCGGTTCCCGGCGGCGGCGGCGGACCGCCAACCATCGCGGACTACGACCACGACGGTCTCCCCGAGGTCGGCCTCGCGGGCCAGGACTACTACACGGTGTTCGATCCCGACTGCCAGGGGACGCCGCGAACCGGCGGCAAGTGCGCAGACCGTACGCACTGCGACTTCGGGACGGCCGGCGCGTGCCCCGACTACATCCTCTGGTCGAAGAAGACGCAGGATCACTCGTCGGACATCACCGGGAGCTCCGTCTTCGACTTCCCCGGGGCCGGCACCCCGGAGGTCGTCTACGCCGACGAGTGCTTCGCGCGCGTCTTCTCGGGCTTCGACGGCACGGTGCTCTTCTCCCAGTACCACTCGTCGTGCACCTGGATCGAGAACCCCGTCGTCGCGGACGTCGACGGCGATTTCCACTCGGAGATCGTGGTCCCGTCGAACCTCGCCTGCGGCGCGGGGACCGCCGGCATCGCGTGCACGGGGAGCCTCGACGCCAACGGCGTGGATGCGACGTTCGTCGGCGCGCAGTGCCAGACCGACACCGACTGCATCTCCGGCTCGTGCGTCAGCGGCTACTGCCGGTGCACCACCTCGTCGCAGTGCTGCACGCTGAACGACGACGCCAAGTGCATCGAGGCCGGCACGCAGTGTGTACCTCCGCCCGTCGGGACGCCGGGCACCGGCAACACGTGCCGCGCGCCGCACCCGCACGGCCTGCAAGGCATCCGTGTCTACAAGGACGCGAAGGACCGGTGGGTGCAGTCCCGCCAGATCTGGAGCCAGCACGCCTACGCCGTGACGCACATCAGCGAGAACGGCACCGTCCCCAAGACGAGCCAGTGGGCCTCGAACTGGACGACCGCGGGGCTCAACAACTTCCGCCAGAACGTCCCCGGCGAAGGCAGCGGCAACCCCATCGGCGACCTGACCGCCCAGGCGGGGCCGTTCTTCTCGTGCTCGGGTGGGCAGGCGGTCTTCCAGGAGCCGGTCTGCAACCGGGGGACCGCACCGGTCGGGGCAGGTGTCCCCGTGGGCTTCTACGTCGCCGGCACCAAGGTGTGCAGCGCGACGACGAGCACGGCGCTCGACGTGGGGCAGTGCGAGAACGTGAGCTGCACCTGGGCGGCGTCGCCGACGTCGCAGGGGGCCGAGGTCAACGTCAACGTCGTCGCGGACGACGGCGACACGACGGCGGAGTGCGACACGACGAACGACAAGGGCGTCGTGGAGAACGTGTTCTGCTTGCCGCCGCAGTGAGGGGCGCTCTCACCCGAAGAGGTCCCGCAGCTTCTCCAGGAACGACTTCCTCTCCGGCTGAACGTCCTCGCCGAGCTCCTTCGCCAGCTCCTCGAGCAGCGTGCGCTGACGCTCGGTGAGCTGCGTCGGCACCTCGATGGTCACCTCGACGCGCTGATCGCCGCGCCCGAGCCCCCCGCGACGCGGGATGCCCTTGCCCTTGATGCGCAGCACCGTGCCCGGCTGCGTGCCGCCCGGGACGCGGAGCTTGCCCTTGCCGTCGAGTGTCGGGACCTCGACCTCGCCGCCGAGGGCCGCGTGGGTGAACGTCACCGGCACAGTGCAGAGGACGTCGTCGGCGTCCCGGCGGAAGAAGGCGTGCGCGCGCAGCTGGATCGTGATCTCGAGGTCGCCGGCTGCCTTGTCCGGACGCGGCTTGTTGCCGGCGCCGGTGACGAGCTTCGTCGCCCCGCCGTCCACGCCGGCGGGGATGGTGACCTTCACCGACTCTGACGTCGACATCAGGCCGCTGCCACGGCATCCGCCGCACGGCGTACGGACGGTGCGACCCGTCCCGCGGCACCGCGAGCAGGTGCGCTCGACGGCGATGGGGAAGATGCCTTGCTGGAACCTCACCCGGCCGCGTCCATTGCACGCGCTGCACGACTCGGGGGTCGTCCCGGCCGCGGCGCCGGTCCCCGTGCAGTCGGCGCACGCGACGACGCGGTCGTAGCGGAGTGACTTTTCGCAGCCGAAGGCGGCTTCTTCGAAGGTGAGCTCGAGCTCGCGCTTGATGTCGCCCTTGTCGCCGCGACCGACGCCGAAGACCCCCAGCAGATCCCCGAGGATGCCGTCGATCGCGATGTCGCTGATGTCGACGAAGCCCCCCGGGAACGGGCCGCTCGACCCGAAGGGCGATCCGGGCTCCTCGGCGCGGTGGCCGAAGCGGTCGTACATGCCGCGGCGGTTGGGATCGGAGAGGACCTGGTAGGCGAGGGCGACCTCCTTGAACCGCTCGTGGGCGGCAGGGTCGTCCTGGTTGCGGTCCGGGTGGTTCAACGAGGCTAGCCTCTTGAACGCGCTCTTGATTTCCTCCGGGGGCGCGTCCCGCCTCAGTCCGAGGACGTCGTAATGGTCCCGCGCCGCCATGCGTCGAGGCTGGGAAGTAGCACACCGGGCGGGGGCCTGCCCGCCGTCCAGCAGTGCACTCGCGCTGGACGAGTTCAGCCAGTCTGTGACGATCGGGCTGTCCGGCAACACCGCCAGTGGAATGTGGGGGGTGTGCCTGCTACCTCGCAGCTGGTGAGTCTGCGTGTCGTCCGACCCGAGCCGCCCCACAGCCAACAGCACGTCGTGCTGCGTTCCATCCTGAGACGGTGCCGGGCCGAGCGCTCGCACACGACGCCGGTCGTCGTGTTCGATCTCGACGGCACGCTGATGGACAACCGCCCGCGAACCGTGGCCATTCTGCGCGAGTTCGCGACGCAGCACCGCCACCTCGACGCCGAGCTGGCCCGCCGCCTCGAAGGCGCCCGCGCACACGACCTCGAGTACCTGCTCACCGACTCGCTCGAGCGCATCGGCGCGCACCGGACCGAGCTCGTGGACGCGATGCAGACGTTCTGGCGCGACCGCTTCTTCGTCGACTCGCATCTCCGCCACGACGTGGCGCTGCCGGGCGCGGTGGAGTTCGTCCGCGCCTGCTACGACGCCGGTGCCATCCTCGTCTACCTCACGGGGCGCGACCTTCCCCTCATGGGGACGGGGACCTTCGCCAGCCTGCGCGACCTGGGCTTCCCCATCGGCGTTCCGGCGACCGAGCTCGTGCTCAAGCCCGACGCGAGCATGCCCGACGAGGACTTCAAGCGCCTGGCGGCCCCCGAGCTGGCCCGCGTGGGGCACGTGATCGCGGCCTTCGACAACGAGCCCGCGAACTGTAACGTGATGCTCGCGCACTACCCCGATGCCCACGTCGTCTTCGTCGACACGCAGCACATGCCGGGAGCTCCAGAGCTCGGAACCGGCGTGTGTGTCGTGCGCGACTTCCAGATGGAGTGACGCGGCGGGCCTGCTGATCGCGGCGCTGTGGGTCATCTCCTGCCGCGGGACGGCGGTGGACCCGCCCGACGCCGCGGCGAGCCCGCAGGCGAGCGCAGAGCCCGCACCGCTGGCCAACGTCTCGACCGCCGCCGCAGGCGCGACGACGACGGGCACGTCAAGCGCCGACTCGGGACCACCCCCGGAGCCGCTGCGGGGCGATCGCGCGCTGGCCGCGGACACGCCGCACGAGCCGGTGCGCGAGCTCGGCGCGAAGGAGCCCCGCGGGGCCGACGCCAGGGAGCTCGGGGGCTACGTGATGCAGGCGGTTCTACACGCGGGCGACGGTCCGCCCGCGCCGAAGGGAGTGGAGGTCAACACCAGCGCCATCGACGCGGCGAGACGCAAGCTCGAGGCGCGCATCGCGATCGAGGCGTCGCAGACGCGCGCCCGGTTCGTGCTGTCCGGCGGCTTCGTGGTGCCGCAGGGGACGGAGCTCCGCGCGCGGGTGGACCGCTACGGGCACCTCGTGTTCCTGCCGGGCGAAGACACCTACCGCGTGGCCGAGGAGGGGGCCCTCCGCGCGCTCTTCGGGGAGCGGCGGCTCGACGTCGCGCCGCTGTCGGCGGCGGAGGTCACTTCGCCGGGCGAGGGGGCGAGGCGTCTGAACCTGCGCACGCGCCGCGTGGACGTGGCGACGCGCGCCGCCAAGGCGACGCTGGAGCTCGCGGCGTTCCGCGACGCGGGCGACGGCGGGGCGCTCGTCTGCCGCATGCTGCTCGATCTCGTAGGTGCGCCGCCGGCCACTACCGCGTGCGCGAACGATGAGATCCCTCTCCACGCCGAGCTCCGATGGACGACGCAGGGCGCGCTCGTCTTCGACATCACGTCGATCACGCGCCGCGTGGACCTGCCGGTGCAAGACCTTGCCACTCCGCCCGTGTCGGCGACGTTTGCGTCGGAGCCGCTCCCGAGCTCACCCGGCGAGGTGTTGCTGCCGAAGGGCGAGCTCACCGCGTTTCGCACCACGGCGGTCGAAGTGCCTCCGGTGTCGGCGCGTGACGCGCAGGCGCCGCTGCCGGACTCGGGACTGCTCCTGGTGAATGCGAGCGACGAGCTGCGCGTGGCGTGGCTGGATGGGGCGCCGGTGGCGTGGGTGGCGCCGGGGGCGCGCATTCCGCTGACCGCCGTGCTCCACGGGAGGTATGCGCTCCAGTGGCGCACGTTCCTGGGTGATGCGTGGGACGCGCCCGAGCAGGT
>Ga0182030_10007805_pt1 | contig 22261 bp, 22 predicted proteins | sample 812S3MmetaG_FD_121299 | JGI IMG/M metagenome (GOLD analysis project Ga0182030, IMG submission 121299) | Permafrost microbial communities from Stordalen Mire, Sweden - 812S3M metaG (Illumina Assembly) | ecosystem: Environmental > Terrestrial > Soil > Wetlands > Permafrost | place: Sweden... | reverse complement strand
TGTTTAATCTTTTTATTGATTACTTTGCTTACAAATTCTAAATAATAAAGATTTTTTTAATATTCTATTTAAAAGATTAAAATAGAAAAGACTAGATATATTAAAAGTTAAGAAAGTATTTTTGAGAAGTAGTTGATTATAAAGGAAAGCAGTTAAAGACTAAGGAAGCTAGAAAATATAAATTAGATAAGAAGTTTATAATAATTCCAAAAAATAATCATTTTTAAAACTATTTTGAAAGAGAATAGTAATATTTTATATATATTCTTAATCTGTAGAATCAGAAGAAAAAACTTAACTATAATTATTAATGACTATCAAATGTTAAATCAAGTATAACTAGTTAGAAAACAAGATATCAAAATACGTGAAGATATAGTAAATCTTGTTTTGAATAATCAGGTTTATTTAGATAAGCTATTTAAAATACTTAGGATATTTAAAGTATTTAGATAAATTATTTAAATTACTTAGATTATTTAGACAAATTAACTAAATTAAGAATAAGTTAGAATAATTAGTGTTTAAATAAGATTGACAGGCTTACTAATCCAATCTAATCTAATCTAATCTAATCTATAAAAAAAGAAAATTGATTTATGATACTTTGTTGTCGATTTAGGGAAAAGAGGTTAGATCCTTGAATATCATATCATAGTGAACCAGATGTAACTCTTAGTCAAAAGGTCACCGCTCCACTACGGCCAGATTGTGTCGAACATCAAGGGCGTACAGGAGGTTTTCCAAGATGTCAACCATCTTATCTTAACAAATTCTTTGCAGATCTCGTCAGTTCCAAAAGAACTTTTCAGGGCTGAGATGATCAATACGGCCGCTGCGCGTTCTTTCCCTTGGTATGTAAAAGCTTCTTCACCTTCTCCCAATAATCGACGGTACATGACTGATAACACGAACCTACAAAGACGGAGGTGGCGTTCGGGGGATAGCGGCCCTTATGTTGCTCCAAGCCGCTATGGCCAAAGGTGCCCCAGGAAAGAAGCCCTGCGAAGTATTCGATCTTATCGCCGGTACCAGCACAGGCGGGTAGGTCAACAATCTCTAGTCACTGTACGAACTTCTAGTACTAAAGAAAATAACAGTTTCATTGCCATCATGCTTGGTCGACTAAAGATGTCCATTGAAGACTGCCTTCGCAAGTACAAGGACTTTATGAGAGTCGTCTTCCCCGACAAGTCGAGTTTTTGGAAGGGAAAAGACATCATTTGGTCGGGTTCAAAATGGGACGCCAAGCCCCTGGAGAAAGTCATTAAAAGCTTCATTGAAGAGACACTCCATACGGATCCCGAGAAAGTACAGCTCCTAGATGAGCAAAGCGAAGGAGATGGCTGCAAAGTGTGGGTCAATCTATTTGAAGCTTGCTACCCCTGCTAATATCGGCTTCTCAACGCAGTTTTGTAATGGCAGTCAATCAGACCGGAGCCAACAACCACGCACCCGTCCTTTTTCGCTCATATACAAACCCACTAGAGAGGTCCGAGTTCCAAGTATCAAGCTATGGGAGGTAGCTCGAGCGACCTCTGCGGCCCCCATGTACTTTGAGCCATTAAAAGTTAAAAACTACACTTTTGTGGATAGAGGTCTGCAAGCAAACAATCCTCTTGGATGGTAGGTCTTGATGAGTCCCATCTCATTCCGAGCCGTAACAATGTATGCAAGTTTGACTGGGAGAGCTACAAATTATTGATCGAAAACGCAATAAATATTGTGATTTTAACATAATATACCAACGAGAAGAACATATTGAAATGTGCTGATAGTGATATTGGTAATTACTATACGATAGATATATAAATCCAATGGATGAAGATGGGAGAAAAGCGTTCCTCAAATTCCGCCTGTTCCGAGGTTGAGTGATCTATCCTTCCTATTCGTAAAATTTTAAACTAAAATAATTGTGCTGGAAATGTGTCCAGTTTACACTAGAAAGTTTCATCATCATACTAGACGATCAGTAGATATAAAAAACCAAAATTACTGTTGATAGATTGCGGAACAAATAGTTTCTAAAATAAACATATTATACTGTCTGCCTTGGTCAAATCCTTAAAATTCTGCAATAGAGAGCAGAAACTACATAGGTTGGAAATGCAGTTTTTTTATTGAGCGGTGGGTGGATTTGGCTGCTATTCGCCTAGAAAGAAGGCAGATAGCAATCAAAGTGCAATACCGGGACTATTGATAGAGGGCAATTTCTTGTTCTAAGCTCCAGCTCTTTATTCCTCTCAAATAGCGTATTTCTAAGGTTTTAGAAGTTGAGGGCAATGTCATCGCGGAGCGGCAACTATAAGGATTAGAAGAATTTTGTAACAAAATACTCAAATTAAGGAAATAGGACTACCTACCTCTCTTTGGACGGTCTGGATTCAACTCTGTGAGAGTATTAAAATTACAAGAGACATTAAAAAATGGTTCGATGCCATTTATTCACTTCAAGATTTGGAGTAGATTCTTGGTCGCAGTGTCAGCTCACTTTGAGTTGATTTATTATACCATTCAGATACTTTTTCCATGCAGCACACGCATAAATACTGTCTCCTTTTCCATTTAAAAGATTGAGAGAATCCATACAGAATCCAACGACCCCACACTTCTTCTATTAAATCGGTATCTTCCATTATCTCCTCAACGACAATTAATCAACAAGACTACCACAATCGCATCGCGTCAAGGCATAGGCCATCTTTTCAGAATTGAGCTCATAGGAACCAATGCCAATGGCCTCAATGCCTTACAATATCCCACAAATCACGCTAGACTCAACCCTCGCAGACTACTACGCAGAAGGCAACGAATCCGGTGAAGTCATTCACCTAGTTGCATCCTTTCCCCGAGGCCTATACCGCGAAAACCAGCGATACATCTACCACGACGACGAGATGACCCAACTCACAACCACCATATCCCCCATTCACGACCCATCACGAGCAAAGGTAGCACGTATCTACCGCGATCTCAGTGCCCAGAAATTCTCCTTCTGCGCTGGCGATATGAGTGTCATGTTGTTCCACGGAGAAGCCGACAACGAGAGCTCGATGGAAGATTTCCGAAAGAGCATTGATGCCAGTTTATCAGTTCTCGCGCCTTCTCAACGACCAAAGTTAACCATATTTCGAAAACCATCTGAGGTGCGGTTGAAAGGTGAGCGCACGAAACTCGCCGTTCGTCTCCCACTCGACGATCTCCGCGCACATACACACATCATCGATCCCGATCTCCACTACGAGCTCCTCTCCAAACGCGGTCTCGCTTTAGCGAAAACCAGTTTCCCTACCCCCATAAGCCAGATCCTGGATCTGTGCTGCGAGCACCTGGAATGCAAGGTCGAGATCCTCGGCAGTGGAAAGGGGTTCTGTAAGGAATTCCCTTCAGAAGAAGAGATGGATGCGTGGTCTTCTCAAACTATCAACGCGGTCTCGAAACTTAAGATACCGTATGTACTTAAAGTCCAGCAATCGACCGGAAGCCAGGGGACCTTTATTGTGAAGACGGAGGAGGATCATGAAGGTACGTCCAATTTTGCGCTTTATTTTAAGAGACTCTAAGGCCCGACATGCCTTAAGAGCTAGTTCAGAATATATCTTAATACTTCCGATATTGCAAACTCGGCTTCCCAGTTCTAAACATGTCTTCATAAAGCCGCACTAATTTGCCCCCCAGTATTGAAAGGCAAACTTCCCGCAATCCTAGACTACAACCGCGCTCGAACAAACAAGAACAACATCCACCTCCGCCCCGCCACCCTCGTGATCTCCGACCTCATCCACGCGCGTACCGGCCCCGGACCAAACAACTGGGCCATATCATTCTTCGCCCAGCGCGACGGCGCACCCGCGTTCATCGGCTGCGCGGAACAGGTCATGAGCGCCCATAATCTCTGGCTCGGAGGTTCAATCACGTATTCTCATCAGCAGGGCTACCAAGCCCGGTTCACGGATGTCATGACCAAAGTATGCTGTTTCCTGCATCGTTATGGATATTACGGCGCCGTTGGTATTGATATTCTGGAGGATGGGGAGGGGAAGCTTTGGGTCGTGGATCTGAATGTGAGACCGCCGGGTTCGCTGGTTTTGGGGTTGTTGAGGGGGTTCTTGGAGGAGCGGGGTTTGGATTTTGCGGTGTTTGTTGCTTCAAGGAGGTTTTCGGTTAGTAAAGATGAATTGTGTGTAAAGTTCGCCAGGGAGTTTGCTGAGGGACGCCTGATTTTGAATGCGTGGGTGGATGATGATGAGGAGGCGGGTGGTTGGGCGACTTTGGTTATTGCTGGGGAGGATGAGGTGACTGCTAAAGCTTTGTGCGGAAAGTTGGAGGATGGTTGATAATTGATGATTCACGGGTATGGGTACTCGTTTATTGGTTGTGCAGAACTTGCATGAGCAATAGGAATCAATTGGGTTCGTTTTTTTTTTTGGACCAGAGCATAGTCTTCTGTATGAGATACTATTAGGACATAAAGCAAGCTGGACTTGCATCGGACTGGAATGAAGACAAGCCCGCTTATATCCAGACCACCTCGCAATTCCGTCCTCCTTTTAACGACTTTCCCTTCATTTAACCTTCCTCAGTAATTTAATATCCCAAATCTATAGTTCGTGAGATTAGTAACTTTGATCCACAACTGTATCATTTCCTTTTATTATTCGCTTCCCAAGACTTTGAAAAGGAAAAGATCGCTTGGATTAACTAGCTATATTTCATGGCATCCTATATAATGATGGGGGTCCTAGTGGTACTAGTTCATGTGACTGTACTATCTACCTTTTTCCATCGGTCTGCAGCTTGATGATCCAACAAGGTAGTTTGTGTGTTTGAGAAAGAAGTTGGACAAGGAGTAAATATTCCTTGATATTGGAAATTTGATGGTATCATTAATTATATAAGCTTTGGTATCTCAGTCCCCCGCCCATACGCCAACAATGCAGGTGCTTCCATTAAAAGGGATATCAGGAAGCCAGACTCTCCTCAATCAGCCAGAACCCGTCTCCTCTTCGGTCCCTTCGACCTCCTCCCACCCGACCTCTGTGTCTGATCATCATCCCCGCCACCCTGACTACCACTGTCTCCATTTTCGTCCAATCCCTCCTGCCACCTAGCCCCATAGCCCTCATGCCCTTTATCCCGCCTATGGCTCCTCAAATTATCGCTCCTCGTAAAACTACTACCACATCCTGGGTATCCGCAGCGGTATTTACGTACTCCTCCGCCTCTTTTGCCTCTTGCACCAGTTATCCCACCATATCCACTGGCCCCACCGGCGCCGTTAACTACGCCCGTGCCGCCAATTCCATCAAATCCGTAGGTAGATGGAGGCTCCTCCTCATCCGCGTGTTGGATACGTTTATGTCGTGCGAGGTTGGAAGGCTTCCAGCGGTCAGCACCTGTGGGGACGTAGCCACAGTGGCAGCGGTATTTTTGAGTTGCTGGTAGCGGATTGGATGGCGGAGGTGTGCGTGGGGAGGTAGACGGTTGTGTTGGTCGGGATGTTGAGGGATGTGAGAGTGATGACGATGAGGCGGGAGGGAATGTTGTGAAGCGGCTGGGGGATGGGTCTGCAGAGTGGAGTGTGGAAAAGGCAAACGAAGAAGGTTGTGGTGGCGACGTGCGCAAAATTGGGGGCGCGGAGGTTGACTGTGGAGGTGGCGAGAAAGATCTTGCGAAATCTTGAGGTTGATTTAAAATATTATCCGCATCATGTGCGAACATATTAACCAAGTCCTCGATCTCCCTATCTCCCATCACAGCATTCATCGTAGAGGACCCGGAGTCCAGCTGCATATCAAGGTCAAGATCGAGATCGAATTCGAAGTGCGCGTCTTCAGATGGGGAAGGATTTTGCTTTTCATTTTCTGCTTCGGTGGGGAAGAGTTGCTGTGTCTGTTTCATGATCTCAAGATGATGTGCTGTTCTGGACTTTTCTGTTCTAGTTCCAGCGTAGATGGGGTCGCAAAGTGTGGTGATATGGTCGACGAATCGGTTGTAGGCGGCATCGGACTGTGAAGCAAGCTTTTCAAATCAGTAACCATTATTGAACTATGAGTGTTGTGACTTACCTTCCCAGCACAAATCAACTCCAGCTCCAGCTGTCTCAACTCAGTGATGTGCCCTTGATCCAGACGCTTCTCGACAGCGACGACATCCTCGATGAATGCTTCGATAGAACTTCTTTTGATCAATTCTTCGATGATGTGGGTCTTTGCTTTGTAAGCGAAAGATGCTTGAGCGAAGTCGAATTGCTGGATTGAATTCTGAGAAACGAGAGCCTTTTCGCTATAAGCGAAGCTTTGTTCAACTTTTACTTGTTAGTACTAGATGGATTAGGAGAGATGGGTTTGGACATACCGTCAAGGAAATGTTTGCAAGCTCGCACAAGCCTGTTCTCAGCAGTGGGTGATTGTGTGAACTGCTCGAGAGAGTTCATCAACGAGGACGGCTCTCGGGGCTGCCATATGACTCGCATGATCTGCGTATATATCACTCGGTGTCGGTCAGATGATAGACTATCCAAGAGCGACAGCGAATCTTGGAACCACTCGTGGGTTTGGACTCTCGATGGATCGTGGTCGACCGCGATGGCCAAGGCGTAGGCAACATGTGTGAATGCAAACAGTGGCATCACAGCAGCTGGTCGCCGACCTTCAAGCAAGCCTGCTAACACCTCAAAGCCAATGGAGCCAATGGACGATAATGAGAGAGTAAGTAGCTCTCTGGTGATGGAATTCGGAGCCATCTCCTTCAAAGCTTGTCGTGAGTGTTGCAAGTGTTCTTCTAGAACATCTGCAAAGGAACCAACAAGACTCTCGGCATCCGACCAGTGGGGTGATAGGACCTTGGACTTCTTTGGAACCGTGCATCGACTAGCTGAGTGAGTTGAAGTCAAAGCCGTGAATGAAGTAATATTAGTAGCATTCGAAACCATAGATATAGAAGGCATGATCGGAGGGTTTCCAAAAGACGCATGTGATCCCAAGAGGTTCTTGGAAGATATGGGAAACATTTGTTTGTCTATTGTGCCTTTCTCGGGGAAGCATTTGACCAAGTCTGCGTTCGAGCCGGTCCATGACGACTCGAAGGTAGCACTAGAGTATCCCGAGTCTGTGAAAATTGACTTGCTGCTGAGTTCGCTATCCGTAGGAGAAACATCAAAGGTGTCCATTGTTCCAATCTCAAATTCTCCGGTAGGACTCAGTGGTGAAACGATGGTGGCAGACATTGGATTGTCACTACATCGTGGAATGTGGGATGGCTCTATGGTCTTAGTGTCAAGTCTTGGTAGGGCTAATCTGGTCGGACGGGGACTTTCACGACCAGCGTCAAGTCCTATAAAATTGAACGGTAGCGTGGATTGAATTGGGCATTCGGTGGATTTTTTTTGGTCAGAAGCATAACTGGTGATCTGAGATGTTGGAAGTTCCTGCGATAAGTGATCCCAGCCTGCACTCATCTCAGGTACATACGTATCTTCCATTTCAGAGATGAAAGTGTCTGGAAGTTCCGGGATATATGATGCCTCCCAACCGGGTGGCAACTCCTCATCAACCCGATCCCTAGAACTCCATGATTCGCTCACTTCAGAGGCTTCTGATATTTTCGAGAGCCTTCGGTCCTTCACGGAAGCAGAGGCACACTGCTCCACCCCCCGTCTCGCTCCCAATGCCGAAAACACCTTCTTCGCAACAGTCGCAATTCGATCCGTTTTTGAAGGACCGCCTTGACATCGCCTACACTGGAATCGGCCTACTCGCTCCGGCTTTTGGCAATGGAAACACCAATAAAGGCCTTTGGACAGATGTTCGCAATCCCAGACGTGCTTAAGCATTTCCTCTTGGTCTGGGAAGACAGCGCGACACCAAAGTAAAGGGCATGTTCGTCGCTCATCCTCAGTGATTGATTGGTCGGTATATTTTCGTGTGTATGCAACCCATGCCAGGAATCTAAGATGAGTCGATTTGTGTTTTGGGAAGTTGCGAATTCTATTTGTCCGATTAGTATGGTCAAGTTTCGTAGCAATGGAAAGAATTACACGCAAGAATCATGGGCTGCATAATCAGCAGCCGTTACTTGTGTGTTTGAAGACATTCCAGACAGCCCGGAATATCTTCTATCATCTTTCCATTGCCTTCTGGTAGCAATGGAGTCATCATCAGACATCGAGCACTGGCTGCGACTTCTCTTGCGGAGGAAGGACATCGTGATGGTGGCTGTGCAGTGAGTGCAGGAATTCCGATTGATGGCTCAGAAGTGTTGAAATGACAAGTGAAGCTATTGCGAGAATTCTTTGAATGGCTCTTTCATATTGCCACTTCTGCCTGTTTAAACCCCAGAAAGACAGGCAACTTGATTCCTGCTCAATTCAAGGTAGGACTTTCAGGACTGCCTGGAGTCACGTGAGGTGGGGTCTGGTTTCCGAATAGCCATCTGCTCACCGAGTCTAGGACTCTGCAGTCGTGAGCGTGGCGCGCAACCCAATATTTGGCTGATGATAATTGGATAATAAAAGGTGGGTGTCGTAAAATCAACCACTGGATTTGATCAATTCCCTGATTTGTGCAATTGGTCTGTCAGCGGGACACTACTCGGTGTCTGCCTTAGAGTCTGCCTGTCAGCCTCGCATCTGGATCCTAGCCCACCTGAAAGGTGCAGACATTGTCCACGACAAGAGGGAATGACGGTGGGAAAGGACTTCATTATTGTGAAGATTAGTCCAGTGTGAATGTAGAAAGTCTTGATCATAGTAGTAGATTGATGTTGGTGAGTGGGAAGGTGGGGTGGATCTCAATCGATAGTGGTGAAGTGAAACAATGTGACACCTGTTGAGTCCTACATTGAATCCCACATATCGAGTATCTAGAATCGATCTATCAAAGTCCAATTGGCGTGTAATAGATAGTCCCTCTTCAAAATCGGTCCTTTGGTGCGTCGATATGTCCAGAAGGAATACTTGCCAAAGGAGATTTCCCCGATACCCAAAGTCCTTCTGCATAAAGGACGATTGGTGATATCCAATGGATGATATTTCCATAGTAACAATCTTCGAAAAGTCGTGAATCCGAACTTGAAGAAAATCAAGAAATCGACGTGCAAGGCTCAAAAAATGGTAAGTTCAAGTTGAGATGAGTCGTGCGTTCTGACAAGAAGCATCAATGCATCAATGGACCAGAAGGGCAAAGAGGGCTATAGATATAAGGAGAGTGCAACTCCCCCAATCTAAAATTAGCCATCCAGATTCCTCATCTTCGTTGCATTCCTCCCGAAATAGAAATATTAGATCCTCCTGATTCTAAATTTGGATCCTGTTGCGACAATGCCGTCAGGAGCCTCAAGCTTTGGGCAGATATGCGGGCCTTCTGGAAGGCGGCATGAGAAGCGCACCTCTCGCGTTTGTTGTGTTGTACCGAAAGGATGCGATCGAGGGGTTTGGGTCGAGGGCCTGATGAGCTGAGAAGCGGGCTGTCCGGAGAGTGGATTTCAGGACTTTGCTCAAGGACTCGGTGAGCGTGCAAAGCAGGGTTGAGTAGCGAATGAGACACTGGTGGTAGATGAAGCTGACGTGTCTCAATGATCAGGACTTTGCATTCGCATATGCAGGACTTTGCAGAAGGTTCGTGCAGGACTTGACGTGGTTGTGGAGTTGATATCGTCCAGTAATGGGAAGGGGAACTCGGTGAGGTTGAACGCAAGGCTGTGTCTCGCCACTAGTGTTCGCTGCCTACGTACTAACTAGTAAGCGACGGTGCGCACAGTTGACTACCTACTCCCTAGAGTACTGTAGGCGCGGCGATCTTATTAGCATCAGCTAGGCCAATATTTACTACAGGCTATATAGGCCTAATCTTGCTGTGGGTGTATTTTGGTTCGTACGGGCATGGACATTAATATCTAGCGGGGGTTGTATTTTGTATGTAAAAAGGGGCTTTGTGAATAAATTTCTGGTCTCTTGGAGATATAAAACCTGAGCTGAAAGTCAGCGTGGCCTGCAAATCAGTGGCGGCTTATGTACCAGTGTGCACGGCAATTAGATTCATAGGAGAGACATAAAGGTCACAATGGCTCGGAATAGAATATAAGTCAAGCTCAGTCAATGTACTGTACTGTACAAGGTTGCAGCATCAAAGTCAATTCGCCCAAATCGCTCTCGCAATCCCTAAGCGCCATGCTGCGAATCTAAATTATCATACTAATACAGGTCATGAAAGCGCTGCACGCATAGCCTCATATACATATCGCATTCCTTCTAATTATAGCCACTCAGTAGGGTGGTCTGCCCACATTTCCTTTCTGTCCTTCACTAGTGTCAATACCATTGAGAAGGCTCTGCAGATCAACTACTGCAGTTGCATCTTCGCCCCATGGTGAGGTCTGTTCTCGTTTCTTCGGTCCGCTTCTTTTAACACTCCGACCTTTCCGTAATGGTTCTTTGAGAGCATGATCTTGCACGGCTGTAGGTTCACCAGTCAGGGAAGCTGGAAGCGGTGGAACAGGTGGTACTGCATCGAGATCTGTCTCCGCCTGCACATTAGGATTCGCTGGCGCCAGAACGGGATGAGATGTCAATGGTCGAGCCCTCTCATCTGGTGACGTGACACGCTCGCGGGACTTCGATCTATCCCTGTGGTTTGGTTCACGAAGAGATACAGACCTTTCCATGGGCGGAAGATTCTGCTGCCCAGGGTTGAAGGATACGTCGGATGCGGTAAAGTCGTAGCTGACCATGCTTTCGCTGCTTGCATCACTATGAGCCACCTCTTTCGTCCCCGGAAGGCCTTGTTGTCCTGATAAAACACGCTTTAACTGGTCTACGCGGGTCACCGAACCACGACTCGATTCGCTCGCTGGCGAAGGCGACTGCCCGTTTGCTTTTCGCAGCTTCTGGAGTGCCCCAAGACTACCAACGAGACCGTACATTGAACTTGCTTTATTGGGATGAGGGTGATGATGACCCTGCGGTGATTGAGACCCACTGTTAGTTCCTCCATTCACGGCTAGGAAGTTGCGGGGACCAGTAGCATTTGTGCCGGATCGAGATCCATTGAGGGATACTGTCTTGCTACCCTCTTGAACCATCGCGATGACGGATTCCCTACTCCACTCCGACATCATCTGATCCTTGATCGCTTCAGGCATAGATGCATCTTCTTTGGGAGGAGCTGTCGAAAGTATTGGTTGGGAGAAACTCCTACCAGGAGATGTGGGAGGACTTTGTGGCGGTGATGAAATAGATTCGGCATAAGATAAAGAAATTAATTTAACCATTTGAAAACGGTCGTCAAACGGCAGTAAAGATCCCGACTCGAGTTCCGATCGAGGGAGAGCCTGCTGAGGAGTAGTTGTACCAGGAGTACCAATATTGCCGAGAGGCACAGGAGGTAAGCTGATCCGATCAACCCAAAAGGTTTTGCTCTTCCTTCGGCCAATTTCATTGTAGATTACTCTCCCAATAGGCGATGATTCAAAGTCAAATTTCTCGCTCACGGTCCAGAAGTAGCCATGACACAGACTGCCCATGCGGATCTTATGCATTGGAGACTCGACTTCCAAAATATCTTCCTGTAGGCGGAAAATCATGGGTAATCCGTTCTTGACCGCATTGACTCCTAACCTGTCTACAAGATTTACCAGCAAGAGGTGCAGCAGGATAATGTCCGGCTCGCAGTCGATGTATTGTAGAGCGTTTTCGTAGACCGCAAGGTGGAGCAATTGAAGGAATGTGGTCCGAACCGGCTTGGGAGGCTTTTCTCGATTATTAGAAGCACCCGATGCAGCCCGCTTCGAGAGGTTAGTGGCCGAATCGTCTCGTGAAGTTCGTGTCAATCCCTTTGGCTTTTCTTCGTGTACCCGAAGATCAGATTTGGTCATCTCCTTATCCAGCCAAGTCAAAAGTGCATCCACGTATGCTTTTCGAACCCTTCCATCAGGATCTCGCAAGAGCCATTGAGTACCCTCCCAAACTCGCACGGGTACCCGATTCCGCCCTAAGCTTCCACCAGCCATGCTTTTCTTGTGGCTTGCTACAAGTAAGATAGCCTTGATGGCTTCAAGAGCTTTGACCTTTGCGGTGTCAAATGAGAAGAAACCATCGGTATTTGGATCTTCAGTCAAATCCCCCACTGAAGTCACGACTGCTGAAGCTGCGCTAGGATTTTCGATGGCAGCAGCTATAGTTGGGACAGTCGACAGTGGTGATGGCTTCAACCTTAGCAAGATCGCCGACACCATGTCAGAGATCTGGTCTGCATAGTATACATGTGTAGCCAAGTCTCCGATGCACTGCTGAAGTTGAGATAATAGCTCTACTCTAACACCTGTTGGCGTCGTAGAAATCTCAGCGATACCACCTGGGATACTCGCTGATGGTGAAGGGTTCGCCGATTGTTTGAGACCGGTCCCGTTGTCCTGCTGTAGATGTGGCGCCGCTCCATCCAATTGAAGAACCCTCAGAACATGCTGTATCAAGCCCAGTAGAACGTCCATAACGCTCAGCCCAATCAAGTTGATGTCGGATTTCAAAAGTGAGTCGGCCATTGTTGCCAAGACCAGCTGGTATTGGAGGTTGTCTTCTTTCAAAGGACTACGTACCAACTCGTCCATCGCGGTAACCAGTATAACGTAGCGATCTTGTACTGGTGTCCATCTAGCAATCATCTCAAATACCCTTGTAGCCCATCCTCCACGATGGTATCCGCTTTGCTCATCTTCGATAACCTTTTCGTCCTGTGCGACCCGATCCGCAATGAATTTTAAAGTAGCTGTTGTCGCGCCGTGTATTTGAGATCTGTTGTTGACCACAAATACATGCTTTAAACATTGTATAGCGAGTACCCCAATATCCTCTTCTGCAAGTTTATCCGCATCGGCTGTGGTTGCTGAGAGAGCGAGAGGATGATCCGTTGAGGTTTCCACAGTCCGTACCGTTGCAACACTTGTCCTCCGCCGCAACATTCTCTCCGTGTCTTCTTTCTCCTCCATCTGCGCTCGGTATTCTAGAACGTCCATGAAGTCCCCATTATCCGTCCATATATTTTCCAGCAGTATTGGTACTGTAACATCCAATTGCCTTCCTGCTACCGAAGCCAATGCTTCTGACGAGGCAACACTTTTGATGGCTTGTAACCCGACGCTTCTCCATCGCATAGCCACCGGAGCGCTTATTGCCCCTTTTGCTGGCGGTGGGCGCGTTGATGCGAAAGACGCGTACATCTGCACGATTTCCTCGTATTGATGTAAATATTCTTGATCTGCTGAAAGCGATGCCCCATCATTATGTTCACAGAATGCTTCGAATGTAGGTATTGAGGACTCGACCATGGTGACATCGCGCGACCGGAGGATTATATTGAGAATCTTGAGGACATATGGCGCATAGAGGGGGAGGTCTCTCGGCGCCTTCTCGATCAAGGCAGCCAGAATCTGGAGGGTGACTTGTACATTCCTATTCTCATTATTAGCAACCACATATGATTCTTCAGCAAATACTCTGCAGTTTGAAATCGCATACCCTATTCGAGCTCGCCAGACATCGCTTGCCGTCTTCTTCTCCAAGAATGCGCCGACCTTCTGAACCTTGCTCCTCCGAGTTGTCGCATAGTACAAGAGGTAACTCAGTTCACTGGAGTTTGGTTTCACATCGACGGCGCCCTTTGTCGTCCTCGGATAGCACTTCAAGATCAGTACTTGATGTTTGGGACGACATTTTTGCCGTATCGCGTGCATTTGTCCCGTCTTCCCCAACACCGAGTAATGGTCGATCTGTCAGCTTTGCGCAATTGAACCGTGAATCTTTATTACTCGACAAATTTAGTGGCGACGACAGGGTGATGCGGCGACAACAGTTCGGTCTCGTCGGGGATGACTTGATATCATGAGTTGATCAGCAAGTAAGGGAATTGTTGTTGATTTGTTGTCTCTCTCATGGTGCTCCCGCATCTGACATATAATTTTCGATTACTAGGAGGAACCCGAACCTGACCTGGATCATTTCGGCTCAGGCAACAACGAATCAGGCGAAAACGTTTCCAGGTTTTTCCGCTAAAGATCCCCAACAAAGGGACCCTGGGCCATCAAAATGCTTGATGACGCAAGGCACGTGGTTGATCAACATTTCACAATTTTATTGTGTTTTGAGACATGGGAAAGGGGGGAGTAGTGTGGTCTATTCTGTGTAACCCCTTGAATTGCTCGGTTGAGGATGAGCACCAGATGTTTCAGTCATTTGACTATCACACGAGAGCCTACTTTATCACGGGACACGCTAGACACCTTATCATACCTAGGTTATCTACACCTCTAGGCGCTATCACGCCTTAATATTCATGAACCACACTATAGAGGTTTACGCTCCACTGAAATACTTCCTGGAATGTCTTCCTGTGTCTCGATTCTGATATTACAGCGTTTCCAGCTAAGACGATACCCAAGGCATCTCAGGAAGAAGGTATTGGCATTTGTGTTACTGAGAATATAATCACTATTCCCTTTATGGCCTGTCTTGTCAATGCAGAGCAGGTTGCAGCAGGAATGCAAGAAAAAAGTTTCCTCATTCACTCACTATACAATTCCAGATCGTTTGAGGGGCTTTCCAGGACCACGCCGCTGTGTCTTTGTTATCAGCACCAAAGATGCAGGTGTGGTTGAATCCTGAATCTCCAACGGTTGTGGGATCCAAAGGATTGATTGCCTGGCCAGCAAAATTGATGTGGACAGATCCTCCTAGGTACAAAGTGTTGTTGATGGAGAGAGTGCTCATACAGACCCTCTACCTTCTCATCAAAGATGGCTACGAGGTTATTGTGTCCTTCAGGGTTGAGAGGGGCAGCTTTGTTGCAGGTCGAGGAAATTGCAATGTGCAACAAGGTTGAAGACACAGTGTCTGTTATCATTCAAATGATCGGTGTTGCACATGTATGTGCTAACCTGCAACAAAGGTTGTCAAAGGAGAGAGATATCGCAAATCACAGAGTATAAAATGCAATAAATCCGGAAAGAAATGGGTTTGCATGCACATCAAGAACGAAAAGTCTGTCAAACCTTGATTAAGCACACACAAAACTAGCTTCAGAGTCCAATACACCCAACACGAACCCCTTCATCAAATTACAAAAAGCCACTTTTCTCCCAATCCAATTCTCAAACACTCACTCCCAACTCACAGTCTTATACGCCTCCTCCACCCCCACAAACCCCTTCTCGGGCACCTCAACACCCAGCTCTTGCGGGGTAACAATCTCCTCGCCACTCCAACTCTTATCGCCCGCGACGCCCCAAAACTCCATCATAACACCCACCTCCTGTCCCCACCCGGGCCACACGCCATCAAACTCCTGCAAACTTTTAACCTCCACATAAACAGCCTGTTTCCCCGTCGCCTTCCCCCACGTCTCAAGCAGCCCCGCAACCGTCGTCTCTTCCACATACGCCAGCACGAATTTCCCGTGTGTGAGAGACGGCTGCGCGAGAATAGCATTGGTGAAAGATCCAATGTTCGCGCGCGCGTCGCCGATAGAGAGGATGGGGGTGTTGGCGGGTGCGGGGCCAATTTGTATGTATTTACCGGCGGTGGGCACGAAGATGGGGTTGAAGGGCGGGAATAGGTAGTTGGTGGCGTACCAGGTTACCCAGAAGAAGGTGGTTTTCTCGAATAATGCTTTCTTGGACCTGATGTAGTCGTCGATTCTGTTTTTGGATTCGAAATGGGGTACTAAGCCTAGTTAGTGTTGTGTTTTTGATTTAAGTGGCAGGAGGAGAGGGAGGGAACGCACTAAGATATTTCCCGCCTGAGATCCTGAGACCGTTTGGAAGGGTACTCCAGATGTAGTGCTTCAGTGTTGAGGTAGCAAGTGCAGCATTGGCGAGGTTGACGCCCTGCTGAAACTCAACTTTGATAGCTTCTTCCGCGCCAACCTTAGCAAATGGCTCAAAGAAATCAGTGACGGCATAGATGGCTGTTGATCCATCGAAGGCTTTGACGAGCGAGGCTTCGTCGTTGACATCCGCCGAGACGACTTCGACGCCGCGAGCTTTGAGAGCCGCGGCTTTTTCAGATGTGGTGTTGCGGGTTACTGCTCGTACTTTGTAGTGTCCGGTTGCAAGGGCGGAGTTGACGACTGAAGAGCCTTGGGCGCCCGTTGCCCCAATTACAGTGAGGATTGGAGAAGACATTTTAGTAGAAGATATTAAAATGCTTTAAGAGATTAGCTATTTAAAAAGAGAACTATAAGCAATTATTAGAATCAGATGATTAAAGGTTGGATAATGGAGGAGGAGATATTTTGCTCAGTCGGGCATTCTCTTGGTCTTATATACTCAAGTCCAGCCATCTCGATCCCACACAGCATCACGCAATGACGATATACTACCTTGAAATACGACGTAATGCAATGCAATATATCGCTATGCTGAACAATCCATCCATTGACTCAGCTCAAAACTTGAGTGGATCTCAAGACACCTCATCAGCCAGAAAGAGCTTTCCCAAAAAAAGTTGCATAGACAAAGGGATTTGAAATCTGCCGAATCAGAATTAGGAGAACCCCGCTCTTCACATGAAACTTTAGTCTTGGGGTCACACAGCTTTCGCGAGCAACAAAGTTCAGGGTAGTGCAATAACTCTATGGGGATAGCGGCAACAACTGGTTGTGGTGCCAGTCAACTTGTGATTACAAAGCTTGGCTTAATAATGCGTTGTAGCGCGGCGCATTGTAACCCACCGGTCCCCATGCCACAGGGGCATGTCGCCAAATCAGGGGTTGAAAGCCTGTCGACCCCGAAGCGAGACGCCTCAAGAACGTCAGTGTACTTGGAAGCGTTACCCCTGTTTACGGTTGGTGATAGCCTCAAGATTAGTGTGGATCGATTTGTATCAGCTTTTCCGCGGACCAGACTAAAGTTAGGTGAGACATAAACCATCCTTTAACCGCTCACCCGAGCGATCTGGCTCCGAAGACATCTCAACCCTCTCACATCATCATGCTTCAAGTTTCATTGCACAATCATCCTCTCTTTCTAATCCCATGGATCATGAAGATACAGAAAAGCTTCTGTTTCCGTTAACCCCGAAAGCGCCCATTTCAATAGTCAGCGGCTCATCACTATCACTCGAATACCACAGAGATCAATACCAGCACTTCAAATCTCGCAGAATGACCTCCCGAGTCCAAAACCAGATACTGGCGTTCAAACGCACCTACCCGTGGATAACCTCCCCCCTCATAATCGGCGCTCCCATGCGCGTCTTCGCCGGCGCCTCCCTCGCAACCGCCGTCTCCCGCGCCGGGGGCATCGGGTTTATGGGCCAAACGGCCAAACCCTCCGAGCTTGATTCTCTCTTCGTCGAAGCAAGGAAACTCCTCAACAACCCCCCGGGAAAGGAGATCTTACCCATAGGCATCGGATTCCAAACCTTTGACGCAGATCTCCAGATCGCGAGTCAGGTGGTGGAAGAACACGTGCCAGCCGCCGTCTGGCTCTTCGCCCCAAGAAACGGACAACAAGAACTCGATACCTGGACCGAGAAACTGCGTTCCGTGTCCCCGAACACCCAGATCTGGATCCAGGTGGGATCTGTTTCGGATGCAGTGAAAGCCGCGAGGTCGAAGATACCGCCTGATGTACTTGTGTTACAGGGTATTGATGCAGGTGGTCATGGACTTGCCCGCGCTGCTAGTATTGTGAGTTTGGTCCCTGAGGTCGCGGATGCGTTGGCCGAGTTGGATTTGGTGAAGGATATCCCGATTGTGGCGGCGGGAGGCATTGCGGATGGGAGGGGTGTCGCTGCTGCGCTTGGGTTGGGGGCCATGGGGGCGGTTATGGGGACGCGGTTTTTGGCGGCGGAGGAGGCGAAGGTGGCGAGGGGGTATCAGGCGGATGTGGTGAGGACGACGGATGGGGGCCAGAATACGGTGAGGACGACATTGTATGATGAGTTGGCGGGGCGGACAAATTGGCCGAGGGAGTATGATGGGAGGAATGTGGTTAATGGGAGTTGGGTGGATAGGGAGAGTGGGCTAGGATATGAGGAGAATAAGATCAGGTACGAAGAGGCAACGAAAAAGGGCGACGAGGGGAGGATGACGTCTTATGTTGGGTCGGCTGTGGGACTGGTGAGGGAAGTGTCGAAAGCGGAAGATATTGTTAGGAACACAAGGGAAGAAGCTAGATGTGCATTGGGCAGGGTGAATAGTCTTCTATAATACGATGCAAGAGTGGAAGCTGTGTAAAAAAGACAGTGTCGTATAAAATTGCCAGAGCAATCAATACTCGAAGCAATAATTGGGAGTTGGTAAAGACACCGAGGTATATGAACTTGGGCTATGACGCCCTAGAGCAAAAGGGTAAGAGTGTCTCGAATTGTCTACGGTGTTTTGAACCGAACGATGATATCTTAAAATCTAGTAGAAATAATACAAATATCAATAAAACATCGCAGTCTAACATTCCCTTCCTTCCAATTTCTGCAAAAATCCCTAGACAGAAGACTGCAACCAAATTAGTTCGTGGTCCACCATTTCACGAATTGAGATACTTACTTCCACAAGCCATCCATGAGTTGAGCGGGCACTTTGGCAAGAACTGTTGTGCTATCATGGCGATCATAATTTTGGTTTTGCTGGCCGTTCTTCCTTCAATCTGACCACTCCCTGCTCTATTATCAGCATTCTCCTCTACCCCCTGGACTTCATACATACCTCTTGAACACAGGTAGCAATCAATGTCCCATCTTTCGCAAACATATGCTGCTGTACCAGACCTCTCCCATCCCCGGACCACGGGCTCTGCATTTCCGTAAACATCCACTCGTCCGCCCGAAACCGCCTAGGCTCATGGAAATATATTGTATGATCCAGACTAACCATCATCCCAACCTCCCGTCTTTGTGCCTTATTCTCCAAATCATGGCCAAATCCATCCTGCTCCTTCAGCTTCTTAACATACTTCTCCCGTACCGCCATCTCACCCTCCGCGCTATCAGACTTCGGGTTACTCGGCGCACCAAACCGCCACAGATCATGAATGCGAGAGACCGTGCCGATGAAATATGAATCCGACATATACGCCAACGCGCTCAGATGTGCCTGATGTCCACCCCCAGGACTAATCCTCCCTCTGCATTTTATCCACTGCCTCGTCTTCTTCTCATGCGGATCCCCTTCCCGATTCAAAATATCAATCCGTTGAGACACAAACGGACTCCCACCATTCATTGCCCTTTCCTCCTCTCCCTCCTCTTGCTTCGGTTCCTCCAACCCCTTTGGCAACGGCACCGCATGCTGCACCAATCTCGATCCCCCACTATTTTCCCTCACAAAACTCATTGTTGTTGTGAATATGCATTTCCCTCGTTGTCTTGCCTGTACTGTGCGTGTTGCGAATGATTTCCCTTCTCGGACGTGCTCGACGTAGTACATGATGGGTAATTCGCTATCGCCTGCTAGCACAAAATAGCAATGCATGCTGTGGATTGTGAAGTTTGAGGGAACGGTTCGTTGGGCGGCGGAGAGGCATTGGGCAATTACGGCGCCGCCGTAGATGCCTCGGGCCCCTGGTGGATGCCAGAGGGGTCGGGTGTTGGTGAAGATGTCCTGGGAGAGATTAGCAGAGGTCTTGTGAGAGGGCAGGGCGAGTACTGGGCCAATTGCACCTAGCTCGGTCAGTTCGAGGACATTCTCGATTGCGGATTTGGAGGGATCGAGGGGAGGTGGTTTGACGAGTGTGGGGCGGTCGGCCATGATAGAGGAATGGAGGCGGTTTTGCGCCAGAGGTTGGGGCTTTACTGTTATTGAGGGAAGAACTCGAGAGGCTTGCGCGTATGATTGTCGATGGAGTTTGATCGATGTAGGAAATTTCAACCGTTTCATTCCTTTTAAACGTCTCGGGCAAAGAAAGTTGTTGGAGGGTTGTTAATTTGAAAGCCGAGGCTCGGAGAAATGTGAGAAGCGGACCGATGCCGCGTCGACGGACGGCTGGTGTCACATGCTTCCACCTCGCCCCCCTTTACCCCTTTTTAGTTCCGTACAATTGATCTCCCCCTTTGTGGTCTTATCTTTTAAGTAGTTTTTTTCTCCAATTTTGAGATAAAGACAACAGAAGTTATAATGGTCGGCTCTCAAGCTTCAACCGCTTTGTCAAGATATATATATATAAATATATAAATATCAATCGTTGTCTCTTGCTTGGTCATTTACCATCCTGAGAAGATATGTTCTCTCCTCCTATCAAATTAATCGAAAAGTCTGGAATTTTACTCCACTCCTTTCGAGTTCCTTGGAAGTCATTCTCGGATCAGGCCAGTCAGATTTTGAGGTCTCCACATTTCTGAATCGTCGAAGGCCTTCTGCGTTCGTCTCGATATCCCAACCCAGAGGAAGCTCCCATAACCTTGGATCATCTTCTGTTCTTAACCCTTTTTCCTTGTTCACGAAACTTACCTTGAACTGTTTGTTCCGGTCTTCTACGGAGTAGGATAGCTCCACAACCCATCCGCCGGGTAACGGTCCAAGTAACGCCTCTGGATCCAATAGACCGTGAGTGTAAGCTGTTCCAACAACTTCGAACTTATCTTCTGGTATCGGCCTTAAAATAATCGTGGTGTACAGGCCGAGAAATACGCAAACAATGTCCCCACTTCGTGTGTTTAACGGCCCAAGTCCAAGATAGCCTTCTGCAGTGGAGAAGAGACTGCGATTCTGGGTAAAGCCAGCGATCTCTCTCAAATAACCACGCTGGGAACTTGTTAAAGTCTTAGACTCGCGGTTATCATCATCGCTACGCATCAATTTTACATCGTCAAGGCTTAGATTCTCTTTCGGATCAGAATGCCACGCCCGGAGTCGGCCGTCTACTAGAACACTGCAATACACATCATAAAGTGTATCTTCGTATCTATAATTCTAGATTTGTGAGGTAGGAGATGTCCATTCCCGCCAAGACAACATTGCTTCCCTGTGACTACATCCCGGAGGAAATCCAGGTGATACATCTGTGACAGTGGCCACAAGGACGCCTTTGACCGAGATTGGATAGATATGGAAGTTATGGGGCCATGCAAAATGTCTTACAAGATACCTAGTTGTGGCGCTCAGTGGCTAGCTATAGTTTCAATAGCACGTGGGATATGTTGCACAACACGGTTTGGTATGAAGAATTGTTGGAGAAATCAAGGTCATTGAAATTGACTTCTGAAGTGCTCTACCTGTGCGCTGAATGGCATTACTGGAAGAGAAATGAATGTACGCCGCTCCAGAGGTGTTCTTCGCTATTTTGTGCAAGACACTCAACTGTTTCCCAGCAATTAATATCACCAGCTTCTTCCCAACCGCTTCACAACACGCTGCCACATGCCTGGGCCTAAACTGAATGGAAATCCCGTTGAGAATTCATGGCAGTTGCTCGCCATCTGTACTGATGAGTTGTGATTCGCGCCTAGGGTGTTCCAAAATTAGAAAGTTCTGAATGAAGAAAGGGCACGCAAACTTTATAATTGTCACTAGCATACCTTAAAATTGATTCGTCTTCCTCCGCCCAGAACCGTCGCTCTTTAAAACCTCCATACTCAGAGTAGTTCTCAACGAGCTTATGTAAAGCATGAACCAACTTGAGCTTTCCTTTGCATGTCAGAAGGTTGTTGATCTGGTCAATGATTCTACATCTGCCCTCATAATGCATTCCCGGATAACCGTTCAGATTAACCTCAAGTCTTTTCAACCTCGTCATGTTTTGGAGGCATTCCACGATAAGCGGGAATGAGCGTACATAGTCTTGAACATTCCAGGGAGCTAGTATGTTGATGTAGAGGTATTGGACTTTCTTCGCAAGCTTCAACTTCTTATACGGTTCCTTCAGTTTATCTTCGTATATCTTGTGATCCTTCACTTTACTGGGAAATGGCTCTCTGCATGTAAAAGATCAGTCGCATTGCACGAATAAACTAAAGATATTACATACAGAATGACAAATCGGAAGTACTTTATCAAATTCATAGTAGTATGATCAAGTCCGAGGAAAGATTTGGCGTTCTTCGAAGTAAGACAGAATTTGTTGACTCTATAATAAGCCCTCTGTAGTTGGAAAGGGGGACTGGTCAGGTGATATAGCCGAAGCCCCTTAGTCGATAGGTCTATAGTTGAATAAGCTATAGTAGAATATAATATATTGAAGAACTTGAAGACTATCTAAAGAGGGATGAAAGCCCTTTATATATACTAATTATAATATATCTAAAAGCTTTTATAGTAGTGGCAAAGTCACGTGACTT
>Ga0182030_10007803_pt1 | contig 22267 bp, 19 predicted proteins | sample 812S3MmetaG_FD_121299 | JGI IMG/M metagenome (GOLD analysis project Ga0182030, IMG submission 121299) | Permafrost microbial communities from Stordalen Mire, Sweden - 812S3M metaG (Illumina Assembly) | ecosystem: Environmental > Terrestrial > Soil > Wetlands > Permafrost | place: Sweden... | reverse complement strand
GCTCCAATGGCATGAGCATCGCGTTGCTGATCAATCAAGGAGTGGCGGCGACGATCGCGGGCATTTTTCTCCCTACGGTGGGCAAATACGGTTATTCGACCATGTTTTTTGTTTTCGCGGGTTGCACGGTGGTTTATTTTATCACCGCAGTATTCTTCCTACCGGAAACGAAAGGCAAAACGCTGGAAGAAATTGAAGCGCATTTCGAAGGAAAGAAATCTTCTGGCGCTGCCGCTCGATAAAACGTAGTCTTAACAGCATTCAAAATGATGAAATTACCTCTGGCTCAACTGTTTATTGCGTGCTTTGCGGTGGCGGCGGCCACTGCCCAATCCAACACCCCGGCGATCATACCGGTCCCGCAACATATGACCGTTCAGGAAGGCGTCTTTACTCTTTGGCCGGAAACCAAAGTCGTGGTGGATTCCTCTTCCAAGGCCACCGGAAAGTTCCTGGCGGCGCGGTTGCACACCGGAACGGGTTACCCGGTGAAGGTTGCCGCGGGCGACGCAGCCGTCCCGGGCTGCATTCTGCTCACGACGAAAAATGCGAACCCCGGCCTTGGCGCGGAGGGCTACGAATTGATGGTGGCGAAGGATTCGGTCGTGATTCGAGCGCCGACGCAGGCGGGGCTGTTTTACGGAGCGCAAACGCTATTGCAATTATTGCCGCCAGAAATTCTGGCGGTCCACCCGATTTCGCCCCGGCAATGGACCGTTCCCTGCGTCAGCATCCAGGACCAGCCGCGCATGGCCTGGCGCGGTTTAATGCTTGACGTCAGCCGCCACTTCTTCACCAAGAGCGAAGTGGAACAATTACTTGACTCGATGGCGCTCTACAAATTGAACACCTTCCATTTCCATTTGGTGGATGACGTGGGCTGGCGGATTGAAATCAAAAAATACCCGCGCCTGACTGAGGTGGGCGCGTGGCGCAGCGGCATTGGTTTTGGATTGGATCCGAAATTGAGCAAGACCTGGCGGGCGGATGGAAAATACGGCGGCTATTACACGCGGGCGGATATTAAGGAACTGGTTCGTTACGCCGCGGCGCGGCACATCACCATCGTGCCTGAGATCGAAATGCCGGGGCACTCCGCCGGCGCGCTGGCCCCTTACCCGCAATACAGTTGCACGGGAGGCCCCTTTAACAACGAAGGCCCCATGGCCATTTTCTGCCCGGGCAATGACGAAACCTACGTTTTCCTGGATAATATTTTGAGCGAAGTCTTCGAAATGTTTCCGAGCCAGTTTATCCACATCGGCGGCGACGAGGCCTCGACCGAGTATTGGAAAAAGTGTCCGAAATGCCAGGCGCGCATGAAAACAGAGGGCCTGCACAATGAGCGCCAATTGGAGAGCTACTTAATCCGGCGCGTGGAGAAATACGTCAACGCGCACGGGCGGCGCTTGATCGGCTGGAGCGAAATCCGCGAGGGCGGCCTGGCGCAAAACGCCGCGGTCATGGATTGGATCGGCGGGGCGACCGAAGCCGCCAGCGCCGGGCACGACGTGGTGATGTCCCCGACCGGTTTCTGTTATTTGGACCATTATCAATCGCACGATCATTCCACCGAACCGCGGGGGATCGGCGGCTTTTTGTCATTGAGCCAGGTCTATAGTTTTGAACCTGTGCCCAAGAATCTCCCGGCGGAATTCCAGTCCCATATTTTGGGCGGGCAGGGCAATCTCTGGACGGAATACATTCCCTCCCTGAGCCACGCCGAATATATGATTTTCCCGCGCGAATGCGCGATGGCCGAAGTGTTGTGGTCGCCGAAGGAGTCACGCAACTGGGATGATTTTCTATCCCGGGTGAAAGTCAATGAGCGGCGGCTGGACGCGTTGGGTGTCAATTATCGCCACGATCCCACTCAGACGGGCGAAACGACTGCATCAAAATTACGCAATGAATGAGCCGGCGTCACTTGGGGAAAAAATCGGGCAAATGCTCCTCATCGGCTTTCGCGGCTGCGAAATCCGGTCCACTGATCCCATCGCGCGCGACATCGCCGAGCGCAACCTAGGCGGGGTCGTTTTGTTTGACCAGGAAATGAGCGACACGACCCTCCGGCTCCGGAACATCAAATCAGTTGACCAAGTCCGGGCCTTGACCGGTTCCCTGCAACAACGCGCCGGCACGCCATTAATTATTGCCATCGACCAGGAAGGCGGACGGGTCAACCGGCTGAAAGCCGATTACGGTTTTCCACCCAGCATTTCGCACGAGGAGCTGGGCGCGATCAATGACCCGCAACAGACCTTTGCCCAGGCCGAAATCACCGCGCGCACGCTGGTGGAGGTTGGAGTCAATCTAAATCTGGCCCCGGTGGTGGACCTGGATGCGGGGGAGAACAATCCGATCATCAAGGGGAAGAAACGCAGTTTTTCGTCCGACCCGCTCATTGTGGCGCGGCACGCCGTGGAATATTGCCGGGCGCATCATAAGCGCGGAGTAATGACCTGCGCCAAACATTTTCCCGGGCACGGCAGCGCACGGGCCGACACGCATTTGGGATTGGTCGATGTCACTCAATATTGGACGGAGCAGGAGCTTATTCCCTTCCAGAAATTGATCGAGGCGGGCGAGTGCGACACCATCATGACGGCGCATATTTTCAATGCGAAGCTTGATCCGGATCGGCCGGCCACACTTTCCCGGCAGATCGTGCAAGGGATTTTGCGGGAACGGCTGGGATTCGACGGCGTGGTCGTGAGCGACGATATGGAAATGAAAGCCATCGCCGGCCATTACGGATTGGAAGAGGCCTTGCGCCGTGGGATCGAAGCAGGGGTGGATGTGCTTTGCTTTGGCAACAACATGAATTTCGATGCGCACATCGGAGAAAAGGTGGCTGGAATCATCGAACGCCTGGTGGAATCGGGCACCATTTCGGAAGCGCGCATCGACCAGTCGTTCCAGCGCATCCAAAAGTTAAAGCAGCGCTATTTGGCCTCCTGATATGGAGACGGCGCCGTCAACCCCCGCAGCGACCGCGGATCAAAAAGCGCGCCAACGCAATCCGTGGCTGTGGGTGCCGAGCCTGTATTTTTCGCAAGGGATACCTTATGTGATTGTCATGGTGATGTCGGTCACCATGTATAAGCGGATGGGTATTTCAAATACCGATCTGGCGCTGTACACCAGTTTGCTGAATTTGCCGTGGGTCGTGAAACCACTGTGGAGCCCGTTGGTGGACATTACCCGCACCAAGCGGTTTTGGGTGGTAACGATGCAATTTCTGATTTCGCTTGGATTGGCCCTGGTGGCGTTTTCCATTCCGACCTCGGGGTTTTTCAAGCTTTCGATCGTTCTATTTTTGGTCATGGCGCTGGCCTCTGCGACGCACGACATTGCGGCGGACGGCTTCTACATGTTGAGCATGTCCAAACACGAACAGGCGTGGTGGGTGGGAATACGCAGCACATTTTATCGGACGGCCATGATCGTGGGCAGCGGCTTGTTGGTGGTCCTGGCTGGAGTTTTGGAAAGCAAGAACGGCTTGCCGCCCCTGCCCATCGAAGTGCGGGCGGCCCTCCGTTCCCAAGGCGATTCGCGTCTGGACCCGGCGACCATCAATGCCGACGCCCTGCCCGGTCCGTTTCATTTAACGGCCTGGCCGGCTTCCCTGGAGATTGCCCTGACCAACGCCGGCGCCGCGCAGGCAAAGGCCGTCATCGGCCAGGCGAAAGAATGGAACCAGGCGCATGGATTCCTTCCCGAACTCGTGGACGGAGCAAAGGCGGCCGGCGGCGGTTCCGGCACTTCCATTTTTGAGCCGCTCGGGAAATTTTTAAGCGCTCACTTTCCCAAAGACGTGACGACAGCGCCGGCGCGGGCCGGAAACGTGGGAACGTTCTACTTGACTCTTTCGAAACCGCCAGAGGCCGGGCAGAACATCGCCGTCAACCTGGATCGCAAGAAGAGCGGGATTGAGAGCTTTGGACTGGCCAAGGGGATCAAGACTTTCAACCTGGTGGAAGGGGAGCGCCTGCTGTTCAACGCGACCAATTGGAACCAGCCGGCGGCGGTCGTCATCCAATTGGATCCGGAACTCAAGGAAGAAACCGCGACGCAGTTCCAGGCAATTTCGGGCAACATCCCGCTGGCGTGGTCCATCACTCTGTTCACCGTGGCCGCGTTGTTCCTCCTGTTCAGCGTCTGGCATGCGATCATGTTGCCGCGGCCGGCCAATGATGGACCGGTCATTGGGAATCGAAGCATGATCGGAGAATTCTTTGCGACGTTCGGTTCCTTTTTTCAGAAACCCGGCGTGCTCATGGCGATGGCCTTCATCTTGTTATACCGGTTCGATGAAGCGCAATTGGGCAAGATGATTTCACCTTTCTTGCTCGATCCCCGCGCGGTGGGAGGCCTTGGCCTGTCCACCAGCCAATACGGACTGGTGTATGGGACATTCGGGATCGTGGCTCTGACTTGCGGAGGGTTGCTGGGCGGATTTGCCGCCGCAAAATACGGCTTGAAGAAAATGCTGCCAGTCATGGTATGCACGATGTATCTGCCGAAGCTGGCCTTTATCTTCCTGTCTTTCACGCAACCGGACAATTTTCTGGTGGTATGCGGGGCGGTGGCGGTGGAACAATTCGGCTACGGTTTTGGCTTCACCGCTTTTATGCTTTACATGCTTTATTTCGCCGACGGCCCGCACAAAACGGCCCACTACGCGATTTGCACCGGATTCATGGCGCTGGGCATGATGATCCCCGGCATGTGGAGCGGCTGGGTGGCGGATCATGTGGGCTACCGCCATTTTTTTATCTGGGTAATCTGTTCGGCGTTGCCCGGCCTCATCATCGCATTGCGCCTGAAAATCGACCCGCAGTTTGGCAAAAAGTGATTTGTTCGGGGATACGGGACCGATGCCGAAGACGGGTAAAATTAATGCGCTTGTTATTTGGCGTTAAATGAGGTTCTTGAACTGGAACGACGCCGGCCTTCTGCCCGTTTCGTTTTTTATTCGTCGTGAAAATATTTTTCACCCTGGACAGTGGGCGACAACCTGATCAGCACAGTTTCAGGCGGCTCCGCATGGCAGGTGGTTTTTTAGCGGGCCTGGCGCTCGCGCTGGCGGCGGGTTGGGCGGACGCTCAAACAAATAGTTTGACTCCATCTTATCGAGTCATCCTTTTGGAATCGACCAATGGCCTCGGTGACTGGATCTGGGCCGGACAGACTTTCGACTACCAGGTTTGCCGATTGTGGCGCTCTTTTGAGATCCCTCTGCACGCCGATGTGAGCCTGGCCCGCCTGCGTATCACGGCGGACAACGGCTATCGGGTCTTTTTGGACGGGCGTGAAGTGGGCAGCGGCCATAATTGGCGCTTTGTAACCGAGTATGACCTGACTTCACTTTTGCAGCCCGGCCTGCATGTCCTGGGTGTGGAAGCATTCAACGAAGAGCGGGAGGCGGGTGTCACGGTCGGATTCAATGTCGATTTTAGCGACGGAACAGGTTTTTACCTCGGATCGGATCGGACTTGGCGCCTGGTGCCCGAATCAGACAAGGGCTGGCTGACACGGTCGCAGCCCGACAACCGGTGGAAGGCAGCCGAAATCGTCGCGCCGATGGGGGGCCGTCCCTGGCGCATCCTGAAAAACATAGTCGTGGCGCCTCCATTGCGTCCGTTCGCCTTGTGGCAGCGGGGATGGTTTCAGATCGCACTATTGGGCTTGTGCGGCGTAATTATGTTGATCTGCCTGCGGCTGACTGCCCGGCTGGCCATGCAGGCCAAGGCCCAGCGTCTGCTGCAAGTCGAACGGGTGCGGATTGCGCGCGATATTCACGATGACCTCGGCTCGGGCCTGACCCAATTGATTTTGCGCGGGGAAGTGGCGCAGAGCGATCTGCCGGCGGACTCAAAAGCGCGGGCGGAGATCGATGAACTCTGCGAGCAGGCGCGATCTCTTTCGCGGGCCATGGATGAAATTGTCTGGGCAGTAAATTCGCGGCGGGACACTTTGCGGGATTTTATCACGCACATGTGCAAGTACTCGCGATCTCTTTTATGCACCACGTCCATTCGCTGTCGCTTCGACATTGATACGGAAATCCCGGAGGTGGCTTTTGATTTGCCGATCCGCCGCAATTTGTTTTTAGCGGTCAAGGAAGCATTGCATAATGCCGTCAAACATTCGGGCGCGGGCGAGTTGTATTTGCGCATTCACAAGCATGAGCAAGGATTGGTGGTAATAGTGGAGGATGACGGGCGGGGGTTTGACCTGACCCAAGCCAGCCCGGAACGGAACGGATTGACCAATATGTCACAACGCATGACAGAAGTGGGTGGCGCTTGCCGCGTCCACGGCCAAAAGCAAGGAGGTTGCGCGGTGGAATTCAGTGTTCCGCACCTGCAACTGCGCAGGCCTCTGCCCTGGGTTGATGGGATGTGGCGATGGGCGCGGAGACTGACGCCAGGCGGCCGTCCCAAACAATTGCAACAAGACTTATGACCAAACCAGCGAAACCCATGGCCGCGAGCGAAGCGGCTGCGCCCCTTTCCTGGCACATCGCCCTGGTGGAAGACCGGAAGGAAATTCGGGAAAGCTGGCTGCGGTTGTTTGCCTCCTTTTCCGACTTTCAATGTGTCTGTGCCTGTTCGTCGGCGGAAGAGGCGTTGCGACTCATTCCGCCGCTGCGGCCCGACGCCGTGCTGATGGATATTTTTTTGCCGCGCATGTCGGGCATCGAATGCACCGCCCGCCTCAAGGCCATCCTGCCCCAGACCCGCATCGTCATGCTGACTGTCGTGGATGACGATGAAATGATTTTTTTGGCTCTGGAAGCGGGTGCGGACGGCTACCTTTTGAAAAGAACCAAGCCGGCAGACGTGCGCAACGCATTGCTGGATTTGATGGGCGGCGGCGCGCCGATGACCAGCGAAATTGCCCGGCGCGTGGTCGCCTCCTTTCATCATCGCCCCAAGATACATGGCGATGACAACAATTTGACCAGCCGGGAGGAAGAGGTGCTGGCCCTGCTTTCCAAAGGTTATTCCAACAAGGAAATTGCCGACAAGATCAGCTTGAGCACTGATACAATTCGCACCCATTTGAAACATATCTACGAAAAGATGCACGTTCGTTCCCGCACGGAGGCAGTCGTTCGCTATATGTCTCTAAAATCTCCCATTCCCGGGAGGGACGAGGACACCTCATATCACTCGTTTGAGTGATGCCCTGTCATCCTGTTGGGGGATAGACGGTATTCTCGGGCTTCTGATACTTTGGACATATCTGATACACCTTGCTTCGATTTCGAAGTCGATGAAAAGGCGTCGGAAGAAAAGATGCTCAAAATTCTCAAAGCTACACGGTAAGTTGGGAACCCAATCACCTCTCCCAAAAAACAATAACGCAATAATCCTCAGAAATGAAAATCAACATCTTACTTGAAAAGAAATGTGGACTCGCAATTGGCATCGTTTTGGCGGTGCAGCTCGCGGGTGAGTCCGCCCGGGCCGGGTTGGCCATACCTTACACGCCTGATGCAGCGACGATGCACCTCTGGCACTTGAATGACGCCAGCGGTCAATTGTATGCCGTTGATTCTGCCACTCTTTCCCCGGATGCCACGCCGATAACATTGGAAAATATCGGTGAGCCGACGCCCGGGAGTCTTCCGACCAACGCCTTCTTTGGCGCTTCAGGCCCGAACGAACCGGGCTTAAGCACCTGTTATTCCGGAATCACCAAACAGCACCTTCTGGGCGGCTACAACGGAAGCGGTTACGGAGCCATTTTCCCCAATGTTTCCCAATTCTGTAATCCGGCCACCGGCGCTTTCTCGTTCGAAGCGGTCCTCAACATCAGCTCGAGCAATGTCTTATCCTCAATCGACGCGGAGATACTTACGGGTGACAACAGCGATGGCACAAGTCGGGGATGGCAGTGGCGTCTCGAGAACGGAGCCTTGGAGTGGGACCTGCAAGGGGGCAGCACAGACAATGATTTCAAGCCTCTTCTTCCGACCACTGGAAACGACGCCGTTTCACTTAAAACCAATAGCTGGTATCATGTGGCGGTTACCTTTACCGGCCAGAGTCCAACCAACGGCGATCCCGCCAGCGTGATCACCCTGTACTGGACATTGCTGGATCCCTGCCGCACCAATGCGGATGTCCTGGCGCAATATACCAACGACCCGACGGCTCCTTACGGCATCCGGCCCTTGAACGGCGCGCCGGAGGGCAGTGTCACACCCGCGCTTGGCATCGGCGGCAGCGCCCGCAATACCACTTCAAATCCAGGCAACAACGAAGGGCTGATTGGCAGCATTCTCGAGGTGCGCGTCAGCGAGGTTTGCCGCAAGGCTTATGAGATGGCTTTTACCAATTACAACAGCGCCAACTGTTCCCCCACTTTCGTCCAGGAACCGCCGCCGTCGATTTTGGTGGGGTATGGCCAGACGCTGACCATCAGTCCGGTGGTGTCGGGCGCCCAGCCGCTGACCAATCGGTGGTTTCAAAACGGCAGCCCTTTGCCCTCACAGACCAACACGACATTGTCTATGTCCGGTACAACCTTCGCCGCCAACGGGGTCTATTACTTGATTGTAAGCAACCAATACGGAGCCACCACAAGCTCGATCGTGCAAGTCACTGTCGGCGCGATTGCTTCCGGCCTTTTCCCCACCGGCATCGGCACCAACGGCCAAGTTTCGGCTGGAGATATTCCTGATCCACATTACAGCATGATCCAGAGCGAAGACCCGAACTTCCTCGGGCCCAACGCCTTGATCTATGAGTGGAACTGCCCAATTCAATTTTCCATCTGTTCCGGCGGAACCTTTCTTTCCACCAACGGCAGTTCGACCTGGCTTGGGCTTCAGGGCAATCAGGGAGGCGTAGCCAACAATTCGCCCTCAGGGAACTATACTTACCGAACCACATTCGTTCTGGATCAGGCTATTCCTGCTACCGTGACGCTGACCGGGTCTGCGGCTTTTACCGGCGTGATCACTAATATCTTGGTCAACGGCGTTAGTACGGGCAACTACCTCACACAAATTGTCGGTCAATACGTTCCCAGCCCATTCACCGTCACAAACGGTTTCGTGGCCGGCCTCAACACGCTTGATTTTTGCCAGGACCTCAGCGCCGCGACGATTGCCGCGATCTGCGTAAACCAAATCTCTGCCGTTGGGCAGGCCATTGCGCCCGGTTTGCCAGTGATCTTGCAACAACCGGCCAGCCAGATCGTGCGCGATGCCAGTCTCACCGGACCAGGCAGCAGCGCCCAATTCTCAGTGGCCGCAGTGGGTTGCCCGCCTCTTACCTATCAGTGGTGGGCTGACGGCTCGCCCTTAATCGGAGCCACCAATTCCATTCTGGATATCAGCAATCCCAGCGCCGGCGGGCAGGGAACTAATTATTCCGTGGTCATCGCCAACGCTTCCGGTTCCATCACCAGTTCGCCCGCCGCCACGTTGACGATCGTGCCCACCAACCAGGCCCCGTTAGCCCAATCGCTCAATCTCGCGGTCTTCAGCGGCCAGACCGCCACAATTCAAATTTCATATTTGATCGATGTGCTGAGCAGCGATCCCGACCACGACCTCATCTCTTATGATTACGCGGCCACCTCGAGCACCAACGGCGCGGCGAACAGCTTGTACAATGTGACTCAGAATGGCGCCACACTTGTCTATACACCGGTGGCAGGTTACTCCGGATCAGACCAATTCACCTACACGGTTCAGGACTCACTGGGGGCAACGACTGCGGGCAACGTGAATATTGTGGAATTGGCCAATCCCGCTCCGCTGACGACAGTGCTGGTGGGCGGGACAACAAACCTGAGCGCAGGCGTGGCTGCGGTACCGGCGGGATACTCGTTTCAATGGCAGCATTACGGCACAAATCTCCCCGGGGCCGCCTCCGCCCAGTTGGTGATCTCCAACGCCCAGACGGTCAACGCCGGTCCCTATCGCCTCTCGGTCATAGATGGACAAGGCAATGTCACCCGCAGCGCAATCGCACTGGTGGCTCTGAACGGCGCCCCCATGCCAATATTCAACGGCGACACCAACGCCTGGAGATTTAACGGCTATGGCTCGGCCACAAATATGACCGGCAATGTCCTGACTTTGACAGACGGCGCGTTGAGCGAAAGTCGCAATGTCTGGTATGTCTGGCCGCAGGAAATCACAAATTTCAGCGCCTCCTTTATTTATAAGGATGTAAACAAACTTGGGGCGGACGGGTTCGCATTTGTCCTGCAAAATTCCCCCGCAGGCGCCGGGGCGTTGGGCGCGGGTGGAGGCGACTTGGGCTATACCGGAGTCCAGAATAGCGTCGCCTTCGAATTCAATATTTACGCTCCTTACACTGTGGGCATCGCCCTCAGATCGGGCGGACTGGTGATGTCGCCTTTTACTCCCACCCTGCCTGTCAATCTGGCCAGCGGTGACCCGATTGCGGTGAGTATCACTTACGCCGCGGGTGTGGCGCAGTTGACGCTAACCGACCTGACCACCACACTTTCCACCAACATCGTGTTTGATGTGGCGACCGTCCTGGGGGACACATTTGAGAACATCGTTGGCACCAATATCGCCTTCGTCGGTTTCACGGGTGCCGATGGCGGGGTGGCCTCAACGCAAACGATCAGCAACTTCGTTTTTATGCCCACGAGCCTGCCGCTGTTGGTTCAACAAACCGCCCCAAACTTGGTCGCGCTCTCCTGGACGCAGCCCTACTCCGGTTTTGTGCTGCAATCCACCACGAGCCTGAGTGCCCCATGGCAGAACGTCACCGCGCCTGTCACTGCGGTGGGAGGCCAATACCAGGTGACGGTGCCCGTGTCGGCGGGAGTCCAGTTTTATCGGCTGATCCTGCCGTAACGTCCGCCGTTCAAACGTAAGCTGCCCTAATCGGTGAGTGTGTAAATCGTCCTATGGATTCAATGACTGAAATGAAATCAAAAAAGGGGTTCACACTCATCGAATTGCTCGTGGTCATCGCCATTATCGCCATTCTGGCGGCGATGTTGCTGCCGGCCTTGGCGCGGGCCAAAGACCAGGCCAAACAAACCCAATGTTTGAGTAACATGAGGCAGTTGGAAATCTGCCATGTGATGTATGTCGGAGACAACACTGACTGGCTACCCATAAACCTGAGTTCAAGCTCTTCTGACACCCTGGCTACGACAGCTTCGTGGATTGCCGGCGATGCTCAGACCGACATCACCACGTCGAATATCATGCAAGGCAAGCTGTACCCATATAATACTCAGACGGCGATCTACGCCTGCCCGGCGAATACGAAGCTGATCCCAATCGGGAGTGCCCTTCCGGGCGTCAACGGGAGTGTGCCACAGACCAGGACTTGCTCCATTGAGTTTTCGTTGGGATGAGGCAACCCGCCAGGCACTCCCCTGAGCCGGGCTGTAACGTTTGGCTCATACGAAAAACTGGCCCAAGTTCATCATACCTCCACCAAGGTTGTGTTTGTTGACGAGAATGAATCCAGCGTCGGTGATGGATGCTTCGGCTGTTATCCGGCAAAATCATATCCGACAGTCAACATCTGGTGGAATCTGGCTGGCAGCCGCCACACCAAGGGCTGCACATTCACCTTCACCGACGGCCACGCGGAGTATTGGAGATGGCATGGCAAAGCCGTGCTGACTTACATCAGCGGCGATCAGGCGGGCGATCCCGTCGGCACTTCGGACGACATGCCTCGAATGGTTGCCGCGGGCAGCGAATATTATCCGCTTCATTGAACGCCGTTGCGGGTGCGGTTGAATTTGGATCGTAATCATCTCGATCGCATTCAGTCGGAAGACCGTCAACTGGCAAACTTCGCCCGCAAATATTCAACGTGGTCGCCAATGCCGGTGGGCTTCCCCGTGGCCAGGCGGATGAGTTCCTGCGGGGTGTGACGCGATCCGTGCCGGTGAATTTTTTCCCGCAACCAGCGCAACAGCGGCTTGTAATCACCCTCCGCAAGCTGGCCGTCGAGTCCGGGATTTTCCGCCATGGCGCGACGCATGAGTTGCGCGGCATTGAGATTGCCCAGAGTGTAGGTGGGAAAATACCCGATGGCGGCAATGGCCCAATGAGTGTCTTGCAGGCAGCCAGCGGCATCATTGGGCACAGCCAAGCCGAACATCTTCTCGAATTGTTCGTTCCAATAAGCGGGAACATCCGCAGTCTTCAACGTGCCTTCGACCAGTTTCACCTCAATCTCAAATCGCAGGATGATATGCAGATCGTAGGTCACCTGGTCGGCATCAACGCGGATGAAGGAAGGGGAAACCCGATTGACGGCGGCGCTGATTTGTTCCGCCGAAAACTTTTTCAAGCCCGGAAAATGTTCACAGGCAACCGGGTGCCAGTGCGCCCAGAACGCGGGACTGCGCCCGACGTGATTCTCCCACAAGCGCGATTGCGATTCGTGAATGGCCAGCGAGACATACGTGCCGTTGGGCGTGCCGAAGTCCGCCGGGTCCAAGCCTTGCTCATACAGGCCGTGACCGGCCTCGTGCAGGACGCTGTAAAGCGAAGAGACAAAATCCTTTTCGTCATAGCGCGTCGTCAACCGGCAATCACCCGGGCCAACAGCGGAGCAAAACGGGTGCGTCGTTGGGTCGATGCGGCCCGCCTCGAAATCGAATCCAATCGCTTCGGCCACTTTGCGGTTGAACGCCTGTTGCGCCGGTACCGGGTAATCGCCCTGCAACAAATCAACAGAAATGGCCGCGGACCTGGCTGCGGCAGGCGCCAATATGGTGGCCAGAGCCGGGCGCAATTCCGAAAAAATCTGACGCAATTGCGCCGTGGTCGCGCCAGGCTCGTAGCCTTCCACCAGTGCGTCGTAAGGCGATTCCTTGTAGCCCCACGCCTCGGCCATTTGCCGGGTCAACGCCAGAACTTTATCCAGGTGCGGCTTGAACAGAGCGAACTTGGATTGCTGGCGGGCCTCCTGCCAGGCCGCGCGTGCGTGGGTGCGGACGCGTTCCAATTTCTCCACCAGCCGTCCTGAAATTTTGGTCGCGCGATTATATTGACGCCGCCATTCGCGAACATTACCCGCCTCATCCGAATCGGGAGCAAACTCCTGCTGCTCGCACTCCGAAATCCATTCGCCGACCTGTCTGGCAATAAATTGCCGATGGGCGCGCCCGGTCAGCCAGGCCAGTTGTTCCGCGCGGTAGGGCAGCGATTTGGCGGGCATGTAAGTTTCGAGGTCCCATGTCAGCGCGTTGGCCGCGCTATTCGCGAGCGCGATTTCCCGCGCGCGGCGCAGGAGCTTTTGGTAACAAGCCGGACTCTCAGATGGACGTGTCATAAATGGAACTGTGGCTGGTTTTCGATAAACCGACAATCGAAAATAGCCATATTACGGCGCTTTGACGAAAACTTGGTAAAGAAGCTAATTCGAAAATACAGCCGAAGGGCGTGGACTTTTATGTTTCAATATGCGACCCAGCGGCTGTATGTTAGCGAAAGGCTTGGTTGATTATGAACGAGTCACGACTTTTGATTTCCCGCGCAGGATGGTTTCAATATGCGCATCGGTCATCGCATAATAAAAGTTCGCTGAACACATGACGAGAATCATCAAAAGCACCACGACGCTATTCGCCGGATTCTGTTCGTTCGCGGCGGCGGTGGGCTTTGGATTTCTCCTGGTCCGGTATTTCACACAGGGCGCAGGTCTGCGGGTGTTTGGTTTCTACTTTGGTCTATCTTCCCTCACCGTTTTGCTTGGCTTGATTCGGGTGGCCGGGTTCGCAATGGCTGCTTTTCTGTGCGTCGCCATTGGAATTGGCCTTTGCGCCCACGGCCTCGTGCCTCCCTCCCCCGGCGCTGGCACAGGAGGATCCTAAACGGCCGATCCGGCGTTTTGCATTTTGGCGGCACGATCCTCCCGGCCCGGCGGAGGGCTGACACAAGCGGCCCGACTTGGCCTAGGCGGTTGGGGGCCTTTTCCGCCTTGGTCATTCGGATATCGGTTGGTCGTTCGGGAGGCGTCACTTCAACATTTCGCCATAAATCGCCCTCAAAAAAACTGAAAAAAACCCTCTTGACCCCACAAGCCTTTGTTGTTATCAAATCGTTTGCCACTTTAAGTAGTGGTTTGTTCCGATTTTATGCGTTGTCCAAAGTGCGGCAATCAAGATGACAAAGTCATCGATTCGAGGGCTTCCCGCGAAGGCTCGACGATTCGGCGCCGACGCCAGTGTTTGCAATGCAATCACCGGTTTACTACGTATGAGGAAATTGAAAATGAGTGTCTGATGGTCGTAAAGCGCGACGGCCGGCGCGAAGAATTCTCCCGGGAGAAACTGCTCTCCGGCCTCATGAAAGCCTGCCAAAAACGCCCGATCAGCCCCAAAGCCATCGAAGACGTGGTCGAAACCATCATGGACGAAATTGTTAACAAATACGATCGCGAAGTGCCGGGCGTGGTGATTGGCGAACGTGTCATGGAAGCCTTGCGCCTGCTTGACAAGGTGGCCTACGTCCGGTTTGCCAGTGTCTATCGGCGATTCGAGGAAGCAACGGAGTTTGTCAACGAGGTCCACAAACTGGAGTCCAATCATGATTCAACTAAAGTCTGACTGCCTGATTATTCAAACCAGCGACGGTGATCAGGTCCCCTGTTCAGCAGAATGGATCACTCTGGAGTTAATGGGAGAGGGAGCCTCCTGGCTCGATCCCAATCTGGTCCATAATGCCTCCGCCGCAGTGCTCCATTATTTCAAACAGGAGCTGAGCCGGGATTTTGTCTCCGTGAGCGAATTTGCCCTGGCCCTGGAAAAAGTGTTGCGCGGATTTGGCTTGAGCGTCTTCGCCGACAGCAATGCCGCGAGCGCGCCCGTTGCGGAAAAGTGCATTGTGGAATCGAACTTGCAGGAACTGGCCGGCGTCGCGGGCAAGGGATTTGAGTTGGTCTTTTTCCCGCATTTGCGTGAAGAAGTTCGGGCGAAGATGGAGCAATCGCCGCATGTTTTGCGTTTTCATGGTTTGCGCCCTTGCGTCAAACAACTGGCCGGCTCGGAGCGATGGAGCCGCCGCTGCCAAAATTTGAGCGACCAGATCGTGGAGTACTTGCGAAGTTGCTGGCAGACAGAGCGGACCGCCCAATCCTGTGCTTTGGTGGTGTTATGAGTCTCACGATCTTTGAGAAAATCATCGCGCGGGAAATTCCCGCCGATATCGTGTATGAAGACGATCTGGTGGTGGCCTTTCGCGACAACAATCCGCAGGCGCCCATCCACATTCTGCTGGTCCCCAGAAAACATATCCCCTGCGTGGCCGAAGCCAAGCCGGAGGACGCGGAGATCTTAGGCCACCTGCTCCTCAAAGCGGCGGAAGTCGCGGAAAAAGCCGGCTTGAAAAAAACCGGCTACCGCCTTGTCATTAACAACGGGGCTGATGCGGGCGAGTCGGTTCCTCATCTGCATTGTCATATACTGGGCGGACGCAGCATGGCGTGGCCTCCGGGCTAAGGACTGATGTCCCGGCACAAATCGCGAATTTTCCCCACGGGTCATTTGAGCATTGATTGGCCATTAGGATTCACGCATTAGACATTCCATAGATGATTACATTTCTGAACGGCAAATTGATTGAGGCGCTGCCGACTCTGGCCGTGATCGAGGTCAACGGCGTCGGCTACGAGGTTCTGATTCCGCTTTCTTCCTACGACAAACTGCCCCCTCCCGGCCAACCGGTAAAGGTCCTGACTCACTTGGTCGTGCGCGAAGACGCTCATCTACTCTACGGCTTTGTCACTGCGGCGGAGCGGGAAATGTTCCGGCTCCTCATCAACACCGTCAGCGGCATCGGCCCCAAAATCGCCCTCAATATTCTCAGCGGCATCAATGTCACCGCCTTCCGCGGGGCCGTCGCGGGCGGCGATGTGAAAATGTTGTCGCAAATTTCCGGCGTCGGCAAAAAAACTGCCGAACGCATTGTCATTGAATTGAAAGACAGAATTGGTCGCGGCGGCGCCCTCGAAGCCAGCAGCGCGCAACGCGCCCTTTCGGCCGATGACCAAAAGATCAACGATGCCACGCTCGCGCTGATGGCCTTGGGCTACAAGCCGGCCGAAGCGCACGAGTCGGTTCGCGCAGCCCAGGTGGCATTGGGCCCCGCTGCCGGCGTCGAAGAATTGGTCCGAGCCAGCTTGAAAAAAGGAGCCTGATGCCCCCGCCCGCGCCCAAGAAATCAGGCGTTGTCATACCGCGGCAACTTTCCCGGCGGGGCCGATTGGCGGCCTCGGCTGTCGCTCTGTTTTATTGGCTGTGCATCAAAACCTGGCGCCGGGTTTGGAAGGACACCGCAGACAATTCGCGGACGGCTGCTCCGGTTATCTATTGCGTGTGGCATAATCACATCGTGCTCGCGCTGGCCAGTTACGACGATCATGTCCTGGAGAAATGGAACGAAAAAGGCCTCGTGGCCTGGGTCAGCGCCAGCGGAGATGGAGCCTTCCTCGCCGCCGTGCTGGCAAAATTTGGGGTGTCTTCGGTGCGGGGATCCACCAGCCGGCGGGGGCCGCAATCGCTCCTGGAATCGAGCCGGTGGCTGCGCAAAGGCTTCAGCATCGCCATGACTCCGGATGGGCCGCGCGGGCCATCCCATCAAATCGTCCAGGAAGGCATTATTTCCCTGGCCCAAGTCTCCGGGCGTCCCATCGTGCCAATCTCCAATTTCGCCCGGTGGAAAATTCGCCTGCACAGTTGGGATCGTCTCCAGATTCCGCTTCCCTTCGCCAAGTGCGAATTGTACGACAACGACCCAATTTGGGTGCCGCGGGACGCCAACGAAACGGACCGCGAAAAATTACGGTTCCGACTCGAACAGTCCATGCGCGCCATTACCCTGGATTGAGCCGGTTGGATTTTCTTTTCGTTTGCGAATCGCCGGGGTTCCCTTACCTTTGTCCTATCATGTGGAAAATGCCCCGCTTGCAACTATGCCAGAATCCCGCGACCTGATCGAACGCCGACAGGCGGAGGAAGCACTCCGCGCCTCCGAGGAAAATCTCCGGAGCATTTTCATGAACTCCCCGGTGGGAATCTTCCAATCCACGGTGAACAAATTGGTCGCCGCAAATCCCACCCTGATCAAGATGTTCGGTTACGAAAGCCTGGAAGAAATGGCGGCGAGCGTCTCGGCCCCTGCCGAGTTCTTTGTCCGCTCTGAGCAACGAAAAGAGATTATTCGGGAGGCGATGGCATCCGGCATCTACGCCCAACACGAGGTTGAATATCGACGCAAGGACGGCTCAACTTTCTCCGCCAATCTGCACATGCGGGCCGATTGCGACAAAACCGGGCAGGTCAAATTCCTCGAGGGCTTCATCGAGGACATCACCCAGCGGAAACGGATGGAGGCCGAATTGCTCAAAGCATCCCAGGCGCTGGAACAAAGTCCGGTCACCATTGTCATCACCGATCTGGCCGGCAAAATTGAGTATGTCAATCCGAAATTTACCGACATGACCGGCTATTCCCGGGAAGAAGCCCTGGGAAAAAATCCGCGCATACTAAAATCCGGGAAAATGGAACCCGACGAATACAAACACCTCTGGGAGGCGATCTCGACCGGACATGAATGGCGCGGGGAATTCCTCAATAAAGCCAAAGATGGCCGGCTGTTTTGGGAATCGGCCGTGATCTCGCCCATCGTGACACAAGACGGACGGATGACCCATTTTTTGGCGGTAAAAGAAGACATCACCCACCGAAAGCATTTGGAAGAGCAACTGCGCCAGGCGCAGAAAATGGAGGCCGTGGGCCAATTGGCCGGCGGCGTGGCGCATGATTTTAACAACATTCTGGCGGTCAGTTTGATGCAATTGAGCATTTTGCAGCAGTCTCCCGGCTTGACGCCCGAAATTCGCTCGGCCCTCAAAGATCTGGAAGACGGCTCCAATCGCGCCGCCAGTCTCACCCGTCAACTATTGCTTTTTAGCCGGCGTCAGGTCATGGAAATAAAACCGGTGGAATTCGGCGTTCTGTTGTCCGGGCTGGTCAGGATGTTGCGGCGACTCCTGGGCGAGCATGTTCATTTGCTCCTGTTCGGTCAATCCGAGCCGGCGTGGCTGGATGCGGATTTGGGAATGATGGAACAAGTTGTGACCAATCTTTGCATCAACGCCCGCGATGCGATGCCCCAAGGCGGCGAACTGACCATTACCACCTCTCATGTGGAAGTTGATGCAGTTGCGGCCGAAGCCCGCCCGGAGGCGAGACCGGGAAAGTTCATCTGTCTCACCGTGGCGGACACTGGTTGCGGCATGGATAAGGCGACTTTAAGTCAGATTTTCGAGCCATTCTTCACCACCAAGGGACTCGGCAAAGGCACAGGCCTTGGCCTGGCCACCGTTTTCGGAATTGTGAAGCAGCACCAAGGATGGATTGAAGTGGAAAGCGAAGTGGGCGTTGGAAGTGTGTTTCGAGTTTTTCTGCCGGCGCGCCCCGCCCCGCCCGCAACGCGTTCGTCAGGCATCGCCAAACCGTTTGCGGGCGGGCGCGAGACCATCCTCATGGTGGAGGACAACGAACCTTTGCGCACGCTGACTGCGGACTGGCTGCGGCGGCTGGGTTACCACGTGCTGGTGGCGGCCAATGGCCAGGAAGCGTTGGAATATTGGGACCAGCAGCACGGTGACGTGGCGTTGCTTCTTACGGACATGATGATGCCGGGTGGAATGTCCGGCCTTGACCTGGCCAAACAACTCCAGGGATTGAAACCGTCTTTGAAAGTGATTATTTCGACCGGCTACAGTCTGGAATTGGCCCGGCGGAACCAACTCCAGGCGGGGGGCATCGCGTATCTGGCAAAGCCCTACGAAGGTCCAACTTTGGCCGCAGCGGTGCGACAATGCCTGGAGGGGGCATAATTCGCCTTTAACCGTTTGCACTCGACGATACTCACGGCCCACCTTTATCTTTGCCGGAAATTATGAAGATATTTTTTACTGCGTTCGTCGTTGGTTTGGCAATTTCCGTTTCTGTGCATGGGCAAAGCTCCGCGACATCGACCGCGGGGACTTCGCCGCCGACGGTGGAAACCATTATCTGCATCCGGCATGGCGAGAAGCCCACCAACGGGCTTGGGCAACTGACCTGCCAGGGCCTCAATCGCGCCCTGGCCCTGCCCAAGGTGCTGCTGGAAAAATACGGGACGCCCCAGTTTGTGTTTGCGCCCAATCCCACCCAAAAAGTGGACAATAAAGGAAGCTATTATTACGTTCGTCCGCTCGCCACCATCGAGCCGACGGCCATCCGTTGCGGCCTGCCTGTCAATACGCAGTTTGGCTACAAGGAAATCCAGGGACTGGAGGCCGAACTGGCCCAGCCGCGTTACGCCACTGCCACTGTTTTCGTCGCTTGGGAACATGCCCTGCTGGACGATTTTGTCCGCGAAATGGTCGGGAACTATGGAGCGGATCCCAAACAGGTTCCTTCCTGGCCGGGACAGGATTATGACACAATTTTTGTGTTAAAAATAACGCGCACCCCCGGCCGGGCTTCGATTGTTTTTACAATTGACCATGAAAATTTGGATCATTTGAGCACCGGTTGCCCGGATTAAATCCGCGGCTTACCGATAGTGCTCGTATCGTTTTAAAACGGATTGCACATAAGCCTTCGTGCCGGGAAAGGTAATCTGTTCCATGAAGGCCGCGCTGTTGGTCATGGCGGGACCCGTCCGCCATTTGAGCACGTTGCCGCGGCCGGCGTTGTAATCGGCCAAAGCGTAAGGCAGGGGATTGTCGGCCTGTTGGTAGCGCGATAACGTTTTCTTCAGATACCAGGTTCCGGCCAGCGTATTGGTGGCCGGGTCCAGACAGGCCTCGTGTTCGAACGATGCGATATGCTCGGTCGAAGCCCATTCCAAGGCGGCGGTTTCTCGCACTTGCATCAGGCCCAATTCCCCGGCGCGACCGCGATCCTTCGGACTAAACCGGCTCTCCCGCCAGATGACGGCCTTGACCAGCGCCGGCTCCATCTGGTAGCGGCTCGCCGCCGCCGCAATCTCAGCGTCAAAACGATGCTCGCGCCAATAGTGGCAGGCCAGATAAAGGGCCAGCCCTAAAATCAGTATTGACAGCACATGGCGGCGCATCGCATTTTCTATTAGCTGCAACTGATGCGAAACAAAAGACCAAACCCGCCATATTTTTATTGCGCGCGGCCAAATCCCCTTTAGTACTGGCTCGATGCCGTTGCGCGTTCTGATTATTCCCGATAAATTCAAAGGGACCCTGACTGCCCAAGCCGCTGCCGATGCCATTGCGGCGGGCTGGAGCGGGGCACGCCCTCGCGATCATATCGAGATACTGCCCATGAGCGACGGCGGGGACGGTTTTGGCGCGGTGCTGGGGGAGTTGACGGGAGCGCGCGAACGTTGCACGCCAACGGTCGATGCCGCCCACCGTCCGTTGCGCGCGCTCTGGCGGCTGGATGAAAAACGTAAGACGGCTATTATTGACTCGGCCGGAATCATCGGCCTGGCCATGCTGCCGGCGAAGAAGTTTCATCCGTTTCAATTGGACAGTTTTGGAGTGGGCAAAGTCATGCGGGCGGCGGCAAAGGCCGGGGCGGTCAAGGGGATTGTCGGCCTTGGTGGAAGCGCAACGAACGACGGTGGTTTTGGCCTGGCGCGGGCCCTGGGCTGGACATTTTTCAACAAGAATAAAGAAGAACTGACGCAATGGCCGCGCTTGCTTGAGTTGGCTGAAGCGCGTCCGCCGAAGCGCCCGCTGCCCTGGAAGCTAACGGTGGCGGTGGATGTCAATAATCCTCTGCTCGGAGCAAAAGGTTGTTCCAGAATCTTCGGCCCGCAAAAAGGATTGCAACCGCGCGATATTGAACGCGCGGAAAAATGCCTCGACCAACTGGCGTCAGTATTGAAAGATCAACATGGAATTCGCTGTGGAAAGACCCACGGCGCGGGGGCGGCAGGCGGATTGGGCTTCGGGTTGCTGGCGTTTGCCGGAGCGCGCCTTGATTCGGGCTTTGACGTGTTTGCCCGGTGCGCGAAATTGGATGATCGAATTCGCCGGGCCGATCTGGTCATCACTGGCGAAGGCCGGATGGACATCCAGACTTACATGGGCAAAGGCGTCGGGCAAATTGCGCGGCGCTGCCTGGCTTTGGGCGTTCCGTGCCTGGCCCTTGCGGGAATAGTGCAGCAACCCGCTCGCGCACGGCGATGGTTCGTAAAAACGCGGGCCTTGACCGATATTGCCGGGCCGGATCGCGCGCAATCCCACGCGGGCCGCTATTTGCAACAATTGGCCGCTGAAACGGCTGAGACATTTACAGAAAGTTAGACTTTACACTATGCAACTGGAAGATCATTTGGGGGACATTCTGCGCAAAGGACGCGAAGCCAAGGGAATTTCATCCGCTACGGCCGCGCAGGCGGCGGGATTGGGAAAAGAGGCCTACAGTGCGCTGGAAGAAACAGGCCGGTTCTCGGGACACCTTCATTTTTCCGCGCTGGGCTCCGCGCTGGGACTGAATGGAGCACGGCTGGAGCGCATCGCCCAGGGCTGGCTGCCAGCCCAACCGGACCTGTCCTTGTGGCGGGAACTTCGCCAGATCACCACCGAGGCCAACGGCATCGCGGTGCATTGTTACCTTGTTTGGGATGAGGTTTCGCGCGAGGCGGCTTTGTTTGACACAGGGTGGGAGGCCGCGCCAATTTTTAAACTGATCGAGAAAAATGACTTGTCGTTGCAGCATCTTTTCCTGACCCATCTGCACGAGGACCACGTCGCGGCGATGGGAGCTGTCCGCGAAAAATTTCCCAAGCTGCATCTGCATTCCAATTCCCGCCATGCGCCGCCGCAGCATCGCAATCGGGCCAACGATTTTTTGCACTTGGGCAGTCTGCGCCTCACCAATCGCGATACGCCCGGTCATGCCGAGGAAGGTGTCACTTACATCATCGGCAACTGGCCGGAGGACATGCCCCATGCCGTCATCTCCGGTGATGCGATTTTTGCCGGCTCCATCGGCAGCGGCAAGCAGTCATGGGACTTGGCGCGGCAAAAAATCCGCGAACAAATTTTCTCCCTGCCGGACGAAACCTTGATCTGTCCCGGTCACGGACCCATGACTACGGTGGCGGAAGAAAAAGCCAACAACCCGTTTTTTTGAACAACAACCGGCCGGCGCGGGCCTTTGGCCTAGCGTGACAACACGAGCACGCCATCGGCCACTTGGTAACGGAGGCTGACCGGCCATCAACGTCAACGACGCCGTCACCAAG
>Ga0182030_10007800_pt1 | contig 22270 bp, 17 predicted proteins | sample 812S3MmetaG_FD_121299 | JGI IMG/M metagenome (GOLD analysis project Ga0182030, IMG submission 121299) | Permafrost microbial communities from Stordalen Mire, Sweden - 812S3M metaG (Illumina Assembly) | ecosystem: Environmental > Terrestrial > Soil > Wetlands > Permafrost | place: Sweden... | reverse complement strand
TTCGTAATGCAGGACTTGACTGGGTTTATCCCGAGGAAATGGGACTCACCACCGCCTACTGGTGGTCGCCGGATTCGCGCTCGATCCTATATCTCCAGTTCAACATCAGCGGTGAACCGCAATATCCCCACGCCGCCTTGCTCGATCACAAAGCGGTCCCCGAACCGCAGCGCTATCCGCAAGTTGGAGATCGTAACGCTTCGATCCGTCCCGGAGTCGTCTCCGCATTTGGCGGCCCTACGAAATGGCTCGACGTGGGCGACACCGCGACCACTTTTCTGATTGCCCGCGCCGGTTGGACTCCGGATTCACGTCACGTGTGGATCGCCCGCACAACGCGCGTGCAGAACGAGCTCGCGATGCTGCTCCTCGATCCTGCAACCGGCGTATCAAGAACTGTTTACCGCGAAAGCTCCACCGATTGGATCAATATTGAGGGCGAGCCGCTCTTCCTTCCCAGTTCCACCCCTGGTTCCAGCACTGATTCCAGTGCTTTTCTGTGGATGCGCGAAGCGGGCACTGGTGGGTTTCGCCACCTCTATTCGTTCCCGCTCGATGATTCATTCCAAACCAACGGCGCTAAGCCCAAGCAAATCACGACGGGAGCCTGGCAAATCTCGTCCATCTCTTGCTGGGATCTTCCGCACCGCCAAGTCTTCTACGTGTCCACCGAAGCGAGCCCTCTGGAGCGCCAGCTTTATAAGATCAATCTCGACGGCACCGGCAAGCTCCGCCTAACCGATGCTCCCGGATCTCATCGCATCTCCATGGCTCCCGGATGCCAGAACTACCTCGATACGTATTCCAGCCTCTCCATGCCTCCGGAGACGACGCTGCGATCTGTCACTCAGCCCAGTGCGACGCCCACCGTCTTCCGGCCCGCCAATCGCTCCGTGCTGGAGGAGTTCGACCTGCGCATTCCAGAGATGCTTTCGCTCGAAGTGACACCTGGAGGAACAGCGGATAAGAACTCGGGATCTAAAGTAAAACTTTACGGCCGTTTGATCAAACCGCCGGGATTTGATCCGTCGCGAAAATATCCTCTTATCGTAGACGTCTACGGAGGCCCTCACGATCAGAGCGTGCGCGACGCCTGGTCCGGACTCACCTTCGATCAGGTGCTGGCCGCTCGCGGCTATCTGGTCTGGCAGATGGACAACCGCGGGACGTCCGGCAGAGGGCACGCCTTCGAGAGCGGCGTCTTCCACAATCTGGGGAAAATCGAGCTCGCCGATCAGCGCGCCGGGGTCGAATATCTTATCTCACTGGGCTTCGTCGATCGCTCGCGAATCGGCGTCCATGGCTGGAGCTACGGCGGATTCATGGCGATCAATCTCTTGCTGAACGCACCGGATCTCTTCCGCGCCGCCTTCGCCGGAGCGCCCGTCACCGATTGGCGCAACTACGACACCATCTATACGGAACGCTACATGGGTTTGCCCGCGGGTAAAGACGCTTCTGAAAACGCCGACGGCTACCGCGAAACGTCCCTGGTGCAGCAAGCGTCGCGTCTCAGCGGACGCCTGATGATCGCCCATAATATTGATGACGACAACGTTCTTTTCCAGAACACCCTGCAATTCACCAATGCTCTGCAGTCGGCCGGAAAACAATTTGAGATGCAGATCTACGCGGGCAGAGGACACAGCGTCAACGGCGCCGCCGCCCGTCAGATGGACACCACGATGGCGGACTTCTTCGACCGCGCGCTGGCTCCGTAAAGGAAAATCCCTTTCTCATCAGTCCTTTGGGAGCCCCGCGGCGTCCTCCTTCGTAAGTGGATGCGGCACATGAACCGCTAGATCTAGGGGGTCCCGGGAAAAGACCACAAGATTCGGTAGTTGGATGCTTTACTTTCGTTGCAAATCGGTTTAGCATTGAAATCACACCCGAGAACGTTTGTAATGGTGGAGGGATTCTTGTGCTGAAGTTAAAACGCGTCGACATCCAGGGATTCAAGTCGTTTTACGACCGGACGGAGATGCGGTTCCATGGATCGGGCATCGCGGCGATCGTGGGCCCCAACGGCTGTGGAAAATCGAATCTGAGCGACGCCATTTCCTGGGTGCTGGGCGAGCAGTCCGCCAAGAGCCTGCGCGGCGCGCGCATGGAAGACGTGATCTTCGCGGGTACGCGCGAGCGCAAACCGCTAGGCATGGCGCAGGTCACGCTGACGATGGTGGATCCGGCCGCGAAGTTCCTGGCGGCGACTCCGCTGGAGACGGCGGTCGCGGATACACCTACAGTTAAGAGCGATAGCCCCGCGAACGGCGTCCCCGGGATTCACGAGGCCAGTGGCGTTGCGAACGGCTCGACCAACGGCGCCAACGGAAACGGGCATACCAACGGAGCCAATGGACACACGACCGGCCATGCGACCGTCGCCAATGGCCATGCGAGTGGAGTGGGGCATCACGCGCACGGGCACAACGGTGAAGTCACCATCACGCGCCGCCTGTATCGCTCCGGCGAAAGCGAATACCTTATTGATGGAAAGTCCGCGCGCCTGCGCGATATTCAGGATTTGTTCTCCGGCACGGGCCTCGGACCGGAAAGCTACGCGATCATCGAGCAGGGACGCATCGGGCAGATTCTTTCCAACAAACCGGCCGATCGCAGGGCCATCATCGAGGAAGCGGCGGGCGTCGGGAAATACAAAACGCGCAAGCGGCTGGCCGAAGCGAAGCTGGAATCGGCAAAACAAAATCTATCGCGCGTGTTCGACATCTTGGAAGAGGTCGGACGGCAGGTGAATTCGCTGAAGCGCCAGGCGTCGAAGGCGAAGCGTTACGAAGAACTGCGCGCAGAGATGCTGGGATACTTGCGCCGCGCCGTTTCCGGGCGTTTCCGCCTGCTGGAAAGCGAAGCGGCGAAGCTGGCGCTCGATCTTGGACAAGCGCAGACCAACGTCCTGCATCTGACGAACGAAGTGCAGGCCAAGGAGCAGGAACACGCGCGGACGCAGGAATCCTGCTATCAAGTGGAAGCGTCGCTGACGGCGGCACGCGCGCGCGTCGCCGAACTGAACGTGGAAGTGGAGCGGACGCGCGGGCGCTTGGAATCGCAGGCGCGGCAGATCGGCACGATTGAAGATCGCCTCGCGGGCAGCGAAGCGGAGATCGTAAATCTGGACGCGCGGCATGAGCGCGAAGCGGCCGATCTGGCCGCCTCGACGGAATCGCTCGCCGCAGTGGAGAGGGATTACGCGGAAGCTCGGCAACATTTGGAAGCGAAGGCAGCGGAGCGCGATGCGTTGCAGGCGCAGCTGCGGGAACAGCAGCGCTCGCTCGAAGCTTCGCGCCAACAAGTGTTGCGGTTGATGAGCGAGGCGTCGTCTGTGCGCAATCAACTGGTGCAGAACGACGAGTATTTGGCGTCGATGGAACGCGACGCGGCGAGAGCTCGCAAGGAAGAAGAGTCCGCGCTTTCGGATCTGGGACGGCTGGAGCAGACGAAAGAAGAAATTTCCACGCGGCTGTCGGCGCGGCAAATGGAGATGGAATCGCTCACCGAGCGGCGGGCGCGGGTGGAAGAAGAACTGAAGGGCCGGCGCGAACGCGTGCAATCGGCGCGAGGTTTGCTGCAGACGTTGCGCGATGGGCTCTCGAAGGAGAAGGCTCGCAAGGAATCGCTCGAAGGGATCCTTTCGCATCGCGCCTATACGACGGATTCCGTCAAGCGCCTGTTTACACAGATCGAACGCGATCAGGCGGGCGGCCTGCGTCCCATGGGCGTGTTCGCGGACTTCGTCGAAGTGACGCAGCCGGATTGGGAAAAAGCGTCGGAAGAATTCCTGCATGAGGAATTGGAATACGTTGTCGTCCACAACTGGACGGAGGCCGAACAGGGCGTGGCGTTCATGCGCGCCGAGTCGGACGGGCGGGCGACGTTCCTGGTGCATGAGAGCGGAGCGACAAACTTCACGGTTCCCGATTTGTCGCAGGAGACCGGCATTACCGGAAACTTGCGCGATGCGGTTCGCTTGACGAATGGATTCTCCGCTGCGCCGCAAGGATTTTTGCCAAGGTTGTCGCGCTGCTTCCTGGCGTCGGATCGCACGGAAGCGGCCCGTTTGGCGACGGCGCATCCCGATTGCTATTTCCTGCTGCCGGACGGCGCCACGTATCACGGCGACACCGTCACCGTCGGACGCAAGAGCGCGTCGGGTCCGCTCGCGATGAAGCGCGAACTGCGCGAAGTCACGGGACTGGTGGAAAAGCACGAACACGAGACTGCTGAATTGATCAGCGAGCTCGAAGGCTTGGAACGCGCGGTGGCGTTGTTGACCGAAGAGCTGGAACAGGTTCGCACGACGCAGCAGACGCAGGAAAAGGACGCGCTGGCGCTGGGTCACGAGCAACGCAAGCTGGCGGAAGAACACGCGCGCTCCGGTGCGCGGCTGTCCACGGCGCGGCTGGAACTGGAACGGCTGACGCGCAAGGATCTGGAGGCGAGAGAGCAGCGCGAACGCAATCATTTGTTGGTCGCGGAAAAAGAGCAGGCGCGTTTCGATCAGGAAAAGGCGCTGGAAAACGCTCGCGGCGAATTGGAGACGCAGCAATCGCACGCGCACGGAATGAACGAAGAGTATTCGGCGCTGCGGGCTGCGCTCGCTGCGCTCGAGGAACGCGCGCGCGCGGAGAAAGCCGCGGCGGGACGCTTGGATGCGCAGGTTCGTCAGATCCTGGCACGGCGCGAGCAACTTTCGGTGGAAGCCGAGCGCATGGGCGTGGAACGCAATCGTCTGCTGGCGAATAATATCGAGCTCGATCAGAAAGCGCAGATGTTGGCCGATCATTCGGCGGAGGCGTCCTCGACGGTCGAATTATTGACCGCCCAGGAAGCGGGCGGACGCACGGCGCTCGCCACGTTGGACGAATTGCTGCGGTCCTTGCGCATCGACGTGCAGGCGGCGCAGGAGCAGCGCGGCCAGTTCGAACTGGAACTGGTGCGCAAGCAATCCGAACTGAAGTACCTGGACGAAACCAGCCGCAAGGAATTGAACGAAGCGGCGTCGGCCGTCGCTGCAGCAGAAGAAGCCACTTGCGAAGCTCAGGGCGAGGACGGAACGTCCGAGCCCGACATCAATGTGGATGAAATCGAGCAGCGCTACGCCGAAGTTCGCGCAAGGATTGAAGCGCTGGGCCCCGTCAATCCGCAGGCGCTCGAAGAATTCAAGGAAGCCGAGCAGCGCTACGAGTTCCTCAACACGCAAAGGCAGGACCTGATCGATTCGATTCGCGATACCGAAAAGGCCATTCAGGAGCTCGACACGGAATCGCGGCGCCGCTTCAAAGACGCGTTCGAGGCCGTCAACGAACACTTCAAGGAGATGTTCAAAACACTGTTCGGCGGCGGCCAGGGAGAAATGCGCTTGACCGACGAGGCGAATCTGGCGGAAAGCGGCATCGATATTATGGCGTCGCCTCCGGGCAAGAAGCTGCAGAATGTCGCGCTGCTTTCGGGCGGCGAAAAATCGCTGACGGCGATGGCGCTGCTGATGGCCATCTTCCGCTACACGCCGAGCCCGTTCTGCATCCTGGACGAAGTGGACGCGCCGCTCGACGAATCGAACATTCAGCGGCTCTCGCGTTTGATAAAAGAAATGGCCGTGGACACGCAATTCATCGTGATCACGCACGCCAAACGCACCATGGAAGTGGCGCAATCGCTGTACGGCGTGACGATGCAGGAGCCGGGCATTTCGAAACTGGTGAGCGTGAAGTTCGATCCGCGAACGGCGACGCCTCCACCACCGGCACCCGCGGCCAGCGCCGCGATGGCATCGGTCTCTTAACTAACAGCCGGCAAAACGGACCGGGGCGGCGGCGCTACTTCCGGGCATCGAGACCGCCCGGCCTTTGCCGGCTAGAGCAGGCGCGGGAAGGGCTCACCAGATATATTCTTTAGCGTCCTGGCGGCGCTGATAGTTATCGAGCACGTGCACCACGCGCAGCTTCTTGAGCTTCGTCGGCGATAGTTGCCCCAGAGGGACGTAGAGAATCTTGCGTCCCACGTGAGCGGCGATCGAACGCATGATCGTCCGCGGAGGCTTCGCGGCAACGTAAACCACGAAGCGTTCCACCGAATAATCCAACGCGGCCATCAACAGGCGCTCCGCTTTGCTCTCGGCAAATTCGTAATCGGAATCCGTCCAAACGTCGAACAAACGCCGCGGAGGCAAGGTCATCAGCAATCCGCCGTATTCGCCGCGTCCAATGCCGGGGCCGACGAGATTGTCGAACGGCGGCGTGGAATAGAACGCCATATCCGATTCGTTCTGATGCTCGCCGAGCCAGGTGGTCTGGTAGGTGTAACGCTCTTCGTGATCCTCGTCGAAGATAATCACCACGGCGCCGACATCGCCTGCGAGACGATCGGCCTTGCGGACGAAGATTTTCCGGCGATGCCAGTTGCGAATGGTTTCGCGGATGTCGATGCCATCGAGGACGGAAGTGGTGAAGGGCTCCACGCGCACGCGCTCTTCGGAGAGAATGGCTTTCGCTTTCTGCTTCACGAAGCGCCCGTATTCCTCGATCACGATGTCTTCGGGCGGATAAGAACAGATCGCGTCGCCGGTGGTTTGGCGCGCCCATTCGCCGGGATTCTTCTCGCGCTTGCGAGGCTTCAGTCCTGTCGGCTTCAAACGCTGCTTCAAACGAGGGAGCCGGCGGCGAATGCGAAGTTTCTTGGTGTTGATCCAGATTTCGCTCGCGCTCAAGCGGACCGTATCGAGCTCCGACACTTCGTGCTGCGCAAGGTACCGATTCGCCATGGACCACACTTCCCAGCCATAGTTATCGTCGACGACGGATCGCGCGGCGACCGCCAGATCGTAGACGCCACACACCAGTTCGCCGCTGATGTGCGCCAGATTGCGCGTATAGCGAGCCATCATGCGGCGCTGCCAGTGCACGATCTTGTCGCCGGTGGAAGCGAGATACTTCGCTTCGGCTTCCCGCAATAGATCGTGCTGGACCTTGGGGCGGTCGAGCTTGTCTTGTCCTTTGACGGCGCCCGAAGCGTCACCCTGTACATCCAGGCGGAAGAATTCGTAGCGTTCCTGCAAGTACGGATATTCGATTGTGATTTCCGCAAGGCAATCCGGATGCGGATTCAACAACTCGATTTCGTAGTGCGGACCGCGCGACGGCTGCGCCTGCGGAGCTTCCATCGCATCGAGCAGCGGATCGAGCATGTTCAGCGCGACGACGACGAAGACGTGCGCCGAAGGATCGGCGCCCTGCAGCTTCCACGCCATCCCCGCAGCGTGCGCGGAAACTTCTTCGGTTCGTGCTTGCGGATAAACGCGATAGGCTTCCACGTATTTCTCGATGCCGATGCGGCGCGCGGCATACGTGTCGGGATACGTATCCGCCAGATGCGGACGCTCGGCGTTGTCAGGCTCCAGAAAGATGACCTGTGCGCCGATTTCGCCGGCCGTGCGAACGGCCTCCACAAAAGGATCGCAAGGCTCGACGGGAACGTAGATCGCTTCTTCCTCGTCCTTGTCTTGCTTGGAAATGCGCCCCGCTTCGCGATGATAGAGAATCACCGACATTTCAGGCAATCGCGCGAGAGCCTTCTTGTAGGCGTCTTCCAGAAAACCGGGCAGCTCGACGGCGACCACCGCCGGCTTTTCGGCCAGCATGCGGCGGCGCAGTTCGATGGTAAATTCCAGGCGTCCGGGCACCACCGGGAAATAGCGGATGCGTCCGCGATCCAGCCCGCCCGATTTGATTTCAGCTTCGAGGGACATAGCGCAAGGCTTCTTCACCCAGCGTCTGCGTGATCGCAGTGTGCATCATGTCGCGCGGCTCGCGCGATTCCAGATGCGCGAGCTTCATGGCATAGCGGGCAAGATTGATGCCGTCGCGCGCGGAATAGCGTTCGTCGTTGGCGTGCGCCTGCTGCAGGAAATCGGTGACGTAGTTGAGAATGTAGTCGTCGCCGAAGGGCAGGTTCTCTTTGAGAATGGCGTATTCTTCGTGACGCTCCGGGAAATCGATCAGGATTTGCGGCTGCAGGCGCGAGTGAATGTATTCGGGCAGATCGAAGGTGCTGGCGTCGTCGTTCATGGTCGCAACCAAGCGGAACAAGGGATGCGCCTTGATCTTGATCCCGGCGACGATAGATTCCACATAACGGCGTCCGTCGAGCAGAGGAGCGAGGCTGGCCCAGCTCTTTTCGCTCATGCGATTGCCTTCGTCGACGATGACAATGCCGCCGCGCAGCATCGCGGTCACGAGCGGCGATGCCACGTAACGCAAACGTGCTTCGCCTTCGATCACGGGCGTGATGAGGAGATCCTCGGGGCGCGTATCGACCGTGGCCTGCATGATGTAGACTTCGCGGCGCAGGCGTTGCGCCGCCGCATACGCAAGCGTGGTCTTGCCAACTCCCGGCTTGCCGAGCAAGCGGGGATTCATCGGCAGGTCGTGTTCATCCACCACGAGCCAGGCGGCCAGCAACTGGCGCATCACTTCTTCCTGACCAACCCAGGTGACATTCAGTTCATCGGGATGAGCCAGGTGAAGCGGTACGCCTTCAATTTCAACAATCATCCATTCAAATGTAGCAACTTCTCAGCGGAGTAACGGAAATGTTACGACTTCGCCGGGGCACCGCTGCCGTCACCACCGAGCCCGTGGAGATGTGTGGCGCAACACTGGGGGAGTTCGCCGCCGATGAGTTCGATCGCGTAGGCGAGCTTGTCGAGAAATCCGGCCTGTGCGCTCACCAATATTTGGCGGGGATGAGCGCTCCAGGCGCGGGCGATCCGGCGATCGAGCGATCTCGCCTGGACCACGCTCTCGCGCCGCAGGCGGTTCTTCTCATAGCCGGAGGCCGACGCGGGCACTTCCACGTGAATCACGGCCGCGTAACGAGCGAGCTCCTCTTCGATGCGGATACCAAATTGTTCGCAAAAATTGCGCCGCGTTCCGGGCCAATATGCCAAGCCGTCGAGCGAGCCGCGATCGCACAACACAACGGCAGGCTTGAAGTCCAACGCCACGCGTTCCAACTCGCGCTGCACCGTAAAAATCGAGCGTTGCGCGGCGCGGACGGCCTCCGGCGTATCCATGCGGGGAAATCCTCCGCCGAAAATTATGCTCGCGGATTCCGGCAGCAGCACCACATGACGGCAGAAGTAGCGGCGGCCCATTTCGAGAATCGCGGTCTTGCCACCGCCGGGACCTCCAGTGAGTACGACGAGCTTGGGCTCGTGGCGCGTCTTGGGACACTTACACGCGTGGGAACCGGTGGCGAGAGAGGACATGCGTCCTCATGATGCAACAAAATCTGCGGTAATTTTCGAGTTTCCGCAGAGCGTGTTGGAGAATGCCTCGATGCCGGCTCGGAGCCCCATGCGTCAGCTTGGGGCTTATACACTTCAAGTTTAAGCTCCACGCTAACGCATGGGGCTCGGCAGAGCGCCGATCAGAGCGAGCAGTTTCGAGCGATCGAAGACGAACCCGGGGCACGAGCGATCGCCGTGGATTTCACGATGCAGCACGATGTGATCGGCATCCACCGGAATCGACCAGCGCTGCGCGATATCGGCAACCAAGTGCGCGGAGGCCTGATATTGCGCGTCGGGCCAAACATCTTGCGCCGTGCCTTCGTGCTCGATGCCGATGGTGTACCAGTTGGCGTTCGCGCCGGGGCGCAGGAGTTTCCACGTGGCATCGAGAGGCGCTCCGGCGTGATAGGCCGTGTCCCGCTCCTTCACGTATTGATGGATCTCGCCGGATTTCGCGACGATGTAGTGGGCCGACACTTGCGCTTGAGGATTGTTGAACCACGCGTCGGCGGAGGAGAGGCATCCCTCCGAAATGTGGATCACGATGGCGATGGGCTTGAAACCGGCGGGGCGTCCGGCGCGAAAATTCGCGGCGCTGCATCCTTTCCATAGCGCGCGCGGCGTGTCTGGAGACGTGTCTAAAAAGGCGGCGTTCACTTCGTTTGCGTTCCTTTGAGGTTCAGCAGATCCTTCAGTATTTCGAACCAGAACGGTGCGCCGAGTGACAGCAGAACGGCGCTGCCCGCGATCCCTGCGACATTCACCTCGTGCCAGCGGGCCATCCACTGGGTAAGCGTTTGCGGAAAGATGAGTGCGCCATCTCCGGCGGAAAATATCCGGAAAAGATCCAGCATATCGAGGGGCAATCCGGCAGCGACCAGGATCGAGAGCACGGCGACGATGATGCGGCTCTGCATGGTAAATTGCGCCGTAGCTTTGCGCATGGCGGTGTCGAAGACATTTTGCAAAACGGCGCTTCCCGCGATAGAGGAAAGCTCCGCGGCAGTGACTGCCGTGCGACCGCTGAGATGCGAGGCGTCCAAAATCTGGCGCGCTTCCTGCAGTTCAACGCCGGCGTGGCTGAGGATCTCGAGCAGTCCTTCGCGCAGATGATGGGCGCGCAACTGCAAAGCGTCGACGACCATTTGCGTGAGCACCGTGACGACCAGGCTGAGCGCGGTCATCACGGTCGCGAAGCCGATCAGGAGATCGAGTGAGTGGAGCATCGTGCCCCCAGGGGAACACGACGCTGCAACGTTGGCCCGGGGCGAAAATGCTAACTGCTGAAATACGCGAAGTTAGCGCCTCAGCAAAGCAAGTGATTGACGAAGCAGGGAGTGATTGACGACGAAAAACGCGCGAGCGGACGGAAACTCGCCGCGCCGTCCGACGGTTGCTGCTGGTCGCGATCGTAATTGATTTTGCCGGCGACGCGTGAGTTGGGGGCTCCTCATTCGTATGAATGCCGCGTGTGAATGCCGCGTTTGATGTATCCTATGAGATCCGGCCCGTGGCGCGAGTCGCAGGGCCAGCGATCATTGGAGGTTCATCATGTTTGGACAAAAAACGAAACGAATCCTAGTGGGAGTTTGCATGCCCGCGCTCGTTGTCGGCGTATTCGGAGCGCTCGCGATTCATGCCCAGGCGCCGGAAGGAAAGGACGTCACGTGGGCGTTCCCGGTCGCCGACAAAGTGCAGCCCGACGTCGATACGAAGAAGCTGCATCAGCTCCCCGGCAGCACGCTCTCGCTGACCGCGCCGCAGATCGACGACCTGTTGAATCCTCCCGATTGGTACCCCGGCGAGCATCCCGCGCCGCCGAAGATCGTGGCGCACGGCACCGCGCCGAACGCGCTGGCGTGCGGTTCCTGTCACTTGATGAACGGCCAGGGACATCCTGAATCCGCCCAGCTCGCGGGGCTCCCCGCGAATTACATCATCCGCCAGATGGAGTATTTCAAGGCCAGCACGCGCAAAGATCCGGCGCGCATGAACGGCATCGCCAAGCAGGTGTCCGACGAAGATGTGCGCGCGGCCGCCGAATACTTCGCGTCCCTGAAGCCCGTTCTGTGGACCAAGGTTGTGGAAGCGGACATGGTTCCCAAGAGCCGCGTGTTGCGCTCCCGCATGCGTCTGCCCGCGCTCGACGGCGGCATGGAGCCTCTCGGCAAGCGCATCATCACTCTGCCTCTGGACGCCGAAAAGATTGAGGAGCGCGATCCGCACACCGGCTTCACGGCCTACGTTCCCAAGGGCAGTTTGAAGAAGGGCGAGGCGCTGGTCAAGACCGGCGTGAAGGGCAAGACGCTGCAGTGCGCCATCTGCCACGGTGAGGATCTCCACGGCATTGGCGACGTCCCGGGCATCGCGGGCATGCACCCCATTTACATCACGCGCATGCTGTACGCGTTCAAGAACGGCAACGCCAACGGCGGGCTCGATCAATTGATGAAGAAGGTTGTCGAAAAACTGGATGACGACGATATCTTGAACATCGCGGCCTACGTGGCCTCGGCTCCGCGATAAATTATCTCGTCGGCAGCGTTCGATTCAACATGCTTCTCACGGAAGCTCCATCGAGCTTCGGTCGAGGGGCTCTCTGCGGCTCAGCCGATCGTGTTGCGACCGGTTGCGGGTGCGTGTCCTGCCGCGTCGGTCGCGGCTCCGGGCGGTCACCCTCAGGCTGATTTGCCGCAGAGGTGTTTGCTTGTGGCGCGGCTGGGCTGCTTTCTGCCACGGTCGCGTCTTCCTCGACAGCGTGCAGCTCCGGCTTTGCCGATTCGGGTCTGGGGGCGTTTTGCCGGTATGCTTCCGCCGCCTGCGCTTGACCGCCGTTCATGATGGCCGAAGGTCTGATAAAGGGCATCACCTCTTCCGGATTCGGGCGATTGTGCTCTAGAAAATCCATACCGGCGACCGTGATCAGCAAGCTGCTCTTGTCGTCCGCGCCCACGAATCCGCGCTGCTTCAAGTACCACAGAGCGAAGTTCATGGCTTCCACCGAAGCGTCCAGAATGCTTTCCAGCTGCCGCATGGATAGCGCGGGTGTGAACGGTTTACTGCGGCGGCGATCATACAGCACGCTGAGCAGAGCTCCGCGCAAGCCGACTTCCTGTCCCAGCATGCTGAAGAAGCTCATGCCGGTGAACATGGGTTTGCCGCTATTGCTGCTCACACCTTTGATCGCGTCGAATTCTTTTCGCAGGTACGGATCGGACAGTGTCTCGAAGGCCGCGTGGAGCGCCTCCAATTTTTCACGCGCTTCCGGAGTCCCTATGCTGTACTTCTCCTGCAGCTTCATGTAGGCGGTCTGGATGGTCTCGTTATCCGCGCCCGGATCGACTCCGAGAATCACGTAGTGGTCGACGAATTTACCGGCTAGAGGAGCTGACATAAGAGTGTGATCACTTCTAATATCGGTACATTCATCCCAAAAAGCGCTCGGGGAAACTACTTAGAAAACGAAGAGTGAGGCACTGAGAAGAGCGTAGAGGACGCGGGGCCGCGCTCCGAAGAAACGCGGCCCGTGCAGAGTTAGATAGAGGAGGGAAGCGGTCTACTTGCCGGCGTTAAAACGATGTTCGGCTTCGGCCCAATTCGTGACGTTCCACCATGCGCCAATATAATCCGGGCGGCGGTTCTGATACTTCAAGTAGTACGCGTGCTCCCACACGTCCAGGCCGATCACCGGAAACTTGCCCTCCATGATGGGACAATCCTGATTCGCGGTGGAATAAACTTCCACGCCCGAGCCCGTTTTCACCAACCACGCCCAGCCGGATCCGAAACGCGTGGTCGCCGCGGCGTTGAACTTTTCCTTGAACGCATCAAAGCTGCCGAACGCTCCGGTGATCGCATCGGCGAGGTTGCCCACGGGAGCTCCACCGGCGCCCGGCGCGAGGATCTTCCAGAACAAGGAATGATTGTAGTGGCCTCCTCCGTTATTGCGCACGGCGGTCTTGATGGCCTCAGGTACGATGGCGCAGTTGTGGGCGAGCAACTCTTCCAGGCTCTTCGAAGCCAGTTCCGGCGCCGATTCCAGCGCCTTGTTCAGATTCGTGATGTAGGCGGCGTGATGCTTGCCATGGTGGATTTCCATGGTCTTCGCGTCGATGTGCGGCTCCAGCGCGTCGGGCGCATAGGGCAATGCAGGTAGGGTAAATGCCATTTCTTGGTCTCCTTTGTTTAAGGTACCGCCGTTTAGGCCGGTTCGCTTACTCCCCTATGTCAAATTTACGTCAATTTGATGCTCGTTCGTAGGCATCCGCTACACGGAACATCGTACTTTCGTCAAAATGTTTTGCGAGGATTTGCAGTCCCACGGGCAGTCCCTCCGATGTCTTGCCGCACGGGACGCTCATGCATGGGATGCCCGCGAGCGAGCCGGTGATCGTATAAATATCGGACAAATACATCGACACCGGATCGTGCACTTTTTCGCCGAGCTTGAACGCCGGGAACGGGGACACGGGAGCGACGATCGCGTCGACCTTCTCGAACGCCTGCGCGAAATCCCGGGCGATGAGCGTGCGCACGCGTTGGGCTTTCAAATAGTACGCATCGTAATAACCGGCGCTCAGGACGTAGGTCCCGAGCATGATGCGGCGCTTGACCTCCTGCCCAAAACCTTCTTCGCGAGTCAAACGATACATCTCGCTCAGTGTCTGCGCCGCCGCCGACCGCGACGTGTACCGCACGCCATCGTAACGCGCCAGATTCGCACTGGCTTCGGCGGTCGCAATGATGTAGTAGCAGGCGATCGCGTAGGGCGTGTGCGGCAGCTGAATATCGACGATCTCACAGCCGAGCTTGCGTAGCGTCTCGACCGCGGCGTGAATGCGATCTCCCGTTTCACTGGCGAGCCCGTCGAAATATTCCCGAGGCAGGCCGATCTTTAATCCCCGGACGTCTCCCGTGAGCGACGCCGCGTAATCCGGCACGGAAGTAAAGGCCGACGTCGCGTCCATCTCATCGCGCCCTGCGATCACGCCGAGCAGCGTCGCCGCATCGCGCACCGAGCGTGCAAACGGGCCGATGTGATCGAGCGAGCTCGCGAAGGCCGTCAATCCATAGCGCGATACACGGCCATATGTAGGAGTGACTCCGGTGACGCCGCAAAACGAAGCGGGCTGGCGAATGGAGCCGCCGGTATCGGAACCCAGCGACACGACCGCCGTTCCTTGCGCGACCACGGCCGCCGATCCTCCGCTCGATCCTCCGGGTACGCGATCGAGCGCCACGGGATTTCGCACCGGCCCGAACGCCGAGTTTTCGTTCGACGATCCCATCGCGAATTCGTCGCAATTCGCTTTACCGAGGATCACGCCGCCCGCCTGCTCCAAGCGGATCACCGCCGTGGCATCGTAGGGCGGCACGTAGTTTTCCAGCATCTTCGACGCGCAAGTGGTCTTCAATCCGCGCGTGACGATCACGTCTTTTACGCCCACCGGCACGCCGGCCAATGGTCCGGGATCTTCACCCTGGGCGAGTTTCGCATCCACCGCGCGAGCCGCGGCCAGAGCGCGTTCCGGCGAAAGCGCCAGATACGCGTTGGTCTTGGGATTCTCGGATTCGGCGAAGGCTAGCGCTTCGCGGGCAATCTCTTCGGCGCTGAATTTCTTCGCGAGAAGTCCTTCGCGAATGGAGGAGATCGTGTATGAGCTCGTCATTCTATATTTGTAATTCGCTCTATTCGTAATTCGCTATCGTTCGATCACGCGTGGAACCTTGTAATAGCCGCCGCCGGAAACAGCCGCGTTGGCGACGGCCTCGGCGTTGGTCAGCGGCGTACGCTCGACGTCCTCGCGCAGCGTCGCGGTTTCGCCGGCGTCGAAGAGGACTTGCGCCATCGGTTCTTCGTTGCTGGTGTCGAGCTCGTTCAATTTATCGATGTGGCTCAGGATGCCGCCGAGATCGCGCGTCATGCGGGCGATTTCTTCGGGCGTCAGCGCCAGGTTGGCCAGCTCCGCTACACGTTGCACGTCTTGTTCGGTTAGTTTCACGCAGAGTTCCTATTTCGCGATTGGCGATACAGCAGATCGAGCACCGGATCTGCGATCTGGCCCGGCCGCGCGGCCGCCGCTCTTTGCGGTTGCATGCGCCGCGGCATGGGACGGAAGTCGATCTCGGTGATAAGCGGCTCGCCTAACACTTCGGCTAAATTGCGGATGAGGAAATGCCGCAGCGTATTCAATTGCCGCTGCCACACCACGTCCTCCACTTCGACAATAAGAGACGTCCGAACGATGGAAGTGGCTCGCGTATGCTCGGCGATCTTCTTTCCGGCGGCCACGCGCCACGCGGCGATCGCGCGTGCTTCGGCGTCGCCCGAATCGCGGGACAGCTTGAGATTGCCGATGAGTTTGCCGGCGCGTTGCATGGTGAAGTTTGGCGGGGGAAGTCCGATTTTAGCACGCGGTGGCACGCGGGATTACCCCGCCAACGATGGTATACCTAGCACGTGGTACATCCAAAGCCGAAATTGATATTGGCCTCGCAATCGCCGCGGCGTAAGGAGCTGCTGGCGCTTGCAGGCTTTGACTTTATCGTGCGTTCGCGCGCGGTGGCGGAAGTGCGTCGCGCGGGCGAAGCTCCCGTGGAATATGCCAAGAGGCTGGCGCGGGAGAAAGCCCACGCGGCTTGGGAGCGGCTCGATGAAGTAGCGCTGGGCGCCGATACCATCGTGGTTTTGCCGGACGTCGTTGTATCAGAAAACGTCGTGCGGGATGCCGCCCTAGGCGAACTAGTTCTGGAAAAGCCTGCCGACGAAGACGACGCGCGCTCCATGCTCCGCATGCTCTCCGGACGCGAGCACGTCGTCATCACCGGCATCTGCGTCCGCCATCCGGCAGGAGCGATTGTGGATCACGCGGAGACCATCGTCCGCTTCGCCGAAATGACGGATGGGGAGATTGACGACTACGTGGCCAGCGGCGAGCCAATGGATAAGGCCGGCGCTTACGCCATTCAAGGGCTCGCTTCGAAGTTTGTCGAACGCATCGACGGATGCTATTTCAACGTGGTGGGCTTGCCCGTATCGCTGGTGTATCGCTACTTGCGGAAACTCGGGTTTTAGGCCATTTTTTAAGTTTTTGTAGATCGTTTGAGGATGGAGCCCCATGCGTCAGCGTGGGGCTTACACGTCCAAGATCTTAAGCCCCACGCTGACGCATGGGGCTCAACTCGACTAAAAATCCCGGACGGAAACTCCGAAACTGCCGTAGCCGCACCGCCGAGCGGAATTTAGGCCAGGACGTTTTCCAGCGTGGAGATCTCCTGGCGCAGGCGCTCCAGATCTCCGCGGATGCCCGCGAAATCGCCGCGCGTTCCCGCGCGCTCGATGCGCGTGGCGCATTCGCTGAGATTCTTGGCGGCCAACTGGTCGGCGGCGGCGGCGATCTTTTTCGCTTCGGCCACAATCGTCGTGCTGTCGTGATTACTGGCGGCGCTCTCCAGGCGCTCGATGCGCGCGGGAGCCAGTTGCAGGAAGACGCGCAGCAGGTCGCCCACCATGATGTGGTGATCGTAAGGAGCCGGTTGTTTCGCGGCGCTGCGCACGTGATCGGCGTGCGAAGAAGCGGCCGAAATGGCCTGCGCGATGGTCGCGATCAAGTGGGCGGGCTGAATCGGCTTGGAGATGTAGCCGTTCATGCCGGCGTCGATGCACCGTTCCCGGTCGCCGGTCATGGCGTGGGCGGTCATCGCCAGAATCGGGAGATTGGCCCAACGCGGATCCTTGCGGATAATGCGCGTCGTTTCCAAGCCGTCGAGGATCGGCATTTGCACGTCCATCAGGATCACGTCGTAAGGCTCGGCCGCCTCCAGGAAACTCAGGGCTTCGCGGCCGTCGTTGGCCACGTCGATGTGGAACTTTCTCTTACGTAAAACCGCGAGCACCACCTTCTGATTGACGACGTTGTCCTCCACCACCAGAATACGCGCGGGACGCGTCAGTTCCGCCTCCAGAACTTCCGGCGCCGAGGTCTCGCTCGGTGCGGGTTCCTCGATCACGGTATAAGGCAGAGTGACGGTAAACGTGCTGCCGACGCCCACCGTGCTTTCTACGGCCACGTGGCCGCCTTGCAGTTCCGTCAGGCGTTTGCTGATGGCCAGCCCAAGACCCGTGCCGCCATATTTTCGCGTGATGCTGCCATCGGCCTGGGTGAACTTGTCGAAAATGCTTTTCAGCTTTTCGTGGGCGATGCCGGTTCCCGTATCGCGCACCTGGATGCAGACTTGCGCGACGTTCGCTATCGGGACGCCCGCCCGCGGATCGGTTTTGGTGTCCGGGAGACTCGCCGGCGACAGCGTCGCCCGGACGGCGACGGCGACGAACCCTTGCTCCGTAAATTTGATGGCATTCGAAAGCAGATTCGTCACGATTTGCCGCAGGCGCAGCGGATCGCCCAGCACGGCGGCGGGCGCCGAACCCTCCATCGTGAAGTTCAGCGCGATCTTCTTGTAGTGCGCGCGCGCCTGGAAGGACTTCACGCAATCTTCCAGCACCGGCCGCAGCTGGAACGGGATCTTCTCCACCATCATCCTGCCGGCTTCGATCTTGGAAAGATCCAGAATATCGTTCAACAGCGCCAGCAAGGAATAAGCGCTGCGATGCGCGGTCTCCAGGTTTTCGCGCTGGTCCTGGCTGAGTTCGCTGTCGAGCGTGACGTCCAGCATGCCGAGCAGGCCGTTCATCGGCGTGCGCAACTCATGCGACATGTTCGCGAGGAAGTCGCTTTTCGCCTGGCTCGCGGCCAGCGCCGTGCGCATGGCGTTTTCCAGCTCTTCGGTGCGGTGGCGAATGCGCTCTTCGAGCAAATCGCGATGCTGCTGAATCTCCCGATTGGTGCGCTGCAGCTCCTCGATCATGCGATTGAAGCTATTGCCGAGATCCTCAATTTCGTCGCGCGTCTGGCTGACCTGGATCGGCACGAACTTACCTTCCCGCACCGACGAGATACCTTGCCGGAGTAATCCAAGCGGGCGCGTCAGCACCCTCATGGTGACTCGCGAAATGATGAATGCGACCGCTAATGCCAGTGCGATCAGCAGAATTCCGCCAAACAGGCCGACGGTGTGCGTACGGTCCATCAACAGCACCACCGTGACCACCCACACCAGTACGATGCTGGTGAAGAAGTAGAATCGGGATGCCAGTGACCTGTATTTCTGTGGACTGGTACTCACCCTTATATGCTCCCTTGTTTCTCGGACAAGACCCATCAGTGAGACACCTTAGTCAATCCTTCGGATCGCTTGTAGGCTTATGCCCCTCCTGTACTAGGCTTACGCCGTAAATCCGCGTTGATTAGAGAGCTAAGTCGCCGCCAAGCGGAGTTCCTTGCGCGTACCAACAAGGCGGACTGGTATTCTGTGAGCAGTGTCTCCGCGTCTGGCAACTTCTTTGTGCGGCATCGCTCTGCGGACGCCCGTTCTGGCTGCGTCGGGAACGTTTGCCTACGGAGTGGAATTGCGCGACGTCACCGACGCGAGCCAGGTCGGCGCGATCGTCACCAAAGGCCTTTCGCGGGAGCCGATGGATGGCAACGCCGCGCCGCGGCTGTTCGAAACCGAAGCGGGCATGCTGAATTCCATCGGTCTGCAGAACGTCGGCGTGAAGGCATTCATCTCCGACAAGCTGCCGGGTGCGCGTACGCTGGGAACGCCGCTGATCGCTAATGTTTTCGGCTACGCGGTGGAAGATTACGTCGAAGTGATCCACGCGTTAGAAGACGCCGAAGGAATTGCCGCCTATGAGTTGAATGTTTCCTGTCCGAATACGGCCCACGGCGGAATGTTTTTTTCCAGCGATCCAGGGCTGCTGGCCGAAGTGGTGGGCGCGGCGCGGAAAGTCGCGCGGCGGCCTTTGATCGTGAAGCTTTCGCCGAACGTCGCGCGCATTGAACCGCTGGCCGAAGCCGCGGCCGGGAGCGGCGCCGATGCCATCTCTCTGGTGAATACGTTTGTCGCGCTGGCGATTGATCCTCATACGCGCCGGCCGCGCCTAGGCAATGGCTTTGGTGGGCTTTCCGGCCCCGCCATCAAACCCATCGCGCTGCGCCTGGTGTACGAAGCGGCCAAGGCCGTCCGGATTCCCGTGATCGGCTTGGGAGGCATCGCGACCGGCGAAGACGCCGCGGAGTTTCTCATCGCCGGCGCGAGCGCCGTGGAAGTGGGCACGGCGAGCTTTTGGGATCCGCAGTCTCCGCTGCGCATCGCGCAGGAGTTAGACGCATTTCTGGCGCGCGAGAACGTCGCGCGTGCCGCCGACCTGGTCGCGACCATCCGGTTTTCCAAATGAAACGAACGAGTATCGAGGGCTTTTTGAAAGGAACATTATGAAAGAAATTGTGATCACGGATAGCGCACCGCAAGCCATTGGACCGTACTCGCAGGCGGTCATCTCTCACGGATTCGCGTTCTTGAGCGGCCAGATTCCTCTCGATCCGGCGACCGGCAAGATTGTCGAAGGCGACATCGCCCGGCAGACGACGGTTGTGTTGGAAAATCTAAAAGCGGTGCTCGAAGCCGCGGGATCTTCGCTCGAGCACGTAGTGAAGACGACGGTTTACTTGAAGGACATGGACGAGTTCGCCAAGATGAACGAGATCTATGCGACGTTTTTTACGTCGGATGCTCCGGCGCGGGCAACGGTCGAAGCCGCCCGGCTGCCGCGCGATGTGCGCGTTGAAATCGACTGCATCGCGGAAGTGGGTTCGTCGTTCGGACGTCGCCTTTCCAAGAGCTAAACGATCGATGAACCAGCGTAGAGCCCCATGCGCGAGCGTGGGGCTTAGGATCTTGAATGTGTAAGCCCCCAGCTGACGCAGGGGGCTCCGAGTCAGTCCATCCTCAAACGGTCCACACCAATTCACAACACACCAGCTCAGAAATGGTCTAGAAATGGCGGGACGACAGAGTGATTTCCGATAACGCGGCGATCCTCACTGGATCGTTCGCGTAGAATCCGGCGGCGTAATCCACGCCGATGGACAAGCCCAGATGGCGCGCGGCGGATAATCGCAGATCGGCGTAGCTGCGCGTGCGCATTTGGCTCGCGTGGCACTTCATCGCCGCTTCCCAATCGCCGGCGACGTCGCTGATATCGATCACCACCTCTGGGTCCGCCCGCGTTTGCGTGATCGTATAGAAGTACAGCGCGGTGACCGCGTGCGGGCCGTTGCGTTTCAAGTCTTCCAGCCCCGCATAGCGCGCGTAGCGGCAGGCGTCGCGCGTGAGCTTCCCGACGACCGCGTGATCGGGATGTTGATTCTCGCCCAAGTGGGGTGCCAGCACGATGGAAGGCTGAAACTCGCGAATCTGCCGCGCGATGGCGAACGCGTTTTCGTGCGACGGCGCGATGTGGCAATCGCCACCGAAATCCAGAAATTCAATGTCGACGCGCATGAGTGCGGCCGCCGCGCGCGCTTCCTGTTCGCGGCTCTCGGCGGTGCCGTGGCTGCCCGCTTCTCCTCGCGACAACACCAGGAGCTTGACGCGATTCCTGCGCCGGACTTCTTGCATCAGAACGTGCGCGCAGCCGAATTCGATGTCGTCCGGGTGCGCTCCAATGGCGAGGATATTCATCTCGGTGGGTCCACAATTCGGTGCGCTACCACGACTCGGCCAGCTTCACGAAGGTGCGCACGCCTACGCCCGACGGCCCTTTCCCCATGTGCGGTTTCGCTTCATCAAGCCATGCGGTTCCCGCGATGTCGAGATGCACCCACGGCGTGGGATCCGCGAATTCGCGGATAAACCATGCCGCGCTGATGGAGCCTCCCGCGCGCCCGCCGATGTTGGCGAGATCGGCGAAGGGACTCTTGAGCAGCTCCTTATATTCGTCGTCCATCGGCATGGGCCACATCTTCTCGCCTTCTTCTTTCGATGCCGCCAGCACGCGGGCCATCAGCGCGTCGTCATTCGAGAACGCTCCGATGTTGACGTTGCCCAGCGCAACGACAATCGCGCCCGTGAGCGTCGCGGCGTCCACCAGATGGGTGCAGCCCAGGCGCTTGGCATAGGTAATGGCGTCGATCAGAATCAAGCGGCCTTCGGCGTCGGTGTTGAGAACCTCAATCGTTTTTCCGTCGAGCGATGTGACGATATCGCCAGGGCGCTGCGCTTTACCGTTGATCATGTTCTCCACGGCGGGAACGATCGCAGTGACGGGGATCGCGGGTTTCAATTGCGCAATGGCGCGCATGGCGCCCAGTACGGCCGCGCCGCCCGACATGTCGTACTTCATCTTCTCCATGCCCTCGGCGGCCTTGATGGAAATGCCGCCGCTATCGAACGTGACGCCTTTGCCCACCAGCGCGAGATGATCCGGGCTTGTCGCAGCCGCGGCAGGCTTGTATCTAACGACGATCAATGCGGGAGGCGCCGAAGATCCCATCGCCACGCCCAGCAGCGAACCCATGCCGAGCTGCCGCATGCGATCTTCGTCGAGGATTTCACATTCCAAGTCGTATCCGTTGGCCATGGCTTGCGCACGATCGGCCAGAATCAGCGGCGTCAGGCGATTGGCGGGCTCATTCGCAAGCGAGCGCGTGAAGTTTTGCGCCTCGGCTAGGATGCGTCCACGTTCGACACTCGCTTCAAGTTTTGCGTCGGCTGCTCCGTCAACAGAAGACGCTGCGATAATAAACGTCTCGAGCGATTTCGATTCCTTGTTCGTCTTGTGGACATCGTTCTCGTAGTCGCCCAGGATCGCCCCTTCGACGGAAACTTCGGCGGCATTCGCGACCGAGGCGGCGGAGGCGCCCTGCAAGTTCCACGCCAATGTCTTGATGCCTTTCTGTTTCCAGTCCCGAACCGTGGAGCCTGCCACGCGGCGCAAGCCTGCATGATTGAACTTGGCGCGCGTGCCCACGCCGATGACGATTAGACGCTTGGCCGCGAACCCCGGAGGATTATAGAGCACGGCGCTTTCGCTGGCTTTGCCAGAAAATTCTCCCGCGGCCT
>Ga0182030_10007799_pt1 | contig 22271 bp, 21 predicted proteins | sample 812S3MmetaG_FD_121299 | JGI IMG/M metagenome (GOLD analysis project Ga0182030, IMG submission 121299) | Permafrost microbial communities from Stordalen Mire, Sweden - 812S3M metaG (Illumina Assembly) | ecosystem: Environmental > Terrestrial > Soil > Wetlands > Permafrost | place: Sweden... | reverse complement strand
GCCGACGCAGGTCGGCATCTGGATGGACATGGATGAGAGTTCCGGAGCGAGCTACTCGGTCAAGTGCCACCCGATCTGACGAACCGCTGTCGTGAGACAGAAGTGAATCCGTCATCCGGATGAGATCTCTCGCCGGTATCTTACAACACAATCTTCAATCCTCAAGGGATTGTCAGAGCGGATTTTGGGATAACGATAACGCCGGTAGGGGTCTCCATGATGAGTAAACATTTGCGCCGCGCATTGAGCGCGTCCGTCGTCGCCATTGCCTCGCTTGCCGGTGCCGGAATCGCCGGTGCGCAAGCCTCCGATCCCGTGATCTTCAGCTTCGCCACCGTGGGCGACAGTCGCACCGATCCCGGCAAACCGGACGCGACCACGTTGCTGGCGAATCCCTTTCCTGCCAGCCAGGGTGGTGCGCCCAGTTTGACGGGCACCATCCTGCCGCAGGACAACGAGTGGGTGACGAATACCGCGGCGTTCGCAACCATCCTGTCCGGCATCCAGTCGCAGAATCCCAATTTGCTGTTTTTCAACGGCGACATGATTTTCGGCTACGGCCGGCCGACCCTACCGACGGCCTGGGCGAACGGCAAGCCGAACAGCTGGACCACGGCGCAGTCTGTGAGCCCGGATACCATCTTCGAATACGCGCAATATGCCTTCTGGCGCGGCATGGTGGCGAACCTGTTTCAGACCGGCACCTACGTGATCCCGGTGCCCGGCAACCACGAAACGCAGTGTAGCTACAGCGCCGAACCGTACACATCCTCGAGCCCCAATCCGAATTGCAACACGGCCGCGCAAGGCAACCTGACCGGCAAGACGGCCTATGCAGACAACGAAAACATGTTCCGATTCAACATGGGCGATTTGATCTCGGATCTGGTGACGAACATTCGCTTCTCGAGCGTCACGGGCTACTTTGCAACGAATGCCACGGGTTTGACCCAAGCGACGGCCCCGTCCGCCAGCACGAACAATGGGCCGATCACAGGCAACCAAGCGGAATTGACCTACTCGTTCGATATTCAAGCGCAGCCCGGACTGCTTCTGCATTTCGTGGTGATCAATACCGACCCCTCCGGTGCCGATTCCACCGCGCCCGCCGATTGGCTGGCGACCGATTTCGCCGCGGCTCGCTCTCGCGGCGCCTCGAAGTATTTCGTGTTCGGCCACAAGCCCGCGTTCACGTACAACTATGCGGCGGCGACCGGCGGCAGTGTCGCTCCGCCGACGACCAATAGCCCGGGCCCGGGCGGCCTCGACGCAAACTACGTGGCGACAGGCACCTGCCCCGGGGCCGCTTGTGTCTACACCGAGCCCTACCGCAACGCGTTCTGGAGCGTGATCGCCCAATACGGAGCCACCTATTTCTCGGGGCACGAGCACACGGTCAATGTGTCGCAAAATGCGGATCCCACCGGCACGTATCCCGGTACTCCTTACCAAGTCATCGTGGGCTCGGGCGGCTCGCCCTTCGACGATAAGCTGGCCGGTACCTGCTCGGCTACTCATCCGCCCGGTTGCGTCGAACCGACGCTCACGAATCCCTACGATCGCTACTATGCCTGGGCCCTGGTGCAGGTGCATGCGAGCGGCAACGTGTCGCTGCAGGTGAGCGGCTTCAGCGATGGCTACGGCGCCACGATGACGGGGTATGGCCCGGTGCAAGATCTCAGCGTCTACGACGTCGCGACGCTGCAATAAGCGGCACACCCACCAAGAGAACGCGCATGAACATAAAAACTTTTACACTCGCCGGCGCAGCCGCGGCCATGCTTTCGCCCGGTATCGCGAGCGCGAGCTTCATTTTGGACACCGGAACACCGACGGGCACCGGCGGGCCGGTGGTTCTGTCGACGGCGCAATGGCTCGCCGGAGAGTTCGCGGTGACGGCGGGCGAGGCCGGCCAGGCCTACGCGTTGTCTGCCTATTTGACTCAAGGCGCGGGTCAGGTCGGGGATACGTTCACGTTCGACGTGTATGCCGCGGGAACTGGGTTCACTGCGCGTGCCAGTTCGCGCGAGGCACCGGTCTTTACCGGCACGGGAACGTTTACGGGTAACGGCTGGAACTTCTCCGGCACGGACTGGACGCCCACGGCCGCGGGTAGCTATTGGTTGGCGCTGCAAGTGAGTTCGACGACCCAAACGAAGGGATTAGATGCGCCACTCGAGGCCTCGACGGCCACCGGCACGGTGCCGGCGCTCGCGTTTGCCTATACAAACTCGAGTCTGCAATACGGTATTGCGACCACGGCGCCCATCGGTCTCGAAGTGACCGCTGTACCGCTGCCGCCCGCCCTGTGGCTGCTCGGCGGCGGCTTGCTGGCCGGGTTGGGGGCAGCGCGCCGCCGCCGTCTGCCGCGGCTTTAGAAAGCCACTATGATTCGCGAGTAGTGGCTGTCAATGCAACGGCTCCACGGTCGGCTCCTTTTGTTGGGGAACCGGCATTCTGCAATTCCTTGAAGGGACCCTAGTCGACCCACAGTGCCCTTTCTCGAGCGGCAAGCTTCGAGCGGTCGAATCAATAGTCCGCCGTCTAACCCGGAGATTACCGGTGCTAGTTGCGTCGTCATAACCCAACGCATAAAGTAAATCGCCTACGGAGGCGCGGTCTCTGCGCAACGATATCAACACACTGCCGGCTGCGGGGAGATGCAAGCAATGCGCGAAGTTCATCCGATGCACGAACCGCCGCTGACGTGGAATGGCTTTTTCATTCATATCGCGACCATCGTCGTCGGTCTGTTCATCGCGGTTTGCATCGACAAGACCGTCGAGGCCATCCACCACCATTTTCAGCGAGGCGAACTCGAGGCGCAGATGCGCCAGGTGTTTCTCGACGACCTTGAGAGCGACAAGCGCGCACTGCATGAGTTGCGCCTCGGGAGGGACTTCCTGTCAGAGCTGCTCGTGGCAATCAATTCGCGCATCGAGAATCGGGCCGAGAAGGTGGCTGCACCTGACGTAAGGCGCCTTGGCGGCTATACGGTCTCTCCAAACCTGGCGCCATTCGACGTCGCGAAACTGAACGGAACTGCGGCGCTCCTTCCCGGCGAGCGCCTGCGGCTCTTCAACCGGATCGCATTTGCGCTCGAGTTGCTCGCGAACGTACGCCGCGATCTCTATGCTGCGATGGACCGGCTCGCCGCGTTCCACATACGCTACGTCGACTCGCGCGGCAGCATCCAGGCCGGGGAGAGCGTGCCGGGCCCGGATCTCGATCGACTGACCGCCGCAGAGCTTCAAGAATACCGCGCGACCGTCGCGACGCTGGCCAAGGGCTACGACGTCATGATCGAGCGCTTGCGTCTTTTCGACTTCGAGGCAAGCGAAATACTGGCGGGCATTCCCTCCGAAGAGGCCCTGATCGGACGCATGCGAGAGGTCTGGGGAAACCAAGGAAGAGTTCCCGAACCTGTGCTCTAGAGCCCTGCCCCGGGACAGTGTTCCTCGCGCGCCGGCCGGAAAAGCGCTCCTAGGCGAGCGCGCTGACCATGACGTAATAACCATCGGGATCCCGGAGCGCAAACTCTCTTGTTCCTGTGGCGGGGTTCACATGCGGCTCCTCGTCGAGGCGGGAGACAAGCGCGCGGGCTCTCTCGAGTGCCATGTCGAAATCATCGACGCGGAAAAACAAGAGCAGCCCGTTTCCAGGGAGCCCCTTGTCCGGACTCATCAAGGATGGATGATCGTGCGAGCCCCATCGGTGGAGGCACAGCAACACGGTCCCATCCGAGTCGCAGATCTGACCCCAGTAGTCATGGCCCGGAGCCGTTTCGGGCTGTCCGAAGAGCGACCGGTACCATTTGAAGCTGAGTGGAACGTCTCCGACGCCGACGATCGTCCATACGCGATTCATTGTGCCTCCGGCGTGGTCCTGACTGACTATGAGCAAACACTTTCGGGCAGCCTAACCAGCAAGACCTTACCCGATACGGCGCCCTCCTTCGGTCCGCGGCAATCAATCGCGGTCAGGCGCCCCCAATGGAAACAGCCGGCGATAGGGCCGTGCCTCATCGACCGTGCGCGCGATGGAAGCTCGAGCGAGAAGCCGGGCACGATAAGCCCGAGCTTTGAAGAATCGGTCGGCGATAGGGTGAACCCAGTCCGCATAGAACAGAGCGGGAGCGGCCGCGCAATCCGCCAGCGTCAAAGTCTCGCCCACGGCCCATTCCTGGTTCCCGATGCGCCCCTCGAGCCACGCATAAGCGGCGTCGAGCAATGCCCTGGCTTCGGCGACGCCTTTGGCGTCGCGTTCGTCTTCCTTTCGCATCCGGTCCGACACCAATTTTTGCATCGGCGTCATGACGTAATTGTCGAAGAAGCGATCCATGAAGCGCACTTGAAGGGCCGCGTCCGAATCGCCGGGGATCAATCGAGTCTTGCCCGGATGGTGCAGCATCAGATATTCGACGATGACGCTCGATTCAATGACCGATGTTTTGCCGTCATGGAGGACGGGAAATTTCTTGAGCGGCCAGAGGGATTCGAGCTCGGCCAAACCGGCTGCGTCTTCTATCACGCGGAATCTGAACGGCGTGGCGTTCTCGTAGAGCGCTATCAGCACCTTCCAGGTATAGGCGGCGAACGGATGGCCGTACAGTGTCAATGACATCGATGGACTCCTACGCGATGGGTTCAGCCGGTCCTTTAGCGGTGGCGTCGGCGCGCTGCGGCTGGCGCGCCGACGCGAACAGGGGTGCGCGCTTCTCGAGGATGCTTTCGAGTGCGGCTAACAATTGGGAAATCTCTTCGTCGCCGATCGGCAGAGAGAGCGCGATCAAGCCGCGAGCGGCCAGATAAATACCCGCCGCCGCGAGATCGAGAAACAATAGCTTTCGCAGCAACACCGCAAATTCCGGCGCTCCCGTGGGATGAATGGTCATGAGCGAGCCCAAGCCCGTCACGGTAAACGGTACGCCGGTGCGCTCGAACAGCGAGAGCAGGGCTTCGCGAAGCCCGTCGCCCCGGCGGTTGAGCAGTTCCAGCGCCGCGGCGCTCAACAGCGGGACGGCTGCGGTCCCCGCCGCCATGGTCAAAGTATTGTTGTTGAACGTGCCTGCGTGCGGAATCGCGCCGGGCTCACGGGGGTCGAAGAGTTTCATGATGCTCCGCCGCCCGCCGAAGCAGCCGAAGGGCAATCCGCCGCCGAAGTATTTGCCGAGCGTCGTAAGATCCGGCTCGATACCCAGTAATTTCTGTCTGCCGCCCACCGAAAGACGCGAAGTCTGGATTTCGTCGAAAATGAGCAACGCGCCTGAACCTGTCGCCTCCTCGCGCAGCGAAGACAGGAATTGCGGCGTGCCCGGTATGCATCCTCCGGAGCCCAACATAGGTTCCACCAGGATGGCCGCAAGATCGCGCCGATGTTCATCGATCAGAGCACGGGTGCCTGCGACGTCGTTGAATGGCCCCCGAATGAATTCGTGGGGAACGAGCGAAGCCTCTCCGCCCGGAAGGAAATTCAACAGACTGCCGTGGTAGGCGCGGTCGAACACCAGAATCTTGCGCCTGCCGGTCACGGCCTTCGCCGTGGCCAGCGCCATGAGGTTTGCTTCGGTTCCCGAATTCGTGAAGCGCACCAGCTCCATGGATGCGAATCGGCCGCAGATCAGCGCCGCCAGCTTCCCCTCCCAGCGGTTGTGCGCGGACAAGTTGACGCCGTCTTGCAGCGCGTCGGTCACGGCATCCTTCACCGCCTGGGGCGAGTGCCCGTAGATGCCTGCGGTGAACTCCCCCAGAAAATCTACATATTCGTGGCCGTCGGCGTCCGTCAAACGGCAGCCCGTTCCGTGGACCATGCACAGGGGAAACGGAGAGTACCAGAGGGAACTTCGCGTGTTGCCGCCGGGCAGCCAGCGCGCGGCCTCCGAAGCGATTTCCAGGCTTCGTGCATTGCGCCGGCCATACTGCAAACTCGCCGCAGCCACCGCGGCCTCGAGCGACGTATAGGCGGTCACCGGCTCTAATCCACCGCGAACAACTGGGTCTCGATATCTTGGAAAGCCTTGAATTCGAGTGCGTTGCCCGTGGGATCCAGGAAGAACATCGTCGACTGCTCTCCAACCTGTCCTTCGAACCGGGTGTGCGGCTCGACCAGGAACTCGACCCGATAGCGGCGCAGCCGCTCCGACAGTTCGTGCCACTGCGTAGGTCGAAGTACCACCCCGCAATGCGGAACGGGAACGCCGTGTCCGTCGACCGGATTGAAGTGCGACGTCAGCTTGCCGGCCTTCCCCAAGTTCGGGTTCAGATGACAGACGAACTGGTGTCCGTAGAGATTGAAGTCCACCCAATGAGGATCGCTTCGCCCCTCGGCGCAACCCAGAATGCTCTTGTAGAACCCGCGGGCCTCTTCGATGTCGCGGACTTGCACGGCAATGTGGAAAGGGGTCAGGGTTGCGGTCACGATTCTATCCTGGGGCTGACGTGCCTCACGCTATTGAACCTAGGTGCCTGTACGACGTCAAGCCGAAACGAGTCAGCGGCCGAAGCGTGCCAAGGCTGCGAAGTACGCCAGCGCCATGGCCCACAACACCCAGCCGACGGCGGCGCTGCCGGCGAATTGCATTGCGACGCCCGTGGCAATGGGCCCCACGGTGCCTGCCACATTCCACGTCAGCGCAATCAGGCCGGAGGTTCGCAGCAGCGCAGCGCCGCTGAAGTATTCGCCGCTTGCAACGAGCGACAACGTATAGACGGCGCCGGCGACGCCGCCGAGAACGAATAGATAAACCGCCCAAATGACGCTGGTTCGAAGCATGACCGGCAGGAACGGCAGCAGTAGGCACATGAGGCCGCCGCAAGCGAACTGCACCCGCGCCCGGCCATAACGATCGGCCAAGGCGCCCGCCGCGAACTGAAGAGTTGCATCTCCAGCCATGACCACGGCGGCCGCGCCCAGCGCGCGGCTCTGAACGAGCCCGTAGTTCAGAGCCACGAGGGGAAGAAAGCTCAGAATAATGCTGTCAAAGGCGGCGAAGAAAGCGACTCCGGCAACGATGGCGGGCGCCTTGCGCAGTATGCCGAGCCAGGCGGCGCTCGTCTCTTTTTCACTCCAGGCGCCCGGGATTTTGTTTTGTGCGCGCGGCGCGGCTGGCTCCTTGTCCTCGCGCGCCAAGGCGATGCCGGGCGCTCCGAGCAGGAACACCGCTCCGCAGATCAGAAAAACGCGGTTCGGAAAGCTCGACAGGGCATTGGTGATGAGAGGGCCCATCACCTGGCACACGGTGAAGCTCGTCGTGTAGATCGCGACGATTCGGCCTCGAACCGCGTCGCTCGGCAGCGTGCTGATCCACGCTTCTCCCAGAACGAACAGCGGCGCCATGGCTGCGCCGAATGCAAGGCGAAGCGCGGTCCAGCCCCACAGCGAATTGATGAACTGCAGGGGCATGACGCTGGCCGCGGCGAGCGCCACGCAGCCCAGCATGACGCGGCGCCGACCGAAACGAACCGCCGCCGCGGGAGCGGCGAATGTTCCGGCAATGCCGCCGAGCGCCGAGGCGGCGACCATCCAGCCGATCACGTCCGGCCCCCAACCTCGCGCACTCAAGGTCAGTGCGGTCAGCGGCAATGTGCTGCCGAGCCCTATGCCTAGAACGGCAACGCTAAAGGTGACGGCCGCGAAATCCCGCCAGGCTTGTTTTTCGAGCATGGCCGAATCCGCGCACGGCTCAGGGCGCCTTCGGCTCCGAGAACACGGCGCTCGATGCGGGCCGCGCTGCGCGAAGCCTGAGCGACACCTTCTCGGATTGCGCCATCACTCTCAGCAGGTTCTCCCCTGCCAGCTTTGAGATATCCGAATCCGACCAGCCGCGGCGCATCAGTTCTTGCAGAAGCGCCGGATATCGGTCGACACCTTCGAGACCGACGGGCGCGTCCTCGATACCGTCGAAGTCCGAACCCAAACCGACGTGGGTCACTCCCGCCACTTGGCGAATATGTTCGATATGGTCTGCAACCTGGCTCAACGTGGCCGACGGACGGGGGTGTCCGGCCTCCCAGGCGGTCAATGCCGCTTTCGCCCGCTCTGGCTGGCCGATATACAAGCCGACGTACGGAGGACTGTTGAAACGCGTCTGTTCGGCGGCTTGGTCCGCATCCCAGCGATTGCGGGCGTCCGATACGTAGCCCGGGGCGAAATTCACCATCACGATTCCGTCGTTCGCGGCAACCGCCTTCAGAATATCGTCGGGTACGTTGCGCGGATGATCGACCAGCGCGCGCGCGGACGAGTGGGAGAAAATCACGGGCGCCTCGGTCGCGGCGAGTGCGGCCTTCATGGTCTCGGGGGAGACGTGGCTGAGATCCACCAGCATGCCGAGCCGATTCATCTCGTGCACCACCTCGATGCCGAAAGGCGTGAGGCCATGATGAGCGGGCGCATCGGTCGCCGAGTCGGCCCAGTCGGTATTCAGGGTGTGCGTCAAGGTCATGTAGCGCGCTCCGGCATCGTACATCTGACGCAGCACCGCGAGTGAATGATTGATCTGATGGCCGCCCTCGATGCCGATCATCGAAGCAACCCGGTGCATTCCGTGAATCCGCCGCACGTCGGCGGCGGTGTACGCCATTTCGAAGTCGGCCGGATATCGGGCCGCCATCCGCTTGACCAAATCCATCTGTTCCAGCGTCGTTTGGACTGCCTCGAAGCCCTTCAAATCGGTCGGCACCCACACCGACCAGAACTGCCCCCCCACCTGTCCGGCGCGCAGGCGCGGAATGTCGGTCATCAACGCAGAGGCCCCGGCGGGAAACGGCAGCCGGGTGGTGTCCGTTCGCAGATCGACGGCCGCCAGATCGCTCTTGAAACGGTCGCGGATCTCCCAAGGCAAATCGTTATGGCCGTCGATCAGCGGCGTGCGCAGTAAAATCTGTTCGACTCGGTGGCCATAGTCGTCCGCGCCCCATGCGGCCCAAGGCATGCACGCCAACAATGCGAGTACGCGTACCGCATTCCTCCGCGATGTGGAAAATCCCATTTATTTTATCCTTGTTGAATACGGCTCCCCGGCCATAGTAACGGTTCGCGCCGCACTATTCGAACGTCACGACGATGTCCTCGACTCCGGCGATGCGTCCACGAACTTCTTGGCCGCGATGAATGGGCCCGACACCCGCGGGCGTGCCGGTAAAAATCAAGTCGCCCGCGGCGACGGCGACATAGGCCGAAAGACACGAGACGATGTCCGGCACGCTCCAAATCATGTCCCCAAGGTCGCCTCTCTGGCGGGTCTCACCGTCCACCGCAAGGCTGATGGGTCCTGCGCCGGGCGGAGGGCCTTTGCGCAAGGGTCCGATGGGCGCCGAGCGGTCGAATCCCTTGGACATGTCCCAGGGCCGACCGGCTTTTTTTGCCTCCGCCTGCAAATCCCGGCGAGTCAAATCGATTCCCACCGCATGCCCAAAAATCAGCGCGGGCACATCGTGAGGCGCGATGTCGGCTCCGCCTTCGCCGAGTGCGATCACCAGTTCAACCTCGTGCTGCAAATCGGAAGTCATCGGCGGATACGGCAGACGCAAACCGCTCGCCACGACGGCGTCGGACGGTTTGCAGAAAAAGAACGGCGGTCGGCGATTGGGGTCGGAGCCCATTTCCCGTGCGTGAGCCGCGTAGTTCTGGCCGACGCAAAATATGCGCCGCACCGGGAATCGCGCCGTGGAATCGGCTATGCAGATTGTCGGAACTTGCAGAACCGGCACTTCTTGGATCATGAGCGGGACCTATGTTAAATTGATAATCGACTATATATAAGATTCGTATGCCGCTGTTTGTAATAGTTATATATCATTGAGCGTAAGCGCATGCGCCTAGACGGAATTGACATTATAGGACTAAATTGTCTAGTGTGTATCGGTGAACGAAGCGCCTGCCCCAGAACTGGATCGAGCCGAGACGCGGCAATCGGCATTGCTCGATGCGGCGGTGGGCGTTTTCGCCCGCTACGGTTTTCGCAAGACGTCCATGGACGAAGTCGCAAGGGCCGCCGGCGTATCGCGCCAAGGGCTGTACCTGCAGTTTGCGAACAAGGAGGAGCTGTTTCGCAAAGCCGTGGAGCATTCGCTCAGCTCGCAGCTCAATGCCGCCAAGGCTGCATTGTCGGATCGACAGCAGGGCATCGAGCTGCGGCTTCTGGCCGCCTGCGATGCATGGTCGGGCCGGTTCGTGGGATCGCTGGGTTCGGATGCCGCCGATCTCATGTGTGCGAGTACGTCGCTCGCCGGCGCAACCCTCGCCCACTACGAGGAGCGGTTCGAAGCGGTCATCGCGCGCGCCATCGCCGACTCTCCGCTTGGCGCGCTGTATGCCGCGGCCGGTTTGAGTTCGCACGAATTGGCGCGCGTGCTGCATGCCACTGCGCGGGGGCTGAAGCATAGCAGCGCCTCGCGGGAAGAGTTTTTGAGCGGTATGAAGGCGGCGGCGCGGATGTTCTGCACGGCGTTGAATCAACGCGGATAGGGGTATTTCTGATGACTGACACGATTCCTTTCGGCACCCACTCGACGGCGGACAACGTGCTCGCCGGCATCGACCTCAACGGGAAGCACATCCTCGTCACGGGCTGCAACTCGGGACTGGGTTTCGAAACGATGAATGCCCTCAGTGCCAACGGCGCCCATGTCATCGGTCTCGCTCGATCGTTCGGCGATGCGAAGACGGCGTGTGCCGCGGCCAATCCTTCCGCCACGCCCGTGGGCTGCGACCTTTCGGACCTCGATTCCGTGGCCGCGGCGGCCGATACCGTGCGCGCTCTTCATTGCCCCTTGGATGCCATCATTGCCAACGCAGGCATCGCGAATCTGCCCACGCTCAAGACCAAGTACGGCATAGAAATGCAGTTTCTGGTCAATCACATCGGTCACTTCGCGCTGGTCAACGGGCTGGTCGATCTGCTGCGCAACGACTCCGGCCGCATCGTGGTCGTGAGCGGCAGCGCCGGCATCAAGCAGGCGCCCGCCGAGGGAATCATGTTCTCGAATCTCGGCGGCGAGCGATTCTACAAACCGCTGGCGTTCTACGGACAGTCGAAACTTGCCAACGCGCTTTTCGCCAAGGAATTGTCGCGCAGGCTCTCCTCGCGGCGCATAGCGGTCAATTCCCTGCATCCCGGCGCCACGCGAGGCACCGGTCTCAACAAAAGCGTGAGCTTGCCGCACAAAATCGCGCTGTCGGTGGCCCAAGCCTTCATGCGGTCGGTCGCTCACGGTGCGGCCACCCAGGCTTTGCTCGCTGCCAGTCCCCGCGTCGAGGGGATCACGGGCGAGTATTGGGCGAATTGCCGGGTCGCCGCCGGGCATCCCTTGCTCGAGGACGCCGGACTCGCGCGGCGCCTGTGGGACGTCTCGGAAGACATCGTGGCGCGGCACGGCGCATCGCTGCCGAAATCTCTGCGCGAAGCCGCCTGAGCGGCCATCGGGGTCCGCACGGCGGCGGCATTTTGCGATCCGGGCATTCCGTCCTATAATAGGGGCATATGCCCCTGAATAGCCGCGCCGCTTCCGACACCGCCGCCCCGCCGCGCAATGCATGCACCTGCGGCAGCCTGCGCAAGGCATCCCGGCGGATCTCGCAGTTCTACGACGCCGCCCTCGCTCCGCTCGGCATCAAATCCACCCAGTTCTCCATACTCTCCGAAGTGGCGCGCGGCAGCTCCGATGGGCCGGTCACCATGTGCGAACTGGCAACCGCCATGGTCATGGATCGGTCGACGCTCGGGCACAACCTCAAGCCGCTGGAACGCGACGATTTGGTGCTGCTCCGCCTGTCGAATCTCGATCGGCGCAAGCGCTACGTCGAATTGACGAAGAAGGGCCGATCGACGCTGCAAAAATCCCGGCGCCTGTGGCGCCAGGCGGAAGGACGTTTCGAGAAGATATTCGGCAAGGAGGCCGCGGCGGAGCTCCGGGCGGTGCTCTTGAACATCGCCGGCAACAAGGAATTGAACCAGATTCCGATCCGCCGGCCCCGCATAGCCGGTTGACTTTACAGCCTATTTCACTGCGATCCAATCGGAGCAGATCATGTGGATTGTTAGAGTAGCGCTGCAGCGGCCGTACACCTTCATCATGCTGGCCGTCCTGATCGTTTTGATGGGCGGCTACGCCATCCTCAATACGGCAACGGATATTTTCCCGAACATCAAGATTCCGATTGCCGCGGTCATCTGGCGCTACAACGGGATCCTGCCCGAGGAGATCGCGAACCGCATCGTACTGTTCTCCGAGCGCGTCGCGCAGACCACCGTCAACGACGTGGAGCACACCGAGTCGCAATCGGTGAACGGCACGGCGGTCGTGAAATACTTCTTCCAGCCGGACGTCGATCAGGATCTGTCGATGTCCCAGATCACGGCCGTGTCGCAGGTTCAGCTCGCTTACTCCCCGCCCGGGACCACGCCTCCGTTCGTGCTGTCCTATAGCGCTTCCAGCGTACCGATTCTGCAATTGGCGCTGTCCAGCGACACGCTGCCCGAATCGCAGATCTACGATCTCGGCAACACGATTCTGCGCACTCAACTGGCGACGGTGGCGGGCGCCTCCATTCCCTTCCCCTTCGGCGGCAAGCAGCGCCAGGTGCAGGTCGACCTCGACCCGCAGGCGCTGCGCGCCCGCGGCTTGTCCGGCAACGACGTCGTGGCCGCAATCGGCGCTCAGAATCTGATTTTGCCGGCCGGCACTCAGAAGATCGGCTCGCTCGAGTACTTCATCAAGCTCAATGCCAGTCCGACGCAAATCGAGGACCTCAATAATATTCCAATAGGCGCGCGCAACGGCACCGTCACGTACGTCCGCGACGTGGCGCACGTGCGGGACGGATACTCGCCGCAAACGAACATCGTCCGCCTCGAAGGCCGTCGAGCGGTCTTGATGAGCGTCCTCAAGACCGGCAAGGCCTCGACCATCGACATCATCAACAGCATCAACGAGAAGTTGCCGCAGATCCGGGCGTCGCTGCCGCCGGAGTTGAAGATCGAGCCGCTGAGCGACCAGTCCGTGTTCGTGCGCGCCGCGATCTCAGGCGTGATCCGGGAGGCGCTGATCGCCGGCGCACTGACCGGCCTTTTGATCCTGCTGTTCCTGGGGAGTTGGCGCAGCACGCTCATCATCACCATTTCCATCCCCCTGTCTATCCTGGCGTCGATCTACTGCCTGTCGGCGCTTGGAGAGACCATCAACATCATGACTCTCGGGGGACTCGCGCTCGCGGTGGGTATTCTGGTCGATGATGCCACCGTCACGATCGAGAACATCAACTATCATCTCGAGCACGGCAAGGAGGTCGAGGCCGCGATCCTCGACGGCGCTCACCAGATTGCGCTGCCGGCGCTGGTATCGACATTGTCCATCTGCATCGTGTTCGTGCCCATGTTCCTGCTGGCGGGTATCGCGAAATTCCTGTTCATTCCATTGGCGGAAGCCGTGGTGTTCGCGATGTTGGCCTCGTATATTCTGTCGCGTACATTGGTTCCGACGCTGGCGAAATTCTGGCTCAAGAAGCATGACTCGGGCGCGAAGCACAGGAAGCTCAACGTTCTATCCCGATTCCAGCGGCGCTTCGAGCGCGGTTTCGAAAGGATGCGCGAAGGATATCGCTCGCTTCTCGGCGTGGCGCTCGGGGCCGGCCCGCGTTTCGCCGCCGTCTTTCTCGGCGCCATGGCGGCGACTTCGCTGCTGGCCTTCCCCCTGGGGCCGCTGCCGGGTCTCGGCCAGGACTTTTTCCCCTCGGTCGACGGCGGGCAAATAAAGCTCCACGTCCGTGCGCGCACCGGCACGCGAATCGAGGAAACCGCGGCGCTTTGCGATGCGGTCGAAGCAACCATCCGCGAGGTGATTCCGGCGGATCAGGTGAGCACCATCGTCGACAACCTCGGCCTGCCATACAGCGGCATAAACCTGGCCTACAGCACGTCGGCGCCGGTAGGGCCCGGCGATGCCGATATTTTCGTCAATCTCAGTCCGAGTCATAAACCCACCGCCGGGTTCGTCGTACGATTGCGCACCAAACTCGCCGCGACGTATCCCTCAGCGACGTTCTCCTTCCTGCCGGCGGACATGATCAGCCAGATATTGAATTTCGGCCTGCCCTCTCCGATCGACGTGCAAATCGTCGGCTTCAATGTTCAAGGCAACCGCACGTTCGCCAACAATCTGCTGCAGAAACTTCACAGCGTCGCCGGCGCCGTCGACCTGCGCATCCAGCAATCGGGCGACTACCCGCAGTTCGACGTCGATGTCGATCGCACCAAGGCGCAGCTGCTGGGGCTGACCGAGCAGGCGGTGGCGAGCAATATGTTGGTATCCCTCTCCGGCAGCTTTCAAACCGCGCCGTCTTTTTGGGTCGATCCCAAGAGCGGTACCCAGTACCAGGTGGCCACCCAGACGCCGCAGTACCGGCTGGAAAATCTCAACGACCTCGGCAACACTCCGCTGACCGCCGGCAACGGCGGCGGTTCGCAGCTGCTGTCGAGCGTTGCCGACATCCATCGCAGCGTGGGCCCGGCGGTGGTGAGCCACTATAACGCGACCCCGGCCATCGATATCTTCGGTTCGGTGCAGGGCATGGATCTGGGCTACGTGTCGGCGCAGATCAACCGGATCATCGCCGGCGCGATGCACGATCTGCCGAAGGGTTCGAAAGTCGTTTTGCGCGGGCAGTCCCAGACGATGAAGGCCTCGTTCAACGGCCTGCTGATCGGGCTCATCGGCGCCATCGTCCTGGTGTACATGCTCATCGTAGTCAACTTTCAGTCCCTGCTCGATCCGTTCATCATCATCACGGCGCTGCCCGCGGCGCTGGCCGGAATCGTCTGGATGCTGTTTCTTACCCACACGACCGTGAGCGTTCCGGCGTTGACGGGCGCCATCATGTGTATGGGGGTCGCCACCGCCAACAGCGTGCTGGTGGTGAGCTTCGCGCGCGAACGCATGAACGCCGGCGACGATGCGTTCGAGGCGGCGCTGCAGGCCGGATTCACGCGGCTTCGGCCCGTCCTCATGACGGCTTTGGCGATGATCATCGGCATGATCCCGATGGCTCTGGGACTCGGCGATGGCGGCGAGCAAAATGCGCCTTTGGGCCGGGCGGTCATCGGCGGGCTCATTTTTGCGACGGTGGCCACCTTGTTCTTCGTGCCGACGGTCTTTTCGATCATTCACGGGCGCAAATCATCGCACCCGATTCACTCCGCGGAGATCTCCCATGCTTGATCAATCCAGCGCCGACAAGGACAAGGAGTTGCGTCGAAGGATTCGCCGCTATTCGCTGGTGCTGCTCATCGTCGCCATCGGGCTCGGCGTCTGGGGCGAAGTCAGCCGCGTGCTGGCCCGCTCCGCTCTCGGCAAGGAAACCGCGCGGGCGGCGGTGATCACCGTGCTGACCGTATCGCCCAATCGCACGCCGCTAGGCGAGGAACTGGTGCTGCCCGGCACGGTCCAGGCCTTCATCGAAGCGCCGGTCTATGCGCGCACCAGCGGATATCTCAAAGCCTGGTACACCGATATCGGCACGCAGGTCACCAAGGGCCAGCTGCTGGCGGAAATCGAAGCGCCGGAAGTGGATCAGCAATTGAGCCAGGCGGCCGCGGACCTTGCTACGGCACGCGCCACCGAATCGCTGTCGAACAGCACCAATGCCCGTTGGAAGGGTCTGCTCGCCACCGACTCGGTCTCCAAGCAGGATGCGGAGGAAAAGGCGGGCGACGCGGCCGCCAAGAAGGCGGCGGCGGATTCGGCGAGCGCCAACGTCGCGAGACTACGCGATCTGGAATCCTTCAAGCGCGTCGTCGCTCCGTTCAACGGCGTCATCACGGCCAGAAATACCGACATCGGCGCTCTGATCAATGCCGGTCAAAGCACCGGCAGCGAACTTTTTCGCATTGCCGACACGCACAAGCTGCGCATATACGTGCAGGTTCCGGAAGCTTATGCGGCCGCGACCGCGCCGGGTCTGCAGGCCGATCTGCGGTTCGCCGAACACCCCCAGAAGACATTCCCGGCGGTCACCGTGCGCACGTCGAACGCGCTCGACCCCACGTCGAGAACGCTGCAGGTGCAACTCGAATTGGACAATGCCAACCGCGAGATATTTCCGGGCGCGTACGCGGAAGTGCATTTCAAGCTCCCTGCGAGCGCCCAAAGCCTGAGGCTGCCCGCCAACACCGTGCTGTTTCGCAGCGCCGGCCTGCAGGTCGCGACGGTCGACGGCCAAAAGCGCGTGAAACTCAAGAACGTCGTTCAAGGGCGCGACTTCGGGAACACGATCGAAATACTCTCCGGCCTCGATGCCGGCGAAGTGGTGATCGTCAATCCTCCCGACTCACTCACGGACGGCGTCCTGGTACGGTTCGCCGGCAAGACTCCATGAACGGCGCGCACGCGTGCGCCGTGGCGTTGCTGGCCGTGCTCCTGGGAGCGTGTTCGTTCGCGCCGCACTACAAGACGCCCGATTCGGTGCCGGTCACCTCCGCGTATGCGGAAACCGGAGATTGGATGGCAGCCCAGCCTGCCGATGGCCAGAGCCGCGGTGCCTGGTGGTCGCTTTTCCAGGATCCGCAATTGGACGCGCTCGAGGCCAAGGCCGGCGATGCCAATCAGGACGTGAAGGCCGCTTTCGCTCGCTTGCAACAAGCGCGCGCCGAGACCCGCATCGTGCGGGCGGACTTGTTTCCCACGCTCAACGCCGGCTCGTCCGCCACCCGCTCCCGGACTTCGGTGAATTCGCCTCGGTTTCCGCCGGGCGCTGCCCCGATCGGCAACAATTTCGATCTGGAGGCCGATTTTTCGTACGAGTTCGACGTGTGGGGCCGCGTAAGGAACGCCGTGGCCTCCGCGAAGGCGAGCCAGCAAGCCAGCGCCGCTGATCTGGCGACATTGACTCTGTCGATTCAGGCCGAATTGGCGACGGACTATTTCGCGCTGCGTGCCCAGGACGCACAGCAACAACTGCTCGACAAGACGGTTGCCGACTACACCCAGTCCTTGAAGCTGACGCAGAACCTGCATGAAGGCGGCGGTGCGGCGCTCGCCGATGTGGCTCAAGCCCAGGCGCAGCTGGAAACGGCGCGAACGCAATCGGCGGACATCCGGCTGCAACGCGCGCAGAGCGAGCACGCCATCGCCGTTCTGCTCGGCGCCAACCCTTCGACCTTCCATGCCGAACCGAATCCATTGCCGGGGGAGGTAACGCCACCGATCATCGATCCCGGCCTCCCCTCCTCTCTTCTGGAACGGCGGCCCGACGTCGCCGCGGCGGAGCGCCGGGTGGCCGCCGCCAACGCACGGATCGGTGTCGCACGGGCCGCCTATTTCCCGGTGTTCAGCCTGGCGGCGGCGGCAGGTTTCGACAGCACGAGCTCGTCGAGTTGGCTCAACGCACCGAGCCGGCTTTGGTCGGTGGGTCCGAGCGGCGTTCTCACGGTGTTCGATGCAGGCCGGCATCGGGCCCAGTCGGCGCAGGCGAAGGCCGTCTACGATGAACAGGTCGCGGATTACCGGGGCGCCGTGCTGACCGCCTACCGCGAAGTGGAGGATTCCCTCGCGGCGCTCCGCCAACTGCAGCAGGAAAGCGTCAGTGAGGCGGCGGCGGTTGCCGCGACGGGGACCGCCTTGCAGCAAGCTCAGTATCGGTACAAGGCCGGATTGGTCACCTACCTCGAAGTGGCGACGACGGAAAGCACCGCCCTGCAAGCTCAGCTGTCGAACGTATCCATCCAGCTGCGCCGGATGAACGCCAGCGTGCTGCTGGTCAAGGCGCTGGGCGGGGGCTGGCAAGCGCCGGACTCCCGCCGGCGCTCAACTGCGCGACTATTTCCTGCCGAGATTATCCGCCGCGAATTCCCAATTGGCGAGCTTGTCGATCAGGGCGTTGACGTAATCCACGCGCCGGTTCTGATAGTCCAGATAATAGGCATGTTCCCAAACGTCGATGGTCAGTAGAACTTTTTTCCCCTGAGCCATCGGCGTATTGGCGTTGCCCGTCTTGACGATCTTGATTTTCTCGCCGTCGTGCACCAGCCAAGCCCAGCCGCTGCCGAATTGCCCGACGGCCGCGGCCGATAGTTCCTTCTTGCATGCATCGACGCTGCCGAAGGATGCGTCCATGAGCCGTTTGAGTACGGCCGGAGGCTCTCCGCCGCCGCTCGGTTTCAGGCTGCGCCAGTAGAAGGTGTGATTCCAGGCTTGCGCCGCATTGTTGAAAATGGCGGCGTGCTCGGGTTTTTCCGCTGTGGCCTTGACGATCTGCTCGAGGGGGAGATCGGCGAACTCCGTGCCGGCGATCAATTTGTTCAACGTGTCGACATAGGTCTTGTGATGCTTGCCGTAATGAAAACTGAGGGTATTCGCCGAGATTACGGGCTGCAGCGCACTCTGCTCGTACGGCAGCGGCGGCAGGGAAATGGCGGGCGATGAAATGGTTGCCGAATTCATTGGCACTCCTATGGCGGTGAGGGATGTACAAGCTTACCGTTGCGGCCATCCGCGGGCTGCCGGTGATAGTCCTTCGCCCAGGTAGGCGTTTGCTGACGCGCCTGCCCCGCACGTCGCGGCCTAGAACACATAGGGGACGCTCCACGGACACTTTCTGACACGCGCCACCGCGAGTACCGTGCCTGCGGAACCGTTGGAGCGTTTCGGGACATATGCGCTGCTTGGGACCTTGGACTCGCTCGCCCCTTCGCCATCGTTCGCGCGTTCGGTATCGTTCGCGCCCTTGGCGTCGTTCGCGCCTTTCGGGCGTTTCGCGCCCTTGTCGCACAGGCGCACCTCGCCGCTCTTGGTATTCACCCGCACCCGTCCGCGGCCCTCGCCGTTCGTGAACTGCAGGCGTGAACCCGGTCCATATTCCGCCTCGACCGGCTTTGGTCCAAAGCAGTTCGCGATGCCGCCGCTGAGGGACTGGACATCGAACTCGGCGGCAGGCTCGCCGAAAAACTTGAAACCCAGGTTGCCGCTGACCGATTCGCCCTCGATCTGCCCATCCGGCATCAGCGATAAACTCGCCGCCACGTCGCCGGAGACGGTCTTGAAGCGGCCCCTGCTCACATCGCCCAGGTCGGCCGTGGCACTGCCGCTGATCGTGGTGATGACCACGTCGCCGCCGCCGCCGACCAGGTGGACATCGCCGCTGATGGTTTTGATTTCGATCGACTTGGCGGCGCGGGCCGTCAGCTTCACGTCACCGCTGATCGTACCCGCGCGTATATTGCCGCCGGAGTCGCCGCTCACCGTGCCGCCCACCGCCTGCAGCTTCAGATCGCCCAGCACCCCGGACACCTTGAAGTCCGCGCTCACCAGGGTCGCGGTAACGGCGCTTCCGGCCGGTACATGAACGACCAGCCGCGCTTCGCCGTCGGACCCCCAGCTGTGGGAACTGCGCGACACCACATGGATGGATGTGTGATTGGGCGTGCCCGCCACATCCACGCGCTCGACGTCCGCGCCGGCCGTGCCGCTGACATCGACCTCACCCTTGCTCCAGCCGATGACCTCCACCGAGCCGGCGACGTTGACGATTTCGATCTCGCCCTGAGGATCGGCGATCCGATGCTCCTGGATCGGACGTCCGGCTTGGACCGGGGACCAGGGCGCCACCAGGGCGGCTGAGGTGCAAAGCGCCAACCAAGCGCCCTTGCGAATCGCGGAATTTGCATTGCCCATGATCAAGTCCTCGTCACGGTAGGTTGAGTGGATCGTACGACGCGTTCGTACAAGTCGAGTTCGTCGTGCCATGTGCTCTGCCACAGTTGCTCGAGCACCGGACTTGCGGGATCGGCGGCCAGCGCTTTACGGATGTCCTCGTGCGCGTGCCGGATGACTGCCAGGCTCGCTTCGATTCGGGCCCGCGTCGCCGGATCGAGCAGCGCCAGCCGTTCGCGAAAGCTCACCTCGAGCGAGTCCCGCGCAGCCACATAGCGCGGTGTACTCGGCTCGTCGAAGTCAGCTGTGCGGGCAGCGGCCTGAGGCGCCGCGCGCACCGAAGCTTGGGCCGGCGGCCGCGCCGCCCGCCCCTGCAGCACCGCCCAGCTGATCGTGCCGGCCACGCAGGCGCCGGCCAGCGCGGCCGCCGCAGCCAGTGCCATCGGACGAGTGCGGCTCGAGCTGCGGTGCAGCCTGCCGGCGATTCCCGGCCACAGATTGCGCGGCGGCTGAATATCGAGCCGCAGCGCCGCGATTTCATCGTCGAGCGATTTCGCCGGGAGTTCCTTCATGCTTCCTCCAATCCAAGCGCCGCGCAGAGCAGCCCGCGGGCGCGATGCAGTTGTGCCTTGCAGGTGCCTTCGGCAATACCGAGCGATTCGGCGGCTTCGGAATGGCTGAAGCCGTAGATGCCGACGAGCACCAAAACGTGGCGCGCACCTTCCGGAAGTCGGGCGATTGCCCGCTCCAGATCGAGCGCAGGCGCGCCTCCGGCAGGGTCCGCCATGTCCGGCAGCCCCGAAGCCGGCTCTTCGACCTCGTAGCGGACGCGCAGTCCCCTTCGCCTCGCGAGGACCGCATGCACCGCGATGCGATGCAGCCAGGTGGAGAAGCGGCTGCGCCGTTCAAAACCGGCCAATGCGCGCCATGCAGCGACAAAGGATTCCTGAGTGCAGTCCTCCGCAGCTTCGCGCTGGCCGGTCAGACGCAGGCATAGAGCGTAAACCCGGGGCGAGAACTGCCGATACAACTGCTCGAAAGCCGATATGTCGCCATGCACCGCCGCCGCAATCAGCCCCGACGGTTCGGCGGGTGCATCCATGGCATCCGGCAGCTGCATTTGAACCGTCCCCACCGTTGGCCCCCTGACTATCCTCACTTGTCCTATTGGAGGGAGGCGCCGCGGAAAAGGTTTGAACGGCGGCGCGTTATCAGGGTTTGACTTCCTCGACGACCGCCTGGCCCGAAATTCGCGCCTGCATGAGCGCCCAGCAAAGGCCCAGAGTCAGCAAGCACGCCATCATGATCAGGGCCACCCAGGCCACTGCGTCGTGATTGGACAGGCTGAACCAGCCCCAGCTGGTGAATAGCCAGATCATTGCCGCGAAGAATGCCAACCCCAGAATCACTCCCAGCGTGCCGAGCGAACGCCGGGTTGCATGCAAGACGAACAGCCACACGCTGACCAGCGCGATTCCCAGCACCCATTGCAGGGGCAGCAGCTGCGGGAAGTCGTGCGCGATCCAATGAACGAAGGAATAACCCGAGGGGTTGTAGGTCGATAGAACCAATACGAGGGACGCGGCGAAGCGAATGAGCAAGCCGCCGGCAGTTAAATTTCGCATTTCATTCTCCCTTGCGCTCATGAGCGCGCCGCTCTCTTCGATCGGCGGCTCCCGCCGGCCTTCGCGCCATGTTAACGTTTTGCCGGGGTAATAACAGGGAGCGATTGATGAACAAGAACCTGCCGATGTCGATGATGGCCATGGCCCTGGCGCTGTCATATGCAACGGGCATCGAAGCGGCCCCACACAAACAGGAGGCCGTCTACCGGGCGGCGCTCGGCGAGCGCGCCGCCGTCCTCGATCTGCTCAAGGAAATCGTCGATATCGACTCGGGTACCGGCGACGCGGCCGGAGGCGCGAAGGTCGAAGCAGTCATCGCTCGCGAACTGAAGGCGCTCGGCGCCGAGATCAGGAGCGAACCGGCCGAGGCCGCGGGACTGCCCGATAATCTGGTGGCCGTGTTTCACGGCCGGGGAAAAGGCAGGATTCTCATCGTCGCGCATGTCGATACCGTATTCGGACCCGGAACGGCGGCGGCCAGGCCGTTCAGCATCGAGGGCGACCGTGCCCACGGTCCCGGCGTCGGCGACGAGAAAGCCGGAGTGGTGAATGCCGTGATGGCGCTGAAAATCCTCCATGATTTGCACTTGCAGAACTATGCCGCCATCACACTACTCCTCGACGACAGCGAAGAGCGCGGGTCGCCCGGATCGCAAAAGCTGATCGCCGCGCTGGCGAAGCAGCACGACCTCGAATTCAACATGGAGCCCGGCGATCCGCCGGACGCCCTGACCGTTTGGCGCAAAGGCTCGGCCGGCGTGCAAATCAGAGTGAAGGGGCGTGCGGCGCATGCAGGCATGGCCCCGCAGGATGGCCGCAATGCCGCGGCGGAACTCGTGCATCAGCTGTCGGCCCTGGAAGGCGCATTCCCGCACTCCGGCGACGGAACGACCGTCAACCTGACCGTCCTCAAATCCGGCGAACGAACCAATATCATCCCGGATTTCGCCGAGGCGACGCTCAACGTACGCTTTCGAAAGCCGCAGGAATTCGATGCAGTACT
>Ga0182030_10007798_pt1 | contig 22271 bp, 19 predicted proteins | sample 812S3MmetaG_FD_121299 | JGI IMG/M metagenome (GOLD analysis project Ga0182030, IMG submission 121299) | Permafrost microbial communities from Stordalen Mire, Sweden - 812S3M metaG (Illumina Assembly) | ecosystem: Environmental > Terrestrial > Soil > Wetlands > Permafrost | place: Sweden... | reverse complement strand
GAAAACACAAACTGCCCTGGAGCAAAAACTGCATGCGCTGTCGCTTGCGATACCGACCGGCATCAAATCGAACCATGCATTTGAAACCAGCATCGCTGATAAATCATTTGCAATAGAGCCGAATGGCAAAAAGATAGAAACCCTGGCTTTTCATTTCAAAGACAACCGATGTGTGCTTGATCTCAAAACCGATACCGCTTTGTACACATTTTCATTTGGCGATGGCAAATGGGCATATGGCCAAACCAAACGTCATGGGCCCAACCTGCTGGGAACAGCGAAAGGCGCATTGAAGGGTTTGCCACCATTTAAAGTAGCCGGTTCGTATCGCTGGGAAGATGAACATACGCTGGAGCTTACATTGAGATACATAGAAAGCCCTCACACAGAGACGATCACCTGTCATTTTGATGAAGGGCAAATAGCTGTAGATGTAAAGAACAGCTTTGATCATGGCAGCGCGAAAAATACATTGAAGGGGGCTGCGGTGAAATAGGAGCGAGAAGAATTATACTAGGCGGTTTTATGAAATCATCCGGTCAGCGCTTACACCTGCCCTCACCGTCATGCCTGCGAAAGCAGGCATCCCACTGACGTCGCCAACGTGACCGAGGAAAAGCGTCCCGCTTTCTGATAATGACAGGAACACAACAGTATTTCATACATTGCGAGAAGCATCTCTCAGCAAACACACCGCCAGCAAATACTCACGCCCTCACCGTCATGCCTGCGAAAGCAGGCATCCCACTGACGTCGCCAACGTGACCGAGGAAAAGCGTCCCGCTTTCTGATAATGACAGGAGCACAAAAAGCATTTCATACATCGCGAGAAACGTCTCTCAGCAAACACACTGCCAGCAATTGCTCATTCTCTCACCGTCATGCCTGCGAAAGCAGGCATCCCACTGACGTCGCCAACGTGACCGAGGAAAAGCGTCCCGCTTTCTGATAATGACAGGAACACCAAAAGCATTTTATCCATCGTGAAAGACATCTCTCAGCAAACACACTGCCAGCAATTGCTCATGCTCTCACCGTCATGCCTGCGAAAGCAGGCATCCCACTCAGTTCGTCAGCATGATATCGTAATAGAACTGCCGCTTTCACGAATGAGGAACTCCCTAAAGGTTTTCAATCATATCATCTCATTCCAATGAATCGAACAGATCTTTCCAACCGGGATTCAACTCAGTGATCAATTTTTCTTTCCATTCCCTTTTCCAGGTCTTTAACAGCTTCTCTCTGGCAATAGCTTCTTCTATCCTGCTGAAATTTTCATAGTAGACCAATTTATTGCAGTTGTACTTTGCCGTGAATGAATGAGGGTAAAATTTTTCCTTGTGCTCAATTACTCTTGCTATCAATTTAGAAGTGACACCGATGTACAAAACAGTGTGAAAGCTGTTGGCCATTATATAAACAGAGCCACCATATTGCGTGAACCGAAACTAATAAAATTTTAAACTCATAAACTCATACAGTAAATATTTTGCTCGTGCTCTCCCGTCATCCCACCTGAGGAATCTGCCTGACTAGCAGAGTGGGATTCCTGATTTCCTGACTGCCATCAGGCAGGCGCTGGAATGACGGTGGCACCAAGAGAATTAGGTAGCAGCAAGCTCCGCGAGATGACATTTCATGAAATCATCCAGCGCATATGTACTCACGCTCTCACCGTCATCCCACGACGGTATCAACCTGACTGAAGAATGAGATCCCGCTTTCACAATGACGGAAGCAGCCGAAGCAATTTGCAAAAAGCAAGCTCATGGAATGACATATCTCAGCACACAAACCGCTAGCGCCTGCTCACGCTCTCGCCGTCATGCCTGGGCAGACTGGGTACTTTTTTGGCGAAGCACAACTTGTCCCGCTTTGCGGGAAAAGTACAAACAATATTTTGAATCAACACTCACAATCATGTGTAAGCATTCGATAATTTAATAGCACAACACATCAAAATACTATTTCCCGAAGAACTGCAAATACACCAAAACCACTGCTGCCACTGTCATCAGTATCAGCGCGGCAAAACCAAGAATGTTTGACATCCTCTTATTCGTATGCTCGCCCATTATTTTTTTGTTGTTGCAGATGTGCAGTATGATGGCGATGAGCACCGGTGCAGTGAGCCCGTACAAAATGGCCGAATATATCAATGCGTTGATGGGCGAAATGCCGATGTAGTTTAATAGCAGGCCAAGTATCAATGAAACAGCAATTATGGCATAAAATGCTTTTGCTTCGTGAAACTTTTTATCAAGCCCCTGTTCCCATCCAAATGTTTCGGTGATGATATATGAAAGTGATCCGCTTAAAACCGGAATGGCCAGCAGGCCCGTGCCGATCACACCCAGCGCAAAAAGCAGGTAAGCCGATTTTCCTGCCAGCGGTTTCAGTGCCTGTGCAGCCTGCTCCACGGTGTCGATTTGATGTATGCCTCCTTTGAACAGCACCGTGCCAGCGGTGAGGATGATAAAGAACATCACCAGGTTGGAGAAAAGCATGCCGAAGTCAACATCCTGCTTCATATCGTTCAGCATCCTTTTTCTCACTACAAGTTCTTTTTTCCCCTGGTTCATTTTTTCCACTTCCATGGTTGCCTGCCAGAAAAAAAGATAAGGCGATATGGTAGTGCCAAGGATCGCTACAAGAAGGCTGATAAAGTCTTTGTTCAGGTGTATGGTCGGTATGATGGCTGCCTTCAGCACGGCAGCCCAATCTTGTTTGTACAAAAAAGGAACGATGAGATATACCAGCAACACAATGCAGAGATATTTCAGCACTGCGGCAATTTTTTTATAGGGAAGATAAATGAGCATCAGTAAAAGGAACAGCGTAAATGAAAAGCTGAACACGTTGGCATGCACTGAAGGAAACAATAAATTGCCCACTGCGCCCATGCCGGCAATATCTGCCCCGATGTTCATCACAATGGCCGGGAAACTGAACAGCAGCATCAGGTAAAGAACGGGCTTGCGATAATGTGTTTTGATGGTGCCGGTGAGGCCCTGCGATGTGACCATGCCGATCCTTGCACACATTTCCTGGATCGAAGCCATGAGCGGGAAGGTGATGAGCGCTGTCCACAATGTAGCAAGCCCATAAGCAGCGCCGGCCTGCGAGTAGGTGGCAATGCCTGATGGGTCATCATCGCTTGCCCCGGTCACAAGCCCCGGGCCAAGGAGTTTCCAGAAGCGGATGAATTTGTAGAACTTGAGTTTTTTATTATCCAATGTGCTGATCGTTTTTTCTTGCCCTTCAAAAACAAAACCAACATTAGCGAAAAGAACCGGATATAAAAAAAGTGTTATCAAGTTTGAGCCCGTACACCAATCAGATTGCTTTTTTGTTTTCTCAGAGGTCTGGTGCAGCCGGGTTCTCCCCACTAATCAATTAATAAAGTGAATAAAATACCCCACTGTGCTGGTCTCCGCTATTTCAGATCCATGATGCAAAAATGCTTTGTGCATGCTTTAAATTATTCGCCCTCTAAGAAGTTGTTTAAAAATATAATTTCAAATAACCATTGATACAGCTTTGTGTTCTTTGCGGGTCTTTGTGGTTAGATGCATTTTTACCGCAGGGAACTCAAAAATGTTACGCGAAGCCCGCACAGAAAGATGCCATTTTTAATTAGCTTCTAAATGATATTCTTTATTCAAAATGTCCAATAGGGAATTTTCTTCCTTCAGTATTTTTTTATACAACCCAAGAAGGTCATTGAGCAGGTAATCCATCGCATCTAATTTTTTGATGTAATTTGAATAAACGTTTTTGTCGTAAGTCTTTAAGGTTATTATAGCAGGTATATCATCGTCTGTAATTGAGCCATATTGAGCATTTGTCTTTTGGTACACCTTTGCTATCAATGCTCTCAGTGCCTGCCTCTTTATAATTCCAGATGTCGCAGTATCCATGGCATGTTCTGCTGCCAATGTAAACTGGCTATAGTTGACATAAATATTTACCAGTTCATTAAAGCTTATGATTTCTGCTTTGAGGGTTTCATTTTTCAGCAAATTAAAAGTGCCTGAACTCTTAAGTACTTCCAATGCTACCTGCGGAGGAGAATAGAAATTCCAATTGGTGGCATTAACAAGCGCTTTGGCTACTTTCTTTTCATTATCTTTTATTGGGAGCGAGGTTACATAAATTTCAGCAGAGTCTTCCCAGGCTTCATGCTCAGGCATATAGCGGTAAATAATAACGTTCAGGTTGGCTGTGTCTTTTTTTATCTCTTTATATAGCACATTTATAACTTCTCTTTCCTTTCTGTTTTCTACCAGATGTTCACGAAAGCTTTCTGCAAAAAATCCAAGCGTAACGGCAATGAATATCATAATGAACTCAAGAAAATATTCTTTCCATGGCTTTGTTTTATGATGCAGGTCGGGATGATGATGTATTTCCATATTTTCAGCTTCTTGTATTGGACTGGTGGCCTTAATGTATTCTTCAGATATAATCTCCAGTGAAGTATTTTCCGGTTGACTATTTGTCAGATTATCTGAATGTTCTTCATCTTTATTATCTGCCATTGATTTTTAGTTGATTGAGTTGTTTGGTTTTCGATCGCGTTACGAACAACGCCGGGAATCAGCGTCGCGCTGCAATCATTGCCATTTGCCCGCCAACGAAATAAAGATAATCAGAATTACTATTGCACAGAACTTGTTTGCCCGCTGCTAAGGCGGATGATTTTTTTTTGGTAAAATGCAATTGTCACTAACTCAAACTTAACGCCACTATGCCGCCAAGTATCAGCACACTTGCAATGAGCCTTCTTTTGCCATCTTCTTCATTGAACACGCTTGATCCCATAAATACACCCAGCAAAATGCTTGTTTCCCTTGCCGGCGCCACAACCGATAACGGTGCGAATTTCAATGCTTCCAATACCAGTATGTATGCAGCCGGGCTTAATAATGCAATGGCAATGATGCTCCATTTATGCACTTTTATTTCGCGTTTCAATTCATCTTTTTGCGTCAGCACGAAGGGCAAGAGCAAAACAGTGCTGAAAAGATTGGTAGCAAGTGTAAACACTAAAGGAGATAGGGCATATCTTTTTACGGCAACCGCGTCATTAAAACTGTACAGGGCAATGAACAATCCGGTAAGCAATCCCCACGTAATGCCTGTCATTATTTTGCTGTTGTTTTCTTTTTTGAAACTTAACCCGGTGATAATTAAAACACCTGCAATAATCAGCAGCAGGCCGGTTGCTGAACTTAGCTTTAATGGTTCATGCAGGAACACAACAGCAGCTATAAATGAAACCAGCGGTGCTGATCCCCGGGCAAGCGGGTACACCACGGATAGATCGGCGCTCCGGTAACCCTTTTGCAATACGATAAAATATCCGAGATGCAGCACTGCACTGCTTGAGCAAAACCATAGCAGAGGCAGTGAATAAATACCATGCTCATGGTTTGCCTGATAGAATAAAAAAGGCAAATACAAAATATTGCTGGCGACATACTGAAGCCAGATAAAAGGGGTTTTGCCTTTTGTTTTTTTTGCAAGCACATTCCATGAAGCATGAAGAACAGCAGCGGTGAGCACCAGGGCCAGAACGTATAAACTCATGTTGGTTTAAATATGAAATGCACTGTGTAATGTGGGTGCAAAATAATTATAATGTTGCAAGAATTTGTGTTTGGTTACCGCATGTAGCAGGCGGTAAAGTCTCTGCGGAGTCTCTGCGTTGATCGCTGCTATTTTAAATCCATAATGCGAAAGACTATGCTGATGCGAAGAAACATCTTAAAAATGCTCGTTGATTGCCATCGCTTTTGGTCTCGCCGTCATTCAAGCGCCTGCCTGACGGCAGTCAGGAAAGCGGGAATCCCATTCTTCATTTTTTGTGATTGAACCGACGGGAATATTGTGAGCGTGTGAGTAAACATCGGCAGCATGATTTTAAAAAATTGCATCTCTTGCTGCTCCAATAAGGACAGGGACACACTTTCAAGCCTGATAAGGCTTTGTCTTTTAGATACTATTCTATTTAAATTATAGAAAAATCGAATATAATTTTGAAAAGATATTTTAATAAAAAAGACCTTTATTAAAGGTCTTTTTTATTTGAACAAATGATTTAATAATAGCAATTACGGAATGAGCACATACAAATTTCCGTTGCCTACAACAGAAGAATTCCTTAATACTGAATATGGCAAATAGAATTCACCGTTATAACCCCATGGAGTGCCCCATGAGTTTTGAACGATAAAATAACCGCCACCCGTTGCGCTGGTAGAAGCTGTGCCATCATTCACATAACCGATCAAAGGAACAGCATGGCCGCCTAACAGTGACAATTTGGAATTCAAAACATAGGTAGTCACACCCTTTTTCGTTGAAGCAACAAGCGGATTGTATATATAGCTTGTTGTGTTCAGCCCTTCAAATATAGTGTAAGATGAGTTGTCATACACGCTGAAACCCATCAATACAGGGTAATTATTTGCAATAGCATCCTTCACATAATTTACTTCAACTGTATCGCCTGTGCCAGGGATGTTATAGTATCCATGAGTAGTGCTTCCAGTGCTGCTTGTAGTACCAGATTGTGCTGCAAGCCCAAAATTAGGAGCATTTGAAATGGCAGCAGCAGTTGGCGCAGTTTTGAACTGGGTTGAAGAAGAAGTGGCTATATTATAGCCTTCAGAGTTCAATGTAATGGGGTAAGGATACAGGTCCTCCGTGCATTCGCCTTTAAATGTATTGCCGCTCAGGGTAAGCGAAGTGCCAGTTCCCGTATTGTTGCTTAGGCCTTGAAGAGCCTCCCCGATATTGACCATGTTTGCGCCCGGGTCTGCTGTGATTTTGTCTTTTTCGATCACTACCCTTTCAACATAGTACAAAAACAGCGGGGCCAAAGAGCCATCTGTTCCAAAATAGCTGGTAGGGCTCACAAATTTTGTGTTAACAGCAGTTGATATACCATTTGCAACGGTAAGACTGGAAGCGTAGTTATTTATATTTGGAACACTAAGATTGTAGTGTACAATCTCATTTGCTTCTGTTCCACTAAAACCGGTGCATGCGCCAATCTGGCCCTGATCTCTTACAGCAGGAGTTGCTAATAAATAACTCGATGGCAAAGTGCCAGAGTAAGTCATGCCTAATTCTGAAGCCTTTGCTTTAAGAAGGTCTGGCGTAAAAACAGGCACATCTTTATACTGATCCGGTGTCATAGGGATTAATCCATACTTGTGGTGGATTATTGATGTTTCCCCGGCAGGAGTAGTTGTGCCTTTTAAATTTGTTTTGGCACAGCTAAAAAATAAAAAAGGCACAGAAACGAATAAAAAAGCAGTCTTTCGAAGTGTTTGGTACATATTATTTAATTTTTCATGAAAATATGCAAATATTTTAGATGAAAAAAAATAATGCAATATTTTTTTCAACAGTAAAAATACGATATATGTGGATAATTGATAATGAGTTTAATCTTTCACCTCCAAATTCCCGGTATATATGATATTGCATTTGCTATTTCACACTGCTATAGCAAGATTTTATTGAACAGTACTCAGCTCTTCATAAGCAGCCTGCAGCCCTCGTTCGATGCCATCTCCCTGCCATTCGGTAACACCCGGTATGGATTTTTCTTTCACCACATCGTCCTTTGATTTGCCTTCTTTTATTTGTTTGCCTACAAAGTCCAGCAATTTAGCGAGGTAATCCTGCATCGCCTTCAGGTCTTCTTTATTGCCTGTTACTTTTTCCGGATCGAATGCGTGGCCGAATATGAACAGAGTCTGGTTGTCAAAAGTGCCCATCGTTTTGTCAAGCACAGTGATCCAGCTTTTAATGGAAGCACCTGCGCTCCTGTCAACGAAAGCCCAACGGCGATTAAAGACTAGGTCGCCCATGTGCGCAATGTTGGCGTGCTGGAAATGAATGATGCTATCGCCATTGGTGTGGCCCGCTCCAAAATAATATGTTTTGATTTGTTCTTTCCCTACTTTGAAAATCTGTGAATCGACATAAGTGATATTTGGATACAATTGTTTCTCTTCTGTTTTTTGTTCTACGGCCACTCTCTTTTGATTAGTAAGAGAGTTTTCATGCGCAGCAACATCTTTGACCAAACCCTTGAATGAGATATTGCCTGATGTGTGATCAAGATGATGGTGTGTGTTGATAAGCAGTTCAAAAGGGTTGTCGCTGATCTTTTTAATTTCATCTATCAAATGCTGTGATTGTTCCGGGAATTCTGCATCTACCACTGCGATACCTTTTTTTGACATCAGGTAGCCAATAGTGCCGCCCTTCTCAGTGAATATGCCCACATCGTTGCGAAGTATTTTCATCTTCCATGGGTTATCCGCAATGAAATTGGCAAAAAGTTTTGTGTTCAGGACTGACAAGGCTCCAAGCGATAGCGAAGCGTTGCGAACGAATATTCTGCGTTGCATAGTAGAATGTTTTATGAATGAAAGTTACGAAATAGTCAGAAGTCGGGAGACAAAAGGTCGGGTGTCGGAGGCAGAAGCTTCAAAATCAGCAGATAATTTTTCAGGGTTCTTCTCCCGATCTTTGACATTCTCAATATTCCATCTTTCTCAAACTCGGTGCCCTGAACCATGTAAATGCAACAACCAGCAGCGTCATGCAACCGCCAAACACAACAGAAGGAACAACGCCCATGAGTTTTGCTGCTACGCCACTTTCAAATTGTCCCAGCTCATTGCTGGAGTTAATGAACATAGAGTTCACGCTCATCACCCTGCCACGCATATTGTCTGGTGTTTTCAATTGCATGATGGTGCCTCGCGTTACTACACTGATGCCATCTAATATACCACTGAGCATCAACGCAGCAAATGATATGAAAAATATTTTTGACAAACCAAAAATGATGATGCATGCACCAAATCCCGCCACGGCGAAAAATAGTTTCCTGCCTTGTTGTCTTCTGACGGGGAAAAAAGTCAACGTGATAATTATTATGATGGAGCCCATGTCTGAAGCGCCATTCAAAAATCCAAAACCCTGAGGCCCCACTTTTAAGATATCTCGCGCATATACCGGCACCATGGCCACTGCACCACCAAATAGCACGGCAAATAAGTCAAGTGAAATAGCTCCCAATAGTTCCTTTGTTTTGAAAACGAAGCTGAGGCCTTCTTTCACACTGTCCCAGGTTCTTTTCTCACCACGTTCGTTCAATGCAGGCTTCGGCTTTAGCCGAAGCAATATCATGCATGCCAAGAACACCAATGACGTAATTACTATTAAGGTTCCGGTGTTTCCCAAGCCTGCAATCAAAAAGCCGCCAATTGCATGACCGCTAACTGATGCAGATAGCCATGCGCCCTGGTTCCAGGTGGTTGCATTTTGCAAAGCTGTTCTTGGAACAATCTGGGCAAGCACCACGTTAAAAACCGGTCCTGTGAATGAACGGATGATGCCGGTGCAAAATATCACTGCATATATACAAAAAGCAATCTGATGATTTGAGATATGCCTCGATGTGAACGCTGTGGAAAGAAAAAGCAAAGCCAGCACCGCAGTCAAATATAATGACACACCACGGATCAGCAATTTTCTTTTCTCGCTTAAATCAATGACATGCCCTGCGTATAGCGCAAATGAAACTGCAGGGATAAATTCTGACAAGCCAACAACGCCAATCGCAATAGGCGCATTTGTCAGGTTATAAACCCACCAGCCTACCAATGTGCTCATCATGCGCAGGCCCATGATAAATAGAAACCTCCCTGCTACCAGATTGCGGAACTCATGAATCCTCACTGCAGCGAAAGGGTCGGGCCTTTGCGTTTCATCTGCCATTTTATATGGTTAAAAGTTATGGACTAAATTGGTATTAAAATAACTTGATTTGCAAATTGATTTATTTGGCTCTATCAAACGGTTCAGGGCAATGAAAAATAATGTTGTCCTGATTCATAATCTTTTTCCAGTGCTTCCAATATTACTTTAAAGTGTTTAGGATTGGCAAGAAAATCCGCGTTGCCTGCATCAATAAATATTGTTTTGATATTGTGCTGCTTTATATAATTTGTGTATGCCTCCTGGATATTAAAAAGATATTCATCTTTTATTGACTGCTCGTAAATGCGGTTTCTTTTTTTGATATTGGCCTGCAACCTGCTCACCGGAGAGTGCAGGTAAATAATGATATCAGGCTGCACCAACTGCTGGTAAATGATATCGAACAGTTTTTGATATAAGTGAAATTCTTCCTCCGGTAAATTTACTTTTGCGAACAACAGGCATTTGGTAAAAAGATAGTCGGACACCGTAATGCTCTGAAATAAATCTTTTGTGTGAACGAGTTCTTTCAGTTGCTTATATCTTTCTGCCATAAAGAACAGCTCCAGCGGGAATGCAAATTGTTGTGGGTTTTCATAGAATTTAGTCAGAAAAGGATTGTCTGCAAATTGCTCTAATATAAGCCGTGCGTTGAAGTGTTTTGCGAGCAGATGCGCCAGCGTGGTTTTGCCCGCACCGATATTTCCTTCTATAGTGATGTAATGATAGTTCATGTTTTTTGTTAGCCCACAGAGAGCCACTGAGAAAAAAAGAGAATCGCAGAGGTTTAGTTTCGTGCAATAAGTCTTTTTATTCCATTTGTCAATTTTAATACATCGAAATTAATAATCAACCCGACTTTTGCATCTGATAACTTCAGGTATGTCAGAACCTGAGCTATATGAATATCGTTGATGACTTCAACTGTTTTAATTTCCGCAACAATACAGTCTTCCACAAGTAAATCTAACCTATAACCTTGTTCAAGTTTGGTTTCTTTATAAATTAAAGGAAGTCCAAGTTGTCTTTGTCCATTCAAACCAACATTTAGTAATTCATGGTGAAGACATGCTTCATAAGTAGGTTCAAGTAAATCAGGCCAGAGTTGTTTATGAACCTCAATCGCACAACCAACAATAGTTTCAGTTATTTTATTGACTTCCATAGTCTGTGGCTCTCTTTTTTTCTCAGTGGATCTCTGTCTCCCTTGCAAAGAAATGCCAAAGCGCCAAATTAGTTATCATAACTTTTTCACATCGAGATTATCCATGCATTCTTTTAACAATGTTTGGACTGTTTTGTGAAGAACCGGGTGAATAAATTGAGGAGCGATCTCATTCATTGGCACCAAAACAAATCTCCGGTTTTGAATTTCGGGATGTGGAATCACAAGCTGTGGTTGATTGATTATTTCTCGATTAAAAAAAAGAATGTCGATATCAATAATTCTTTGGCTGAACTTCTTGCTGCGCAAACGCCCCATTTTTTTTTCTACATCTAAAATGTTTTGCATTAAAGCGGCAGCGTCGGGTAATGTGCGGATAAGCAATACTTGGTTCAGGAAATTTGGCTGGTCTGTTTTGCCCCAGGCAGCGGTTTCATAAATGAATGACTGCTGAATGATTTGCCCGAAATGTGTTGCGATATGATCACGAGCCTGTTGCAGGTATCCTATCCGGTCTCCTTCATTGCCTCCTATCAGTAAATATGCATTGTTCATAGATTTGCGCCTTACAGGCCGCCAAATATCTTTATTTTTGGGGTTATTTAAAATTAAGGTTCATGCGTGTATTCCTGAAAATATTTTTTGCGTCATTACTTGCGTTCATTGTTTTCATTTTGATTGTCGTTTTTGTCATGGCAGGCATCATTGGAGGCCTCACTTCCTCCAGAAAAACAGAAACCGGCAGCAAAGCTGTGTTGGTGCTTGATCTCAGCCAGGCATTTCATGAACAAAAGCAAGACAACCCATTATCCGATCTCGGATCGGATGATCAATACGATGTTCCGGGAGTGTACGATGTGATACGCCTGATAGATCATGCAAAACGCGATTCATCTGTAAAGGGAATTTACATCAAATGCGCAGAAAACAATAACGGCTTCGCAACGAGTGAAGAAATACGGAACTCCCTGAGTGATTTCGGCAAAAGCGGGAAATTTATTTATGCCTACGCAGATATGATTCCGCAAAAGGCATATTATGTTGCAAACATTGCAAATAAAATTTATTGCAATCCTCAGGGTGGTGTTGACTGGAAGGGCTTTGCAATCGAAGAAATGTTTTTGAAAGAAGCGCTCAATAAACTGGAGATTGAGCCGCAGATTTTTTACGCGGGAAAATTCAAAAGTGCTACGGAGCCATTGCGTGAAGATAAAATGACAGATGCCAACCGGTTGCAATTAACAGAACTGCTGAATGATTTGTTCAACAGATTGCTTTATTCTACTGCAAAAGCAAGGGAACTGGATACTGCTCTGCTGCGCAAATGTGTGGATCAGCATTTGATAAAATTTGGAGCCGATGCACTACAATATAAACTGGTGGATGGCTTGAAATATGATGATGAAGTGAAAGATGAATTAAAAGAAAAACTGCAGATTAATAAGAGTGAAATGATCAATTTTGTTACTGTTGCAAAATATGCCGAAGCGGTGAATTACAAACGGGATGGCAAAGATAAAATCGCGTTGATATATGCAGAGGGAGATATTGTGGATGGCAAAGGAGACAATGGGCAGATTGGTGGCAGCACATTTCGGGGTTATATAAGGAAAGCCAGGTTGGATAACGATATCAAAGCAATTGTCGTCCGCATCAATTCCGGGGGCGGAAGCTCTATGGCAAGCGAGAACATGTGGCGGGAGATCACCATTGCAAAAAAAGAAAAACCGGTGATCATCAGTTACGGCGATGTGGCAGCTTCGGGTGGCTACTATATGTCGTGCAATGCAGACAGCATCTTTGCTGAGCCCAATACGATCACTGGCTCAATTGGTGTCTTCAGCATTTTGCCGAACATGCAAAAATTTTTCAAGAATAAATTGGGCATCACTTTCGACGAAGTAAAAACTGCGCCGGACGCAAATGAACTTTCCATCAGCAAGCCGCTTACAGATTTGCAAAAGAGATATTTCCAAAATGAAGTGGACAGCATTTATCATACATTCAAATCGCGTGTTGCCGATGGAAGAAAAATGAATATTGAATATGTGGACAGCATAGGGCAGGGCAGGGTTTGGCTTGGAAAGAAGGGGTTGCGCCTGGGTTTAGTAGACAGAATGGGAGGTTTGCAAGATGCGGTAGATTGCGCAGCACGGTTGGCAAAAACTTCTGATTACAGGTTAAAAGAATATCCAGAGCCCAAAAATTTCCTTGACTTGCTTTTGGGGCGTTATAAAAAATCTATGAGCCTCCAGGCAATTAAAGAAGAGCTTGGGGAGGACGGTTACAAAACTTACAACTCGATAAAAAAGGTGAAAGAAATGGTTGGCAAAACACAGGCAAGACTGCCGTTTGATTTCACGATTGAATGATGGACTGTGCAATTTGTTGCTGATCAAAAATCATCTGGTGCCCCATTCCCATATGCCGAATTGGATTTTTTTGTCAACGGGATGCCCCGATTGTTTCAATGATAACATGATTTGCCCGCGGTGATGAGATTCGTGCGATATTAGATAACCAATAAAAGCAGTGGCATGCGGCTTGAATCCTTTGATCTTGTCTGTTTCAGCAGATTGATGCAATAACGCTTCAATTGCATTCCCCGATTTTAAGAGCGCATCTTTTAATATTTTCTTTGTGATCTTATTTTCTTTTTCAACTTTATTAATGCCAGATAGCAATCCTGGCGCTGCAACTTTGATCCACATCAGCCGGACATTATGCATATGAGCAAACTGTTCCCCTACATTCCTTCCTTTAGAAGCAGACAGATCACTCAAATGTGATTCGTCGATAGCATCAAGCAAATAAGTATTAATGCGGTTATGTATCTGGAAAGTCTCTATCAATTCTTTCATAACAGGGAGTTTAAATTGATATTGTGTTGTGATTAAAATATTTTGTTTTCTTAGCACAAAGCGGAGAAGCTTTTTTCATATAGACAAACCCGGCCCAGGTCAAATCCGATTTCAATACTGCGTATCGTAAAATTATAAAATAATCTGTTTTGATATTTCAAGGCTTCAAGGTGTTATTTTTGCGCACTAATCTTACATTTAATTATGTCTCAGCAATATAATCAGGTACGGGCCATGCTGGCCATTTCGAAAGCCAGTTTCAGGGCCATTTTCCGAAGCCCTTCGGCTGTGGCTTTCAGTTTTGGCTTTCCACTGATATTTATATTGGTATTTGGCTTTATCGGAGGTGGCGGCACTGTGGTGACTTTTGCTCTCAAAAACCAAAGCGACTCAAATAACTATGTTATTAAAGCATTGAGGTATTCGCCGGTTATCAAACTTTCACCAATAACAGATACCGCTGAAATCAGAAAGAATTTAGAGAAAGGCAGAACCGCTGCATTGCTTTCTATCGACTCTTCAGTGTCTTCAGCCGGATTCACACAATATAAAATCCATACACTTACCTCATCTGCCAGCGCAGATAAATTCCCGATCCTGCGGATGGCGCTGGCTCAGACCATACAAGCAATTGAAGATAAAAAGATACCTGAGCAGTTCAGGCTAATCAGCGTGGATGAATTACCGGTTATGCAAGGACGTGAGTACAGGATGATTGATTTTATTCTCCCCGGCATGCTGGGTTTTTCGTTATTGAGCGCAGGTATTTTCGGCGTAGCATTTTTGTTTTTCAACCTGCGCCAGCAATTGGTGTTAAAGAGATTTTATTCAACTCCCATCAGCCGCGGTTATATCGTAGTTGGCGAAGGCATCAGCCGGGTGGCGTTTCAGTTGATTACTGCTGTTGTTATCATACTGATGGGCCGTTTTATTTTTAATTTCACATTGGTACATGGCTTTACGACTTTTTTGGAAATGATTATTTTGAGCTTGTTTGGCCTGATTGTATTCATGGGCTTCGGGTTTATTGTGAGCAGTGTAGCGAAAAACGAAAGTTCCATTCCGCCTTTTGCCAACCTGATCACGCTGCCGCAGTTTTTGCTGGGAGGAACTTTTTTTTCAACAGAAGCATTTCCCGGCTGGCTGCAAAAGTTTTGCAACGTGCTGCCGGTCAAACAGCTTAACGATGCCATGCGCAACGTGGCTTTTGAAGGAGCCAGCATTTTGGATTGCTGGAAGCAGATAGGGATACTTGCCATTTGGGGCATTGTGGTTTATGCAATTGCGATTAAAGTTTTTAAATGGGAGTAAGGCCTGCATGAGAAGCGGTTCAACTTTTAGGATTAAAAACAAAGCCTGATTATGCGCTTCATCAGATTTTTATTGATCAGCATTATTGTCTTGTTCTGTGTGTTCATGGCAATTTCACTTGCGATTCCTTCACATATAAGGATATCACGCGCCATCAATATAGGCGCTGCAAAGCAAAAGGTTTTTGATGATGTGAATGACCTTAAACTGTGGGACAGATGGAATCATTTTACATCGCAGTCCTCGCTGACAAATAAAATTTTCTCTAACCCTTCATCTGGGTATGGGGCTTTGATGAAAGCAGATCAGTTAAGCATCATCATCACAGACAGTAAGCCTGATTCAGTAAAAACCAACTGGGATCAATTGAATGCAAAGAGATTTGACGGCGGCTTCAATTTTTATCAACTGCGGCCAGACAGCCTGACTGTGCAGTTTTATTTTGATTTTCATTTCAAATGGTATCCGTGGGAAAAATTTACCTCACTTCTTTATGAAAGTCAATTAGGGCCTGTGATGGAGGAATCGCTAACCGATTTAAAACACTACGCAGAAAACAATCCATAACTTTGTTTTTCAATAATTATTCACCATTCAAATTAAAATCAGTTTATGAAAAGTTTAATGCTTCTGTCAACTGTTTTGCTTATTGGCCTTTCCGCTTGTGCGCAGCCAGATCATAAAAAAAGCCCGCACGATACTGTTTCTACAAAAGAAATCAAAGTGACCTATGGCCGGCCTTATAAGAAAGGAAGAGAAATTTTTGGGGGACTGCAAAAATACGGACAGGTTTGGCGTTGTGGCGCTGATGAAGCTACGGAGATCACTTTTGCCAAAGACGCAACGTTTGGAGGCAAACCAGTGAAAGCAGGCTCTTATACATTGTTTGTAATTCCCAATGAAAAAGAGTGGACTATTATCTTAAATGGTGACCCGCATTTTTGGGGAACACAGTATGAAGATCATAAGGCAAAGGATGTTTTGCATGTAAATGTCCCGGTGAAGAGCCTAAGTTCTGTAGTAGAACAACTGACAATTCGATTCAAGGGTTCTGAAATGATTATCGAGTGGGATAAAACTCAGGTGGCTATCCCAGTTAGCTTTAAGTAAGCGGAGTATTAATTAAATAGATAATGGCTTTAGCACCAATGAATGTTAAAGCCATTTTCATTATATTAAGTCTGGGTAAAAACCCTCGGCTTCAGGCGAAGACTTCAATAAGTTTGCGAGATGCAAATGTATAGGAAAGGGAGCCATACAATTTATGACATCAGGTATCATATAGTTTGGATAACGAAGTATTGCAAGCCAGTTATGTTGGATGTTGGGCATAGTAGCGGAGCGTTGGAGAGAATTGGTTCGTCAGGCATGCAAAGAAAACGAAGCTGAGATTATTAAAGGTTATGTTTCTAAAGACCATATACATCTTTTTGTAATTGCCCTTCCGACGATAAGGGCGAGCAAATTAGTCCAGTTGATAACAGGCCATAGCTCAAGAAAGTTGTTAACGAAAGATAGGAATTTACAGAAACAGTATTGGGGGCAGCATTTGTGGGCAAGAGGATATTTTGTAGCATGCTCAGGAAATATTGCAGATTAGATGATCAAAGAACACATCGAAAATCAAGATGTCGAAAAAGATGATGATTTTCGAATTTCAGGTTCTTAAGGTAGCTTCAGCTAAAACAAATCTATCGGCTTGAGCCGATAGTATATTTAATTTATGTATGGTTAACTTAAATGTCGTTTATGAAGCGAAAGCTTATGCGCTCAACGATTTAGACATCCCGCAGTATCATCCTGTGACTGCTCTTACACTAATTCAAAATGGGCTGCTACCTATTTTTCAGGCCATCGCTGATGAATTCCCGGGTCATAATATAACCGTTTCATGGAATGAGGACGAACAGAGGCTCAGCTATTCAAGCGACATGTTAGAGCCATCTGTTATTGGAGATGCATTAAAAAAGTATCATGGAATAGAACTATAGCAAATCATTCTTCATTCTGAACTTTAGCACGAATATATTTTAGCCGGTGTAATTTTTAGTATAGCCTGTTTAACGCAAACGATAGTAAATGGACACATCAATATGGCTACCAATTTATACGAAACAAAAACAGTAGCTGATGTTTTAGCTGAGTTCAAGGTGGAGGCAGCATCAGGTCTTACAGATGTTGCAGTACAGGCAAACCAGCAAACATTCGGACTAAATGAAGTGCCGCCGGAGAAGCAATCTATGCTATTGGTTTTCCTGAAACATTTCTGGGGACTGACCGCCTTCATGCTTGAGTTCACGATTGTCACATCCTTACTGTTGCACAACTATGTAAATGTTTATCTGATCAGCGGGCTCATGCTGTTCAATGCCATTATTGGTTTCCTGCAGGAATTGAAAGCTGCCAAAACAGTAAAAGCTTTGCAAAAAAGCCTGCAGGTATTTGTCCGCGTGTTGAGAAACAGGAAATGGCTTCAGGTATCGGGCAACCAATTGGTGCCAGGAGACATTATCCGGATACGCACTGGGGATTTTGTTACAGCCGATTCAAAACTTATTGATGGGAATGCTGAAGCTGACCAATCTGCGTTGACAGGCGAATCCAAACTCATCCATAAAAATGAAGGGAACATTTTATACGGAGGTTCCATCATTAAGAATGGCGAATGCACTGCAGTGGTAGTAGCAACAGGCGTCAAAACATTCTTTGGCAAAACGGCGCAACTGGTGCAAAAAGCCAAGCCGCGATTGCATATGGAAGAAGTAGTGACTAACGTGGTCAAAATATTATTCTCCATCGTACTTGTATTCCTTGCTATCACAATCCTCATTTCTCTACTGCGTGGCGAATCATTTCTGTCCATTCTGCCTTTGATGCTTATTTTGATGATATCGGCCGTGCCTATTGCACTGCCTGCCATGTTCACGGTGAGCATGGCGAAAGGGTCACAGCAGTTAGCGGCTAAAGGCATACTGGTAAGCCGGCTTAGCGCTACTGAAGATGCCGCTACGCTCACTACATTGTGCATTGATAAAACCGGAACGCTTACGCAAAACAAATTGTCTGTTCAGCAGGTGGTTGCTGCTGAAAATTTCACACAAGATATCGTGCTTCAATATGCTGTGCTTGCGTCTGTTGCCGCTAACAACGATCCCATTGATATGGCCTTTATTCAAAAGGCAAAGGATGATAAAATTGATATGAACGGTTTCACGCAAAAATCATTTACACCATTCAGTGCGGAGAACAAAAAGACAGAAGCACTGGTCCTGAGGGATGGCAAGGAATCAAAAGTGATGAAAGGGGCATACAATACAATCAAAAGTTTGTGCAGTATACAAAACGGAAACCTTGATAAAACAGTTGAAACTTGGGCTGTTCAGGGTTTCAGGACAATAGCCGTCGCCTTTGTGCAGGATAATACAACAACAATGGCTGGTATTGCGGCACTGATTGACCCGCCGATTCCTGATTCTGCGCAAATGATCAGCAGGATAAAAGCGCTGGGGGTAAAAGTGAAGATGCTGACCGGCGATGCATTGCCGATTGCCAAAGAAATTGCGATACAGGTGGGCATCGGCAATAATATTGTTGGGGCAGGATTGCTCAGGAATATTCCTGATCCAAAAAAGGTTCATGAAATCATTGTTGCCCATGAAGGTTTTGCAGAGGTGCTCCCGGAAGACAAGTTTAATATCGTGAAAGCCCTGCAGCAATTTCATGAAATTACAGGGATGACAGGGGATGGCGTAAATGATGCACCTGCATTAAAGCAAGCGGAAGTAGGCATTGCCGTCATGGATGCAACCGATGTGGCCAAACAAGCGGCCAGTGTGGTGCTATTGCACGAAGGACTTGATAATATAATAAGCCTTATTACTGTTGGCCGCACCATACACCATCGTATTACCAATTGGGTTATAAGCAAGATATCCGGCACTCTGTTCAAGGTTATATTTATATGCATAGCGTATATTATTTCCGGCCAGTTTGTGGTTGGCGCATTTGATATGATATTTCTTTTGTTTATTGTAGATTTTGTTTCGCTGACGTTATCTACTGATACAGTCAGCTTCTCAAAAAATCCGGAAAGCTGGAAGATCGGGCCGTTGGCTAAAACAGGTTGTATTTTAGGACTGCTTAATACCATAGAAGCATTTGCCTGGTTGTTTATTGGCAACAGATATCTTGGGATCAAAGGTGTCCGGGAACTTCATTCATTTGGCTTTGTGATCCTGTTTTTTACAGGCATATTTAATATCATTATTATCCGCACTCCGCAAAGGTTTTATAAGCAACATATCGGGAACATTCTGCTGTTTGCCGTCATTGCCGATGTTGCCGTTGTGGTGCTGTTGATCACCATCGGAGCAGCAGGTTTTATGAAGCTTTCCATTATTAATACTGCCTTTACCTTAACCTATTTCCTGCTTTGCAGTTTTCTTATCAATGACTGGATAAAGACGAAATTGAAGTAAGATGTCTGGTTGTAAAAATGTTTGTGGGTAAAACAATTTACCGAAATCAAAGTGTGAATTATACAATAAATGCAGGCATATGTGTAATGCCTATGAAAGCAATTACATGGAGCTTTGTACAAATGATTGCCCGATTAGCGACAACATTTTCATAGTCAGGGAAAATTTGATTGATCTTCTGGCAATTTTTTTGTGGTATCATTTTTTAAATAAGTTAATTATGAAAAAGATTATTTTAATTGGATTGATTATTATGTCGGCGGATTTGGGTTTTGCAATGGCCCATTCATTGAATACTGAAGCGAGGACATATAAGCCTGACAATGCAAAAGAGTTTTTCAATAGCAGCGCCGATAAGCATAAGCATGAAAGGAGACGTGAAATAAAAGCGGTCAGGTGCCCGTCTCATCCTAAAAGGGCTAATGCCAAAGCGATATACTAATGCACCAAAAGCTTTTCGTTTTTACATCGCGGGCTATAGACTTATTCAGCGTTCAGCACGTGCTTTAATATTCCTGCATTAAACAGAAAGCGATGTGGCAAAGGTTCATTTGCGTGTTCTATAATAATTAAAATTCATTAACAAACATTAACAGCTTCGCCCGCTGGTCAATATTGGCTTGCGGTGACACAAAGCCATGAATACCTTTGTTGCTTAAAATAAATTATATGAAAACAAAAATTCTCGCCCCCGTCATTTTTCTTATGATTGGGCTTTCTACAGTAAAAGCTAATAATAGCACTATGGCAAACTTTCATCCCGGAGCAGGCGTGCACAATATTCTTTCAACCAATCTGCCACCGGTGCTATTAGCGGATATAAAAAAGGAATATCAAGATTACTGGATAACAGAACTATTCGAAGAAGGCAAATCTAAACGGCCTACATACGTTATTACGCTTGAGAATGCTGATCAGATCATCAAGTTGAGCAGTGACGATTCAGAAAGCTGGGTCATTAAAAGCACTACGATTAAGGCTGTTTAGATTAGCCTCTCCTGAATCAATGTTTAAGTCTTCGCGGGACAGTCTTTTAGATTCAGCCAGGCAGAATAGATTCATTTTTATTAGTTCGCCACAGATTCACAGATTGGGTAAGTGAGGTAAAATAGGTAAGACTTTCCTATCTGTGAATCTGTGGCTATTTCTTTCTTTCAACGTGTGAATTATATAACTCTTTTCTGCAATTATGCAATGCTTGTCTTTTAATCGGAGACTACCTTAGCAGCGTAATAATTCAATTGCAAATTAAATTACCGTAATGACAAAAATGAGTAAGAAGTTAAATGTGGCGCTGCAGGGCCACAAATTGATATCAGCGAGATTATCTGAACATAAAAAGACATCAACTTCAATATCTTCATGGCTTATGCGCGGCTTGTTGTGTATGTCGTTATTGTCGTCATCTGCTGTCAAGTGTTTCGGGCAAACGAGCCAATTGGAAACAGACCAGGGTATAGCCGCGTCTATAGCCCCATACAATGCAGACGTGCGTGAAGCAATTTTACAAGTAAGCCTGTATCCTCAGATTTTGGAACAGCTTCAGAAAAATCAAAGCCAGACGGTGGAATCTTTTCATCGCATCGTACATGGATTTGATCAAAAAAAGCAAGCATGGTTTTATACAATCACGCGGTATCCCGAATTGATGCATACGCTGGCAACGCTTCCTGACAAACAACACAAAGAGGACGTTTATAAGTTATTGCCTAATCAGGATGCAGATTTGAAAGAAGCAGCATGGGAATTGTATGATTCAAAGAAAAAAGATCTCATTAAACTGGACAATATCAATATCGCTGCACAGCAGGATTTTGATAAAACAATTCAAAGTCTTGATGCTGGTGCAAAAGCTTCCTTTCAAAAATTATACAATATGCCCGATGTGCTGACTTTGCTGACAAATAATATTGACCTCACCACAAGATTAGGCGAACACTATAAAATCAATCCAACAGCGCTCAATGAAAGGTTAGCGGCTATCCATGATAGCTTGAATGTACAGAACCAGTATGAGATAGCAGCGTATAAAAAGCAAATGGCTGAAGACCCTAAAGCCCAGGATGAACTGAGCCAGGCTGCAAAAGATTATGCAAAAGAAAATGGCTATGATGTTCCCGCGCAGCAATATGATGATGCAGATAACGAGAACTATTATGCCAATCCTTATTCTTATTGGTTTGGTTATCCGGGCTGGTATTCATCACCGCTTTGGTATCCCGGCAGTTTCTGGTTTGAGACCGGTTTATACTTTGGCATTGGTGGCTATGGCATTTGGGGAATGCCCGGATATGGCTTTTCCAATTGGTTCTTTGGTGGCGGCCATTATAACCATTATCCAAACTTAGACCGGCAGTTCGGAAATTATTACCGAAACAATATTGCTGAGAACCGCGTAATGGGTTCAGCCAATCATGGTTTTATGGGTGTTGCCAATACGCACTATGGCACCAGAGGAGGCAATCAACTTAACAGGATATCTTCTCCCTCTTCGTATCGTCGTATGAACGGGCAATCTTATCAATCAAACAGGGGAAGCGCGACACGGGTAAATGCCAACTCTTACCATAGTCAATCCTGGAGTTCTTACGGAGGCAGGAGCAATGCTGTCCGCAGCAGTGGGGGCGGAGGTTTCCGCGGTGGCGGTGGATCACGTGGTGGTGG
>Ga0182030_10007797_pt1 | contig 22271 bp, 20 predicted proteins | sample 812S3MmetaG_FD_121299 | JGI IMG/M metagenome (GOLD analysis project Ga0182030, IMG submission 121299) | Permafrost microbial communities from Stordalen Mire, Sweden - 812S3M metaG (Illumina Assembly) | ecosystem: Environmental > Terrestrial > Soil > Wetlands > Permafrost | place: Sweden... | reverse complement strand
GGTGTTGTCGACGCTGACACAGCGACGAATTTGATGACCACTTACTCTTTTGGTGGCATCACAATATTGTCTGCGCTCGTGCTTGCTGTTTCGTATTTTGCCACCAATGATTCATCACTTTATGGCACCATCAATGGCATTCAAAAAGGATTGTCGAAGATCGCTGGAATTAAGCAGGCAGAAGATCACTAGAATGAGCCTAATTCGAATTCACCATCAATCTATAGCAGTAGCAGTAGTTGCGCTGGCGATCACCACATTGGTTGGCGCATTGCTCGTGCGCATCGAAGGCGCGTACTTAGATCATTATCCATATTTCCTTGATTCATCATACTATTCTTGGCGCGGTCTGTTTTGCCTTTTTCGTCTCATTCGCGAGCCTGCTATTCAAGTTGCCTCATCAGAAATAGTTTGGAACGATCGATTCGCATTGAGAACGGTCCCCCTTATTATGTTCGCACCGAAATTGCTGGGACATAAGCTAGGACAGTTAGCAACAGCGCTTCCATTTTTTCTTTTGTTTGCCACCCTAATTGGTAGCACAGCATTACGGCGGACAAATAGCCTGCTTTATGCTACATCAGTGGTGGCACTGTTTGGATCGCTGCCGATTTTTTATGATTTTCGCATCGGTCTGGGAACGTTCTGGCTGGATCCAGTAGGGGCTCTGCTAGTCGGTGCATGTAGTATTTGCGCGCTTAACTATACTCAAGAATCCGACAAACGCTGGCTCATAGCATTTGCCGCAATCGCCGGTCTGATTCCACTGACACGATATCTTTCTTTAGCGTTCCTAGCACTGGTTTGCGGACCTGTTTTGCTAGTTCATTTACTATCTGTACAAATCAAGAACAGCAAGTCCATCAAAAAAGAGATCGTAATTCCTTATGCAATTGCGGCAGTCGTATTTTCGATCGTTGGCGGTTGGTATTTCTTGATGCATCTTGGCACAAATTTGTTTTATTACACCAACTGGGGTTACGACAACAATCGCGGACTGCTGTTTTCATTGAAGCTTATGTTGCCATGGTTTCTTGATGCACTAGGGAAACCGACTCTCGTAGTGCTAGTTGGTTTTGCTCTGTACCAAATTTTCTCTCAGTTCAATGGAAAAAGCACGAATTCAGAGAACGAGCGAACTGCACCGAAAGGTACCAATCTCTTTTTCTTTTTGTGGCTAGCTTTTTCTGTTCTTGCCTTCGTTATAGTCGTATTACATATGTCGACTGAAGTGTATCCAGGTCTTTACGCCATACCTGGTTTTCTACTCGCTTCCACCTTTCCGAATTTACTAGTCAAATTCGAAAAACTGCCAAGCAAAGCAATCAAGACAGTATCGATTTTGTTTTTCACTGCAGCCATCATTAATTTCACTACCATCTCAATGTCTTTAATGTGGCGAGCCAGTCATCCTTCGGTCCTGGCAGCTGCAACAAAACAGTACAACATCGCATTTTCTGATTTTCTTGCCCAGCGTAAACCCCCGTATCTTTGGATGAGTTTTGTTGCTAATGACGCGGTAACGATAACTTACCAATGCTGGCAAAGTCACAAATTCTTTGCTCACCTTCCACCATTTCCGTTTTTCTACTTCACCACCAATAACATATTTACTGGCCGCAGAATCGCCAATGAACATGCAACAGACTCCGATACAAAAAAAATCATTACCGCTGCAGATCGATGGCTTGATTATGCATTAGTGCTAGATGATCCTCAAGCTGCACAAAAGCCTGAAAATGATTGGCTTGAGACTCAACGTGCACGCGACATGGCTACAACCGTCGCCTTTGAAGTATCGACAAACCCTTCATGGAAAAAAGTTTTTACGTATGATGCACCACGATACGGTCGAGTAGCTTGCTACCACAACACCGCATGCAACGGGTTAGGCTTTCGGTCCATGATGACAGGAGTAGATATTAGGCCATGAATTTTGTTTCCTACGAATTCGTTGCTTTCCTTGTTGTTTGTTGGCTTGCTTTTCTGATTGCGCCAGACCGTATGCGCATGCCGGTTCTGCTGTTAGGAAGCTATGTCTTTTACGCTTTTTGGAGCATACCATTTTTGGGCGTTCTGTTGTTCACAACTTCAGTTGATTACTTTGCCAGCCGCATTATGGTTAGCAGCACTAGCTCATTCAAACGAAAAGCTGCTCTATACACTGCAGCTGGTATCAACTTGCTCATTCTTGGTTGTTTTAAATACTCCAACTTTCTCCTTGATGACAGTCTGCTTCTAAGTCGAATACTTCACTTACCGGTGCCGACAATCGACCATCTGAAAGTCATTCTGCCACTAGGCATCTCGTATTTCACCTTCGAAGCAATAAGTTACGTAGTCGATGTCTATCGCGGCAAAGAAGCAGCTAGAAATTGGTTTGAATACAACTTCTACATCATGTATTTTCCCCATTTGGTATCTGGCCCAATCGTTCGCTTCAACGAACTTTGCCGTCAATACAGAGGAGTAATTCAAAGGCCAAACTCGGCACAATTAGAAAAAGCTTTTGAACTAATAGTCCTCGGGTATTTGTTTAAAGTAGTGATTGCAGACAACTGTGCGATACCAGCAAACCAACTGTTTATGAACCCTCAGGCTACAAGTTTGCTCAACACTTACGCAGGCGCACTTGCTTTTGGAGCCCAAATTTACTTCGACTTTTTAGGTTACACGCACATTGCCAGGGGGGTATCACTGCTCTTTAATATCGAACTTCCAATAAATTTCAATCATCCACTGCTCGCCAACAACATGGCCAATTTTTGGCAACGTTGGCAGATGTCGCTTACTCGCTGGCTTTACGATTATGTTTATTTGCCGCTCGGTGGCTCACGAAAGTCACTTAAGCGACGAATGGCAATTGCCTTCACGACTCTCTTAATTGCCGGAATTTGGCATGGATCCGGTTGGAATTTCGTTGGACTGGGTGTGTTCTACGGAGGCTGTATAGCGTTTTACCACGCATACCGCCATGTCAGAAAGAAATGTCTTGGCACAGCAGATGCAGCAGTCACCAGCAGTTGGATCTATCGACTCTTTTCAATTAGCCTGACTTTTGTTTGCATCGTGATAGGCGGCATTTTCTTCCGAGCGACAGACTTAGCTCAGGCGTTCTTCATTATCGGCAAACTGACTCGATTCAGAATGCTTACAGAAGAATTGTCGGCACTTATACAAACACACGAATTTCTCCCTCTTTTCCTGATTTTTCTGTTCCCATTCCTGACGATGAGCGGACCCTTTTGGGTGCGTCTCTACAACACCACATTTCGCCATTTACCACTCTGGGCAAAATGGCAGGTTTCAACGTTGTTTGTCGTCTTTTGTTGGATCATGTATTCTCCCAGTGCGAAGACCTTCATTTACTTTCAATTTTGAGCGAGCGAGCAAGATGATAAATTCGATGCAATTCAATGCTGCAGTAAGAGTACTCTCTCTCTTAATAGTGATTGAGATCATCGGTCTCACAACTCCAAGTCAGGCTATCAATTTTACGCTCAGCGTTGGCTTAGCACACTGCCTGTTGGCATATATCTATGGTCGCAAACGCATCGCAGAGTCATTCAGCAGCCTGCGTACAGCCATCCCTTCTCTATCCGTAATTTGTCTTTCTGTCGCTCTCTTCTACAGCAACTTTTCGGTCTATGTAATATTTGGCATCCATCATATTTTCAACGAAGTCTACACAGCTCAATATCCTTCAAGCCCGCAAGCGGCGAGTAAATTAAGACTATTTCGACTATTTGCCACCACTTTCGCATATTTTTTCGCCATTAGAAGAACATTCGGGATTTTGCTTGATGTAACAAATGTACTTGCATTCGGGCTTCTGCTGTCTGCAATTTCTTACGTCGTCGCTCTTTTGCTGGTCCGCCCAAGAATATCTACTGCAGACGCTTTCCGCTTCTTGATCTTTGAAAGCATTGGTCTTGTTCCGGTTGCATTTTCACTGTTTGTGCCAGTTCAAGCAACCTATTTTGTACTTTATCATTTCATTTTTTGGAATTTTTTCCCGTTAAGATCCATGCTCACACACAGTCGCTCACGTGCCATAATTTTTTTCGCAGGTCATTTGATTGCTACTTTTGTGTTTTGGGCCGTATCACCCCTGGGTCTCGCACCTGTGTGCGATTGGCCGACGTGGGTGTCTGTTTTCACACTCAATTCCTTCCTTCATATTTTGACGTCACTAGCCTGGTCGGATGCGCACCCGCTCTGGATCAGACGAATATTCAAATCATCACCGGCACAATCACTAACAACTGTTTCAACAGCAATAACGCCTGCATTGGCAAACACGAGGAGCTGACAAATAGGACTTAGTTAGCTGTATCTTCCAAGTCAAGCGCGGCAACAAATTGCACACGACGAAGGCTCAACTCGCACCATTTAAGCGCTTTGGCAAAAACTTCGTAGTCGCGAAAGAAGAATACATTGCCCCAAGAACTTGGGACTGTTTCATGCAGATTGACATAGTACATTGTTTCGTAAGAGCCATCCCTTGTTGTCATGACAACATACCAGTAATAACCGCGAGCATGCATTTGTGCCACTAAATCAAGGAGCTTGTAGGTATCCGGCGTCCAAAGGTAAAGCTGCGGATCACAATATTCAAGGACCGCAACCTCAGCCGTCAACGAAGTTGCTCCGCGCAAAACCTCAAGATCAAAACCCTCGGTGTCGACCTTCAAAACACCAACTCGTGAAGGAATTTTCGCATCCGCAATCAAATAATCAAGGCTTACAACTTGAGTTGTAAGCGTGCTATCAATGCTCACATCAGCAGGAAGTATGCGTTTTTTTAAGCTATTAAACATAGAGACGGAAAATGGAATATCTGCTTTCTTTGAACTGGCAATCTGCAAATCCATTGTTGATTCGCCGGCACCTAGAGCTAACTGATGACCATGAAACCGAGTGTCTATACCGAGCCTCGCACGCAATCGTTCAAAACTAGCTGGGAATGGCTCAAAAGCGAAGACTTCGTAGCCTGCGGTCAAAAGGGCGCCCGAGAAATCACCCTCATGCGCTCCGGCATCAATTGCAATCTTCGATTGCAAAACTGGAAACAAATATCTAATCAGCTCAAGTTCAGGATGTAGTCTGACGTTTGATTCAGCAATGTCTGTTCTCTTCTTTTTTAAAGTCTCAATATGACCTTTCAGCTGCACAATCTCGTCTGCTCTATTTTTCTCAGCTTCGTTCAGGCGAGCGACAAGATGCCCAATCTCTACCGCATTTTTTTTCTCAGCCTCAATCATGAGAGCGACAAGGGATTCTCTCGCCCTTTGTTCCAACTTGAACGCGTCCTGATTAATCTGTCCTATTGTAGAGAGTTCGCCAATAATCAACTTTTGATTTTGCAGTATTTCCGCTTGTGCGAGCATCATGAACGTTTGATTATCGATCACTTCATACACAGCGTTATTTTCCATCAACACTTTTGTTGCAGTTCGAACTCTTTCAACTATAGACCGGGTTTCCTCAGAAAGTGCCAATTGTTTAGTGATAAGCAGCAGACTGTCTCTGGACTTTTGAACGACTTCGACGAGTCCGGCATGATTCTCTTTATGACGCTCGTGATCGCTTTGAAGAATCGACAGAATTTGCTGCAGTGATGACACCACAGAATTTTTAAGATGCTTTACACGACGGAGCACGTTCAAACCACTCCCGGTCGTATGAATACAGCATCAACTTCAAGCAGTTTTCCTGTTACAGGTGCACGCCACCCGCCAACCGCATCAAAGTATTCAAAACCGGCAGCATAAATTTCAGCCAGCAGTTCATGAAAAATCTTTGCTTCCGCAGAGTATCGAACAAGGGACATCTCTACTAACAAAACGTCCACTTTCTTCAAAAATTCTACTCCACCACGCAAGACAATATGCTCAGCATACTGCGTATCAATTTTAAGCACTCCGCGTCCAGTAATATTGCAATCTATGCCTAAAGTGTCGAGTGTAGTAACCGGCACCGTTTGTTCTTCGTAAGTTCGAAAATCTTCCGGATGTAAAAGCGAACTGCCATACAAATCGTGGCTCACGCGCAATTTAGCACTTCCAATGTGGTCCGACAGAGCCGCTTCAACGATCTCTTTATTCTCGATCGAGCCTGCAAAATAGTCGCGACTACTTTGAGGGTAATGCGAGAATAGTGGCTCAACTAGGACAAATCGGACGTCTTTATAAATTCTGGAAACAGCATTGCTCCATATGCCTACAGAGGCCCCAACATCAACAACAAAATCAGGCGAATATCCCATATATTTGAATCGCCAAAATAACAAATAAACGTCTTTAAAATCACCGTACAGATCATCTGGTGCATCAGAATTAATAAAGCGCGTAAGGCAATCTGCTGGTTTGGGCAAAAGCTTTTCAAATCGAAAATCTTTTGGTTGACGAGTTTTCCACGAATCTTTGAGCCAATCGCCAAAACCCTCGTCGCTGAAAATAGAGGCATGCCGAGCTGCGTTCTGTCTAAATCTTGTTTGATTGTCTTCAGCGCAAACGGCCTTTATTCCTTCAGCAAGATTGCTGTAATTCACCGTCAAGCCAATATCTAATTCCTCAACAAATTTTGCAGCTGCAGTTGTTTCATCTCCCAATACTAATACTGGTAAATTGGCCGTGGCTAATAGAAATGGAATTCTACTGGGCAGACTCAATTGAGCAACAGCCTTGAATGCCGCCTCGTCACCGAGGTGCCCGGATGGAACGATACTAAAGCGGTATTTGCGCAATGTGGTGCTCAATTCATCTTCAGTTGCAACAAAGCCTCGGTAGACAATTCCGTCGAATGCTAATTCTTGGATATCTTCTGACGATAAACTGTTAGCTAGTCCGCCAAACCAATCAACCTTGTTTCCAGATTCTTTCAATACCTTTCGCAAGAGAGTCATCCACTCGGGACTCCAAAAATTTCCTATGATCACACCTCGATCCATCGTCTCGTCGTTGGACGGCACAATTTCACGAGCAAGCAAATGTGCCGGCACTACAGGAGGTGCCAGCCAGAATTTTAATTGCCATTTTTGTTCATAAGCGTCCACCATCTGCCTTGAAATCGCAAAACGAATGTCCGCCTTTCGCAACACCTCGCCAACGATCTTATCTTCAACGTGATTCCACACAATGTTCGTATCGTCCATCACGTAGACTAAAAGCGGTACGTCATAAAGCTCTTTCAAAATAAGCGCCGTCATATAATCGTCCCTGTAATATGGAACGAGAATTATTTCCGTAATGTCAAAATGCCCGATTTTTTTTATCAGTTCAAGAAAACTTTGGTACCGACTCAATCCCGCATACGAGATTTGATATTTATATTTCCCGAACGTTTGTGCACCCGAGTAATGACTCGAAGAACGAATAGACAAAATATCCGCGTCATTTTTAAAGATACGAGGAATTAAAACGCCAGTACCGTGACAATGATTCAATTCGTTCGGGCTCACGATTGCCTTTACCTGCTCACCCTGCATGTTGGCAATTTGCAAGGCGCTCGTCGTTGTCTGGCTCCCAGCGTAATGTTTCAACAACGCTTGTTGCAGTTCTGCACGCGCCGCAAACATGTCTTCAAAACCGACTTTCGAAACGTTAGTCACTGCGGCACCAAATATAAGACTGCATTCTAATGACCAGCTGTCCGAAAAGACCAGTGGTCAGCTCTTGCAGCGCACAGCGTCACCAAGAGGACAAACGATTTTAGCACCGTTGCTGAGTTAAAAACCAAACAAGTTTTTAAGTATCATAGACCAGAGGCACTGTTTTCAAAAGCTGAATAGAAGGTCAAAGAAGCCCATCAACTGTCGCGTTTAACCCTGGGCCCGTCTTCACAGGCAATAACAATACTTATCGCCTGTGAAGACGGAACAGCACTTCCCGGGTAACACTGTTGCTTCGCTTTACCGGGGCCCTATTGTTACGCGACTGCCACAAGACGACGCTCTTTTTCGTTCGAGTGGTCAACCTCGGTTGCAGTATCAGCCGCAGGCACTGGAGTAGACGTCACTGAAACTCCCCATTGAGCTTTGCGCACGATCAAATCACTGGGATTGTATTCAAGCAAGATGTTCATGGCTGCGGTTCTTTGCTCAAATGATTGCGGTTCTGCCATGACAATCACCTGTCCGCCTTTGACCGACCCAGCAAATACGTGCGCCCAGTGTTGCGGTTTATTCGAAGTCAAAAAAGTAGATAGTTGGCAAATCACATACGGAAAGCAAGCACCACCAGAAACGGTGCCCATCAAAGGCACTATCAGTTGAAATCCATTAATACCAGGAATGTGCAGCGAGACGAAAATGCCAGCAATCAAGCCGGCGATCGCACCAGCTACACCGAACCACATAAAGTACTTAGCTGTTGGGTCTTCGATTTTGCCCGATATGAGCTGGAATTGCTCGGCATCATCAACGAGCACGCAAATTTCTGAAGTCTTCAATCCGGCTTGGTGCAGCCGCGTAACGGCGGAAGCAACATGCTCGGTTTCGGCAAATACACCGTAAATATAGTCTTGATCTGACATCACAAATACCTCTGTAATAAATTCGACTCGGGACGCGACCGTTCCACTTCACCAATATAATCGATTATCGATAATCGGTAAAGCATAATAGATAATCGTCACGGCGCAGTTTACAATTGAACGTAATTGTTTGGTCGGTCAACCATCCAAATAACTCTTTTGCTTGAACAGAGGTCCGCGTATTTTTAAACGCTCATCAGCCCGAGAACACATCGTTCAGCTTCTGCTGGAACGCATACTGGATGGCACCTACAAGCCAGGGGACAGATTAGTCGAGTTAACGATCGCCAGTGAGTTAAAAACCAGCCAGGCACCAGTGCGCGAAGCATTTCGCTATCTCGAAGCAATGCGGGTCGTTAAAACCGAAACCTATAAAGGCACCAGAGTGCGCAGCATCTCCGCCAAAGAACTGGAGGAATCTTCCACCGTTCGAGCGACCCTGGAAGAACTGGGCGGACAGCTAGCCGGTCCGCGCATGAAAGATAATGTTGCTTCCATCGAAGCCGAATCTGCCTTATTTTTGCAAGCGGCCGCAGACAAGGACGTCAAAAAGTATTCGGCTCACGATATTCAATTTCATCGATTGATCATGACTGCCGCCGACAACTCACTGCTCTTATCGATCTGGGAGTCTGTAGTCCTTGAAACTCGATTTCGCCTAACGCTTAAAAGCATTGGCGAGGATCAGCTGGGCGAATTCGGTCATGCGCATCTTCCAGTAATTGATGCTTTGAGAAAAGGAGACGGCAAAAGTGCTGGCTCTTTACTGAAAAATTTGATCTGCAAATATCACTTCCTGAAAAACGAAGAATAACTGCTCTAGCAAAAAAGAGGCTGCCCCCAAAAAAGGACAACCTCTTAAATTACTGAATGCAAAAAAGACGATTTACTTTTTCGCTTTTTCTTTAATCAATTGATTCCATTCGGTGTGAACAAAACCAGCGTCCGGCTTGTCTATGCGCTCATAAGTATGAGCACCAAAGAAGTCGCGTTGAGCTTGCGTCAAATTCTGCGGTAGGTGTTCACAACGATAAGCATCGTAATAAGCCAGAGAGGCGCTCAAAGCGGGAATAGCAATGCCTTGCAGTGTGGCAGTGGAGATGGCATAGCGCCAGTTGTCTTGCGCTTTCACCATGAATGCCGCAAAGTCTGGATCAACAAGCAAATTCGGCACATCGTTTTGACGAGCAAAAGCGGCACGAATTTTTTCAAGCAATGCCGCGCGAATAATGCAACCGCCTTTCCAGATGCGAGCGCACTCAGAGAGATTCACATCCCATTTGTAGAAGTCAGAACCGGCTTTAATTAAAGCCATGCCCTGCGCATAACTGCAAACTTTGCTTGCATAAAGCGCGTCTTGCAAACTGTCTTTCAATCTCTTGGCCGCGTCGCCTGTTAAAACACTAGCGTGCGGTCCACTGAGTTTCTTGGCAGCAACCATGCGTTCTTCTTTCAAAGCTGAAAGCATACGCGCAGTTAAAGCAGCGTCGATAGTCGGAATGGCAATACCCAGATCGAGAGCCGATTGCGAAGTCCACTTGCCAGTGCCTTTTTGACCAGCTTTGTCTTTGATCAAATCAACAAGCGGTTTACCAGTTTCTGGGTCGGTAACAGAAAGGACTTTGGCTGTGATTTCGATCAGATAAGAATCGAGAATGCCTTTGTTCCACTCTTCGAACAAATCGGCAATTTGTGAAGCTGACATCCCAAGAGCTTTTCGCAAAATATCGTAGACTTCAGCTATCAATTGCATGTCACCGTATTCAATACCATTGTGAACCATCTTCACATAGTGTCCGGCGCCATTAGGTCCAAGATAAGTGACGCATGGTCCGTCGTTGACCTTGGCTGCAATTGCTTCCCAGATTGGCTTGATTTCGTCGTAGGCTTCTTTGTCTCCGCCTGGCATCAAGGAAGGTCCCCACAAAGCACCTTCTTCACCACCAGAAACGCCAGAACCGATAAACTTGAAGCCTTCTTCGCCATATTGTTTTTCACGACGCATGGTATCTGTAAAGTGCGAATTGCCACCATCGATAATAATGTCGCCTTTATCGAGATATTGCTTGAAGCCGTTAATGGTTGCGTCAACAGCATCGCCTGCTTTAACCAGCAGGACGATTTTTCGTGGTCGTTCGATTGATTCTATAAATGTTTTTGGGTCATCACAGCCAATAAACTTCTTGCCCTTGCCGCGACCAGCGATAAAATCGTCGACTTTGGCGGTTGTGCGGTTGTAAACAGCTACTGTGTAGCCATTGCGCTCTATGTTCAGAATCAGGTTTTCACCCATTACACCTAGACCGATTAAACCGACCTGCGCCTTATCTGCCATGAAAATTCCTCCGGTATCTTGTCAGTGGTTTCTATAAAAAAAATCGTTATGATTTCAAATCAAGGAGGGCTGCAGCTGCCTTATCCACAAACCATTCGACCTTGCCAGAGGTTGGTTTTACTTTTTGAGCAGGATATTTGTTTTCGCTTGCTGAAAAAATTGACTTCATGATCTGAGCCTTGCTGTCGCCTGAGACTAGAAAGACCACATGGCGTGCAGCATTCAGCAATGGGTAGGTCGACGTTAATCGATATGACTGAAATTTTTCAACCCAGTTAGCCACAAACGTTTGCTTCTCTTCCAACAAAGCCTTGCTTTCGGGAAACAGTGAAGCCGTGTGACCATCAGGACCAAGCCCAAGTAGTACAAAATCGAAAGCTGGTACTGCATTGATTGAAATTTTGAAAGCGTCGACCATCGTTTTATGATATTTCGAGGCTGACAATTCTGGATCTGTATCTTGATCGACAGTTGGGAAGATGTTGGTGGGCGGTACAGCCGCCTGCGAGAACATTGCCTTAGTAATCATCTTGAAGTTACTATCTTCATCGTCATGAGCGACACATCGCTCATCGCCGAGAAAAAACAAGATTTTAGACCACTGCAATTTCTCTTTGTATTTGCTGGCTAGATGCTCATAAAGGGCTTTTGGGGTGCTTCCCCCAGACAGCGATAGCGTGAACACTCCTCTGTCTTTGATAGCCTTTTCAGACTCTTCAAAAATTGTTTGAGCAAGAGCTGACACCAGTGCCTTAGAGTCGCCAAAAACTACCAGTTGAGATTCCTTCGGCACAGTTTCAGTAACATTGAACTTCATAAGTTTTTCTCCTGGTGTCGACTGCATTTGAACGCAAAGAGCACTACAGATGGTGGCATGATAAAGAACAAGCAAATTGCTTATTGCGGCCCAAGCTGAGCTCGAGATATCCCCAAGGAGGAATTCAGCTTCGTCAATATAAAAGGTTACTACTTTTTACCGCTTTAGACATTTACAAGTGGTATTTAGACGGGGATTTTGTCATCGAACTGTACATTGACTACTCGAACTCCTCGTCCGGTCAGAAAATCAAGCACGTCCTGAGCGCACGTGCCAAGCGGCCAGAGTGGCACTTCCATGTCGCAGTACTTAGCGTGCAAAATCAAACAGGCTGAATCGGAATACGGGTAATATTCGGCATATTCGACGTCATCGAGCAAAACCATCTGAGTTGCTTTACGTTTTTTCAATTTATCAGTAACGACAAGCACTGCCTCTGTTTGATTGAGCTCAAGCAGATAATCGCGATAAGCGTCTTGGACCAGCCCCAGCGTCAACAAATACAAAACGAAGCCGAAGGCGATAGTCGACGCGCCAACGAGACCAGCCCAAATCAAGCTGTACTGAAGTGTTAGACAGGCGACAAAACCCCACAAGCCAGCGAAAATCCAGCCGATGGTGATACCTACAATCATCGGCATCAAGCCACTGCGACAGCAGTGAGGATTGGAACGCAGCCTCATAAAACTGTTTGCTGTAGGGTTGCCCAGCTCAGCCATCTGATCACCCTAAATAAGGCAGACCAACTTTGGTCCCTCTTATTCTCTAGTTCCCAAAAAGAAGCAGAACTAGCGTGAAAGTTCCACTATTCCAGAGACCATGAGTAATCATGGAAGGAACGATACTTTTGGTTTTCTCAAAGACCAGAGCAAACAAACAACCCAGAGTAAAAAGGGGCAAAACGCCGCCTACATCAAGATGAAGAACGGCGAATAAAGCAGCAGATATAACCACTGATGGAAAAATTCCCATTTTGCGCCTGAGGCTGGAATAGAGAAAGCCACGAAACAGGGTCTCTTCGCAAATTGGCGCAAACACACCAAGCGTGAGATAGAACATGAAGAAAGCAAGAAAATTGCCTGTGTGTGCCGCATCCATGACGATACCAATAACCGGATTGGATGAGCCTTGCGAGCCGAACTGTACAGCCACTGCATAGGCCGCTATCACCAGAGGTACAGCCACAAACCAGGTCATTAGCCCAGTCAGGATCAATTTAAAAGGGCCTGTTTTACCAACCCGAAAGCGCAGTTTCAAACCTTCCAGAAAGCTTATGTCGTGCGGCTTTAGCGCAAACAAATACGCGTAAAGCATGCCTGGAGCATTGCTGACCAGATAAAGCACAGCCATTGCAGTAGAGGCTAGCACCACATGTGGTGCAGACGTAGCTCCCGTGGCCAAATTGGCAGTCGGATTACTGGATTTCAGCAAAAATTGGGCTACGAGACCGATTATAAGCTCAGTGGAAAGCCAGGCTACAAAAACAGCAATGATCGTTTTAGTACCATAGTCAGCAGGAGCCTGAACAAGTTGACGCGCGGCATCGGCTTGGCCATTTTGATTTTTTTGATTGCGAGCGACAAATAGGAGCTGTACGAAAAGGGTGACAACACCGACAATTAAAGCAAACACACCGAAGATACTTAAAGCGGCCAGTTTTAAAACTAGTGTCATCGAGCGCTGATCGATTTGTTGATCAAGTTCAGCAAGAGCCTTCTTCTGTTTCGACTGAGCGTAAAGGTGACACAAAGTCGTGTCGACATACCATCCCTTGGGCAATTCGTTGACAAAGGTCGTCTTCAGCGATGAAGCCTCAGAGAGCGAAATTTCGCCATTGCGATAAAGTTTTTCGAGGGCTTTTGCCAGTTGCTGTGCGTGCTCGTTCGAGAGACTGAGCAAGTGTGCCAGAGGTTTCTGATAACCCTTGCGCCCGGCTTCGCGCTCGACGACAATTACTTTAGCTAGCGCTTCGACTGAGTCCGGTGCGCTTTTGAGCGACTTGTCTAGGACTTTTACGGCTTCAGCGTAGACATCCTGTTGCTTGCTGACCGAAACTTTCATCGGCATACTAGCCGTGATGCGGTCAATACTGGTGCCAACCTGAAGCATAAATTCAGCACGGCCAGTGTCTACACCAGGCACATCTCGACCGAGTCGATTGTCGTAGAAAATCGATTTGCCGAGCGTGCAGACAATGAATAAAATTCCACAGGCGAACAAAACATTGATGCCAAGCTGTTTTTTGCCGGTAAAAAACAGGCCGAGTGCGATTAAAGCGCACGCCACTAGAATTGAATAAATAATTGGAAGGATAATTTCGGATTGCAAAACGCGGCTGACAGCCTCCTGGAAGCTTTCAGTATAGCTGTATGACAATGCCAGCCTGCCCTTGGACCTGGCTGAACTAAAAATCCGATTCAGACCTTTACTTAAGAGTCGGAGCCGCCAAAGAAGCTACCGCCAAATTCACCGAGCTCACCAAAGCCGCTGAATTCACCGTACTCGCCAAAACCTTCGAGACCGCCAAACTGCGTGCCCATGTCGTGCATGAAGTCGTGGTCGTTTTCATCGTAGTAGCCAGGGTCTTTTTTCGGCACCTGATCGGCATAGTAGCCCCAGGGCGAGCCTCTTGCTAATTTGCGTCGCATCATCCATCTGGGCGCTTTGATAAAGCCCAGAGAAAAGAGAACAAATGCCAGCCAGGCGAATTCTGTAATGAGTATTCGGTCCCACTGCATATCTAGAGCCACTCAAGCCATCTTACTACCAGATCGAATACGGCTGTTATCCGCAAAACGACAGCATGATCGTAAGCCTTGCTCTGAACCAAGTCAATATACAGGTGGGGAAAATACTAAGAACAAAGCCATTCAGAGATGTTCCAGCAATTGCAAACAACCAGAAAGCTATTCGGAATCAGTCAACAATGCCATTTTCTGTGAGCCAACTGTGCTTACAGACATGCGCGGTCCCTGAGTTCGTTTGAAGGTTTCGATATAGCGACGCAGCGCTTCTCTAATCAAATCTGAACGAGTGCGATGCTCAACATTGGCAACAAAGTCTATTTGTTCGAGCAATCCTGGCGGCAAAGCCACTAGTACTTTCTTCGGCATTCACGGTCCTTTAGTAATCAGATATGTACTGGGTAAGTGAGATAAACAATCGAAACAAAATAAATCAGCAAATAATTCAAACAAAAAACGCAAACAAAAACAGGACGATGTTGTGGCTACGCGTTTGCAATTGTTTTGCAAGTCGCAAGCTCAAGTCCTTTTCTGAAAATACAATCTACACTCATGACGAACTTTTTGAAAGGGCTACAACGCCCATAAACACACATGATTTCGAAACTAATATAAAAGCTTTCTTGGAATCCCCAAATCGCCTGCTGCTTGAGAGCTTGCGGGCATGCGGGTTTTCGCATATAGGTTCAATAGCTGTTTGTATATTGACGTCGAAAAAACGGGCACAGCGCATATAGCATTTAGTCCATGCAACTCTAATTTGCCGTCATTTAACGACAAACCTTTTGCATACATATCTACATGAATTGTCCGACCAAATCACCGAATCTGGTGACTTCAATCAACTAATACTGATGTGGATGTAGAGGCGAAAACAATATCAATCGTTCCAGGTGCCGCCATCTAAAAAATCTGTGTCGAAATAACGAAAGACGATAAACGCAACGACCATCGAAAGCGCAATGATCGAGGCAATGATTGCCGCAGAAAACCCATGGAAAAGATTTATGCTATCGTCGACGCCCATGATATATCTCCTGTGATTCCACGGCATAGTCTAACAATTTACTCAGGTTATGGAAAGTAAATTATTTACCGAGCGAGTTGATATCTAAACGTTATACAGGCGTCGACGAGCGTGCACTGCTTGTTTCATAAACTTGTGGATAAATAGCAAAAGCCGGTTTGATTGCGGGCAACAATGCCAGAGCCTGGTTCACCGGCCCTTTAGCAATCATTTTGCCAGTCAATATGGCCATAGGTACGCTCAGTTTGCCTAACCAGAATTCATGGGCGATATCGGCACTCATAGACATTTCGACCAACGGCTTGATGTCGCACTCGCCCGGATAGACTTTGATTTCTTGCCCGTCGGAACTATCGATTGTGATTGAACCTTTTGGTTCTTTGTAATCAAAACGAACGACCAGTTGAGCCTTCAATAATTCAGCCGACATTGCTGTGTCGGCTTTAATTTTGTCCCAGAGTTCGCTCATCACTTGCTGCAGCTCTTCTGTATTTTTGTAGGCCGCCATCGCATCATTCCTCTTGTCAATCAAACAACAATCTCAATTTCTTCAATAGAAAAGGCTAATTATGGCAGAAAGGTCTTTAGTAAGCGCGTTTGAATATATCAATCAAGTCGTCGTTAGTAACTTCCCGAGGGTTGAACATTATGGATGCATCAGTCGCTGCCAGCTCAGCCAATTCTTTCAATTGCTCGTTTTCAAAATCAGATACGCCCAAATCACGCAGTCGATGCGGCAGATTCAAGCGTTGCGCCAGCTGTTTGACTGCATCGATTAAAGCTTGTGCTGCTTTTTCATCGTTCCCAGAATCATCTAGCTTTAAAAAACGAGCCATGTCTGCATAACGTGGCGCTGCCACATCTTTGTTGAAGTCCATTCCGTACGGCAAAAAGATTGAGTTGGTCGCCCCATGATGAGTGTTATGGCGGGCTCCCACAGCGTGCGAAAGCGCATGAATGATGCCCACGCCAGAATTAGTAAAAGCCACGCCGGCCATAGTGCTTGCAATTAGAGTGGCCGAGCGAGCTTCGATATCGGTACCATCAACAGTGGCACGTTCTAAATTATCAAAAAGGAAGCGCAGAGCCTGCAAGCATAAAGCTTCAGTAAAAGATGAACTGGAAATCACCGAAGAATACGATTCAATGGCATGCGTAACGGCGTCCATGCCTGTAGCTGCGGTCAATCGAGGCGGTAAAGAAACGATCAATGTTGGATCGAGAATGGCAACATCTGGAGCGAGAAAGCGACTGCCAAAAAGCAATTTCTTCGATTCTACCGAATCTTTCACCATCGCCACCATTGAAACTTCAGAGCCTGTACCTGCTGTTGTTGGTATGGCAATCAAAGGTTTGAGCCTATCGGCTAGATTATTCAGTCCCTGATATTCCATAAGATGACCTCCCATGGATATGCAAATATTTGCCACTTTAGCGGTATCGAGAACTGAACCACCACCCACTGCAACAACGCAGTCGCAGCCAGCGTCGACCGCAATTTTTGCAGCGTTATTGACTGTCTTTATTTCTGAATCAGGCGGAACTTCAGCAAATACAATGGTGCAACCAGCGCCAAGCTCGGCCAGCGAAGCCAGAACCGGTTCGAGGATTTTTGACTTAAGTAAAAAATCGTCTGTTACAAAAAATACTTTAGTTCCGCCGACCTCTCGAACAGCATCCACAACAGAGGAGGCTGCATATTCACCGAATATAATTCGGGTAGGTGAGTGAAAAACAAAAGGGTTCATCATCTTCAGTCTCTACGGTTGACCATCGCACACAATAAAAGATAACAAATTATTCATAGGATTCTTGCATGAAGTGAAAGTATTTTGCCTATAGAAGTCACACTTCTTACATAACCTCGATGATACAGTGCCAGGGCCTAAGTCTGTTATCGAATATTGCCCTAAAAGCAAATCAAATAAAGGTCACATGAAAGCCATGTGAAGTTGATATGAAGGATCGTTTGCTTGACCGTCCCCCCAATAGTCTTATAGTATTACTGCCGGTGTTGACATCCAATTCTGTCGATATTCCAACTGATAGTGAGACAATTGGCTCATCCTGGGCTCTGCACTCAAATTATTGAATAAAGACGTCGAAGATGTTGGCATAGCCCAAAGAAAGAGGATTCTCAATGGTTTTTGAAAATAGCGGCAGCACTCCTAAAGAGCGTGCGGTGCCCGCCTTGAGAAAACAGCAGAAATTTTTTACGACCGCCCTATCAATAAGTCTTCTCGTTCAGAGTCAGCTTTTCTGCCTGGTCGGGCTTTCACTGCCGGCAAGCGCCCAGGGTGCAGCTGAACCTGTGCCACCTACAGGCACATTGCTCATTCCGCTAACTCCCAAACTAGATAGCATCAAAAACCATCCAGCTCAGCCCATTGTCGAAGACGCCACTGTTGAAGACGACGTCGCTCCAGCTGTAAAAAATGCCGCTGACGCAGGCGACATGCCTGCCGATGCTGGCAACAAAGACAAAGACTCGACCACATCCACCGATCAGTCAAAGAAAAAAATGTCGGCTGGCGAAGAAGCCATGGCTCGTGTCGAAAAAGGAACCATTGAAGACGAAATTGGCGATGTTTCGGGTGAAGACACAACACTTAAAGGAACGGTTCAAATCATTGCTGACGACACCGAATACGACCAGGAAAAGAATACTTTCCTGGGTACCGGTAATGCTGTCGCTCTAATTGGTGGACAGGATTCAAAATTAGAAGCTGACACCATTTTGTATGACCAGAATGCGCAGATTATGGACGCCCGGGGACACGTTCGCATTCTACGCACAGGGCAGTTAACAACCGGCGACGCTTTCAAATTCAAAGTCACATCCAGCGAATATCTGATCACCAATCCAAACACTCAGTTGAGTGGATCGGAAGTCATCGCCCGCAAAGCGTTGGGTACAGAAAACGGCGTTACATTTAAAAACGGGACTATGACCACTCCCGATCCTATCTACATTGCCAGAAACGCCACATTCGGTCCTCTGGCATACAGAGAACTGGTAGCAGACAAGACAAATCACCCGGACGCTTACTTGCCGACCAATGCTTCTTTCAAATTTAAAGCCAAGAAAATCGTTTATGAACGGTACAAAGAGCAGAGCAACGTCACCATGTATGGTGCCCGAATGGAGTTCGGTAATTTCACTATACCTTTGCCAAAAGTCGTAATGACGGCTGGTAAGGCGACCAAAGTGGGCATGCCCGTTACTTTCATTTTTGGTAACAACATGCAGGTCGGTGGTACGAACATCGGTCCCCGATTCAACACCCAGATTGCAAAATCAGGAGTTTTATCCTGGGCTCCTCTTATTCAGTATGGTGGTACGAACGTCAGCGGCGTAACCACTCACGGATTGGGTCTGGGTGGTCAAGTTGCCTTCACAAACGATATGCTTGCTACCCACATCGGTTATGGTGGCGTATCGAACCTGCTTGTTGCTGACTTAAAAGCGGCCATCACAAAGAACATCAAATTCCAGTCTGGTATCAACAGATACTTGTCAGACGGTATGTTTGGTGTCCGACGAGCTCGACTGGATGCAGAACTTGTTCACACCAAAGTAATCACCGGAATACCCTATTTGGCCAACTTGCAATTTAGAAGCTCCGGCGGCTGGTCAGAAGATAATCCACAATTGTTGAACACCAACAGCACGTACAAAGCGTTGTACGGTGCAGCTGCAAATTCCACGGTGATGAACAAAGCCTTTAAAATTCAGGAACAGATTACTGCAACCACTCATCCAATCTTTGTAATCGGCGATACTAAGTTCGGTGCAAAATCATATATCTACGGTGGCGCTGCAGCCAGAGCTTACTCTACTAGTCAGGCTTCGATCATCGGTCAGGTTGGTCCTGTCGTTGACCTCTATTTAAATCGCCTGCGTCTGCAAACGGGCTATACGCAGTCAGCGTTTCAAGGATCTTCTCCGTTCGTATATGACCAATTCATTCAAGGTACGAGATCGGCTTTCGTTTCGGGCAGTCTCAAGATCAACAAATACCTCATGCTGGGCGGCACATACAACTACAATATCGACGACAAATTGGCTGTGCAAAAAACAATCAATATTGCAGTCGGTCCTGAAGACTTGAAAGTAATTGGCGCTTATGACTTAATTCAAGGAACAGGCAGAATAGGTTTCGATGTGCTGTATGGCAATCCTACCGGCTTCAAGACACTGGTTATGAAAACCAAAGCTGACCAGGGACAGCAAGGCGGCATCTAATGACCAGCATGACGCCTCGCAGCAGCAACTTCGATTCATATGTCAAGGGCAAAGCGCCCGCGCTGGGCATCGACCTTGGTGGCACCAAACTCAGTGCTGCTCTTGTTCTCGATGGCACGGTGAAGTCAGATCTAGTGACGGTCTCAACTCCATACGGACCAGACAAAATTATCAAGGCTATCCTTGAACTAATTGTCCTGTTTCAAGACAAATCAATTCTTACAGGCGTTGGCATTGCGACAGCTGGTGTTGTCGATTGCCGGACTGGCAATATAATCGGCTCCACGCCTAATATCCCTGGTTGGACCGGCACGCCGCTCAAGAAAATCATTGAACAAAAGACGATGCTGCCAGTACATGTGGATAACGATGGTAATGCCGCCACTTACGGCGACGCTCATGCCATGGGGCTGAAAGAAAAGGCTTGTGTCGTCGGCGTAACGGTAGGCACCGGCATTGGTGGCGGGCTCCTTATCTATGGCCGACCATATCGTGGCGCCAACTGGGCAGCTGGTGAAATCGGTCACTTGCGCATTTCCATCGACAACAAGAGATTGTGCACCTGCGGCATGTTTGACTGCTGGGAAGAATATGGTGCCGGTCGCGGTCTCATCACCACCTGCAAAGAACAGCTAGCCGGTATATCACCAGATCAATCGGCACTGGCTGCGTCAATCGACGAATTGACTACGCGCATGATTACAGATGCAGCCGCTCAAAACGATATGATTGCGTGCAAAGCCATGAACATCTGGCATTCGCATCTGGCCGCCGGCATGGTGAACATCGCTCATATTCTCAATCCTGATTGTTTAATCGTCAGTGGTGGCATGTCTAATGTCATTGATTTCGAGATGCTCACAGAACTAGTCAAAGATCGTTGCCTCTCCACTATCGGCGAAAATCTAAGTATTCAAAAGTCACAGCTTGGAAGTTTTGCTGGCATAATTGGCGCCGCTCAAGTCGTGCTCGATGATGTCATGCCGGCCGACCATTAATTGCAAACTGAATAAACCATGAAATATCTCGGTCAAGAAGATCAAGCGGCTGAAATCACCGCCGCGCAAAAGACGCGAAATCAAACCCGCCTTGTGTTGTTGCTTGCTATTATTGGCATGATCACCTGCAGTATGACCGGTCGCGATCTTGACTCTCTTAGCCTGGCAAAAGACTGGTTGCTCACCGACGGTGTGATGCTCAAATCATCCATAGTGCGCACTAAGTCTTTTAAATTTCCCTATCAAACAAATGTACATCCAGACTTTGCTTATTCATACATCGTCAATGGGAAAGTCTACGAATCCGAAGACACCAGCTGCGACTCCAATGATGAGAAAGTAGTAGGCGACGTAGTTTCCCAATTTACTTCAGGTAGAAAAATAAAAGTCCACTATCGCCGCAACGATCCAACGGTTGCTTATTTTGACCATAAAGGCGTGAACACGCATACGCCTTTTTCAATCAAAAACTTGTTTTTCATACTTGGGTTGGCAGCAGTCATAGCCGCTTTGGTTCTTGCGATCAGAATTCAAAAAGCTAGACGTGATGAACGGAAACTAGAAAAAGGACTTGCCAAATAGCTAGTTCACACTGAAAATTGCCATTACATGCGTCTATTTGAAACAATGAAGCTGCGGGCACGCGCACTCATCATATGCAGACGGCCAATACCTGAGCTTTAAAGCGGAAAAATTCTAGGATCGATCCCATCTTCAGATATTATCAATCGTCCGTCCTTTTTGAGTCGGTTGAGCCATTCGAACACCGGATTCAGCCATGTCCGGAAATTGTCAAGCCCTAAAGGCTTCCGCTCATTATAGATGCCTTTGCCAGCGCATTGCGGTACCTTTTCCTCTAACAAAAGAACTTTCTTGATACCCAATTTCAACACTTCATCCGGTCCGGGAAGTAAGTTACTATCAATCAATTTATCGTTCTGACTCCACTGAGACTTGGGTTTAAAGAGGTGAAAATCGACATCGAGGAGCGTGCTTGCTCCTACTCTTGGCTTTAAAGCCAGGATATCGTGTGTTGCCTTGGCAAAAGTCTGTGCCTGCGGAAGTTTTATTTCGGTTAAATCATAGGTTTGCTGTTGCCCATAAGGCTGATGAGCAAAGATATCTGAGCCGAACTGCTTGACCATCTCATAGCCTATGGTTGGACCATGCCCAGTAATTGCCACCACCAGCGTATCTTGATCGATGTCGCCATTTAAGATGCGGTGGCGAATCTCTCTTTGGAAAGCGGTTTCGTTCTTGTCATACAGCTCCTGGGAGCGTCGGCCGGGACTTACATAATCGCCCACCGTCTCGTACATCGATAAATCCTGGTATGGCTTGAATGGTGAGTGCTCAAGATCGCGCGGCTTCATCAACTCAGCAAGTTGAGCGGCGCTCAGAGCGGTATCCGGCGGTGGCGGCGAGGGCTGTTGCTCACCTGCATATTGTCACGAACAATGTAACTTTGCCGCTGATGAACAACGTAATTCTGCCGCTGGTTGTGCTAGTTTAAGCAAATATTCGTTGACACACTTTTAATTTCACGAGAGCGACGACAAACCTGTGAAT